>Ga0308411_10002044_pt1 | contig 13726 bp, 11 predicted proteins | sample HotsprottomLayer_2_FD_203530 | JGI IMG/M metagenome (GOLD analysis project Ga0308411, IMG submission 203530) | Hot spring phototrophic mat microbial communities from Octopus Spring, Yellowstone National Park, Wyoming, United States -... | ecosystem: Environmental > Aquatic > Thermal springs >...
TAACACCTGTAATTCCGCTTGGCTTTTTTATATTCATATATAGTTTTTGGAATTTCTTAACTGAATTTAAAGTGGCAAGGCCATATTTTCGTGTTTCTTTATTTTTTGATCCCAAACCTGTTTTACTTAGTAAGGTCTTTGGATTAGAATTAAGTATTATCTGTAAATATTTAACATTATTACTAACTGTTCCTGGTCTAATTGTTTTAAGAGGAAAGTAAAAGTTTTCAGGTAATTTTTGTTTTATATATTGAAAATCGAATTCTTCATATTTTTGGCATATTGAAGGTTTTTCTATTTTTTCTTCTTGACGAGTAGTTTTTGTTTGAGTACTAAATTGTGATGATAAAAGAAGTATTAAAGTCAATAATTGATCCTGTTGTTGGGTTTCTACAGTAGAGGTTCCTTGTTGTTCTCCTCGTTGATTTCCACCACCTGCTGTAAAACCACCTCCTCCACCACCTCCACCAGAACCTCCACCACCTCCACCAGAACCTCCACCACCTCCACCAGAAAGTATAGTAAATGATACAGTATTTGATTCACATTGATTATTATTACAAGAAGAAGGATTAACTACTTTAATATTGTATTGTCCTGGTTGATTAGCAATAGTTGATGGAATAACAGCTCTAACATTTGTTGAAGATACAAAAGTAGTTGAAAGAGAATTATTGTTTATATAAGCAGTTATTCCATTTACAAAACCATTACCATAGATATTAATAATTACATTTGAAGTTGTAGCAAAAATTTGATTAGGAGAAATAGAAGAAATTTGGGGAGTGGGGTTATAAGAATAAGAAGTAATATAGTTATAAACTGATAAATGTCTTATAGAAAAGTTTCTGTCTATTATGTTATTGTTAGGATCATTATTAACAGATTCAAATAATCCTCCTAATACTAACTTACTTGTACTTGTTGATATATCAATATCATATACAGGAAAATCAGGAGAGAAAAATATTGGAAGAATATCAAAATTAAAACCATTAGAAGTATAACCATACTTAGCAATAAATAAATTTTCTCTAAAATATTGATCGTTGCCCAACCTATCAAAGTATCCAGCAACTAACATTGACTTATTATCTTTATCAATTTTTATTTTATTAACTGCTAAATTAGGTTTTGAGTAAGATGGTGTTATTTCGTTGCCAGCATCATTAAATAAGATAAAATTTTCTTTAGGTAATGAAAACTTTCCACCTAAGGCTATAATATTTTCGCGACCATCAACGGCTATAGTTAAAGGAGGTTCATTAAGTGTATTAATTGAAAATGATGTAAGAGTTGAATTTGTTAGATCTATAGAATAAACATATTTCCTATCTATAGAACCAACTTTTGTAAAATTTCCAACGACATATAATCTATTATTGAATTCATCATATTCTATATCAAAAACAGGTCCATTAGGAGAAAATAAATTAGAAAAAGTTGAATCAATAATACCATTACTTGTTATTTTTGCTAAATATTTATATGCAGAAGAATTATTAATTTTTTCAAAAAAACCAGCTATATAAATATTTCCTTGATTATCTATTTCAATATCATTGATAAAATCACCTGTTGTAGTAGAAAATGTATAATTGAAGTTATTTAAAATAGTGTTAGTGGAAAGATCAATAGCTCCAAAAAATGTTCTAGGAGTATTATTAATATATAAAAAGGGTCCAGCAAGATAAAGCCTATTGTTTTGTTTATCAATAACTATTTTATCAACAGGTTTATCTGTTTGAAAATTAAATGAATTATCAATTGATCTATTTTGTAAATTTATTCTTGAAAGATAATTTTTCCAAGAAACATTATAAGTATTAAATCTTCCGCCAATAAGTATCTTATTACCATCAGTTGCCAAAACATTTACTCTGTCTCCTATTTTAAGATTTGATATATTAGAATCATTTATTAATTGACCTGATGTTGCACTCACTAATCTTAAAAACTTAGGCTCATTATTATCAAAAGATCCTGCTACATATAATCTATTATTAATTAATAACAAGTCTAAAACAGAATCTACATTGTTATCATCAGCTATAATACTTGTAGCATTAAAGCCGGAAATTAACGTTCCTCTATAGGCATGAATAGCTGCTAGATAAGGTCTTAAGTTACCATTTACATTTTTAAATCTTCCTCCAATATATAAGATAGGGTTGTTTCGATCATTGTTATAAGCTAAACTAGTAACAGTATAATCTAAATTTAAATTAGAATTGAAATTAGTACTAGTATCAAAGGTGCCATCAAAATTCATTTTCTTTAAATAACCATCAAAATAACCAGCAACATACATATTTAAGTCTGGTGTAATAAGTATTTTCCAAACCAAGTCATTTAATTGATGTGTAAATGATATAAAATTAGAAGGCGAAGAAGCTTGACCACTTGCTTCTAAAATTGTGTTTGATACATTAATAGCATTGATAAATGGAATATTACTGCTTGCATTATTATTAATATTTATTATGTTTGTAAATTGTCCACCTACATATAAAACATTAGTAGTTGTATTCAAGGCTAAAGTAAAAACATAATCATCGGGAGCAAACTTGAAACTTTCAAGAATTCGTCTATTATTTAAATTAATTGCTGCCAAATATTTTAAATTTCTATCTAATATTGTTTCAAAAGCACCACCTATAAAAAGTACATTTCCGTATTTATATAAAGCAAAAACGGTATCATCAATCTTAAGATCAAAATTACAATTTACCCTACCATTTGCCAAAATATGCGCTAATTTTCCAACGTTACAATTTCCAACAGAATTAAAATCTCCACCTATATACCAACCCCCATTTCCGTCTGGAATAGCAGTCCAAACTATCCCATTTATTTTATCAATAAATTCTTGGACTTGATTATTTGAAGTATTTAGTAAAAATGCATTACCTATATATTTTCCTATATTTGTAAAATTACCACCAATATATAAATTATTTCCATCAAGCTCTAAACTATTTATAGATGCATTAGGAACTAAATTAATATTATCCAAAGTAATAGTAGCTGAAGATGCATCAGCTTTAGTATATTTACTAAAATTTATTACCAATAATATTAAAAAGAAAATTATTAAGTAAATTTTTTTAGATTCCATTTTCATTTTTTATATTTTTTATAATTTTATCATAAATTTCTTTGCTAATTTTTTGATTTTCTCTTAAAAAATCTCTTGCTGATTGAAAACTATTACCCAATTTTAAATCATTATAAAAAATAGAAGAACCAGATTTGTGAATAATCCCTAATTTTTCTCCTAAATTTAGCAAATCTGCTTCATAAGAAATTCCTTCTCCATAATATATATCAAACTCTGCTGTTTTAAAAGGAGGTGAAACTTTATTTTTAACTATTCTTGCTTTAACTTTAATGCCAATTACTTCATCTCCTTTTTTTATTTGTCCTATTTTTTTAAGTTCAATCCTAATTGATGAATAAAATTTTAAAGCTTTACCACCCGGAGTAGTTTCTTGAGCGCCTATAATTGCTCCAATCTGGGCTCTTGTTTGGTTTAAAAATATTAAAATAGTTTTTGTTTTCGAAATAAGAGCAGTTAATTTTCTTAATGCCTGAGAAAGAAGTCTTGCTTGAAGTCCTATAAAATGATCTCCCATTTCTCCTTCAAGTTCTGCTCTCGGTGCTAAAGCTGCTACAGAATCAACAACTATAACATCAAACATTCCAGATTTAACTAATCTTTCTACCAAATTTAAAGCATCTTCTCCTGAATCTGGTTGAGAAATTATTATTTTTTTAATATCTACGCCAATCTTTTTTGCATATTCTGGATCAAGAGCATGTTCAACATCAATAAAAGCAACATTTCCTCCTTTTTTTTGTGCTTCAGCTATAAATTCTAATGCCAAAGTACTTTTACCACTTGATTCAGGACCAAAAATTTCTATAATCCTTCCCCTTGGTAAACCACCAACTCCTAATGCCAAATCTAAAGAAGGAGAACCTGTAGAAACTACTTCAACGTCAACTTTAGGCATTGATTCTAATTTCATTACTACACCTTCACCAAATTCTTTTTGAAGTTCTTGAAGCAAGCTTTCTAAGTTATCTTTTTTATCTTGATTTTTGCTCTTTGTTTTTTTCATATAAAAATAATTTTAAACTAAAATTGAATATTCCAAATATCAGTTTCTTGAGAATTTATTGTTTCTTCAAAATCTTTAAATTCTTCAACAACATCTATGTGTTCTTCTTGTTTTGGTCCAAATTTAATATTTTCTGCTATAATTTCTGTTGATGTTTTTTTAATGCCTTCAGGTGTAAGCCAATTTCTATAATGAATTCTTCCTTCAACAAAAACCAATCTGCCTTTTGATAAATAATCCCTACAAGTTTCAGCTAATTTACCCCAGGCAATAACTTTATGAAATTCTGTTTCTGTTTTTATTTGATTATTTCTATCTTTAAAAACCCTATTTGTGGCTATATTTAAAATAGCAAGAGGCAAAGAATTTGTTGGCGTAATTTTAAAATCCACATCCTGAACCAATCTACCTATCAAAAATACTTTATTAAGATTCATTAGAAAAATTATTTTTTAATAACTTCTTCTTTTTTATTATTAAATTCTTTTGAAAAAAGATATTTTCTCTTAATGATTAGAAATCTTAAAATGCTATTTATTTTTCTTAAATTATTTTTTATTTCCAAAATATTTTCTCCGTTATCTAATTTAAAAAGCAAATAGCCAAAATATCCCATTGTTTGCTTTTTAACAGGGTAAGCCATTTTTCTTTTATTAAAAGAATCAACAAAAAATATATCAGCACCATATGATGTTAATAATTTTTTAATTCTTTCTAACTCTTTATCTGCTTCAGAATCTATACTTAGCCAAAGGCCTAATTCGTAAAATTTATGAAAGTATTTAAACTTTTGATTTTTTAACTCAGCTGATGTATTATTTTCTTCCATATCAAAAATAATTAATAATAAAATAATTAATAAAAATTAATAAGCAAATTATTAAATGCCTTTGCAGTACCTACTCTCGCGCCCGAAGGCACTACCATCGGCATTGGGCCGTTTCACCTGCTTGTTCGGAATGGAAAAGGGTGTTTCCAACCCAATTATGCAACCACAAAGGCAATTATTATTATAAATAATAAAATAGAAAATAGCAAATTTGAAATTTAAAATATTTATGAGAATAAATTTTTTTGAAACAAAATATTTTTAACCAGCTTGTCTGCTTTAGAATTTTCCTCTCTTGGTATTATATTTACTTCTATCTCTCCAAAATCTAATTTAATATTCCAAAACATTACAAATAGTATGGCTAATTTTTTATCTTTTATTTTATATCTTCCCAAAATTTGATTTCCAACTAATTCACTATCTAAAAATAGTTTAATTTTATATTCTTTAAGATTTTTTTTACCAAGCAATTGTTTAACTTTTTTAAATGCATAAATAACAGCATAATATTCTGCTTCATTATTTGTGTGCTCTCCTTTAAGTAAATGTGAGCACTCTTTTATTTGATTGTTAATTTGAATAATAAAGGCAATAGCTGCTTTGCCAGGATTATTAAGAGCACCTCCATCTGTCCATATTTTTATTTCCTTCATCTTGATTTTTAAATTATAATAAAAATAAAAAATGGGGAAAATTAAAAATACAGAGACAAAAAATTTAAAACTAAAAGCAAAAAAGATTATAAAAATATTAGACAGATTATTTCCTAAGTCTAAGATTGCTTTAAATTTTTCAAATCCATGGGAATTAGTTGTAGCTGTTATTTTATCAGCAAGAAATAAAGATGAAGCAGTAAATAAAGTCACAGAAAAACTATTTAAAAAATATAAAACATTAGATGATTACATTAAAGCAGGAGTAGAAAATTTTTCTAAAGATATAAATACTTTGGGACTTTACAAACAAAAAGCTAAATATATAATAAATGCGGCAAAAATAATAAAAGAAAAATATAATGGCAAAATTCCTAAATCAATAGATGAATTAACTAAACTGCCAGGTATAGGCAGAAAAAGTGCCAATATTATAATATGGAATATTTACAAAGAATCACCAGGGATTGCTGTAGATACTCATGTAAGTAGATTAGCAAGGTTATTTGGTTTAACTAAAAATACAAATCCAGATAAGATAGAAAAAGATTTAATGAATATAATTCCAAAAGAAAGATGGGGAGATTTGCCCTATAAATTAATAGATTATGGAAGAAAATATTGTAAAGCAAATTGCAAACATTATTTTTGTCCTTTAAAAAATTTTATCGCTAAAAAATAAAACACAAAATTATACTTTGTGATCTTTTAAAACATCTAAAATCATCTTTATATGCTCTTTTTTATCTTTCTCAATTTTTTTCCACAACTCTCTACATTTTTTACAATTGCCGCTATCTTTTAAGAAATATTTTTTTATTCTCCAAATCCCTCTATGTTCTTGAGTTAGCATAGAAAACAAATTGTAGATATGATTGTTATGCATCTTATTAAAAATTAATTTTTAATTACGACCTTTAAAAATTTTTAAACTTTTTTCCATTCTGTGTTTACTCCATATAAACCATCATCATAAACAACAATTTCATAATCTTCAAATAAAATTGGTTCAACTATTCTAAGACACAAAAATATTTTAAAAAACAAATCTCTAATTTCTGTTTCTGCATAATTGTTTGCCCTCATTTCTATTGTATGCCTCCAAGCTCTTATATTAGCTGTCACAACAATAGGTGCCTCTGTTTCGTTTGTAAAAACAGATCTTGCCGTTTGATTTATTTTCTTTCTTAATTCTGTATTTAAATGAGAATTATCTTCTAAATTAGATTGTCCTAAAATTTTTAATTTTTTATTTTCTTGTTTTTGTTTTAATTTTTCATAAATTATCTCATATTCTTTTTTTACTCTATCAATTCTTTCTTCAAAAAGTTTATGAAGCTCTTCGTCAAGTTGATATTCTTTTCTTTCAACAAATCTAATTAAATTTCCAGAAACATATCTTTGGCTTTGTTGGGAATAAGCAAGCCCAGCACGATGTCTTACAAGTTCATGAGTTAAACTTCTTGAAACTCCATATATTAAAAATGTATAATTAGCATGTTCTAAAACAGAACCATGGCCCGAAGATAAAATATTATCAAAATATTTTCTTGCATCTTTATTCCAAGTTCTTTTTGGACCAAAAGACATATAACAAAGCTGTGCTGAAAATTTTATTAATTTTGTTCCAGAATTTAATTCATCTGGATCATTAAGATATTCTTTAAATTCTTCCTTAACATTAGACAAAAATTTTTCAGTATTTTTTAAATTAACAGATGGCATTGAAATCATAACCACCCCAGCAGATTTTAAATAAGGAGTATTATTTTTAGTATAAAAAACTTCGCTGTCTATAACAGGAAAGTCATTTATTATTTTGCCTCCAAGACTTTCAAAAATTTCAAAGTAATTATTATTCATATTTTTAAAAAGTTATCCACAAAATATTGACTTTTTAAAATATTTTTTATTATAATTCTACTCTTAAATTTATATAAAATAATATACCAAAAATGTTAAATTTAAAAACAAAAGCTTTGTATATATCTTTATTTGCTATACTTATTTTAATAATTTTAAATCAAAACTCATTTGTATTTTCCCAATCAAGGCTACCAGTTTGTGTTTCTCCAGGGAGTCTAATAGTTTGGCCTGATGTGACTCCAAATACTGTCCCTATGGCAAGTACTTCTAATGGTATTTTAAGAAATTCTTATATTAAATTTGGCACAAGCGCTTATAATGCATATCATTCAATTTTTGATACTTTATATATATACTCTCAATTATATAGCAACGGCAATGTTATCACAAATCCTGATGAAAACAGAGCTAATTGGGTTATCGTGAATCGAGGAGCATTATATACTACTGGACCAAGAAATAATTTTAACTCAGGAGGAGCTATTGGATTTCAAGATTATTCTACAGATGCTACTAAACTATATCATACCATATTTAATATAGATCAAAGTCCTTATAAATTTTATGATAATAATGGAAATGTTAGCACATCCTCGTCATATGGTATTTTAAGATTCCATTATGGAGAATTTAACCCTACAAATGCTACTATAACTTCACCAAGATTAGGAAACATTCCTCCAGGAAGATCTAGATGGAGAGGTGGACTATTAAGTTTAACTTGGGAAGGTAACTTAGGTATAGGAACAACTAATCCAAGTGCTAAATTAGATGTTGCAGGAGATGCTATTATAAGAGGAACTACTACTGCTTCAAGATTTTGTTTAGGAAATAATTGTATAACTAATTGGCCAAGTGGTGGTACAAATTATTGGATACTTTCAGGAAATAGTTTATATGCTACACCTACAAATGTTAATGTTGGTATAGGAACAACTAGTCCTCAAGCTAAGCTGCATGTTGTAGATAGTGCTATTATTTCTTCAGGAGAAGCGGCAAGTTTAAATATTAAGGGAAGAGGTGGCCAAAATATTTATAATTTTGCAGCTGTTAATTTGGTAGATGACAGACCCAATGCCAATAGAATTTGGCATATTACTCATAGAAGTAATGCAAACCCTCAAGATGTAAATAAATTATTCTTTTCATATTATAATGGAAACAGATGGTCTAATTTATTAGCAATAGCTACATCAGGTAATGTTGGTATAGGAACAACTAGTCCTCAAGCTAAATTACATGTATTAGAAGGAGGAATAATTTTACAAGGTGGAGAAAATGTTTTAAAAATTACAAGACCTATTACATCAGGAGGATATGCTCGCGGAGTGTGGTTTTATAACCGAGATGGAATTCAGATGGAGGCAGGAATTGGATTTATAGGTAATGGAGATAATCCACCTAGACGCATATATTTAACTCATGGTAATAATGGATGGGATTCTCCAGTTGGTATTCATATACTTAATGATGGTAATGTTGGTATAGGAACAATTAATCCAAGTGCTAAATTACATGTTGTAGGTAATGTAAGAGCGGATCAGTTTTGTTTAGGAAATAATTGTATAACTAATTGGCCAAGTGGTGGTACAAATTATTGGATACTTTCAGGAAATAGTTTATATGCTACACCTACAAATGTTAATATTGGTATAGGAACAAATAATCCTCAATCTTATATACATATAAATTCAAACTCAAGTAATGATTGGATATCTTTCAGAATAGATAGAAATAATAGTCCCCAATGGACATTTGGTAATTCTTCTAATAACAGTTTTTATATAGATAGTCAACAAGGAGGAGGAAGAGTATTAACATTAACTCCATCAGGTAATGTTGGTATAGGAACAACTAATCCTCAATCTAAATTACATATTTATTCTACCTATTCATGGGATGCGTTAACGATTGAATCAGGGTCAAGCGCAGGTATTAATATTAAAAGTAGGAATAATAATGGTGCTGGTTTTATTTATTTTACTAATTTAAATAATGGTAACCTTTGGAACATATTTCATAACAACCAAGATCAAAATTTATCATTTTACTTTTATAATAGTAGTAGTAGAAATTGGACACATGCTTTAACATTAGCCAATAATGGTAATGTTGGTATAGGTACAACTAATCCAGGTGCTAAATTACATGTTATAGGTAGTGCTATTATTCAGGGAAGTCAAAGAGTTTATTCATCTGATGGTTCAAGATTATTGTTTGAAATAACAGAAGAGTAAAAAAATGTTAAAAATTATAAATAAACTAAAAAATAATAATTTTAAGGAAGGTTTAATTGTAGGTTTATTTCTTAGTTTAATTTTTCTAATAGGATTTTATTTTGGAGCAATTTATGTTTTTTCTCAAGGACAAAGTAGATATACAGTGATAAGAACTGAAAACGAAGGGTTTAGATTTAAAAAAGGTAATACTAATTTGTTAACTATATTAGGAAATGGTAATGTTGGCATAGGAACAAATAATCCTCAAGAAAAATTAATGGTATTTGGTAAAATAAGAAGTGAGCAAGGTTTATGTATTCAAGGTAAATGTATTAACGAATGGTATTTACCGCCCCGGGAACATATATTAGAAACAGATCCTACTAGGGATTGTTCTCAAGGCTGTGCCTCAGAATCTATAATTGATACACAATATAATTTTTGTGCTTTAACTGGTTGGGAAATTAGAACATACGATAATGCTACAGATAGATATCATGATACCGGTAAATGCGAATTAAGACGTCAAAATAATGGAACATGGAGATTTCAAGCTATATATAATAGTGGTGGAGAAAGAACTCCAGGTGGATATGTAAAATGTAAAGCTATGTGTTTCTAGTTTCTAAATGATTTTCTATATCAAAAAATTATGAATAAATCATTTTAATAAAATTAAATTTAACTCAATCTAAAAATCTTTTAAAATTATTAATACAACTTAATTAGGGGCGGGTAGTTCAGTGGCAGAACGTCTCGCTTACAACGAGAAGGCCAGAGGTTCGATTCCTCTCCCGCCCAAAAATTTTTATTCGATTATTTTTTATTACTTAGCTTAAATAATTTGATCTGAATTATTAAAAAGTACCTAATTTTAAAATAGATCAATTAATTATGATATAATTTTTAGAAATGAATTTGCCGCCAAAATATAATCCAAAAGAAGTTGAAAAAAAAATTTATAAAAAGTGGTTACCTTATTTAAAAATTGAAAAACAAAGAGGAGATAAAAATTATATTGCCTTAATGGCTCCTCCGAATATTACTGGCACTTTACATATGGGACACTCTCTACAAAATATCTTGCTTGATGTTTTATTAAGATATAAAAAAATGAATGGTTATAAAATTATTTGGATTCCTGGAATTGATCATGCTGGAATTGCTACTCAAAATGTAGTTGAAAAAGAATTAAAAAAAGAAGGAAAAACAAGAATTGATTTAGGCAGAGAAAAATTTATAAAAAGAGTTTGGGAATGGAAAGAAAAATATGGCAATATTATCTTAGAGCAATTTAAAAGTTTGGGCATTATTCCTGATTGGTCAAGAACAAAATTTACTATGGAAAAAAAATATGTTGAGTGGGTGGAAAATGCTTTTATTAAATATTACAATGAAGGTTGGATTTATAGAGATTATAGAGCTATTAATTATTGTCCAAGATGCAAAACTAGTTTATCAGATTTAGAATTAGAATATTTAGAAAAAAGGGGTTATCTTTATTATATTAAATATCAAATCAAAGATGAAAATAAAGAACTAATTGTTGCTACAACTAGAACAGAAACAATTTTCGGAGATACAGCTCTTTGTATAAACCCAAAAGATGAAAGGTATATTGAATTTTTAGGCAAAAAAGCAATTGTACCTATTATTGAAAGAGAAATTTTGATAATTTCTGATAAAAGAGTAGATCCAAAATATGGTACTGGAGTAATTAAAGTAACACCAGCTCATGATTTAATTGATTATGAAATAGCTAAAAGACATAAATTAGAAATGATCCAAGTGATAAATGAAGAAAATAAAATTGTAAATGTTAGCGAAGACTTTAATAATTTAAATTATTTAGAAGCAAGAGAAAAAGTAATAAATATCTTAAAAGAAAAAGGGTTGATTGTTAAAGAAGAAGAAATTATTCATAAAGTACCCCATTGTTCAAGATGTTCAAGCGAAATCCAAATTATTACATCTAAAGAATGGTTTTTAAATATGAATTATTTATCAAAACTTTCTAAAGAAGCTTTACAAAAAAGAGAAGTTATTTTTATGCCATCAAGATTTAAAAAAATATATTTTGATTGGATTAAAAATATAAGAGATTGGTGCATTTCAAGAAAAATTTGGTGGGGCCAAGTTATGCCTGTATGGTATTGTAAAAATTGCCCTGATGAATATATGGTTTCTAAAAAAATGCCCGGTAAAAAATGTAAAATTTGTAAGAAAAAAAATTGGTATAGGACAGATGAAGTTTTTGATACTTGGTTTTCTTCTGCATTATGGCCATTTGCTATTCTCTATACAAAAAAAGAAAAAGAGTGGTATCCGGCAGATATTGTTTTTACCGCAAGAGATATTATTAATTTGTGGATTAGCCGGATGATATTTTCTGGAATATATTTTAAAAATAAACCACCTTTTAAGTTTGTTTATATTCACCCTACAGTTTTAAATAAGGAAGGTAAAAGAATGTCTAAAAGCTTAGGAACAGGTATTGATCCTTTAGATTTAATAGAAAAATATTCTGCAGATTCGCTTAGATTTGGATTAATTTGGCAAAATAGTGGACATCAAGATCTAAGATTTGAAGAAACAACTATAGAAGCAGGCTTTAAATTTTCAAACAAAGTTTATAATGCTGTAAGATTTTTTATCTTAAGATATAAAGAAATGAAAAAGAAAAATAATTTTTCTCAAGATGATAAAAAAATTATTAAAGATTTTAATAAAACTTTAGATTATGTTTCTCGGAATATAAAAAATTTCAATTTTGATAAGGCTTTAAAAAGGTTCTATCACTTTTTTTGGAGAAGATTTTGCGATTATTATTTAGAAACATGCAAAGGTAATACTAAAAATAATCCAGAGGTTTTAAAATTAGTTTTAGAAAATTCTTTAAAAATACTTCATCCCTTTATGCCATTTTTAACAGAATATTTATGGGGAATTATTAAAAAAGAAGATTTATTATTTTTACAAAAGTGGCCACAGCGAATCTAAATATTTGCTTTATTGATTACAATTTATTTATTATTTTATTTTTTTCTTTTATACCAGTTTATATTTGGATAAAATTTGTTTTATACGAAGATACACACAAAGAACCTTTTTCATTTATAGTTTTGGCAATATTTTTAGGAATATTAGCTGCGGTTTTAAGTTATATTTCTGAAGAAAGATTATCTCATATATTTAATACAAATACTTTAGAATATTTATTTTTTAGTGCCTTTATAGAAGAATTCTTTAAGTTTTTTTTAGTTTTTCTCTTTATAGTTCCAACAAAAAATTTTCACTACTTAATAGATTCAATGATATATCTGGGACTTGCTGGTATAGGTTTTTCTTTTTTGGAAAATGCAGCTTCTAAATGTTCAATTTTAGTTTCATCATCTCCTGATTCTGCTTATATTTCTATGGCTATAATTTCTTTAACAAGATTTTTAAGCGCTAATTTTTTACATTTACTTACTTCAACTTTAATAGGTTTTGGCTATAGTATTACTCTTAAAACAAGAAGAATTTTTCCTTTTATCTTTAGCTTTATAATGGCTTCAATTTTGCATTTTATCTATAATAGTTTTATAATTAAAGAATTAATAGTATATGTATTTCCAATTTTGTGGGCTATTTTCTTTGTGGTTTTAGAAGAATTTCAAATATTAAAAAAATTAGATGGACGAATTAGAACATTTTCATCCAATTAATTTAGAAGAACAAGAAGAAGGACAATTGGCAGTTGATGTTTATCAAAAAGATGGTGAGCTGGTTATTGTTTCGCCTATATCAGGAGTAACTATGAATGATATCGAAATTCTTATTCATGGTGATACTTTAATTATAAGAGGCAAAAGAATGCCACCAGAAAATCCGAAAATTACAGATTATCTTTATAGAGAATGTTATTGGGGTCCATTTTCAAAAACAATTATTTTACCAAGAGATGTTGATGTAGATAATGTAAGAGCAAGTTTAAAAGATGGCATTTTGATGATAAGAATACCAAAATTAAGTGGTGGTACAGTTAAAAAA
>Ga0308411_10002048_pt1 | contig 13710 bp, 6 predicted proteins | sample HotsprottomLayer_2_FD_203530 | JGI IMG/M metagenome (GOLD analysis project Ga0308411, IMG submission 203530) | Hot spring phototrophic mat microbial communities from Octopus Spring, Yellowstone National Park, Wyoming, United States -... | ecosystem: Environmental > Aquatic > Thermal springs >...
TGGAGTTCGCCATCGAGGTTCGCCAAGCCATCCTCGCCGAGCGCCCGGAAGTAGTGGCTGTGGAGCTGCCGGGCTGGCTGGCCGGCGCCTACCTGCGTGCGGTGCGGCGCTTGCCTCAAATCTCGGTCATTGTCTACCCCGACGCCGCCGATGAGGAACGCGGCGTCTATGTGCCTGTCGAGCCCGCCGACCCGTTCACGGAAGCGGTGCGCACGGCGCTCGAAATCGGCGCGGAGGTGGTCTTCGCCGAACCCGATTTCGGCGACCGCCCGCATCTCGTGGAGGCCTACCCGGACCCCTATGCGATCCGCTGGCTGGGCTGGGACAAGTACGTCGAGCTGTACCGCGTACATCCGGCCGAGCGAGGCGAGGCGGTGACCGCTCACGCCCGGGGTATCGCCTGGAAGCTCCAAGGCACCGACCCGGAGGCTCGCGTCGTGGTGGTGGTTTCGCTCAATCTGCTGGACGCCGTGCTGGATGCGATGGAGGAACCCCAGGAGCCGCCCCCGTGGCGCCGCCTTCCGCTGGTGGTCGACCTGGTGAACCCGCACCCGGACTGTCTGGCCGAGATTACGGTGGAATACCCGTTCTTGCAACATCGCTACGAGCAGTACCGCGGGGCGATGTCGGAGGAGGCTCTCATCGATCGGCCGCGCGCGCAACTGGCGCTGTTCGGCGAGGCCGAACGGGCCTACGAGCAGAACACGGGCGAGAAGCTGGCGCACTGGCAGCGGCGCTTGCTGGCCCGCTATACGCGCAACCTGGCCGTGACCGATGGTCAGCTTGTGGCCGGGCTGTACGAGCTGGTCGTGGCCGCGCGCTCGGTGGTCGACGACAACTTTGCCTGGGAGGTGTGGCAGGCGGCGAACCGCTACCCGGCCCAGCGGGAGGCGAGCGATCTCGCGACACACAACCTCTCCGGCGAGGAGGTCTGGCTCCACACCCGTCGCCTGCGCTTGCGCCGCCGCCTGCCACGCCCGAAGCAGCGCCTGCGCCCGGCCGGACTCAAGCCCCGCAAGAAGGAGAAATTCCCCGGAGAATGGGCGCGCGCGATCGACGGCGACGCCATGTGCTCCTACCCACCCGAGGATCTGGTGATCGAAGAGTACGGGCGGTTCCTCAAACAGAAGGCCAAGAGTATCCTCTCGGAGGAACGCCTGCGGGTGGAGCCTTTCACCACGTCGATCCTGGACGGCATCGACCTGCGCGAAACGGTTCGCAACTGGCACAAAGGCAAGATCTACGTGCGGGAGTGCCAGAAAGTGGCCGGCGAGGTCGGCGCGGTGATCGTGATCTTCGACGAGGACCGGGAGAACCGCTACAACTACTTGATGACCTGGCTCGGCGAGCACCAGAACGAATCGGATATGGCCTTTTACTCGACCCATCCGTGGGATCATCTGGTGGGGCCGGGCATCGGCCGAGCCGAGTACGGGGGCTTCTTGATGACGCTGCCGCCCCGGCGGATGTTCGACGTCTGGGGCGATCCGGATTACGACTTTGCCGAGACCAAGCCCGAGCGGCTGCTTCTGGCCGGTCTGGACTACTCCATCCACCGCCTGGTGGTGTATGTGGCCGCCAAGCCCCCGCGGTCTATCTTTCGCACCATCGCGTCGCGCCTCGGCCGGTCGATCCTCTACGTCCCCATCGGCCAGCTTTCGCCGACCAAGCTCAAGAAGATTCGCGTGGTGCACGTACTCGACAGCCACGCGCGGCGGCTCGAGGCGAAGGATTACATCTGGTAGCCGACAGCTTGCCGTCGAGGCGTCGGTATCCTAAGCGGAAGGAAGACGAATATGAGGGAGCTTCGCATCTGTCTGGGACTGATCGTCGGCATCGGCTCGGGCCTGGCGGCCGAGTGGCCCTACTACGGCGGCGACGCCGGCGGCATGAGATACTCGCCGCTCGATGAGATCAACCGTTCAAACGTCTCCAGACTCCGCGTCGCTTGGACCTATCACACCGGCGAGGTGAGCGACGGGACGAAATATCCTGTCCGCAGCGCCTTCGAGACGACGCCGCTCATCGTCGACGGGGTGCTGTATCTGACGACGCCCTTCAACCGACTGGTGGCTCTCGACGCCGAGACGGGCCGCGAACTGTGGAGTTTCGATCCGAAGATCGACCGCAGCGCGCCGTATCCGATGCTCACCAACCGCGGGGCGGCCTTCTGGAGCGACGGCCGCGATCGCCGGCTCTATTACGGCACGCTCGACGGACGGCTGTTCGCCATCGACGCCGCCACGGGCAAGCCGGTGGAGAGCTTCGGGCGGGGAGGGTTTGTGGACCTGCGCGAAGGGGTGGCGGAGAAGTTCCCGGCGGCGGGTTATGGCATGACCTCGCCGCCCGCAGTGTACAAGAACCTGATCATCTGCGGATCATTCGTGCCCGACGGCTCGCCGCGCGGCCCGAGCGGCGACGTGCGCGCCTTCGATGCGCGAACGGGGCGGCCGGTCTGGCGGTTCCACGTGGTGCCGCGCCCGGGAGAGTTCGGTCATGACACCTGGGAGGCGGACTCCTGGCGCGAGCGCGCCGGGGCGAACATGTGGTCGATCGCTAGCGTCGATATCGATCGCGGAATCGTCTACCTGCCACTTACTTCCCCCGCCTACGACTACTACGGCGGCGACCGAAAAGGCGCCAATCTGTTTGGCGATGCGCTGGTCGCCCTCGACGCCGCCACGGGGCGGCGGCTGTGGCACTTTCAAACCGTCCACCACAACATCTGGGACTACGACCTGCCGGCGCAACCGAGCTTGGTGACCTTGCTGCGGGAGGGCAAGCCCGTACCCGCCGTCGTGCAGGTGACCAAGACCGGCTTTGTCTTCGTCTTCGACAGGGTGAGCGGCAAGCCTCTGTTCGATATCGAGGAGCGGCCTGTGCCGCCGAGCGAGGTGCCTGGCGAGCAGGCCCATCCGACGCAACCGTTTCCGGTGAAGCCGCCCCCGTTCGCCCGCCAGAGCTTTCGGCGCGAGGAGCTTACCGACGTGACCGAGCAGAGTCGGGCCTTCTGCTCAAAGCTGCTCGATGGGGCCGAGATCGGCTCGCTATACACGCCCATCGGTTTGACGCCGACGATCCTGTTTCCGGGCACCAACGGGGGCGCCAATTGGGGAGGCGCCTCGTTCGATCCGGAGACCTACACGCTTTACGTGAACTCGATGGACGTCGGCATGGTCTATCGGCTGGTGGAGCGGCCCGAGGGATCCGAGCTGCCCTATCGCGCCCGGGGCGCCGCGACGCCGAACTCGCGCTTCTGGGATCCGAACCTCTATCCGTGCCAGAAACCTCCGTGGGGACATCTGACGGCGATCGACCTCAACACGGGGGAGTTTCGCTGGCGGGTCATCCTGGGAGTCATCGATGAGCTTCTCGAACGCGGGCTGCCGCCGACCGGCACATCCAACCTCGGCGGCTCCATTGTTACCGCCGGAGGCCTCGTCTTCATCGGAGCGACCAACGACAGCCGCTTTCGCGCCTTCGACAAGGACACCGGTCGCGAGCTCTGGGTGACGCGCCTGCCGGCCAGTGCGCATGCGACTCCGGCCACCTACCGCGGCAAGCGTAGTGGTAGGCAGTTTGTCGTAATCGCCGCCGGCGGCGGCAACAAGTACAACAAGGTCTATTCGGACGCGCTTGTAGCCTTCGCGCTGCCCTGAGGCGAGGCGGGGAGCCGGATGAGGAGGCGCCTCCCCGGCCCCTGTTCAAACCGGGCGAGCGCTCTCGGCGATGCTCAGCTCAGAAGTAGAGTTTCAAGGCGAACTGGACTAGCCGGCCGCCGCCCGCACTGCCGATTCGGCCAAAGGCCCCCGAGGCGAAGTTCGAGACCGGTCCGCCGAAGACGACCCGATTGAACGGATTGGTCGCCTCCATGCGGAACTGCAAATTGTACCGTTCGCCAAACCGGGTGTCTTTGAGCAGCCCGACCGATTCGTTCAACTGTCCGGGCGTCCGCGCGTTGAGATAACGCGCGGCGTTGCCGAAGGTGAACGGGGGCGGGTCGGCAAAGGCCCGAGGATTCAGCCACAGGTCGCCGCGGCCAGGATCGAACTCGCCGGCGCTGATCGGCGTCCGGATGTCGCTCGAGATCAAGTTCGGTCGCTGTCCGGGATTGAAGAGCGGCAGCGTGTTCGTCGTAAACACGTTGATCGGCATACCGCTGGCGTACATGTGCATTCCCGTAATCTTCCATCCGCCGAGGGCCTTTGCGCCAACTCCGGCGGTCAGGAAAGGCTTGCCCGGGCCAAACGGCAGCTCATAGATGTAACTGAAGGTCAGCACATGCGGCTGGTCGATCGACGTCAGCGAGCGATCGATCTTGCGATTGAACCGGTCGATCGATCCGGCTCCGGTCGAGAAGCCCTCTGTGTTAGCGAGGCTCTTGGAGAAGGTGTAGGCGGCGGTGAACATCAGGCCGCGGCTCATCCGCCGCTCGGCGCTCACCTGCAAGGAGTGGTAGTTGGACAGGCCGAAGGTTGAACCCGGTTGGTTGACACTGGTGTATTGAGGGAAACGCCGCAAGGCCTGCGCCAGTGTGGCTCGGGCTCCCCACAACTGCACGAAGCCCGGGAACGGCTCCCGGAAGCCGGCCGCCTGAACCGCAGGGTCGGTGATGGGCCGCCGCAACAGTTCGCCAAGCGTGAGGTAATTCGGGTGAACCTGGTTCCAGTCGTAGCCGCCGCCCCAGGCCAAGTGCAAACGCCGCCCCAGATTGGCGACATAGCCGACGCTGAACGACATCGTCTGGCCGATCTGTCGCTCCACGATCAGGTTGTATTGTTGCGTGTACGGAACCAGCGTGCTTCGATTCACGTCCTGGAACTGCGCCGCGAGGCCGTTCTGAAGCCCGGGATCGATCCGCGGGGGACGTGGAAAGTTCTGCGGAAACCCGTCGTCCCAGTTAAAGGCGCGGTTGATGCCGTCCGGCGAGCCGAAGCTGGCGGTCACGTTATAGCCGGCCGCCAAGGCGGCGACGTTCGTGCCTTGCGTGATGATCTGCGCAAAGAAGATTCCGTAGCCACTGCGGATCACGGTCCGGTCCGTCAGCCGATAGGCGATCCCGAACCGCGGAGAAAAGTCCCTCCAATGCGTGTTTCCGGTGCTGTAGAAGCGGGAGCAGCCCGGGCAATTGCCGGCAAAGATGTATGCCCCTTTGAAGCCCCCAATCGCCGGATTCGGTGTATCCGGATCCATCCAGGAGAGCCGGTTGTTCGGATCGGTGAAGGGCGGCTGGACCTCCCAGCGTAGACCGAGGTTGAGCGTGAGCCTCGGGGTCGCCTTCCAGTTGTCATTGATCCAAAGGCTGAAGTAACTGTTGCGATTACCTCGCTGCAAATAGGGGAAGAAGGCCGAACCCGAAAAGACGTCACCCAGCAAGAAACTGGCAAAGGAGTTGCCGCTGCGGGCGACGCCGGGCAGGCCCGTCGTCAACTGGTTGAACTGAAAATTCCCTCCGGTCGTGCCGAAATCCCGATAGTTGTTCCGATGGCGCTGAACCTCGCCGCCGAATTTCAGCATATGGTTGCCGCGCACCATCGTGACCGTGTCCACAAACGTGAAGTTTGTAAAGTAATTGTCGGAAGCGATCGTGTTGCCGAAGCGAATGTAGTCGTGATTGAAATCGACCCACGGGAACAGGTCGTCGCCCAAACCCTTGAGACCAAGCCTTTCGATCCATCCCTTGCGGAACCCGACGGCGAAGTTCGGGTTGCGGAAGCGTGAGAGCCCGGCTGCGAAGTTGTTGAAAGTCGAGGGGCTGATCGTCCAGTCGTAGTTCAGGCGAACCAGGCGAGTCGTCACGCGCTGGATGTTCAAGCATTGCAGATCTCCTGCCAGGCCATGTCCGCCGACGTTGTTGGCGCCCGGACATTTTGCAGACGGCCGGTCAGTGAAATTGAACATCCCGCTCAAGCGATGGTTTTCTGTGAAGACGTGGTCGATCTTGAAGCCACTGGTGCGCTCATCAGCCCATGGAAATCCCGAGACAAGCTGGTAGTTGTTAGCCAGGCCCGGATACGTGGGCTGGGGATGCATCGCCACCAACTTGCTCGAGATGGCGCTCCAGCGGGCGCGCGGCACGACATTGCCGGGGAACGGGTCGCGCAGGAAAGCTCCGGTGGTCGGATCCCGCCGCCCGGTCGCCGGGTCATAAATGAGCCCTCGCCCGGCTTGCACCCATTCTGTGAAATCCCCCGTCAGCATTCGCGACGTCGGCACGGTGCCGAGTCCCGGCGAGCCGGGGCTCCTCCGGTAGAACTGGTCCAGCGAGAAGAAGAAAAAGGACCTGTTCCGGCCGTTATAGATCTTCGGTAACCAGACGGGTCCGCCGACCGTGAATCCCCATTCGTTCTGCTTGTAAGGCGGCTTGTTCGGCTGGAAGAAGTTCCGCGCGTTGTACTTCTCAATGCTGTTGAAAAAGAAAGCGCTTCCGTGCAACTCGTTCGTGCCGCTCTTGATGGTGAACGCGGTAATGCCGCCGAGCGCATGGGCGTATTCCGCGGAGTAATTGTTTGTGATGAGCTTGAATTCGGCGATGGCGTCAACCGACGGGTTGACCTCGATATCATTGGCGAGATCCCCGCGGCTCAAGGCGATGCCGTCGTAATAGACTTGATCGGTGAAAGCCGGATTACCCGAGATGTGCTTTTCCCAGGTAGCGCCCGGAGTGACGCCGGGTTGGAGGAAGATGAAGGCCGAGGGGTTCCGGATGCCTCCGCCGAGCGTTAGCGGCAGTTCGGTGAATTGACTCGAGGTCAAGACGAGTCCCACTTCCGAGGATTCGGACTGGATCAGCGGGGCTTGTCCGGTTACGGTGACGGACTCGGTCACCTGGCCCACATCCAGGGTGATGTCGATGCGCACCGTTGCATCGACACGCACCGGGATGTTCGTTTGCTCGTAGCTCCTGAAGCCCTCTTTGCGTGCGGTGAGGGTGTAAATCCCCACCGGTAGACGCGGGACGATATAGTTGCCTGTCGGTCCGGTTCGAACGGTGGTGCGTACGCCGGTGGCGAGATGAACGACCGTGATTTCGACGTCTGGAATGGCAGCCTGCGTCGGATCCGTCACCAAACCCGTAATCGCTCCCCGATCGCCTTGACCGAATGCCGTCGTCGGCAGGAATGCCAGCAGAATGGGCAGACAGACGGACACACATTTCTTTCGCATCTGTTTTCGCCGTCCTTTCGACACAGCACAGACATAATCATACATCCGGAGCGCCGGAGTGTCAATCGGAATAACTCTAGCGCGCTGAACGCCTTGCGCGTCGGCGAACCCCGCCGCAGGTGCTCGCAGTCTTCGCCCGGCCCGAGGGGTGACTCCTGCTAACTGCGAGCCTTCGGCAGCTCCGGGTTCGGCCGATAGAAGTGGCCCTGCAAGTACGGGAACTTCTTGGCCAGATCCTCGGCCGAGCCGGCCAGCTCGACCCCGTAGCCGGGCTTGTCGGGCAGATCCATGTAGCCCTTCTTGACCACGAGCGGCTCCTTGAAAACTTCCTCTTTGAGCGGGTTGAAGGTCTGGTTCAGCTCGAGCACCAGGTGGTTGGGAATGCCCGCCACCAGCGCCGCGTTCATCATCGTGGTCAGGCCGCCGTGCCAGTTGTGAGGGCAGCAAATCTTCCCGTATAGGTGCGCGATGCGGGCGATGTACCAGGCTTCGGTGATGCCGGTGGTGTTGGCGTCCGGCTGGACAATATCGTAGCCGTCGCGGTCTATCCACTCCTTGAAGTCGTTGCGCGTCACCATGGTCTCGCCGCCGGAGACCTTCACGGTCTTCATCGCCTCGCGGATCTTGCGATAGCCGTCGATGGCGCCGGGATCCTGGCGACGGATCGGCTCCTCGAACCAGAGGAATTTCAACTCCTCGAGCACGGGCGCCAGCTCGAGGCACTCCTCGAGCGTGAGCCGCATGTTGGCCTCCTGAATCAAGTCGAAATCCCAGCCGACGGCCTCGCGCAACTTCCGCAGGTAGGGCACGTACTTGGCGACGGTGATGCCGCTTGCCTTCCAGTCGGTGCCGATGCGGAACTTGAATGCCGTGTAGCCGGCCTCTTTGTAGCGCACCGCCTCGTCGATAAGGTCCTCCGGGCGCTTGTACCAGGCGTATTCGACGCCGCCGCTCGCATACATGCGGATGTGGGTGTTCGGCTCATGGTCGATGGCGAGCAGGCGATAGACCGGCAGGTTCTTCGCCTTGCCGATGATGTCCCACAACGCTCCGTCGACGCCGGCCCAGGCCACCTGCTGGCCCCAGGGGGCCGGCTGCCAGACCGGTGTCAGAAGCTCGACGTCAAACGGATTCTTGCCCACCAGCCGCGGCTTGATCTGCTCTTCAACGAACGTCTTGATGAGCTCCGGCCCGCCGTACTGGGTGGATTCGCCGATGCCGACGATGCCCTGGTCGGTGAAGACCTGGATCAGGATGGCGTCGGTTTTCCAGCACTCGATCGCGGCCGTAACCCAGATCTTGTCCTTGGGAAGTTCATAGGAAAGCAGCGTGACCTTGATGTCGGTGATCTTCAGATTTTCCCGGCTGATGCCGTCCAGCGGATGGCGTCGCACGCCGGCCGGCGCCGCCGCGCGGCGGCAGCCTGCGGCCAGGCCGGCAGCGGCGGGAGTGGACGCCAGGAACGCGCGTCTAGAAAGATCCTGCATACTCCGTCCTTTCTCGGAGCCGGTTTGAGGGTCAGCTACCCGGCTCACTATCCAAGCGACTTTATCACGGGCCGCTCCGGGTGCGGCGCCGGTGGCCGCTCACGGTGTTTCCGGCAACGCGGGCGCCGTGGCGGCGTAGGCGACCATTGCCCGGACATTGGCTTCCGGCGTATCACGCACCACCTCGCAGCCGGCGCCCACGATGTAGCGGCTGCCGGCGGCGCGGTGGCAGTCGGCCAGGGCGGCCTGAATCTGCTCGGGCGTGCCGTTGCGCAGAACGGCGACGGGGGCGATGTTGCCGAGCAGGATCTGCCCGGGCCGGCTCTGCGCGCGCGCCTCGGCGAGCGGGACCATCCAGTCCAAATCGAGTATGTCCGCGCCGAGGTGGCCGAGCCACGGCAGGAGCTTGGTAGTGCGACCGCAGATGTGCAGCCGCACCAGCGCATCCATCTCGTGGAGACCGTCGATCAACTTTTTCTCGTACGGCAGGACGAACTGCTCGTAAAGGCGGGGCCCGATCAGGGAGGCGGCGGCGTCGCCCACACCGATCAGATCGGCGCCGGCTTCGAGTTGCGCCCGCGCGAAGCGCAACTCCATGGCGACGACAAATTCAAACAGAGCCCGCACGAAGCCGGGATCGTCGACCAGATCGAGCATCAGCGTGTTGATGCCGCGCAGATCGGCGGCTTCCGCACACGGCCCTTCGATCCAGCCCTCGATGAGCTTTTCATGGCCGACGCTTTCCTTGAGCAGAGCGACGGCCTTCACCCGACCGTGCATGCGCCCGCCGCCGAGCGGATCCGGGATCTCCAGCCGGTCCAGCTCCCGCTTGTCGGCCAGGCGGGCCCTCGCCTCGACGACGGCCGGAGGTTGGTCGTCGAAATATTCGATCTCGGCGCCGAGGTCGGCCGCCTCGCGGGCCGGGTCCGAGATCGTCGAGACGTAATCGAAATCGAACTTGCGCGCGGTGAAGATCTGGGCCTCGGCCAGGACGCGGAAGTCGGTGGCGTAGTCGCCGTATTTCACACCGAGCTGATCGGCGGCGAACATCATCGTGATGGGCATCACGGGCAGCCGGTCCACCCGGTCTCCCTTCAAGTGTTTGAGGATCCGCTCACGGCCGGTCATGGCAGGTGCTCCCGTAGCCGCTTGCCGCGCATACCCCCAATGTACCTCTTACTTAAGAGAAACGACTCCGGTATACTGTTTGGGTAGCAAATCCGTTTGGGGAGGCCCATCCATGGGGCGTGGCGGCAGCGGCTCGAGGGGCCGCCGGCTCATGCTGGCCGCAATCGGCTACCTCGTCTTGGTCGCGCCTGGCGGCGTCGGAGCTCTTGAGGGAACCCTCCCGCTGGTTTTCACCCAAGTCTCGCCCAGAGGGAGCAACGAGGTCGCCCGAATCGTGCGCCTCAAGGAGACCGGTGCGGTCGAAGTGCTGTCGCGGGGTTTCTTCAGCGCCCGGGACCCGCACGTCTCCTTTGACGGTAAACGCATTCTATTCTCCGGCAAGCGTTCGAAGGGCGATCTCTGGCAGATCTACGAGCTAGAGCTCAAGACCGGGACCGTTCGCCAACTGCTCGGCGCCGAGATGGACTGCCGCAGCCCGATCTACCAGTCTTCGCTCTTTGTGCTGGCCAGCGAGCTGCCCTGGCATCAAGCCGCCTTCATCGGGTCGGTCCCCGGTTCGGCGCCGAGCCTATACACGGTGCGCCTCGACGGCAGCGATCTGGTGCGGATCAGCTACAACCCCTACGGCGACTTCGACCCGGGGATGATGGAGGACGGCCGCATGCTCTACGCGGCTCGCCAGCGCGATCGGATCGAACCCGGCCCGCCGGAGCGCCTGGCTTTGTTCGGGCTCAATCTGGACGGGACCGACGTCGCCCTCTACGGAGCGCTCGAGGGAGCTCCGTACAAGCGGATGCCCGTGGCGACCTCAGGCGGTTTGGTGGTCTTCATCGAAAGCGATCAACTGAGGCCGGACGGAGCGGGCAGCCTCGCGGCTGTCAGCCAGCGACGCCCGTTCCACAGCTATCGGCGCCTGACGGAGCCCTCCCAGGGTCTGTACCTTTACCCTTCAGCGCTGCCCGGAGGCGAGATTTTGGTCTCGTGGCGTCCGGCCGGCGGCAAGGGCACGTACGGTATTGTCCGGTTCGATCCGGCGAGCCGCCGGTCGGCGCCAGTCTTCGACGATCCGGCCTGGCACGACATCCAGGCGCAGTGGATCGGCCCCAGGCCCGTACCGGACGGGCGTTCCTCCGTTGTCGAGCCGGAGGAGCCGACGGGGGAGCTCTATTGCCTGAACGCGTACCTCAGCGATGTCGCGCACCCGTCTTGGCCGCAGCCGGGCACTCCCCTGCGATTTCGCGTCGTCGAGGGCGCACCGAGCGCCGCACAAGCGGGTTCCGGCAGCCTGGCTCGACGCATCCTTGGCGAGTTCCGCGCTGACGAGGACGGCTCGTTCAAGCTGCGGGTGCCGGCCAACATTCCTATCGAGCTGCAGCTGCTGGATGCGAGCGGCATGATGCTGCGCTCTTGCCGGTGGATCTGGGTGCGCAACAAAGAGGCCCGCGGCTGCATCGGCTGCCACGAGGATCCCGAACTGACGCCGGAGAACCGCTACGCCACGGCCCTCGGCCGACCGGCGATCAATCTCACCCTGCCGCCGGAGCGGCGCCGCACCATCAGCTTCCGCCGAGATGTGGCGCCGGTGCTCCGAGCCAAATGCGGCGGCGCCGGCTGCCACAGCGGGGCCGTGCCGCCGCGCCTTGTGGCGCAATCCGATTTTGCCGCCTACCTGGCGCCCGCCGCCCGGCTGAGTCCGCTCATCTGGCGGCTGCATGGGAAGAAGACGTCGCTTCGCTGGCACCAGAACGAGGGTGACGGAGCGGTCCCCCTGATGCCGCCGCCGGGTTCGGCGCCACTGACCGAGGATGAGAGACTCACCATCATCGAATGGATCGATCTGGGAGCACAACCATGAGAGCCGCACTCGTGCTGCTGCCGCTTGCCGCCGCCCTCGGCGGCAATCTGCCCGTTTTTACCGACGTCACGCGCGAAGCGGGCATCTCGTTCCGTCACAGTTACGGGGATTATCACCTGGATAACATCGTTGAAGGCACAGGATCGGGCGTCTGCGTCTTCGACTACAACAACGACGGCTGGCTGGACATTTACTTTGTGAACGGCGCCTGGACGAAAGGCGTGAGCGACGTGCGCGGCCGCGACCTGCGCGGCAAACTCACGAATCATCTGTATCGGAACAACGGCGACGGCACGTTCACGGACGTCACCGAGCAATCGGGCACGGGCGACAAGACCTTTTCGAGCGGTTGCTCCGCCGCCGACTATGACAACGACGGCGACGTGGACCTTTACGTGCTGAACTACGGCCCGAACGTGCTGTACCGCAACAACGGAGATGGCACATTTACCGACGTCTCGAAAGCCTCCGGCCTGGACGATCCGCGCTGGAGCCTGCATGCGGTCTGGTTCGATTGGAACAACGACGGCTGGCTGGACGTCTATGTGGCGAATTACCTTAAGTACGACGACGGAAAGTTTCGCGATTTCTACCCGGCTCAAGGCTATCCGGGCCCTTTAAGTTATGCCGGGGAGCCGGACCGCTTCTATCGCAACAACGGCGACGGCACCTTCACCGAGGTGACGGAACAGGTAGGCATGTTTATGCCCGACGGCCGCGCCATGAGCGTTACCGCCACCGACCTCCGCAATACGGGCCGGCTGGCCGTTTTGGTTCCCAACGACGCCATGGAGAACTACTACCTCGAGCCGGACGGCAACGGGCGCTTCACCGACAAGGCGCTTGAATACAACCTGGCATACGGAGAAAACGGCCAGAATGTGGCCTCCATGGGCGCAGCGATCGGCGACATCGATCGCGACGGGCTGCTCGACGTCTTCATTCCCGACCTGAATTACTGCACCCTGCTGATGCAGAGCAAGACCGGATTCGAATACCGCACCGCATCGGTCGGCCTGGCCGTGGTCATGGGACAGTATACGGGCTGGGCGCCGGTGTTGTTTGACTACGACAACGACGGCTGGCTCGATCTGTTCACCACGCACGGCGCGGCGCATCACGAGTATGTGCAGGAGGACACGCTGGTGCGCAACAAGGGAGACGGCACCTTCGAGGACGTCTCGAAGGTATCCGGCCAGTATTTCCATGAGAAATATGTCGGCCGCGGCGGCACTCACTTGGATTACGACAACGACGGCGACATCGACCTGGTGATCGTGAACCTCAATGACGCGGCGCGTCTGCTGCGCAATGACGGCGGCAACCGGAACAACTGGCTCAAGGTCGAGGCGAAACTCCAGTTCCCCACGGGAATGCGGGACGCAATCGGGGCACGCGTGACGGTCTCGACGGGCAAGCTCCGGCAGATCGAGGAGCTCGTGCCGGTACGCGGCTATCTGTCCCAGGCGGACCATCGGCTTCATTTCGGCCTGGGGAAGGCCACCGCAGCGACGGTGGAGATTCGCTGGCCTGACGGGGCGATCGAGAAGCGGGACAACGTCAAGGCCAACCAGATCCTGCGGCTGGTCCGTCCGGCTCGCACAGGGAAGGCGAACTGATGAAGGCGAGGATCTTCTTTTTTCGAGCCATCCTAGCGGGTGTACTGGTCGCCGCGGCGGCATTTTTGGCGGCGGCGCCCAGGGAGCCGGTCTACGTGGGCGCGCGCGCCTGCGGCGCCTGTCACGACGGAGCCGGCATGGGCTATCAGTTCTCGATCTGGCTGCACTCCAAACATAGCCGCAGTTATGCCGCTTTGGCCAAACCGGCGGCGCAGCAGATCCTACAACTGTCCGGCCTCCGCGGAGATCCGCAGGCCTCTGCGACGTGCTTGAGCTGCCATGCGCCCGCAGCGCTGGCCGAACCCTGGCAGAAGGAGGAGCATCTGCGGATCGACGACGGCGTGCAGTGCGAGGACTGCCACGGCCCGGGCAGCGAGTACATGGCCGAGGAAGTGATGCGGAACCCCGCGGCAGCCCGCGCCGCCGGCTTGAAGATGCCGACCGAGGCCGACTG
>Ga0308411_10002050_pt1 | contig 13707 bp, 14 predicted proteins | sample HotsprottomLayer_2_FD_203530 | JGI IMG/M metagenome (GOLD analysis project Ga0308411, IMG submission 203530) | Hot spring phototrophic mat microbial communities from Octopus Spring, Yellowstone National Park, Wyoming, United States -... | ecosystem: Environmental > Aquatic > Thermal springs >...
GCGATGGCCAAAGGCATCGACATGGTGGTGGGCGAGCTGCACTATCCGCACATCGGCAACGTAACGATCACTGGCGGCTGGCATCACATCGGCGACTACCCGTTCTCGATGGAGTACACGGTGATCGCCGAGCGCGGCACGGTCGACTTTCATTCCGACAACCGTCCCCCGGCGGTCTATGAGTCGCAAAAGCCCAAGGAGCTCGTGCCGCTCAAAGACCACGACGGCTACCAGGCCGAGATCGAACATTTCGTCGAGAGTTGTCTGCGAGGAACGCCCCCGGCGCGCTGCCTGCCGGAGGAATCGGCGCGCGCGGTGAAAGTGGCGCGCCTCGTCATGGATTCGCGCGTGAGAAAAGGAGAGAAGGTCCCATGCAGCCTTTGAGAGAGATGGAAATCGGATTGATGTTTTGGGGTGAGGGCGACCCGGTTCAAAGCCTTCGCGAGGTGAAAGCGCTCGGCATCCGCTGCGGACACTTGGGCATCGCCGGCGGCGTCGCGCTCGAGGGGGCGGCCGAGCGCTGGAAGGCGGCTCTCGAGCAGGAGGAGTTCGTTGTCACGAACCTGGTGGGTTCCTTCAACGGCGAGAATTATGCCGACATTCCTACGGTGCGCCAGACGGTCGGCTATCTGCCTCGGAGCACCCGCCAGGAGCGGGAGGAGCGCACCTATCGGTTGATCGAGCTGGGCGCCGAGCTTGGCGCGCCCAACTATTGCTGCCACGCCGGCTACATCCCGGAAGACCCCTCCGAGGAGGACTATCAGGCCTTAGTCGAGCTCTGCCGACGAATCTCGGATTACGCCGCCCGTTTCGGAATGAACTTTGCTCTCGAGACCGGGCAGGAGCCGCCGCTGGTGCTCCGTGAATTCATCCAGACGGTGGACCGGCCGAACTTGAAGATCAACTTCGATCCGGCCAATATCATCCTTTATGGCGTCGGCGACCCGATCGAGGCTCTCGACGTTCTGGCTCCTTGGGTGGTGAGCGTCCACTGCAAGGACGGCATCTGGCCGCCCAAGGACAAGCCCGGCGCCCTGGGCACGGAAAAGCCGCTCGGTCAGGGAGAGGTTGGCATCGAGCGGTTCATCGCCAAGCTGAAACAGATCGGCTACAAGGGGCCCCTCACTATTGAGCGGGAAGTCGAGAGCGCCGACCAGGCCGAGCGGCACGTCGGCGGGATCCCTCACCGCCAAGATGTGCGCGACGCCGTGGCGCTGCTGGAACGACTGCGGGGCTGAAGGAGCGCTCCGCGGCGGTCACGGCAGTTTCACCGTCCGGCAGGGACCGTTATACGCCGATCGCTCAACAACTTAGCCTTGACGAGGCGGCGTTCGGACCTCAGGCTTTGCCGGCCAAGAGGTCTACACTGAGGCCAGAAGGCGCCATCCCTACGCGCCGCCGGTCCTTGCCGCGGACTCGGTCACTTCTTCTGGAGGTTACCTGCTTTGGTGAAACGCCGATCGCCGGGAATACTGTGCGTGTTGGTCGTCTTCGCGTTCTCGTTTCTACGAATGGCTGGGGCGACTCCGCCCCTCACCACGATTCAGGACAAGCTCTATAAAGCCGACGGCAGCTTGTTCGAGGGGATCCTGATCATCAACTGGAGAAGCTTCGAGGGGCCGGATACGTCCAACATTCCGACTAACAGTCTGAGCGTCAAGGTGACGCGGGGGAACCTGCTGGTGCGATTGGTGCCGACGACGACGTCGCCCAAACCCGCCTACTATTCGGTCCGCTACGTGAGCGAGGGCAGCGTGCAGTTCAGTGAGATCTGGAGCGTGCCGCCGAGCGCCCAGCCGCTGCGCGTCCGCCAGGTGCGGATCGACTGGCCTCCCACGAGCAGCCCGACGCAGCCACCCACGCAGCCGCCGCCCGTCCTGCAAGACATCCAGATCGACGACGTCGAAGGGCTGCGCCAGGAACTGGATGCCCGACCGCGCAAGGGACTTGCCTATTTGCCGTCGCGCGCCGCCGTCATCGGAGCGACGGGTGAGCTGGAGGCGGCGGCGGGCGAGCCCGGCGACTGCGTGCGCGTGGATGGCAGCAGCGGCCCTTGCGGCGGCTCGAGCGCCACGGCCTTTGTCGACACCGAGGAGCCACAGGGGGCGATCGACGGCTCCAACCGCGTCTTCAGCCTGTCCGGAACGCCGGAGCCGCCCGCCAGCTTGCTGTTGTACCGCAACGGCGTGTTGCAGAAGCAGGGGCTGGACTACACGCTTTCGGGCAATGAAGTCACCTTCACCGACGCAGCGACTCCGCAGCCGGGTGACCTGCTCGTCGCCTCCTACCGCGTGGACGGCGCACTGGCGATCGCCCTCGGCATGGTCGACGGGGAGACGCCCGCGGGTCCGATCGACGGGATCAATCGGACCTTCACGCTTGCCGGTACGCCCAGACCGGCGCGAAGCCTGCTTGTCTACCGCAACGGCCTCTTGCAGAAGGAAGGCATCGATTACACTCTGAATCAGAACGTCATCACGTTTGCACCCGGTTCGACGCCGGCGCCGGGCGACATTCTGACAGTGAGCTATCGGATGGCCGGCTTGTAGCCGATTCGCTCAACCGCGCGCGCTCACCGCGGGGATCTTGGCCAACAGGTCCTCGAGCTCGAGGCGGCTTTCGGCTCCGATCGTGAAGCAATCGACGCAATCGAGCGAGAGGGCGTAGCGCAGGCACTCCTCGGCGCGGTTGCGCAGCCGGCCGGCGCCCAAAATCTTCATTCCGATAATTCCCTTACCCTGCTGCTTCATCTCGCGGAGCACCTGGACGACGACAGGCACCTCCGCATCCATGGCCACCTGGGCCGGATTGATGCGGGCCAGGTCGACCTCCACCCAGGGCTCGCGCGCGGCCGTCTTCAACGCGCCGAGAGTATGGCAGGAGACGCCCTTCGTGCGGACGATCCCCTTCTCCTGCGCCTCCGAGATCACCGCCATGGCGCCCTGCTTGCGGCGCGGCCAGTCCTCGTCCATCATGCAGTGCAACAGCAGAATGTCGATGTAATCGGTGCCGAGCTCCCGCCGAAAGCGGTCCAAGTCGGCCTTCATCTCGGCTTCCGTGCTGGCGTGGGTCTTGGTGAGGATGACGACCTTCTCGCGCGGCACGAGTTTCAGCGCCGCCTTCAGGTGCGGATGCGTGCCGTACTGATCGGCCGAATCCCAAAAGGTGACGCCTTCGTCGTAGGCCGCCTTGAACAGATCCGCCAGGCCGCGCACGCCGAGCTTCTTAGTCTGGTTCGAGCTGCCTCCGCCGCCGTTCGTGCCCGTGCCGAGGGCCAGCCGCGTCACTTCGATGCCTCGCGGGCCCAACTTGATTCGATCGTTCGCCTGCTTTTTCGTCGTAGCCGCAGACGGCCCCGCCTGAGCGACCGTCCGGCTGAGAGCGCCGACGGCCAGGGTCGTCGAAAGCAGAAACTCTCGCCGCTTTATGGTTTGGCTCCTTCGGTGGTGTGGCTTGCCAGTGCTTGCCGCCAACGTATCATAGAAGGCGGACCGCTGACAAGATGCGCCTCCGGGTGGAGTGTTACGCCGGCTACAAGGGCTCGCAAAGGCCGCTTCGCTTCGGCGTAGACTCCCACTGGTACACGGTTGAGGAGATTCTCGACCAGTGGTACAGTCCGGGCGAGACGTATTTCAAGGTGAGGGCCGATGACGGCAACCAGTACATCCTGCGGGCACGGGCCGGCGAAGAGGGCGAGGAGTGGACGCTCGAGTCCTACTCGGCGCGCGGAAGGCTCTAAGGTGTCTCCATGCAAGTGATCCCGCTCGGCACCAACGGATACTTCCCCTCCTTCGGCCGCCAGACCATGAGCCTGCTGGTGAGCGGGGGCGAGCGCACGCTCCTGCTCGATGCGGGCAGCGGCCTCGGGCGGCTGATAGAACCGGAGGTCTGGCGCCTGGCCGGCGGCGCCGCCGCTCTCGACATCGTGCTGTCGCACTATCACCTGGACCACATCATCGGCCTCTCCTACTTGCCCGCCGTCTGGCGCCGCGGTCCGGTGCGTATCTTTGCGCCGGCCTTCCCGCTGGTCGACGCTGAGCCCGAAGAGGCGCTCGAACGGCTGTGCAGTCCCCCGTGGTTCTCCTCGCCGCTCAGTCGATTTCCCGGACCGGTTGAAGTGATTCCGGTGCGCGAGGAGGAGTTCGAGGCGGCCGGCTTGCCGATTCGCGCCTGGCGCCAGGACCACCCGGGCGGGTCGATCGGCATGCGGGTAGGCGCCGACCTCGCCTATTTGACCGACACCGCGGCCGATGAGGCCGTCGTGGCCGAAATTGCCGGCGTGCGGCTGCTAATCCACGAGCTGTGGTTCACCGACGAGGAGGCGGCCCGGGGGCCCGCCGTCGGCCACTCCCACCTAAGCGGGCTGGCGCATCTGGCGCGCCTTGCCAAACCCCGCTTGATCCTGCCCGTGCACCACCACCCGCGGCGCAGCAACGAAGAGATCCGCCGCCTAGCCGCCGAGTTATCGCGTCGGACCGGTATTGCCGCCGTCTGCGCCGAAGAGGGCCGGCCGCTCGAGACCGGCGAAGAGGCCTAGATCCGCAACGGATACCGACCGTAGTCGCGGGCCGCCTGGCAGGAGGCGAGAATGTTCTCCACGGGCACCTCTCGCCGAACTCCCGCTTGAGGCGCGCCGGGTCCGTCGATCTCGGCTGCACGGGGTTCAGAATGTCCAAGCCGACCTCGACCAGGTCGGCGATGATCGGGTAGATGTAGCCGTCGGAGTGGAAGGCGATCTTCCCGTTCGGGTTGATCCGCTTCCACTCCTCGAATAACCGGGCGTAACGGGGTTTCAGGAACTCGCGAAAAGCGGCCGGCGAGATCAGCATCCGGTTCTGCGCACCGACGTCATCCCCGATGAAGATGACGTCGACGCCGAGCGAGACGAGCTTTCGTCCGGCTCCCTCGATCCAGCCGAGCAGTTTGTCGAAGTAGGCGTGGGCGAAATCCTTGTTGTCGGCCAGGTCCATCAGGACCCGCTCCAGGCCGCGGAGGTACCAGGCCAGCTCGAAGAGCGTGCAGGCCACCGCGGCCATGATGCCGTAGTCCTCTCCGTACTCCTCGATCATCGTGCGCACGCCGGTATAGCGGTCCTCGCGAGAACAGTCGGGCATCTCGAACTCCGCCGGATCGCGGATGTCGGCGAGGGGATGATGGACCATCTCGGTGAAAGCGCCCGTCGGGTATTCAAACTACTGCCAGCCGATGCCCCACTCGTCCGTATAGGTGCGGTCGGGCCGGAGGTAGTAGCCGGTGCAAGGGCCGAGCCAGGAGATCAAGAAGTCGTGACCCACGAGGATGGGCAGGGCGCCGCCGGAAGCTTTGTAAGTCTCCAGGCGGTCCGAGTGGGCGCCGAGGTAGCGGAGCATCTTCCGCTCGGCTTCCGGCGTATACCAGGCCGAGATGGGCACCCGGTCGGGCTCCTCGTGGTGGATGGCGGTCAGGAACCTCTCGCGGTGCGTCATGGTCCGAGGCTATTGTATCCAGCCCGGCCCTCGGCGCCGAAGCGTAGGCCCACCGGCTCGCCGGGCAAGACTCAAAACCGCAGGGTCGCCTTCAAGCGGCGGGGATCCTTCAGTAGCTCGAGCGCCTGCGCGGCGCCGCGAATCAGAATGTGGGCATGGCGGAGCGCCTCGACCGAGCAGCCCTCGCCCGCATCGACGGCGATGGCCAGGCCGCCACCCTCCTTGACGGCCTGAAGCATCATCCGGTCATTGTTGCCGTTGCCGAGCGCGACGACATGCCGCGCCGAGAGATGATCCCGGAGGTAGCGCGCTTTCTGCACGTCATGATCGGAACCCTCGAGCACCACGAGACGAACCGGCAGCCGCGCCAGTTGCTCGCGGGCCGTGCCAAACGTATCCGAGGTCAGAACGTGGATCTCGACGAGCTCACTGAGCGCTGCGAGCCCCTCTTCGACGCCGTCGGCGAGCCGGCCGCCCTGGGCGAGCGTACCGGTGTAGTCGGTGAGCAAAGCCGTCAGCTCAAGCCGGCCGAAGCCCGGAATCTCGATGTGAATGCCGGGCTTCACGGCACAGCCTTCCCGGGCGAGCCGGGCGGTGACAAGGCGCTCCGAGCAGCCTTGAGCCCGCCGGCCCGCTGAATGCCCGGCACGAAGAACTGCGTGATGAACTCTTCGTCGGTTCCGGCAAAGGCGCCAGGGTCGGCGGTGAGGGTCACCTCGACGGGAGCGACGGCGGCGGCGAACAGGCTCCACAGCCTGGCCTCGCCTACGGCGGCCAGCTCCGGACGGCCGGGCGCCGCCTTCGTCACGAATGCCAGCGCCGTGAGGATGTCCTGTGCGCGGCATGCGTCGTCGGTGAGGTTGAAGGTGAGGAAGTGCCGGTGAGAGCGGTCGCGAGGCGCCACCGCGGCGCCGGTCTGGAACGCGTCGAGGAACAGCACGGGCCGGCCTGTGGTTACCAGCTTTCGGCCTTCGGCCGAGTCACGGCCGGCCTCGGCTCCGCCGGGATGCACAAAGACGACGGGCGCCCCCTTGCCCGGGAACCACAGCGCCGGAACACGGTCGGCCGCCTCAGGCCGCCAGAGATAGACCCGGTTGCCGTCACCCCGGCTGAAAGCGACCTGTTCGGGCCAGGCGATCTTCAAAGCCAGCTCGAGCCGCTGCCGCGCGAGCTGGGGGTCGCTGACGGTCTCGTTTTGCCTCCGCGCCATTTGTTTCCAGGACTCGAACAGCTCGGCGTAGGTAAGGGCGTTGTCCGGCAGCGGCCGGGCGTGGAAGACCAGCAGGTCTTGGAGCTTTTCCACCGGAACGCTCTCTTCGCGGATTTGCGCGGCCTCCGCGCGGCCCGCCAGATGGCGGCCGAAGAATCGATAGACCGCTTCACGGCTGTCGCGGTTGTAGTTGTGGGGAGCGTCGATGAGCACCGCCTCCACCTGGTCTTCGGCTCCGTAAAGCGCATAGATGTTCCGAATCGCCGGGTACTCCTCCTCGAGCGTGTTCCGAGTCCAATCCTGCGTGGAGGCCACAAGGATCATCGGCCTCGGCGCCATCATGGCGGCAAATTCGACGTTGAAGGTGTCGACACGAAGGCCGGGAGCGTTCTCGCAGGGACAACCGCCTTGCATCGTGGCCGAGACCATCACCACCGGGGCGCTGACGCGGATGCGATCGTCGACGGCGGCAAGCAGGAAGGTCTGTGTGCCCCCGCCCGAGGCGCCCGTGGCGGCGATGCGGGTTGGGTCCACTTCCGGCAGCGAGCTTAAAAAGTCGACGACCCGTATGGAGTTCCACAACTGGAGTCCGAGCGGCCCGAAGCCCCAAAGCTGCTCGGCCGGGCCGCCGAAGACATGGGGCGTCTGGATCGTATCGTTGTAGCCGACCATGTCATAGGAGAAGACGACATAGCCCTGACGGGCGAAGTTGGCGCTCAGCCGGTGCGAAGAGCTCAGGGGCTGCTCCTCCAGGCGGCCGTAGTTCCAGTGTCCGTGGGGCGTGGCCACGGCGGGAAACGGACCAGGTTTGCCGAGCGGCCGGTAGAGGTTTCCCCCGAGGTAAAAGCCCGGCCAGGTTTCCAGGTAGACCTTCTCGATCGAGTAGCCGTCGCGGTTCAGGCGGCCGAATACCTGGGGGTTCAAAGGGGTCTTGGGAGGCATCGGCTCCAGCCCGGCGGCGAACAGGATCTGCCGGCGAAGCCGAGCCTTGTGCGCCTCCCAAGCCTCGCGGCTCGGATAGGAGCGGGCTTGAAAATGCGTGTCGGTATGGGGAATCCGGGTGTTTCGGGCGTCCTGCTGAGGCGCCTGGGGGGCGAGCACGCCGGCGAGCGCCAGCACGGCGAAAGGCCGCATGACCGTATTATGATCGCAGGCGCACCTGCTCACAGGCCGGCATCAACTCCCTAGAGGCGGACACCGCGGCGGACACTTAATAGTTAAGAACCCCTACTCGGATTTCGCCAAGGCGCCGATAGGGTAGAGAGGGAAGGTATGGTCGATCCGACGCTGGACTCCGACGCCGTGTTGCACCGCTTCAACCGGCTCATTCAGGAGTTGCTCGACGGGGACTTCCGGCGTAACACCTTCCGGCCGTGGGAGGTCGAGTTGCTGCTGGATATCGAATCGTGCGACCTGGGGGGACAGAACCGAAGGGAGATGCTGCGCCGCTATCAGAGGGCCGTTCGGCGACACATGGAGCGGGGCGGCGCAGCTCCTTTCAAGCTGTCTGAATACCTCTCGCGCCTGCGGGCTCGCCGGCTAGCGCGGCGCGCGCCGGGGGCCGGTTCCGAAGAGATCTCTCGGGCAATCTGACCTGCCGGTGCGCTATCATCGAGGAGGAGCGTCTCTGCCTGGCAGGTGCCGCACCTCGAAAAATTGATCCAACAACCACACAAGACAGGTCCGCTAAGGATTTCGCGTTGGTAAGCAAGCTCCGGCTCGATGCGGGCATGGAGAAGCCTGAAGACGCTCTGCTGACCGACCCCGTGTTTCAAAGGGGGTCAATCTCGACGGTCGGCACCTCCGAGCGGTGCGCTCCATTTCGTTTCCCTGCGAGGAGCACCGCCCGCTCGTGATGAACCTGTTGTTCATTGGGGACATCTTCGCCTCGGTGGGCCGCCGCCTGGTGGCGGAGCACCTTCAGCGTATCGTCTACGAGGAGGGCATTCACCTGGCGGTGGCGAACGCCGAGAACGCCGCGGGCGGTTTCGGCATTACGCCGTCGGTGGCCGAGGAGTTGTTCGCTGCCGGCCTGGACGTGCTGACCAGCGGCAACCACATCTGGGACAAGAAGGAGATCTACGAATATCTCAGCACGCAGCCGCGCCTGCTGCGGCCGGCCAACTACCCCGACGACGTCCCCGGCCAGGGCTGCTACATCGCGCGCGGCCGCAACGGCGTCTCCTGCGCGGTGATCAATCTTCAGGGACGCACCTACATGCCCCACACGGAGTGCCCGTTCCGCAAGGCGGACCGGATCCTGGAACGCTTGAGTCCGGAGGTGAAGGTGCGTCTGGTGGACTTTCACGCCGAGGTCACGAGCGAAAAGCTCGCCATGGGCTGGTACTTGAACGGCAAGGTGAGCGCTGTGCTGGGCACGCACACGCATGTGCCGACGGCCGATACGCGGATCCTCGACGGCGGCACGGCGTATCAAACCGACGTCGGCATGACCGGTCCGTACGACTCGGTCATCGGCGTCAAGACCGAGCCGGTCCTCCGGCGGTTCCTGAGCGCGCTGCCGGTGCGGCTGGAGGCCGCGAAACGCAATCCGCAGATGCATGCGGTGATCGTGAACGTAGACGAAACGACGGGCAAGGCCGTCGGCGTCAGGCGCTTCGTGGTGGCAGGGGACTCCGAATAGCGGGCGGCGCTCGCTTGGGCGGTACAATAGCCCGTAAGCCGCGGAGACAAACATGCGACCCTGGGTGACGAACTGGCTGCTGAGCACGCTCAGCCTCTTGCTGGCGGCCTGGATCGTTCCCGGCATTCAGGTCCGCGGGCTGCTTGCGGCCCTGGCGGCTGCCGCTTTGATCGGCTTCCTCAACGCCACCATCGGCCTGGTGCTGAAGATTCTCACCCTTCCGCTCACCGTCGTCACGCTGGGGCTTTTTCTCATGGTGGTCAATGCACTCATGTTCTGGCTGGCGGCGGCGATCGTACCCGGCTTCTCGGTGCGCAGTTTTTGGTCGGCGCTGCTCGGCGCCCTGTTGATGAGCCTCACCGGGATCCTGCTGCGCCGGCTTATGCTAGCGTGAAGAAAGCGCTCCGGCGCGTGAGGGAGTCGCAGCAGATGAAGAGACCTTTTTACGGTTGGTGGATCGTCGCAGGTTGCTTTGTCACCTTCGGACTCTCCACCGGATTCCCTTACTACAACATTGCCTTCTTTTTCGACTACTTTCGCGACGACCACGGCTGGCCGATCAGTTTCATCACCCTCGGCGCGCCAGTGGCCGTGCTGCTGACGATCTGGGCCGGGCCGGTCATCGTCCCCCGCGTGAGCCCGCGCGTGCTCATCATCGTGGGCACCGGCTTGACCTTCGTGGCCTTTCAGTGGTTTGCCCGGCTGAGCGGGGCCGCTTGGGAGTATTACGTGGTCTGGTGCCTCTACATGGTCGGCTATTTTCTATCCGGACCGATTCCGCACCAGGTGCTCATCTCCAACTGGTTCAAACAGAAGCGCGGGCGCGCCATGGGCATCACCTATGTGGGCGTGGCGGTGATCGGCTCGATCGGCAACAAGTTGGGGCCCTATCTGGCCTCCCGGATGCCGTACGAGCAAGCGCTCCAGTACATGAGTCTGTTGCTGCTGGCAGCCTGGCCCATCGCCATCTTCGTTCTTCGCACCAAGCCGCAGGACATCGGGCAGCTTCCCGACGGCCGGCACGACCCGGCGGAGATCGCCGCGCCGGAGGTGCTCGAGCCGCCGAAGACCTTCGGCTATCTGGCGCGCCGGGCTCCGTTCTGGCTGCTGCTCGTGGGCAGCGCGGCCTCGATCGGCTCGATCGCTGCGGTGAACTTCCACATGAAGTTCGTCTTCGAATCGCAGGGCTTCCTCGATCAGGCGGCGCGGGATCGCATCTGGGGCACGGCCTCCTTCTGGGTGCTGTGGTCGAGCATCGCCGGCCGGCTGCTGGCCGGTTATCTGGCCGACAAGCTGCCGCGGAAGTACGTGATGCTGGTGACCTACCTGGTGGTCGCCTTCTCAATTCCGACGCTGTTTCTGGTGACGCCCGAGCAGGTGAACTTCGTCTATCTGTTCGCGCTGATCTTCGGCTTCGCCATGGGCGCCGACTACATGCTGATTCCGCTCATGGCCGCCGATCAGTTCGGGCTGTCGACGCTGGCGCGCGCCATGTCGGCGATTTTGCCCACCGACACGGTGGCGCAGTTCTGGTTTCCGAACTTCGTTGCCCGGCTGCGCGATTTTCTGGGGGGCGACTATTACGGGGCGCTGATGGCGGTCTTCGGCACGGCCTTTCTCGGAGCCATGGCCATCGCCTTCCTGCCGCGACATCCGCGGGAGAGGATGGCTGCGCCGGCGCCCGAAGCCCAGGCGCGCGCCGGTTAGCCGCGCCGACTCAGCCCCACCAGGTCTCGCCCGGCGCCAGGTGGGCCTTCACCACGTCGGGGTCGAGCTCGATGCCCAGACCGGGTTTGTTCGGTACCTCGATGAAGCCGTTCTTCACCAGCAAGCCCTCGTGCACGACCACGTCGTCCATCCAGTCCCGGCGGCCGATAACGGTTTCGCAGGCGATGTAGTCGCGAATCGAGGCCGCCCACTGCACGGTGGCCATCGTGTTGACGGCGCTGCCGGTATTGTGATTGGCCATCGGCAGGTAGAAGAAGTCCGCCAGAGCCGCCATCTTCTTGTTTTCCAGAAAGCCGCCGGAGTTGCGCAGATCGGGGTGAAGGATGTCGCAGCCGTGGTTGATGACGAACGGCAGCGCCTCGTTGGCGCGCATCCAGTTCTCGCCCGTGCAGATCGGCACCTCGGCGGCGGCCGTCAGCCGACGCCAACTCTCCGAGTAAGCGACCGGCATCGGGTCCTCGAGCCACAAGGGACGAATTGGCTCGACGGCGCGCGCCAGCTCGATGGCCGTGCGCAGATCGTACTCCCAGTGGCAGTGCACCAGAATGTCGTGGTCCCAACCGAGTGCCTCCCGGCAGTTTTCGAACCCCTGGCGGATGTTGCGCAGCTCGCGGCTGGAGAGCACCCGATTGGCCGGGTCCCGCCCTGGGTCGGTCGCCAGATCGGTGCGCGGGAAGCCGAACTTGTGCGCGGTGAAGCCGCTCGGGTCCTCCCGCACGCGCGCGGCCCACTCGCGGCAAGAGGCCTTGTCGAGCATATTCTTCGGCGCCGAGTGATCATAAAGCCGGACCCGGTCGCGGAAACGGCCGCCGAGCAGCGTCGAGGCCGGCACGCCCAGGATCTTGCCCGCCAGATCCCACAGCGCCATCTCGATGCCGCTCACGGCGCGCATCAGCGCGTGTGCGGAGCCGTCGGTGCGCCGGCCCAGACCGACGTAGATCTTCTCGATCTCGAGCGGGTCCTGTCCGATCAGCTCCGGACGCAGCGCGAGCACTTGCTCTTTGACGCCGACGCCGGGGCTGCCGTAAGCCTCCCCGATGCCGGCAACTCCGGCGTCGCTTTCCACCTTGACCAGCGTGTAGGTACGCGGCCCTTGGAGGATCATCACCTTGAGGTCGCGAATCTTGACTTTGCCCTTCTCAGGCTCGGCCAGAAGATGGTACCGTGAGAGGAAGGAGGTCCCGGACGTCGCCGCCAGGGTGCGAAGGAATGCGCGTCGGCTCTGGGTTCTCATCGTTCGATTTCCCCACGCGATCATAACCGAATTCGTTTAGAAAGATCCAACCGCAGGAGGTTGCCGGTGGAGGTGAGTCGCAGAGAGATGCTGGGTTCGATCCCGGGAGCGCTGATGAGCCAGGGGGGCGCGCCCCTCACGCGCTACGTGCGCTACGAGCGTCGGGGCGCGATCTCCTACGGGGTGCTGGAGGGCGACGAGGTACGACGCCTGAGCGGAGACCTCTTCGGCGCGCACGAGATCACCTCCGAGACGCACAAGCTGAGCGAGGTGAAGCTGCTCTACCCGTGCCGGCCTCCGAAGGTCTTCGCCGTCGGCGGCAACTACAAGAGCCACCTCGAAGGGCGGCCCGCGCCGAAGCGGCCCGAGATCTTCTACAAACCCACGACCTGTCTTCAGCACCCAGGCGAGCCGATCGTCATTCCCGCCGACGCGCATAACGTCCACTACGAGGGCGAGCTGGTGGTGGTGATCGGCCAGCGCCTCAAGCACGCCTCGGAGACCGAGGCGCGTGAGGGCATCTTCGGCTACACCTGCGGCAACGACGTGAGCGAACGCGACTGGCAGAACGGCCCCGACAGGGACATGCAGTGGTGGCGCGCCAAAGGCGCCGACACGTTCGGGCCGATGGGTCCCTCGATCGCGCGGGGACTCGATCTGGCGAAGGCGCTTCTTCGCACCCGGCTGAACGGCAAGGTGGTGCAGGAGCAGCTCGTTAGCGATCTCCTGTTCGGACCCGCGGCGATCGTGAGCTGGATCAGCCGCTATGTGACGCTCGAGCCAGGCGACGTGATCTTCACCGGAACGCCCGGCACGACGGCGGCGATGAAGCCCGGCGACGTCGTGGAAGTGGAGATCGACGGCATCGGCGTGCTGCGCAATCCGGTTCGCGCCGCCTGAGCGCCGCTCAGCGGTTCAGGTAGAGCCCTGCGCCGGGACCAACGGGAAGTCCCGCCAGCATCCAGACGACGAGCAGCGCCACCCACACGGCGAAGAAGACCGCCGAATAGGGCAACATCAGCGAGACGAGCGTGCCGATGCCGGCCCCTTTCTTCCAGCGGTCGACAAAGCTGATGATCAGGGCAAAGTAGGACATCATCGGGGAGATGACGTTGGTGACGCTGTCGCCGATGCGGTAGGCCGCCTGGGTGAACTCGGGCGTGTAACCAAGCAACATGAACATGGGAACGAAGACCGGCGCCAGGATGGCCCATTTGGCCGAGGCGCTGCCCATGAACAAGTTGATGCCGGCCGCCACAATGACCAGGCCCACCATGAGCGGGACGCCGCCCAGTCCCGGGGCTTTGAGCACGGCAGCGCCCTCGATGGCCACGATCAGACCGAGGTTGCTCCAGTTGAATAAGGCGACGAACTGGGCGGCGAAGAAGACGAGCACCAGATAGCCGCCCAGCGTCTCCAGAGCCTT
>Ga0308411_10002052_pt1 | contig 13702 bp, 10 predicted proteins | sample HotsprottomLayer_2_FD_203530 | JGI IMG/M metagenome (GOLD analysis project Ga0308411, IMG submission 203530) | Hot spring phototrophic mat microbial communities from Octopus Spring, Yellowstone National Park, Wyoming, United States -... | ecosystem: Environmental > Aquatic > Thermal springs >...
GCCGAAGAAATCCTGACAGCAAGCCGCGTCGGCCGAAGGCCGGCGCGGCAGCGAAAAAATCTCTTGTCGATGGCCTGGGGTTCTTGTAACACGACTGAATGGATCTGCACCGAACCAGGGTGACTGAGGCTGGCGCAGCTAGGCTGCGCAAGCTTCTTCCGAAAACCCGTGTCGTCCGCTGAGTCGATCTGCCTGTGGCGACGACGCGAGTCGTGGGACAACGATTGGTTTCATGCATCTGTACGGCAAAACCACGCAGACCGCGATTGCGGCGATGAGTCGGCTAGCTCAGGTGTACGATCCCGAGGGACAGGTGCGGCTGAGTTCGTCGGACATCGCACAGAGCCGAAATCTGCCGCAGCCGGTGGTGGCCAAGGTATTGACGATCTTATCGCAAGCGGGGCTGATCGTCGGTTCACCGGGGCCGGGCGGTGGTTATGCGCTGGCTCGCTCGCCGGAGTCGATCACGCTGTATGAAGTCGCCAGTCTGTTCGAGCGGATGGGCGATCAAGTGTACTGTCCGTTCGGCCCGGAGTGGTGCGGCAAGAAATCGCCCTGTCCGCTGCACGAGCAACTGGTAGTGCTGCTGGCGGAGAACGAGGCGTTTCTGCGCCGCAACACGTTTGGGCAGTTCGTACAAAGCAAGAAAGAAGCGAGCCGCCCCGCGTCAGCGGGCGGAGCAAGCCCACGGTGTGATGACTCCACCCGCTAACGCGGGGTGGCTCGCTACTCCAGCCGCTGTTCGATTTGTCCAACCCCCGCGCTGCGAAGCAGACGACTTTTCGCTATGCTCTCTCCAGAAGGAGTTTCCGTCTGCACAGAAGCAGGAGTTGTCGTGCAAGCTGCGTCATCCATCGCTCCTCCGAGCGGCCCCGCTCGCGAGTATACCTCCCGCCGTCAGGATCGCATCACACGGTCATTAGCCCTAAGTCAGCGTGAACGTCTAGTCGGCCATGCCCGTGTTCTGGTGTTCCTCGTCGGACTGGCCGTCGGCTGGCTGGCCTTTGCTATGCATTGGCTCCATCCGCTCTGGCTGGTGCCTGTGGTCGGGCTGTTCATCGCCCTGTTGTTCGTCCACGAACAGGTCAGCCGAAACTGGTATCGCGCCACACGGGCGACGGCCTACTATCAGGCAGGGCTGGATCGTCTGGAAAACCGCTGGCAGGGTAAGGGACAGCCCGGCACTCGCTTCCTCGATGAAAACCATCCCTATGCTGCCGACCTGGATCTCTTTGGCCGTGGGTCGCTGTTCGAGTTGCTTTGCACCGCCCGAACGCGAACCGGCGAGAATACCCTGTCGGACTGGCTCAAAAAGGCCGCTCCCCCTGACGAAATCCGCGCCCGACAGGCGGCAGTGGCCGAACTGGCCGGTCAACTCGATCTGCGTGAGGATCTGGCCCTGCTAGGCAGTGATGTGCCCGCAGGCGTGGATTTCGATGGGCTGATTGCCTGGGGCAAAGAGCCAGCCGTACTGGTGGCACGCTGGCCACGCTGGGTCGCCCTGGTACTCGGTCTGCTGGCGATGGGCTGCCTGATTGGCTGGGTGCTGGCGTTGAGCGGCAATCTGAGCGATGACACGCTGCTCGGCTGGTTTTTCATCGAATACCGCTCGTTGCCCCTGGTCGTCCTGCTGCTCATCAACGTGAGCTTTGCCGGTTGGCTGTATCGCCGTGTGCAGCGGGTGTTGCACAGCATCGAACACCGGGGCCGAGATCTGGCCATGCTGGCCGGCGTGCTGGCCCGACTCGAGCAGGCGCGGTTCACCGCGCCGCGCTTGCAGCAACTGCATGACGAACTGCTCCAGGGCGACGGTTCCGGGCACCCCCCCTCGCAGCGCATCGCCGCCCTGGGCAATCTGATCGATCTACTCAACTCAAGGCGGAATCAGTTCTTCGCGTTGTTCGCCTATCTGATGCTGTGGGGCACCCAACTGGCGCACCTCATCGACCACTGGCGCACGGTTTCTGGGCCGTTGATCGGTCGCTGGCTGGCCATCGTTGGGGAGTTCGAGGCCTTGTGCGCCCTGGCCTGCTATTGCTATGAGAATCCCGAAGATCCCTTCCCCGAAGTGCTGGATCAAGGGCCGTGCTACCAGGCTGAGGCTCTGCGACATCCGCTGCTGCCACGCAGCAAGTGTGTTGCCAACGACCTGAATCTGTCGAGTCAATTACGCTTGCTGATCGTCTCGGGATCGAACATGTCGGGAAAAAGCACCTATCTGCGGACGATCGGCATCAATGCGGTGCTGGCACTGGCAGGTGCGCCGGTGCGGGCGGCGCGGATGCGGATCTCGCCGTTGGCCATCGGAGCGACCTTGCGCATCCAGGATTCGTTGCAAGCGGGCCGATCGCGGTTCTATGCGGAGATCCTGCGAGTGCGGCAGATCGTCGATCTGTCACGCGGGCCAATCCCCCTGTTGTTCTTGCTCGATGAAATCTTCGCGGGAACCAATTCGCATGATCGGCGCGTGGGAGCTGAAGCCGTGGTTCGCGGGCTGTTGGCAGCGGGAGCAGTGGGACTGGTGACCACGCATGATCTGACCCTGACCCAGATCGCGGAGTCGCTGCAAGGACAGAGCGCCAACATTCACTTCGCCGATCACTTCCGCGATGGCGTGATGACGTTCGATTACCAGTTGCGGCAGGGAGTGGTACAGAACAGCAACGCACTGGCGTTGATGCGGGCAGTTGGGCTGGAGGTGTAAGCGACACCAGAAGGGGAAGTCGCATCGAGACGCTTGCGGGAGTACTGTTCCGACTAGTGAATCAGGAATCGGGCTGCACAGGAACCCCTGGCAGAGCCGTGGCTGTCTCGGTCTTGCGATAGCCGAGCGACCGCAGGACTTCGAGAACCTCGCTCCAAGTGGGGAAAGGCCGGCGATTGGCCCGCTTGTACTGATCCATGGCCTTCATGAAGATGATCTCTTCTTCGGTGTAGTCCTTTTCACAGGTGGTGGGATCCACTTGGCGACGTCGCTCCCCCTTCTCCGTGCGACGATCCTTGCCACTCCGACGCTCGACGGCCACTGGGATGTTGCGCTTGCGCCGGTCACCGCTTCGCAGACGGCGTTCTGGCTCGTTCTTCGACGAAGTCGACTGCGGTGTCAGCGATGGAGTGGATTCGTTGCTCATGGAAAGCTACCTCAAACTCGATCCTTCGGCAAAGATGGGTACTAAAATTACAGATTCCACCAGCTAAGTATACCTCATTCTCGCAGGATGACAAATTATCTGAGAAGGAAAGATCGCTGTATCAAACCAATTGTGGCGAGAATAGCAAAGAAGTGGGGGGGGGGTAGGGGCCCCCTGGATGAAACGGTAGGAAGAAAAAGGCCGGCGTGTCCACTGGGTGGCGAGTACTGATTGGTTCTCCTATTCTGTCAGAGAGAGGCTGGCCAGGCAGTGCTGGCCCTGGTTAGCTGCTGTGGGTGTCCCTGATGACGTGGTTCTCCGTGTTGCTGGCTGCCGAATCGACCCACTGGCTCGATGCTGTGATCGACGCATTGTGTCAACAGGCTCCGCCAGGGAGCTTCTTTTCGTTTGATTTCAATGTACGCGCTCTGCTGGCTCTGATTCTCGTCAGCCTCACCTGTGGCGGAGTCGGTGCCTTGGTGGTCGGCGGACGCATGTCGTTCTTCAGCGATGCGCTGGCGCACAGTGCCTTTGCCGGGGTGTCCATCGGTTTCGTGATCTTCACGGTGTTCCTGGCCACCGGCCAACCCGAACAGGATGCCGACAATTTCTGGAGTTGGGTGTCCCTCATCATGCTGGTGTTCGGCATGATAGTGGGGTTCGGCATTGCCTGGGTGCGCGAACAGACCGGGCTGGCCAGCGACACCGTCATCGGCATTTTCTTTGCGTTCTCGATCGGCCTGGCTGCCATGTTGCGCAAGCTGATGCAGGATCGCACCCTGTTCACGCTGGAAGACTTTCTCTTCGGCGATCCGCTGACAATTCGTGCCGGCGATCTGGAACAACTGGCGATTTTGGCTCTGGTCACGCTCGCCTTGCTGTGGTTCACGGCCAACTCGCTATTGCTGTCGAGTTTCAACACCAGCCTGGCACTGTCACGACGGGTTCCCATTCGTCTGGTCAGCTATGTGTTCATCATGCTGCTGGCGGTGATCGTCAATCTGTGTGTGCGGACGGTGGGCGTGCTGCTGATCAACGCTTTGCTAGTGGTGCCGGCCGCCACCGCTGCTAATCTCGCCCGCAATCTGCGGCAGGTATTCTGGCTGACACTGCTGTTCTGTCTGATCGCCTGCATCTGCGGCCAGGTGATCGCCTGGGAGGTTGGCACACGAACTTACGATCCGGTGACACGCGGTCGAGTCAGTCTCGGGATTCCCGGAACGATCATCTTTGTGAGTGTCGGCTTCTTTGTTGTCTCTGCCGTTCTGGGATCGCTGTGGCGCGATCGACGGCCTGGTTGAACCTTCGGGGATCGCTCTAGCGTAGGAACACCATCGAGATTTGCAGGCTCAGTTCTGGAGAACATGCCCTCATGGCTCAGGAACAGTTTCATTCGGACGAGGATCGCAGTGCCTACTTCATCGAGCAGGTACTGATGCTCGGCGTGTGCGGCTTCCTCGCTGCGGTGACCATTGTGCTGTGGCAAAACAACATGCTGGGCAAGATGCTCCATGAGAAGTTCCACATCTGGGTCGCTGTGGGCGGTTTCTGTTTGCTCGGGCTGGTGCTGATTCGGGCTGTCGCCGTCTGGCAGTCGGTCGAACCGCCTGCCACTGCCCCAGCCGCCGAACCCGGACACGAACACTCCGGTGAATGTGGCCACGATCACTCGCACTCCCACGCTCACGAGCATTCGCACAGTCACGCCCACGCTCACGAGCATTCGCACAGTCACAGTCATTCGCACAGCCATAGTCACGGGCATTCGCACAGCCACGGCGCGGGAGACGATCACGACCACGGCGGCCCCTGGCGGTACATCGTGCTGCTCTTGCCCATCGCCTTGTTCTTCCTGGGCATGTTCAACCCGGCTTTCGACCGCGAACCGATCGAGTCGCCTAGCAATCCCGTCGAACACATCCAGAACTTCATCACCATCTTCCGCAGCATCCTCTGGGAGGCTCTGCCGTTCATCGTTCTTGGCTCGATCATTGCAGGGGTGCTGGAGGAGTTTCTACCGCAAAGCGTTATCGTTGCCGTGCTGCCCAAGAGTCGCTTCCAGGCCATCGCTCTGGGCGGACTACTCGGGCTGGTGTTTCCGATGTGCGAGTGCGGCATCATTCCGATCATGCGGCGATTGCTTCGCAAGGGCTTGCCGTTGTCCTGCTGTGTCGCCTACCTGCTCGCCGGGCCTATCATCAACATCGTCGTGCTGCTGAGTACCTTCGCGGCATTCTCCGGCATGGAAAATGTCTTCGAGTACGACAAGGTGAGCGGCGAGCGGGTGCCGAGCTACCAGATGGGCGGCTGGTGGATGCTCGGTTTCCGGGCCGGGCTGGGCTATCTGACCGCTGTCATCACCGCCCTGGTAGTCGAGTCGCAGTTTCAGAAGTATGGAATCGCCCTGCTCAAACCGCTGGCCCGTCCCAGCCAGTTGCCGCTCGCCGAGGAGGAAGGGGCCGACAAGCGAACTGCCTGGCAGCGCATCAGCAATGTGGCGGCGACGGCTCTGCACGACTTTGTGGACATCACCGTGTTCCTGATTCTCGGCGCGCTGCTGGCTGCGGGAACTCGCCTGTTCCTGACTCCCGACCAGATTGCCCTGCTCGGCAAGGAATACTTCTTGCTGGCCATCCTGGCGATGATGGGGCTGGCCATTCTGCTGTGCCTGTGCAGTGAGGCAGATGCCTTCGTGGCGGCCAGTTTCGTGACGCTGCGACCCAGTGCCAAGCTGTCGTTCCTGGTGCTGGGGCCAATGATGGACTTCAAGCTGCTGTTGATGTACACGCGGATCTTCCAGACGCGGCTGATCGTGACCATCTACAGTTGTGTGATCGTGCAGGTGCTGCTGTACAGTGTGGCGACTCACTTCTTCTGGGAGCAGTACGCTCCGTATCTGATCAACCCGGTGCTGGTTCGCGGCCAGCAGATGGACGATGCCTCACGCGATCAGTTGCTGGCTCGCGCCGGCCAGACGCTCGGACTGCTTCAGCCGACGCCTGCGGGTGGAGCGGCCTTTGCCCCCGCGACGGCCGCCATGGGCATGTTGCTGCTCAGCACTAGCAACGACGCTCTGGAACTGAGGTTCTCACAACTGGAGAATGCCGCCACTACCCCCGAACTGCGCAACTTCTACGACGGCCGACGCGTTCGGCTGATCGGTCGCTTTTCCGGCACTGAGACGGTGTTCCGCCTGTTGCGTTATCGCATCAACTGCTGTGCTGCCGATGCCCAGCCGATCAACGTGCCGATGGTCGTCGATCCGTCGAGCAAGCAGACGTTGCCGGCCAATCAGCTCCGCGACAAGTGGGTCGAGGTTATCGGCGAGATCCGCTTTGCCCAACGGCCCGGCCAACCGGTGTATCAGACCGTGCTGGTGCTGCGTCCGAGCGAGAACGAACCGCTCGTAGCCGATGCCAACAAGCCCAAGGCTTCGCCTCTGGTGCGAGTTCTCAGCCAAGCTCCGGCGAATCCATTCGTGGATTGACGAACATTTTTTGCAAATGGGCCACTCGTCGAGCGAATAGCTATAACAGGAGCAGAGGGTGTTCCGCTCCTCTGTCTCTCTATGCACGTCGTGGTAGCCGGTCTGGTGATCGGCTAGACAGTTACAGACACATTGAGAAGGAGATTTGTTCATGGCTGACTGGCGCAAACTGGCAAAGGCTCTGGCTTTGGCCGACGGCCGAATCGACACCAAGGAAACCACGATCATCAAGAACGAAATCTGGTCTGACGGCAAGCTCGACAAGAGCGAGTTGGAGTTCCTGCTAGACCTGAAGAAAAACGCCACGTCCGTCGTTGGCGAATTCAACAAGATGCTGTTCACGGCCCTCAAGGCCGCTGTGCTAGCTGACGGCGAGATCAGCGACAGCGAAACCAAGTGGCTCAGGAAGTTCCTCTTGGCCGATGGCAAGATCGACGACGACGAGAAGGCCTTCCTGAAAGATCTCAAAGCCTCGGCCAAGTCCACCTGCCCCGAGTTCGAGCAGTTCTACAAGGAAGCCGTCGGCGTAGCCTAAGTCTTTTGACAGAGGCTCACTGCTGAGCCATACTCCTTCCAGGGGAACTTTCTCAGCAGGGTGGAGCTTTCTGACATGAACGAGCTAACCCGACCGATTATCCGCGTCTGGGAATACGCAGGCCAGTCCGGCGGCTTACCTGGACAGATTCTTCTGGTTGTCACGGTGGTCATCCTGATTCTGGGTATCCTGAATTGGCTGGGCAACCGTCACTGAGCAGCAAGTCATAACCCGACCAGGCCAAGACAGCTTGGTCGGGTGTTTGCTTGTCCTCCGACAAATCCACTTCAACCTAGATAAGCCTCACAGTCGATACATTCGGTGGAAGCGAGCCGACTCCACCTGCTGACGCGAGGTGGCTCGCTGTAGCGAGCCGGCCCGCGTTAGCGGAGCGGCCGGAGTCTGCCCACAGATCGACGACTCCACCCGCTCACGCCGGGTGGCTCGCTACTCCACCCACTCACGCGAGGTGGCTCGCTGTAGCGAGCCGGCCCGCGTTAGCGGCCGGAGGGTTTGACTCCAACCACCCTGGTATGTACGCATGTCCAGTCTGCGAATGCTCCTGTTGCTGTGCCCCGTGGTGCTATTGGCTGCCGAACCGCCTCCGTTGCCCGATCCACCTGTCGCTCAGGCCGAGGAGCAGCCTCTGCCGATCAATCTGGCGACGGCGTTGCAACTGGCCGACGCGACCCCGCTAGACATCGCCCTGGCAGCCCAGCGAACGCAGGCGGCAGCAGCCCAACTCAAGCGAGCTAATGCTCTGTGGTTGCCGCATTTCTCGCTCGGCGTCGATTACACCCGACATGACGGCCGCATTCAGGACATCGTCGGCATTGTCTTCCCGACCTCGCGACAGGCGTTGTTGGCAGGTGTCGGCCCCAGTGCCCTGTTTGCGGTCAGTGAGGCGATCTATGCTCCGTTGGCGGCTCGACAGATTTTGCTGGCTCGACAGGCTGAGCAGGTGGCGGTTCGCAACGACACGGTGCTGGCAGTCGCTCAGGCGTTCTTTCAGGTGCAGCAGGCTCGCGGAGAACTGGCCGGCGCGATCGATACCCTGACGCGGGCCGACGACTTCGTGCGCCGCATCGAGGGACTGGCCGAGGGACTGGTGCCGCCCGTCGAGATCCATCGGGCCAAATCGGAGCGTGCCAGACGACGACAAGCCGTGGAACTGGCTCGGCAAAAGTGGGAAACCGCCAGTGCCGAACTAGCCCGGTTGCTGCGCCTGCCGCCCGCTGCTCTGGTTGTCCCGCTCGAACCGCCGCAACTCCGCGTCGAACTGCTCGACCTGAATCAACCCATCGAACAACTCATCGGCTTGGCTCTGGCCAGTCGCCCAGAACTGGCCGGCCAGAAAGCTCTCGTCGAGGCTTCGCTAGCCCGTCTGCGTCAGGAAAAGTATCGCCCGCTGCTGCCCAACGTGCTGCTACGCGGCAACGCCAATCCCAACGGCCTGTCCACGGGCATCTATGGCGGGGGTGTCAATGATGCCATGAAGCACTTCGGCTATCGCAACAGCCTAGATGCCCAAGTGTTCTGGGAGTTCCAGAATCTCGGCCTGGGCAATCGCGCCGTTATCCAGGAGCGACAGGCGGAAAATCAGCACGCCCTGCTCGAATTCTGTCGCCTTCGCGATCGCGTGGCCGCCGAGGTAGTGCAAGCTCACGCTCAGGCTCGTCGGGCGGTGGCCCGTCTGGCCGCTGCCGAGGAAGAAGTGGCCGAAGCGGTTCAGACCGCCCAGAAAAGTCTCGAAGGCTTCAGCCAGACTCGACGCATTGGCGATACCATCACGCTGGTGTTCCGCCCCCAGGAAATCGTCGCGGCGGTCATCGCCCTGGATCAGGCCTATCGCGGCTACTATGCAGCCGTGGCCGAGGCCAATCAGGCGCACTTCCGCCTCTACCGCGCCCTGGGCCATCCCAAAATGCCCAACCTAGAATCTCACAAGCCGTGAACGCTATGCTATCCTGACAGTCTCGCTGGCTTTACGCGCTGAGAATCGACCATGAACCCCATCGAGATCGCACTGCGCCGACCTGTCACTCTGTTCGTTGCCCTGATTTCGCTGGTGGGAGCGGGTGCCTTTGCCTTGATGCGCATGAAGGTGGACATCTTTCCTTCTCTGAATCTTCCGGTCGTCTATGTCTGCCAACCCTACGGCGGCATGGATCCGCAGCAGATGGAAGGGCTGATCGCCAACTACTACGAGTATCAATTCCTCTACATCAACGGCATCCACCACGTCGAAAGCCGCAACATCCAGGGCGTTTCGCTGATGAAGCTGTTCTTTCATCCGGGCACGAACATGGTTCAGGCGATGGCGGAGGTCGTGGCCTCCGTCAATCGCTCGCGTGCCTTTATGCCTCCTAGCACGGTGCCCCCTTTCATCATGCGCTTTGATACCGGCAGCGTGCCGGTCGGTTATCTGGTGCTGTCCAGCGAAACCAAGACCATCACGCAGATTCAGGATCAGGCTCTGTTCAAGGTGCGGCCGATGTTCAGTTCGATTCCCGGCGTGTCGGCTCCGCCGCCCTTCGGCGGCAGTCAGCGAACGATCGTCGTTCGCGCCGACCCGGATCGACTGCGCGGCTACAACGTCACTGCGGATGATCTGGTTCGCGCCTTGACGGCCGGCAATACCATCAGCCCTTCGGGCAACATTCGCACCACCACGACGATGCCGCTGGTGCCCACTAACGCGATGGTCGTCCAGCCGCGCGAACTGGGCACTATCCCGGTCAAACCGGGTGTCTTCCTGCGCGATGTGGCTCCGGTGATCGAGGATGCCAGCGACATTCCCACCGGCTACGCTCTGGTCAACGGTCGGCGAGCTGTGTACATCCTGGTGACCAAACGCGCCGATGCCTCGACGCTGGATGTGATCCGCAACGTACGGGCCGCTCTGCCCAAGATGCAGGCAGTGCTACCCGAGGACATCCGCGTGCGGCTGGAGTTCGACCAGTCGCCCTATGTGACCAATGCCCTGTTCGGCGTGGTGTTTGAAGCGGTGCTGGCCGCTGGACTGGTCGGCCTGATGGTGCTGCTGTTCCTGCGTGACTGGCGCAGCGTCGTCGTAGTGGTACTCAACATCCCGCTCGCCCTGATCGGGGCGGTCGTGGCCCTGGCCCTGACCGGGCAGAGCATCAACTTGATGACCCTAGCCGGGCTGGCCTTGGCGGTCGGTATCCTCGTCGATGAAGCTACCGTCGAGGTCGAGAATATCCACACCCAGATGGAGAAGACCGATTCGATGGCCCTGGCCGTCTGGCGCGGCAATGCCGAGACGGCGGTGCCGCGGTTGCTCGCGCTGTTGTGCATCCTGGCCGTCTTCCTTCCCGCGCTATTCATGCAAGGGGCCGCTCAGGCGTTGTTCCTGCCGCTCTCGCTGGCGGTCGGCTTCGCCCTGATCGCTAGCTATCTGCTGTCCAGTACGTTCGTCCCGGTGCTGTCGGTGTTGCTACTCCGCAAGGTGCAACAGCAGCACCACTACCACGCCCCGACCATCAACCAGCAAGGCTTCCTCGCTCGTAGCTTTTCAGGAGTTCTGCAAGGCATCCTTCATCTGCGCTGGCTGGTGGTGCCAGGCTATCTGGTGGCTGCGATCCTGCTCATCACGGTGCTGGGCCGGCAACTGGGGACGGAAATCTTTCCCGCCGTCGATACCGGACAATTTCAGTTTCGCCTCCGCGCCCCCACCGGGACACGCATCGAGCAGACGGAAGCTCTGACGCGAGAGGCTCTAGACTTCATCGAAAAGGAAGTCGGCCCAGGCCAGTTGCAACTCAGCCTCGGCTATGTGGGCATCGTTCCACCGAGTAATCCGATCAACAGTATCTACCAGTGGATGGGCGGCCCCGAGGAAGCGGTGGTTCGCGGCTCGCTGGCACACGGAGCGATGCGAGTGGAGACGCTCAAGCGTCGTCTGCGTGAGAAATTGCCGGCCCACTTGCGCGAGTGGGCCGCTCGCAAGTGGGTGGCTGAGGGCGAATCGCCCAGCGAGGTCAGCAAACGCCTGGAGAACTTGCGGCTCTCTTTCGAGCCGGCCGACATCATCAACGAGGTGATGAGCTTTGGCTCGCCAACGCCCATCGAGGTGGTCATCAGCGGGCCGCGCCTGTCCGACAATCGCGCCTATGCCGAGAAGGTGCTGGCCCGGCTGGAGCAGATCGACTCCTTGCGAGATTTGCAATATGGCCAATCGCTCGACTATCCGACCGTCGAGGTCGTCATCGACCGCGAACGGGCGGCCAGCAGTGGCGTGACCGTCGAGCAGGTGAGCCGGTCGCTGGTGCCGGCTACCTCCAGCAGTCGCTTTGTGGTTCCCAACTTCTGGCGCGATCCGGTCTCGGGGATCGGCTATCAGGTACAAGTCGAAATCCCCCAGGCTCGGATGCGTTCGGCAGAGGATGTGGCCACCGTGCCCGTGAAGGCCAACGGTAGCACGCCGGTGCTGCTTCGCGATGTCGCCGAGATTCGCCAGGGAACCTTGCCCGGTCAGATCGATCGTTACAACATGCGGCGGCTGGTCAGCCTGAGAGCCAACATTCAAGAACAGGATCTGGGCAGCGTGGCCGGTCGCATCGCTCAGGCGTTGCAGGAAGTGGGCAAGCCGCCGGCCGGCGTGGAAGTGGATGTCCGTGGTCAGGTGACTCCGCTGAACGAACTGCTGTCGGGGCTGAGCTTCGGATTGATGGTCGCCGTTGTGGTCATCTTCCTGTTGCTGACCGGCTACTACCAGTCGGTGCGACTAGCCCTGACGGCGGTGGCGGCTGTCCCGGCGGTGCTGCTGGGCGTGGTACTGGCGTTGTTGCTGACAGGCACGACACTGAATCTGCAATCGTTCATGGGAGCGATCATGGCCATCGGCGTGGCAGTGGCCAACGCCATCCTGCTCGTCACCTTTGCCGACCGCTATCATCGTCAGGGCATGACGGCACAGCGGGCCGGCTTAGAGGCAGCTCGCACGCGGGTTCGTCCCATTCTCATGACCAGCTTGGCCATGATCGCCGGCATGGTGCCGATGGCCGTTGGCCTGGGAGACAGTGGCGACCAGATGGCTCCGTTGGGGCGAGCGGTCATCGGTGGGCTAGCCGCCTCGACCGTGGCAACCCTGACGCTGTTGCCGGCCGTCTTCACCCTGCTGGCCGGCCGCTCCACCCCGCTCTCCGCTTCGCTCTCCCCGACCGATCCACACAGCCGTTATTACCTCCCCGATGTCGATTTCTCCGATCCGAGGCTCGACCATGCTTGAACAACGCCTGATCGTCTACGGCACTGCCGCCCTGTTGCTCGGCCTGACCGGTTGCGCCCGGCAGGCACCCGTCGCGGAACAGACCGGCACTCAGCAAGAGCCAACAGTCGAGGTGTCCGCTGTCTCGCCTCAAAAGAAAGCCCTCATTCACGTTGTCGAGCAACCGGGAATGATTCACTCCTTCGAGGAAGCGCGACTGTACGCGCGAATTCCTGGACAGGTCGGCAAGGTGCTGTGCGACATCGGACAGAAGGTTGAGCCGGGTCAACTCTTGGTGGAACTGGAGGTGCCCGAACTAGTAGAAGAAGGCCAGCAAAAGGAGGCCGAGGTCGGTCAGGCGCGAGCCGAACACGAGCAGGCGATCAAGCAACTGGCAGCGGCCGAGGCAGCCGTGACGGCGCAACAAGCCGTCGTTAGCGAGGCGCGAGCGGTGCGGCAACGCTGGGAGTCGGAGTCGAGACGGATGACCGAACTGGCTGGACGTGGTCTGGTCGATGCCCAGACGCGCGATGAGACGCGCAGTCAGTACGAGGCGGCGCGAGCGCGGCTACTAGCCAGCGAGGCAGCGGTTCGCAAGGTCGAGGCGGATCGTGACCGTGCCCGAGCCGACGTGGCTGCCGCTCTGGCCCGCATCAAGGTGGCTGAAGCCGCCGCTCGCCGACAGCAAGCGTTGCTGGCCTTTGCCCGCATCCGCGCTCCCTTCGCCGGCATCATCACGCGACGCAATGTTCATCCAGGCGATCTGGTTCATCCCGGATCAGCCAAAGCGGAACCTCTGTTGACCGTCGCGCGCTTCGATCCCGTGCGGGTCGTCGTCATGGTGCCCGAGGCGGATGCCGGCCTGATTCGCGACAAGGCAACCATTCGCCTCAGCATCCCGGCGGTGCCGGGTGGCCCGCGCGACGCGACCATCACCCGCACATCCTGGGCACTCGATCACGGCTCGCACACCCTACGCGTCGAGGTCGATCTGCCCAACCCCGAGGGCCGTTATCGTCCTGGCATGTACCTGCAAGCCCGGATCAGCAACGACCTAGCAGAAACCTGGGTGTTGCCGACCGCTGCCCTGTCGCGGCAGGGAGAAACCTGGAGCTGCTTCCGCCTCGACAACGGCAAGGCCATTCGCACTCCGGTGCAAGTGGGGCGAAGCGACGGCACCTGGACGGAGGTGCCACGCTGGCAGAGCGACACCTGGCACGAGTGGACGGGCCAAGAAACAGTGGCCGCGCGAGCAATAGGACTGAGCGACGGCCAGGCGGTTCGCGTAACCAAGGACGCAGCAGGAAAGTGATCGCCTG
>Ga0308411_10002058_pt1 | contig 13691 bp, 8 predicted proteins | sample HotsprottomLayer_2_FD_203530 | JGI IMG/M metagenome (GOLD analysis project Ga0308411, IMG submission 203530) | Hot spring phototrophic mat microbial communities from Octopus Spring, Yellowstone National Park, Wyoming, United States -... | ecosystem: Environmental > Aquatic > Thermal springs >...
AAGGACAAAACCTCCATCAACCGGCCAACCCCCAAACGCTGAACGACCTGAAAGCTGCACTCGATCTGGTGGTACTCAAGCAGGGGGTTTTCAACCTGGTGTTCCATCCATACGGCTGGATCCGCAACGATCAGGTCGTCGAGTTGATCGACCACGCCGTCGCCCAGCACGGCCCCAAGGTGAAGTTTCTCAACTTCCGCGAAGCACAACAGCGGATCGACCGGAATCTGCTTGTGGGTCACCCGTTGCGATCCCCGACCAGCGGCCACGGGGGAATCCGGCTCGAGGATCGCAATCAGGATGGATTCCTCGACGTCCTCATCCTGGATCCGAAGAACGGACACGCGCTGTCGCGCACCTGGGACCCCAAGTCAACGCAATGGATCGAGGCGACCGTACCCCCCTCGGAATTCGAGAAAAAGCCATCGCTGGCCGAGGATTCCGAAATCACCAAGCGGCTCCCACCAGGGGCCCGATGGCGGGATGAACGTGGCGGCGACGCTGGTCTCCGCTTCGTCGATCTCGACGAGGACGGTCACGACGACGTCGTTTTCTCGAATGAAGCGGGATTCGGTGTCTACCTTTTTGACCCCGAAACAGGGAGGTGGTCCAAGGAAGTCGCATCCGGACCCGCTGGAGCACCTGGGGCGTTGCCGTTGATCGCGCGCCAGGGGACAAACAACGGGTTCTTCGTCCACTCCCGCTCCCTCTGGTGGCAAAACGAAGACACCGCCGATCGCCCCGGCCATCTCGAGGGTCGCAGCTTCAATGAGATCCTCAAGAACCTCCCTCCGACGGCGCGTGAACCAAGCTCAGCCCTGCGATCGATCCGTCCCCGACCGGGATTCGTGGTTGAGCTCGTGGCCAGCGAGCCGCTGATCCGGGATCCGATCGCCTTCGACTGGGGAGCCGACGGAAGGCTCTGGGTCGTGGAGATGGGCGATTATCCCCTGGGTGTGGATGGTCAGGGTGCCCCAGGGGGAGTCGTGAAAACCCTCGAGGATGCCGATGGGGACGGGATCTACGACCGGGCAACCACGTTCCTCGAAGGACTCTCATTCCCAACGGGCGTTCTCCCCTGGCGAGAAGGGGTCTTGATCGCAGCGGCCCCAGACATCCTCTATGCGGAGGACCGAGACGGCGACGGCCGCGCTGATCATCGCGAAGTCCTCTTCACCGGCTTCGGCCGCGGCAACCCTCAACACCTGGTCAACGGCTTCGAACTCGGGCTGGACGGCTGGATCTACGGTGCCAACGGTGACAGCGGCGGAAAGATCCTCTCGACCCGCACCCAGCGCGAAACAAGCATGCAAGGTCGCGACTTCCGGTTCCGACCCGACACCGGCGAGTTCGAACCCGAAAGTGGCCAGACGCAGTACGGTCGCCGTCGCGACGACTGGGGGAACTGGTTTGGAAACAACAACCCGACCTGGGCCTGGCAATACGTGCTCAAGGAGTCCGACGTCGCCAAGAACCCGTCCTACGCGCCCCCGGACCCCCGACGCATCCTCGAACCAGATACCCGGCTTTATCCGATCAGCCGAACGCTGGCGCGGTTCAACGACCCCGAGGCCGCCAATCATATCACCTCGGCGAATAGCCCGACACCTTACCGGGACGATCTCTTCGGTCCCCACTTCGCCTCCAGCCTGTTCGTCAGTGAGCCGGTGCATAATCTCGTACACCGGATGCAACTGATCGCGGACGGCTCGACCTATCGAGGCATTCGCGCACCGGGCGAGGAGGAGGGGGAGTTCCTCGCTGCCTCCGACCATTGGTTCCGCCCCACTCAGCTCCGTACCGGGCCCGACGGCGCGCTCTGGATCGCCGATATGTATCGCGCTGTGATCGAGCACCCCGAATGGATACCGAGCGAAATTCAGAAGACCCTCGATCTTCGCGCGGGAGACCGACTGGGGAGGATCTATCGGGTCTTCCCGGTGAACTGCCGACCGCGGCCAATTCCAAGGCTCGACCATCTCGACACCCGCGGGCTGGTCGCTGCACTGGAAAGTCCCAGCGGCTGGCAACGCGACACGGCTCAACGGCTGCTCATGCACCGCGGTGACCCCGCAGCGGCTGATGGTCTGCGGGATCTTGTGGCTTCGACACGACGTCCCCAGGTTCGGGTCCAGGCCTGCTGGACGCTCCAATCGCTCGGTCTGTTGGACGAGGCGTCGGTGCTCACCTGCCTGTCCGATCCCCATCCGCAAGTGCGCCGCAACGGAATCGAGCTGGCACAACCTTACCTCGCACCATCGCCCCGAATCGCCGAGGTGGTTTTGAAGTTGATGGACGACCCCGATCCGCGGGTTCGGCTCCAGCTCGCTCTGACCCTCGGAAGGTGGGAGGATCCCCGAGCCGGCGCGGCCCTGGCCCAGTTGGCACTCCGAGACCCTGAAGACCCCTGGATGCGGGCGGCGATCCTCTCCTCGGCTTTCCCTCATGTTTCGGTCTTGCTTGGAGAGCTGCTGCGGGGAGGTGCCCAACCGCCGGCAAACCTCCTCGAACCGCTCGCCAAGATCGCCGGTTCCCGTGGAGATCCAGAGGCGATTCGGTCGCTGATCCGTGTCGTCTCCATCCCAGCAGAGACCGACGGCAAGAGCAGACTCGGCCGGTTCGCGGCCTTGCGCGCCCTCCTCGAAGCAGCCCGGCCCCAGCAGGCCGTTTCCTTGGAGGAGGCGGGAATCCGCGAGCTTCTTGAGGCGGCTCGGCGACTCGCGCGCCAGGAGGAAGCCCCCGAATTGGAGCGGATCCAAGCGGTCGAGCTCATCGGCGTCGTCGCGGCATCCGAGCCGGAGGTTCGGTCTCTCCTCCTTGACCTGATCCGCCCCCAATCGCCGTCGAGCCTGCAGCAAGCCGCTGTCGCGGCGCTCGCGAGGACGGCAGAGCCCTCCATCGCGGATCTTTTGCTGGGTCAGTGGAGGACGCTCTCCCCCCAGGTGCGAGGGTCGATTCTCGACGCGATGCTCAGCCGCAAGGCTTGGACCAAATCGTTGCTCTCAGCACTCGAAGACGGTTGCGTCGCTGCCGCCGAGATCGAGCCATCCCGCCGATCCAGCCTGCTCAATCACCCTGACCACGAACTCAGAGAGCGAGCCGCGGCCGTTTTCGCCGGCCAGACGCAGGCCCGACGCGACGTCCTCGAGGCTTACCGCGACGCGCTTGGGGGACAGGGAAACCCGAGCCTGGGACGGCAGGTTTTCGAGCGTCTCTGCGCAAGCTGCCATCGTCTGGGAGATCTCGGAATCGAGGTCGGCCCCGATCTGGCGGCGGTTCGCGACAAGAGCCCGGAGGCCTTATTGATCGCGATCCTGGACCCAAATCAGGCGTTCGAGCTCAGGTATTCCAGCTTCAGCGTGGCAACATCCGACGGGCGGGTGCTCGACGGCATGATCGCCAGCGAGACCGCCACCGCCGTGACGCTGCGGCGCCAGGAAGGGAAGGAAGAAACGATCCTGCGGACCGACATCGAGGAGCTGGTCGCTTCCGGCAAGTCGCTCATGCCCGAAGGTCTCGAGAAGGATCTTTCCCCCGCCCAGCTGCTCGATCTCCTTGCTTTTCTTGCCGCCCATGACCCCCCTCCCAAGCACTTCCCTGGAAACCAACCGACGCTGGTCCATCCCCAAGACTCTGGATCCATCTTCCTGGAGGCCAATCAGGCCGAGATTCGGGGAGACCGTCTCGTCTATGAAACACAGCACGGCAATCTGGGGTTCTGGATGGCCGAAAACGACCGGGCGAGCTGGTCATTCACTGTCAGGCGTCCCGGATCCTATGCGGTCTGGCTGGACTGGGCCTGCCCTGCGGAGACCGCAGGCAACACCCTCGAAATCGGCGTGGGAACCCAACGCCTTCGATTCGAGGTCCTGGCGACCGCCTCGTGGGACGACTACAGCCTCAAGAAAGTCGGCAATCTGGAACTGACCGAAGGCACCCACCGGCTCGAGGCCCGTGTCGTCCCCCCCTTGCGAAACGCCCTCCTCGATCTCCGGCGGATCGAGCTGCGTCCTCGGAGGCCCACGCCGCCGCCGGCTCCACCCCCCTCACCACCAGCCACGGCCGGTTGCCTGTGCGACCCCCCACCCGATCCAGCTTCGCCCGCAACCTCCGGACCGCAACGATGAGCAAGCCGACCAATGTCCGTCCGGTTGCCGCGCGGCTTTATTTCCTGCCGATTCGTAGCCGAATGCCCCTGAAATTCGGTACCGAAACGACCACCGAGGTCACTTGCGCGCGGATCGCCGTAGAGATCGAGGACCAAGCGGGGCGCCGGGCTCAGGGGTGGGGAGAAACCCCGCTGAGCGTGCAGTGGGTTTGGCCCAGCAATCTCCCCTATGAGGAACGCCACCAGGCGCTGCTTCAGCTCGCAAGGCGCATCGCCGAGACCTGGTGCACCTCGGAGGCTTCCTGGGGACACCCAATCGAACTCGGCCAACATTTCCTCCACGAAACGCTTCCCAAGGTCCTGGCGCGTTTCAACCGTGAAGTCCGGAACCAGGAAGAAGAGGTCCCCTGGCTGGCGGCCCTCGTCTGCTCCTCTCCTTTCGACCTCGCCCTTCACGACGCCTACGGACAGCTCCATCAGCGGCCGTCCTATGAGACTTACAACGCCGACTTCATGAACGCCGATTTGGCTCAGTTCCTCGAGCCGGCCGAGGGAGCGGAGGTTTCCTTCGCCAACCGGTTCCCGGAGGAATTCCTCGTCCGCCCACGCCCGACGCGGATCCCGGCCTGGCACCTGGTCGGCGGCATGGATCCCCTCGATCCCCAGGACCTCACCGGCAATGAACCCGATGATGGACTCCCTGTCCTGCTCCGCGACTGGATCCGCCGCGACGGCTTGAAATGCCTCAAGGTCAAGCTCCGGGGCAACGATTCCAGCTGGGACTACGATCGACTCCTTCGAGTCGGGTCCATCGCCCTGAAAGAAAACGTCGACTGGCTGACCGCCGACTTCAACTGCACCGTTCGCGACCCCTCGTATGTCAACGAGATCCTCGACCGCCTGCTACGCGAACGGCCCCGGATCTATGGGATGATGCTCTACGTGGAACAGCCCTTCCCCTACGACCTGGAGACCCATCGCATCGATGTCCACAGTGTCTCCGCGCGCAAACCATTGTTTATGGACGAATCCGCCCACGACTGGCGGCTGGTTCGCCTGGGACGCTCGCTCGGTTGGACGGGCGTCGCGCTCAAGACTTGCAAGACCCAAACCAGCGCCCTGCTGAGCCTCTGCTGGGCCCGCGCGCACGGTATGGGGATCATGGTCCAGGACCTCTCCAATCCCATGCTCGCCCAGATCTCGCATGTGCTTCTCGCCGCCCACGCCGGAACCATCATGGGCGTCGAGTCCAACGGTATGCAATTCTACCCCGAGGCCTCCCGCTTGGAGGCCGCCGTTCACCCAGGTCTCTACCGACGGTCCGCCGGGTGTCTCGATCTCTCCTCCATCCGGGGACCGGGGTTCGGCTACCGTGTGCCCCAGATCGCGCGCCCGCTCCCTGACCCCGATCTGATCATTTCGGTCTGAACCGGCGTCTCACTGCCACCCAGGGGAATTCCCCCCTCGCACGAGCGGGTCCACTCCTCAAGAATCCGACAGGCCCGGGTTGACCCCCGGATCGCCTGTCTCCACGGGGATTCCGCGCGATCGAAGGGATGCAAGACGGGGGGCGCAAAGTTGAGCTCACCGTGATCGCAAGGCTCAGGGCAAGACCCGGCGGCAATCTCAGGAAAAGGATGTGCGGCCAGTCGCGACTTCACGTCGAGGACGTCGTTCCGGGAGGATTGCAGGGGAGCTGCGATTAGGATCCCTCGGAAGTAGCCCGGCTTGCGCTTTCGAACTCGGAGAGGTAGGCAAGGGTTCGCTCGAGCTGATTCTTCAGATGGCGAACCCGCAACAGACTGCGGATCCGGCAAAGGAGCTCAATTTTATTCACCGGCTTGGTCAGGAAGTCGTCGGTGCCGGCCTGGACCCCGCGCTCGAAGTCGGAGGCCTCGTTGAGCGCGGTGACCATGAGGATCAGGAGATCCTTCGTGGCAGGATCGGCCCGGAGCTTCCGACAAACCTCAAAGCCCGACACTCGTGGCATCATGATATCGAGCAAGAGTAGATCGGGTCGAAACTCCGCGACCGCCCGGAGCGTCTCTTCTCCGTCATGAGCGGTTCGGATCTCGCAATCCAACCCACTCAAATAAGCTTCCATCAGCTCGACGTTTTGGAGGTTGTCGTCAGCGATCAAGATTTTCGGTTTCGGGTTTGAGATGGAGTCTTTCAAGTCCTGGACTCCTCGAGAAATTGCCCCGTCATCACCGCATCCACGCAAGAGGAGGGAGATGTTTGGGAATTTCCGAGTCGAGATATCAACGACCGTGGCCCCGAGAACCGAGTGGGTGCTGTTCAGACCCACCACCAGGTTCTGAGGCTGGATCGGAAAGTGATTGAAGGCGTCAGGGAACCATTGAGCCGGATGGCACGCTCGCCGAATCCTGGGAAGCATTCTAACTCGTCGAGCCGATTGCCGAAACCTGATTCGGTCCCGGCAATCAGCCAGTCGCCACGGCCGGCTCGGTGGTGTCGGCCTGTCCCGGGGCGTGAGCCGGCCCTCGCTGTCGCTGAAACCAAGAAGGTCAATTTGCCCCCCTCGGAGACCATGCTACAATTGTACCAAATTCACGGCTGATCAATCCTTCGGTATCCCCTCCGCTGCGCCATGAGCCTTCTTGCCCGAGAGGAGGCAACGCTGTGCCCTTGAGCGACTTGGATCGCAAGCTTGTCGATCGTTGTCTGAAGAAAGAGCCGGGAGCGTGGAACGACCTGGTCGATCGCTATGTTGGGCTCATTTATCACGTGATCCAGCATGTGGCCCATTCGCGGAGTCAGGTGGTTGGCCCCGCCGACGTGGAAGACATCGCCGCCGAAATCTTGCTGAAGTTCGTGGACGATGACTATGCAATTTTGCGTCGGTATCGGGGAATCAGCTCCTTACCGACCTATTTGACGGTCATTGCCCGCCGGATCGCCATGAAGGAGATGATCAAGCGGTACCGTGAGGCTCAGCTTGGCCACACCACCGCCCATCGGGCCAATGTTGGCGACACTTCGCTCGAAATCGAGGCGATCGCGACCGCCGAGGAGGTCCAACGGATGCTCGACGATCTCCCGGAACGCGACGCGGAAGTTGTTCGGATGTATCATTTAAAGTTTATGAATTACCGCCAGATCGCCAAGCAGCTGGGGATTCCCGAAGCCTCGGTGGGGCCGATTCTCTCGAATGCCCGAAAGCGGCTCAGGAGCACCGCCGAGCAACGGACCGGGAATTGACCAGGCAATCGGCTGCGCTGCGCTTGGGAAAACTGGGAATGGACCTGGCAACAGCCGCGCTGCGCATCTGAGTGAGCCGGCCCGATGGATCGGCGATGGCCTTTGCATCGAAGCATGAACGATTCACGATTGGCTGGTCACTGTTCATACCCTGCGGGAGCTGCCGCCCAAGTGGCTCTGGCGAATTGATCAGACTCCAGGCTGGGGGGAGGCGGTTGGGGCGCTCCGATCACCTCGTCGATCAGCGGTCGGAACCAAGCCGTCGAGACCGCCGCGGTTTGTGGATCAGCGGACGGCAACGAAGCGGAGTCGTTGCCGTCTCCGATTTGAAGCGGCGGGGAGAGTCGTACCCGGCTGCGGCTCTCCGGAATCGGAAGGGTTTCCCGGATTCGTGTCTGCCCCTCAAGCCCCTGGTTCCGACTCACCTCGGCGAGGTTGACCCGGTTGTACCCGCTTGGCGTCGGTTCGGTGAACAGGCCCACACGCCGCGTCGGATCGAACTGATTGACTCTCACGTCGCGCAACGCGACGTCGAGCGCGAGCTGTTCGCGTTTCCATTCCAGCACAAAGCTCTCGGGAAGATAGCAAGTTGGCGATGTCGCGGCATCGCCGGTTGAAGAAGGCAGCTCAAACTCTCGATACTTTCGGATCAGCGCGCGAGCGAGCACCGTCTTCCCATCGTCCGCGAGCAGCCGATATTCCAGGGGACGACCGGTCGCGTTCGAGACAACCAAAACCTGGCTGTAGGATTGTCCACTTGTGAATCGTCTCGGGAAGTGCAGGGCCGTCGCCTCCGGTTCACCGGCCGGTCGGATCCGGACCTCCGCAACTTCATCCGGCGAGAGCTCCTTGAGCCCGAGCGAGGCCACGATCCAATCCGGCTGGTAGGTCACCGCGAGTGAGGTGGTCTCGAGATCGGCGTAATCGCAAACGTAGACCGAGCGGTCTTGCCTGTTTTGCATCCAGAACCAAAACCTCTGGTCGTTGGACCCGATGTCGGCGACCGGCGATCTGAGGTGGGAAAGTAACTCCAACTTGAAATTGCGGGGCCTCTCGACGGCCAGGCGTCCATCGACGTGCCCACTCGAGGTTTTCCCCGGGGGACCATACGTGGCCGTGATCGAGGGTCTGGCCTCGAGACTGTGGATGAGCTTGGCATTGGAGTTATGTCGCTCGACGAACTCGTCGATCCGAAACCCAGGACGGGTCGAGACGGGAGGCATCCGGGTCGCGGGGTCGACTCCTGCGGTGCGGCACCCCGAGCTGACGAAGGTCGCCAGAAGCGGCACGACCAGCAAACGGGGCAAAACCTTCATGATCGTCTCCCCGGGCAAACACGCCGCGTTTCCAGCCGCGGTATCCACGTCGCCCATGGGCGTGCTCGAGCAACCTCGGGTCCGGATGGAGGAAATGAGGATCCGACGGGACCGGAAACCTAACCGAAGTCGCGCCTCGGGACAAGCGCGTTCCTCCGACCTCCCCACCAATCCAGATCATCATATCGGCCCCGTCGCTGCCTGGGATTTGAGAAATCTCCCCTACGAATTGAGAAACGCAGCCAGCGAGTCGAATCCCTCCTCAATCGTCGCCAGGTCGGTTGCGAATGACATGCGCACGTAACCCTCAGCGCCAAAAGCGGATCCCATGACCAGAGCGACCCGCGCGGCAGCCAACGCGGCCATGCAGAAGGAGGTTGAATCGCGCACATCAAATCCTCCCAAAGTACGCCCGAAATGTTCCTGAACGTTCATGAAGGCGTAAAACGCTCCCCCCGGAGGAATGCACTGGACACCGGGGAGGTCTCGGATCCGCTGCACCACGTAGTCGCGCCGGCGGGCAAACTCCGCTTTCATCGTGGCGACCGAGTCTTGGGGACCCGTCAGCGCCTCAATAGCCGCCCACTGGCTGATGGAGCAGGGATTGCTCGTTTCCTGGCTCTGGAGATCGCCCATGAATCGACTCACCGAGGCCGGAGCCACGCTCCATCCGATGCGCCACCCGGTCATGGCGTAGGTCTTACTGACCCCAGAGATGGTGATCGTACGCTCGACCAACTCAGGACGGAGGGTTGCGAAGCAAGTGGCCTGGGCGTCGCCATAAGTCAGTTGCTCATAGATTTCGTCGGATAGCACTCCAACATCGGTCTGAAGCACAGCATCGGCCAGGGCCTCAAGCTCGGTCCGCTCGTAGACCACGCCCGTGGGGTTGGACGGACTGTTCAGCATGAGGAGACGAGTCCGGGGCGTGACGAAACGTCGAAACCGTTCCGGCGACAACTTGAAGCCCTCGGACTCCGATGTCGGTACCACCACCGGAGTCGCCCCGGTCAGCTTCACCAGGTCCGCATAGCTCACCCAATAGGGAGCCGGAATGATCACCTCGTCGCCAGGACCGCAAACCGCCATGAGAGCGTTGTGGATCGAATGCTTGGCCCCGTTCGAGACCACCACCCGGGAAGCGTCTGTTGGTAAACCACGATCACGCCTATATTGCTCGGCGATCACCTCCCGCAGCTCAGGCAAGCCAGACGGAGCCGTGTAGTGCGTCTTGCCTTCCCGCATCGCACGGATCGCCGCCTCCTGAATGTTCAGGGGCGTGTTGAAATCAGGCTCCCCCAGCGCGAAATCGAGAATTCTCAACCCCGATGCTTTGAGTCTCTTGGCCTCTGCACCCATCGCAAGCGTGGCCGATGGCTCAATCACATTCGCCCGTTCCGCAAGCTGAAGAGGCATCACAACCCCTTTCTTCCCATCCATCGGTCATCACGATGGAATCGGTCCATCTCCAAGAACCACCAACCAAGAAAACAGCCACCACATTCTGAACGTCCGCTGACCCGGATCGAGCCAAGCACAACCCGAGAAGGCCACCGTTTGATCCCCGCACATCCCACGCTGACCGCTCGATCGTCCAGCACCCGAGACCGTCGCCGCAAGACGTTTCTCCCCAAGATCAGTCCTCGCAATCGTCGGCCATTTTACCGAATTAGGGCAAACCTCCCAGATTTCGAGGGGAATTTGCATGTCCTTCTGGGGATGGTAAAATAAGAGAGCCGGGTAATTCATGACGCCGCTCACGATGCGTGACTTCGCACCCGGCCACGGTCATGGGATTGCCCTGCCGCGAATGCGTCGAGCATTGCAACGGTGACTGGGATTGAGTGAGCCAGGGGCTGGTTTGAGTGGTGGCTGGGATGGGTTGGAACGGCCGGCTCGTGGTCATTGTCATTCCTGAAACGCATCACGGATCAAACACACCGACAGAGGAGCGCGGGAGAGGACCATGCACCGCGTTGTCGTGACCGGAATAGGGGTGGTCGCGCCAAATGGGATCGGCCGCCGCGAATTCTGCGAGGCGATCTTCGAGGGGCGGTCCGGTGTCACTTACATCGATTGCTTCGACACGGCGGGGTTACCGATCAAGATCGCTGGCGAGATCAAGGATTTTGACGTCCTTCCCTATCTCGGCGAACACAAAAAGAACGCCAAGTTGATGAGCCGGGCGGTCCGATTCGCGGTGGGGGCCGCGGCGCTGGCGGTCCAGGACGCAGGGCTCGAGACGGACCATCTCGACCCCGCCCGGTTCGGAGTCTGCATGGGGACCGGGATCACACCGGTGGATGTCGGAGAACTGGTTCCCCCCATTCTCCGGAGCGTTGACGCGGAGGGTGGCTTCGACCTTGGCAAGTTTGCCCAGGCCCGGTCTGAATCGATCTTTCCTCTCTGGTTGCTGCAACATCTGCCGAACATGGCGGCGGCTCATATCTCGATCTTGCACCACGCGATGGGGCCCAATAATACGATTGTGACCGCTTGCGCGGCGGGAACCCAGGCGGTTGGTGAGGCCTTTCGGCTGATCGCTCGGGGTGATGCTGATGTCATGATGGCAGGGGGTTGCGATAGCCGACTCGATCCTCAGCTCCTGGTGGCCTATTCCGCGATGAAGACCGTCAGCATGTCGCTGCGCCCGCCGCCGGAGGTGTCGCGACCATTCGACGCCGAGCGCGATGGCTTCGTGCTTGGGGAGGGGGCCGCGGTCTTGATCCTCGAGAGCTTGAGTCGAGCCCGCAAGCGCGGAGCCAGGGTCTATGCGGAGATTACCGGCTATGGTTCGTCCTTCGACGCCTTTGGGCTCACCCGTCCCGAGCCGGAAGGCAGAGGGGCCGCGTTGTCGATGACCGCAGCCCTGCGGGAAGCCAGGATTGACCCCTCACAGGTCGATTACATCAATGCCCACGGCACCAGCACAAAACTCAATGACCTGATGGAGACGGTGGCCGTCAAGCGCGTTTTCGGCCACCGGGCCCCTTCGATTCCAATTAGTTCCCAAAAATCGATGATTGGACACCTCATCGGCGCCTCCGGCGCCGTCGAAGCGGCGGCGACCGCGCTGTCCCTCGAAAGGGGCGTCATTCCCCCCACCATCAACCTCGCCACACCCGACCCCGCTTGTGACCTCGATTACGTCCCGAACATGGCCCGTGAAATCCGAGTTCGGACGGCGATCTCAAACAGCTTTGGGTTCGGTGGTCAGAACGCCTCGCTAGTCATGTGTCGGGCTTGATGCGTTGCTCGGCTTGCAGGAGATGCACCTGAGATTCGGTCCGGTCGCTTCGCGAATCCCTGGGGGACCCGCTCTCCTCCCGAAGCCGAGCTCCGACCGTCTCCCCACGTCCTGCCATCACTTTTGACGATCCGCGTCCGGCGTCCTAGGTTTGATTGGATCGACCACGGGGACCCGGCGGCAGACGATCGCGGTCTCCTTCAGAGGTTCGATTGGAAGGCCGCGACTCATTTGGCCCCCGCTGACGCAGTGCGGATTGCAATTCGGCAGTCCTAGCAAAGAGAGTGCTCCACATTGCGGCCAATTGGTTTGGGAGGCATCGTTTGTGAATCAGGGGTCTTACTCACCGAACGACGCGAGTTCGCCGCCCTTCAAGTCGGAAGAGGGCCTCAGGGGGATCTTTCAGAATCGTTTGGATCTGCGAAGGAGGATGTTCGAGACCCCAGGCTCCAGCCGAGCCCCCCTCCCTGAACCAGTGCCGTCGCGAGAAGGTGAAGTTCCTGGTCCCTCCCTCGATCAGTCTGTTGCAGTGGCCGACGCAAGGGCTCCGAAAGCGAACCGGAAGGAACAGCCCACCGAGCAAAACCATTCCCGTCATCTCGGGCCCAAAGATCCGGATCACCTCAGTGAAATCTGGCACGAACAAACCCAATGTTCCGGTGGTCAGGACAACGGCCTCGAGGAGGCGGATCTTGCGGGTCGAGATCGTCGACGATCGGTTCGCTACGAGGTGCAGGGGATGTCCGTCCAACTCGCCTGGCCGATCGGAGGCTGCCAAACCAGATCCCGGCTCGGTCCTCCGTTTCCGCCTCAACCCTTGACTCCATCTTCGACTCAGCTCGCTTCCCGACCTCGACCTCCCCGCGAAATTCACGCTGGTGGAACCGAATCGCTGCAGCGGAACGGCCCCCCCGCCAGCCAGTTCGTGACTCACCAGGCGGCTCTGGTGAACATCAGCCAAACCGGCCTTTGCCTGACGCTTCACTTGATTCCGCCGCGCGATCGAAGCCTTTGGATCGGCTACTGTTCCTCAACCCATCGGGGATGGACCGAGGTGGTCCTCCGGTCACTCGCTGAACCTGAATTGGGGAGGTTCGTCCTTCGGATGTCGTTTGTGGAAACCTGTCCCTACGAACTCTTCAAGAGCGCCGTGATGAATGCGACCGGGGTCTCGAGGATCGACTCGCGTTGAAACTTGACAAGCTAAGGATGAACTGTTGACGAATCGCCTAGAAGACTTCGTCGACTCCGTGAGTAGACGGGAATGCGCCTCATCCACCGCCATCTCTTCCGAGTTCGTTCCGACTCGAGACAACCCGCCATCGACCGACGACGGGAATGCCGCTATCCGGCCAAGGTGCCCCAGATTCAGATCGGCTGGGAGGGGGATGGGGCCATGATCGAGTTGTCGGTCCGACTCATCGACGTCTCTTCCTCGGGCTGCCGAGCTGAAGTCGATCGGTTCCCTCATCCCCATCCTGGCGAGCCGGTCTGGATGCGTAACCCGGTGGCTCAGGATGAGTGGCTCGAGGGAAGCCTCGTCTCCGCAGGACCAGCCGGAAAAAAGCGGACCGTTCTCCGACTTCGCTTCGTGAGCCCGTTACCCTACGCCACTTTCAAGTATCTGGTGTACGGTCCCGAGAAGCAACCGGCCGAGTCGGCACCACGACCCTGGCACGAGCGCGACGAGCTGTGGAAGTGAGGCTCGTCGAAGGCGCACGCCCGATCGGTCGGCAGATCAGGATGTGGAAACCTCGCTCCGACAAAGCCCAGGGACTGACCGCGTTGAACATCCCAA
>Ga0308411_10002063_pt1 | contig 13678 bp, 11 predicted proteins | sample HotsprottomLayer_2_FD_203530 | JGI IMG/M metagenome (GOLD analysis project Ga0308411, IMG submission 203530) | Hot spring phototrophic mat microbial communities from Octopus Spring, Yellowstone National Park, Wyoming, United States -... | ecosystem: Environmental > Aquatic > Thermal springs >...
ATTGAGCATTCTGTCGTTTTTGATGTCGAGCAGTTTCACGCTGTTGTTTGATGCAACAAATGCCAGACTATCGTGAATGGCGATTCGGCTGGCGTCGAAGTCGTAGATTTTTTTGAGCGTGTCGCGCGCTGAATCAATCACCAATAGCCGCATTGGAACGGTCGAGTAGTTTCCGTTTGAAATCACATACACGTTGCCGTAGCGGTCGGCGGCAACAGCAGTTGGATTGATGCGAAGCGTGAGGCGTTTGATTTCCGCAAGCGAGTTCAGGTCGATGATGGAAACGGTGCTGTCGTAGTTCGGGAAATTGAGTCCGCCTGAATTTGCCACATAGAGTTTGCCGTTTTGAACCGCAACGCCTTCGGGATAAGAGCCCACTTGAATGTTTTGCGTTACAGCGAGCGAAGCCGTATCGATTACAGCGACGGTGCCATCGAAGCAACTGACAAAGGCGTTTCGTCCGTAGAAGGCGATGTGACGCGGTTGCCGGGGCTGTGTGCCGTTGAAGAGTAAGACTGTTCCAAGCGAATTGAACGTGCGTGCATCTAAGACTTCAACCGTGCTACTGACATTGACGACGATGTAAATTTTTCCGCCATACTGCGCGATGTCGTTGCCTGTATCGCCAAGTCTTCTGCCTACTTTCCGCTCGAAGAAATCGGTAAATGCACGGTTGGAATCAATTTCGTAATAGGTCAGCGTTGCGTTATTGCGTTGGAACAAGCCTTCGTTCAGCACCAGCGCAATGCGCGATGTTGGTGCAGGCGTAAAATCGCTTGGCGACTCTGTGGGCGCATCAACACACGCAGAAACAAAGATTAAAAAGCCCAACAAGAATTTTAACAAGTTCTTCATCTTGCCACTTGCGTTAAGTTGACCGAAAGCCGATAGTTGCGTGCAGGCATTGGGAAAAATTGAATCACCTCGTAACGCGCATCAAAGAGATTGCTGACTTCGGCTTTGACTTTCACGGAAAAATCTCCTAACGGAATTCCAACCGAAACACTGATGTCATTGAGCCAAAACGCAGGAAGCACATTGCTTGCCGTGTTTTCAGGAAGCGCGAAGCGAAAGCCAGTGTAAGTGAGCGCGTAGCCGATTGCCCAAACGCCTTGTTCAAGGCTCACGATTGCCGAGCCAAGTTCTTTTGGTGTGTAAGGAATTTGCTGTCGTGGCGTGAGCGATGCGGGCGAGACGTCCAACACATTTTGGCGCGTGTAGTTTGCCGTAAAGGCAAGCATTGCCGTTGCTAATTGAACCTGCAATTCGGCATGAACGTCAATTCCGAGTGTTTCGACTGCGCCAAGGTTTCGCATTGACCAATTAAACGCATCGCGCGGCACAGCCAGAATTTTATCGGTTACATCAAACCGAAATCCATCAAGGCGAAGCGCAACATATCGCCACCACGATGATGAAAATTTTTCGTAGCCAATTCCCACATTCCATTGGCGTGCATATTCAGGGCGCAAATTTGTGTTGCCAACCCGCGTGTAATACAGGTCGTTGAATGTGGGCAGTCGGAACGTGTTGCGAAACGAGGCACGAAGCCGCAATCCTTCATCTGACAAGGGCTTATAGCCGATGGCAATCGTTGGCGTTACGGCACTTCGATTTGGTGCAGGCGTTCCAAGTTCAGTTGTTTCGCTTGCGTGTGTTGCCGCCAGATTGCTTTCAAGCGAGGTGTGTTCGGTGCGATAGGTAAAAGCGAGAACGGAAATCGAAGTCCATCGCTTGGGTTGAGCGGCATTGTAGAGCGAGGCGTTGAGCGTGTTGAGTGCAAGGTCGGAAGCAAGGCTTATCGTTGCATTTTCGGTGAGTGAATACGCAAGGCTTGTGGTTGCATAAAACTCTCGCTGAACATAGCGGTCGTCAAGGCTTGGGTTGCGGTCATCGAGCGAGGGGTCGGTGAAGCGCAAGAAGTTGTAAGCAAATTTGCCGCCGATGTTGAGTTTAAGTTTTTCGTTTATGCTTGTGAGAACTCTTGTTTGAGCGAAGGCATCTTGCACATAAAGGCGTTGGCGCGAGACTTCGATAAGGTCGGGATTTGGGCGAATCGCAACAGCGTTGGGCAAGCCTCGCTCGGAATCGTAGAGATATGCCTTTATCGACAAGGTTGAATGGCTTGCCACATTCAGCGCAAGGTCGGTTTCTGCACGCAGACTGGTGATGTCGGTATTGCGGCGGCGCAGGCTCAATGTTTCGCGTCCGTTTTGCAAGCGGTAATCATACTCGCCGTTTGCTGAAATGCGCTCGACATCAACGCCGATTGAAGCACGCTCGGAAAGTTTGGAGAAGAGCGAAGCCGATTGATTGAACTGACCAAATGACCCTACTTGCAAACCCACACGCCAATCGTAGCGGCGCATGGCTTGATGAAACGACTCAATTCTTGAGACAAGATTTAAGACTGATGCTGATGCGTAGGCGCGTGCAGGCGCAAGCGAGTTCGGCACATTTCCGCTTGTAAGTTCAATTTGTTCGAGATTCTGAATCGAGAATCTGCCCAAATCCACTTGCCCTGTTTGAGCGTCAGAGATTTTGATGCCGTCGAGTTGCACGCTGGTGTGTTCTGCGCCGAGACTGCGCACAGAGATAGTTTTCAAGCCGCCAATGCCGCCGTAGTCTTTGAGCATCACGCTGGGCAGTTGCCTCACGGCATCAGCAACCGTGAGCGCGTTGAGTTTTTCAAGCTCGGCTTTGGAGAGCGTTTCGTAGGTGTAGGGCGCAGTTGATGGCGTGATTAGGCGCGTGTCTTCAACGCGAATTTCTTCGGTGCGAACCGTCTTGGTCGAGTCTTTGGATTGCGCGCACAGCCGCACTGAATAAAGTAGCCAAACAAGTGCGGAGAGAATCAGCGCACCCTCTTTGATGATGTTGGAAGCGAAGTCCACAATCACGAAAGGTTGCAAGACGATGACCCCGTCGTCCTATGTTGCACAATGCTTTCGGCAGGTCTCCTGACTTATCACGCGTGCTGGCTTCAACCTTCCCAACGTGTTCGGGCGAACGTGTCAGTGGTTGAAGCCGCTCTGTTGTGATTTACAGTTGCGGGCACAGTTCAGGATTTTCACCTGATTCCCTATTCTCCTTGCCTTACACAAGGCACCGAAAACTTTAATGTCGTAACGAAGTTACGCTATTTTTTTCTTTTCAGGAAAGCGTCTCTGATACTTGCCGTAAAGAAAGCTTAAACGCAGTTTTACTCTTTCATGCCCATGCGCTCTCCAAAAATTGCTCTTTGAATTTTTTTAGCGATTCATCGCTTGAAAGAAATGTAATGCCGAGTTCGGCTTGTGCTTTTAAGGTAATTAAGCCTGATTGAAGTGGTCGTGCCGCTAATTGGTTGAGTTCAGCCGTTCTGATAGGGTGAATGAGCGATGTATCAAATCCGAATTCTTTGGCAAGTTTTTGCGCAAACTCAAATCGTGAGAGAATATCCGACCCTGCAATATGATACAAGCCACGCTTGTTTTGGCGGACAAGTTCATAGATGCCACGCGCAAGGTCATCAGCAAGCGTTGTGTTACCGAACTGGTCGCAAACGATATTCACTCGATTTCCTTTCTTGAGTTCTTGCACAAGCCAAATCGCAAAATTTTTTTTCACTTTTGGAGCAACGCCATAGACAACCATTGTGCGCACTATCGCCCAATTTTCGCCCGATGCCCGAACCGCGTTTTCAGAGGCGAGTTTCTCTTTGCCATAGTAGGAAAGCGGATTGGGCGTTGCTGTCTCGTCATATGGACCGGCTTTGCCGTCAAAGACATAATCGGTGGAGATATGAACCACACGTGCGCCGACCAATCGCGAAGCGGTGATAAGGTTTTCAACTGCGGTTACATTGGCTTTCCACGAGAGTTCTTTTTCGCGCTCACAGCCGTCGACATCGGTGTAAGCCGCCGCATTGATGATTACTTCAGGTGAAAAATTCCAAACAAGTTCTTTAACAGCGGCAAGATTAGTTGCATCTAATTGAACATAGCCGAAACTGGCGGCTTTGTTGTAGGCTTCGCTCTGACGTGCTGAAATTAGCAAATCGAAATTGCGGTCGTTTGAGAAAATTTCAGTGAGCTTTTGTCCTACAAGCCCATTTGCACCAACGATAAGAACACGTCTATACATTCACTTCACTTCCCCTGTGGATTAGTTTATTGCAAGATACAATGTAGAGAAAGAGATTACGCATCGACCTTCGCCGCTTGCGGTTCAGAGGATTCTACCCATGCGGCAAGTGTAATATCGCCTGTCACATTGACAACGGTTCGGCTCATATCCAAGACCCTATCCACGCCCAAAATAATGCCAATGCCTTCGGCAGGTACGCCAATCGTTTGAAGCACCAGCACTACAAGCGGAAGTGAGCCGCCCGGCACGCCCGCTGTACCAACGCCCGCCAGTATCGAGAGCAACACAACCGAAACCTGCTGACCAAGTGAGAGGTCTATGCCGTAAAATTGCGCTAAAAAAAGCACCGTGATTCCTTCGTAAAGTGCTGTCCCGTTTTGATTAGCAGTTGAGCCAACCGTCAAAACAAAGTTCGCAATGTCTTGATTGATTTTTAGTTGCTCTACGGTTACCCGAATCGATGTTGGCAGTGTCGCGTTTGAGGAACTGGTTGAGAACGCCGTCAAAATCACTTCCCAAATATTCTTGAAAAATTCAATCGGATTACGCTTCGCAAAAAATTGAAGAATCAAGCCGTAAGTGATGAATTGGTGAATCGTCAACGCAAGCATCACCACGAACACATACATACCCAGCGTCGCAATAATCTGAAAGCCAAGTTGAGAGGCGGCGGAAAAAATCAGTGCGGCAACGCCAAACGGCGCAAGTCGCATTGCAAAATCAATAATCTTCATCACCACATCATACAAGCCTTGAAAGACTTTTGTCAGTGGCTCTGTGCGCTCGTTTTCACACACTGCCATCGCAATTCCGAAGATGAGCGCAAAGAACATAATCGCTAACAATCCGCCGCCTTGATAACTCGAATCGAAGGCAAATGTGGCATCAACAAATGGATTGCGTGGAATGAAATCGAGAAGTGTCTGAACCGCAGATTTCGTTTGCTGTGCGTTGGAAAGAATTGTGCTGACACTCTGATTGCCTTGCAAGGTCGACATCAACGCCTGTCGATTCTCTTCTGAAATGCCTTTGCCCGGCTTAAAGAGGTTCACCAAAAATACGCCCATCAAGACGCCCAGACCTGTAATGACAACGGTAAAGAGCAAGGTTTTTAATCCGATGCGCCCAATGCGCCCCACATCGCCTAAATCCGATACGCCTAACACAATCGCCGAAAAAATCAGCGGAACAATCACCATAAAAATCATGCGCAAGAACACTTGTCCAATTGGATAGGCGACATTTGACGCAATCCATTTGACCGCTTCGCTCTGAGGCGCGAAAAAATTGACGGCAAGTCCCGCAATCAGCCCAATAAACAAGCCAATAAAAATTTGCGTGTGTAAGGGAATCAATTTCTTTTGTGTCATCTGACTTTAAGTTTTCTTGTTGGAAATTAGGAGCGACATTTTTTTGACAATCAAAGAGCGGTCGTTTGTTTCTGCAAGCAAAGTTGAGAGAGTCTTTTTCAAGACAGGGTGCCATACATCTTCTATTTCAAGCATTGGCAGGAGCACAAATTTTCGGTTAGGAATTTCTGCGTGAGGAATTGTTAAGTCATCTTGTTGGATAATCAGGTGATTGTAGAACAAGAGGTCAAGGTCAATCAGTCGTGGCGACCAGCGGGCGTAGCGTTCAGGTCTGCCAAGGTTTCGCTCAATCTGTTTCAAGGCTTTCAGCAAGTCGTGTGGCGATAATTCCGTTTTGATTTTGCAAACGGCGTTCAAGAAATGCTGTTGTTCAGAGCCATCTATTGGCGGCGATTCATAAACACTTGAAGCGGCGATGAGTGTCGTTTGTGGGAGTTCAGAGAGTTGCGCAATGGCGCAATACATCATTTGCAATCGCTCACCGAGATTTGAACCGAGTCCGATAAATGCCGTGTTCATCGTTCGACCGTGTAATCGGCTTCGGCGTAATCACATACGCCGCCCACTGGTGGATTGCGTTTGCGCACGCGGATTCTTACGGATTCAATTTCTTCAAAATCTCGCAACAGTTCATCGGCAATCGTTTTCGCAACGGCTTCAATCAGATAAAACTTTTTGCTTGTTAAAGCTTCTTTGATTTTAGCGTAGACTTTTTCGTAGTCGACGGTTTTGGCGAGTTTGTCGGTTGCGCCTGCTTCGGTGAAATCGAGTGCAAGTTCGGCGTCGACTTCGTATCGCGCCCCGACTTGATGCTCGGCTTGATAAACACCGTGATGCGCATAAAACACGGCATTCATCAAACGGACATAACTTTTCTGCTTCATTGAACCCTTTGAGAATGTGATTTTTGCGACACGCCTGCTTAGCGTATCTTTACATGCTTTTGTGCTTTCTTGAATCTGCATATTACACAAATGCAATTATCTTTCAACTGTAAAACCAATTTGGAGGTATTACACCTGAAACGCTTTGTTTTTATCGGGGTTCTCCTCGCCCTATTCATCTTCTTGCTCTCTTCGGAAGGTACGAATGCTCAATTCTACAAAATCATCAACAAGGCAAGTAGTAAGGCAATCGATGTCAAAGGCTCAAAGCCCGACAACGGCACTGAAATTATTCAGTGGGAATTTAACAAAGGCAATAATCAACTGTGGGAGTTTGAAGAGGTCGGAAACTTTGTGCGAATTATTAACAAAGCCACTGGAAAGTGTTTAGATGTGGAAGGCGGAAAATCCGACAACGGCGTAAGGATTATTCAGTGGGAAGCGGGCAAAGGCAACAATCAACTGTGGGAATTGGAGCGCGACGAAAAAGGATTTTTCAAAATCATTTCAAAAGCCACCAGCAAAGCCCTGACCGTTGAAGGCGCGTCAAATGAAAACGGCGCAAGAATTATTCAATGGGAAGTCAACAACGGCAACAATCAACTCTGGGAAATTGAACCTGTGAATTGATTATCTTTGCCATATCTAAAAAGCCTCCACGATGGAGGCTTTTTGATTTTGTTACGGTAACTTACTTTTCGGACGTCTGTTTTATTATGATTGCAACACACGACATCTTTATCTCTAACAACGATGGCTGATAAAAACATCATTCCGCTTTTTCCTTTGCCGCTTGTGGTTTGTCCGTCAGAGCCTTTGCCGCTTCATATTTTCGAAGAGCGATATAAGGCAATGATTGCTTACTGCCGTTCAGGAATGGAATATGGGCAAGCCAAACCCTTCGGCGTATCACTGGCTTACAACAATAAACTTTACCCTGTCGGTTGCACGGTTGCCCTTGAAGAGATTGTCAACGAATATGCTGATGGACGTTTGGACATCATCACTACAGGTGCTATGCGCTACCGAATGATTGAAATCTATAAAGACAAACCTTATATGCAAGCCGCTGTCGAATTCTTTGACGATGATGATCATGTCATAGACCCTTCGCTTCGACAGCGTGCGATTACGCTTCACCTTAAACTCATGGAACTCATCAACGGCGAGACAACTGTTGAAGAATACGACAGCGATGAACGCGCCTCGTTCCGTATTGCACACAACGCAGGCTTCGATGTGCTTCAAAAGCAAAAACTCCTTGAAATGACCAGTGAAAACGCTCGTTTGGAATTTATTATCGAACATTTTGAGCGTGTCATTCCTGAAATCGAGCGAGTCGAAGAAATCAAGCGGCGTGTGCGCTCCAACGGGCACTTCAAGAATCTACGCTCGTTAGATTTTTAGCGTTCCTTTTCAATCTTCGGGAAATGTTCCGACGGTTCATTAAATTCACGCAAGCACCTTTCTAACACACAGCATCACAATTTGAAGGCATCAAGCGTTTCCGTGTTTTGCGGAAGGCTGTTGCCTTTTTGATTTCGAGCGGTTGCCTCACCATTCTGCTTGCACTTCTGCAACTCTTTTCGCAACGGAAACTCATTTGATTTCATCATCTCTGCTTTAACCTTGACGCTCATTCTTTGCGTTAAAGTGTTGCAAAATTTTTTGTTACCAATTTGTTGCGAACACACATGCAAACACCCGAGTTGATTGACAATACAACTACGCTCAACGCACCGAAGTCAGAGCCGCCGAAAGCAAGTGGCACGGCGAAGAAACGCCCACCGAAGAAACCGAAAAACCCGTTGAGCGACTCGATTGCGAAACGACGCTCCGAACTTTGGGGCGTTTTCATTATGCTTCTTTCCGTGCTGTTTTTGATTGCGCTCTTTTGCTATCACATTGAAGACGAGGCTATCATTGAAAACATCTCTTTGTTTGAGTTTTTCTCTCACGAAGCGCGGCTTGCGGCAAGCCAACTTCACAATCCGCTTGGGCTTTTCGGCGCGAAACTTTCATCGTTTTTAATGCGCTCCATTCTTGGCTATCCCACTGCACTTCTTCTTGCGATTTCTGCTTTCTGGGGCTTTTCGCTCTTTCGCCGCCAAGATTTTTCGAAGCCGATTTATGTTACGGTTTATGGCGTGTTCTTTTCTATCATCGTTGCCTCAATGTTCGGCTTGACGGCATTTGGATTCAGCGAAGTTATGTCGGGCGCAATCGGTCGTTTGGTTGCGACTGCGCTTGCCACGATTCTCGGAAAATTTGGCGCGTGGTGTTTGCTCACCGTGCTTCTCTTGCTTGTCGTTGCACTGTTTATTGACCTTGACTTACAAAAGACCTTTGACCGCATTGCGTATCTGACGCGCGACAAAGCCAGCGAACTTGCCAGCGACACCATGCTCAAATTCAAAGAGTGGCAAGAAGCCCGCGCTCGCGCCCTTGAAGAAGAACTCGCCGAAGAAGAACTTATTGATGAAGATGAACCAGAAGCCAACGCACAACCGACATCGCCGCCTGCACAGCCCGAACCGAAATTCGGTCGGAGAAAAGAGGATAAACTCAAAGAAGCACAAGCAGAGTCGATTCCAATTCCAACAACAGAACTCACAAGTAAGCAAAGCGAAACCCTAACGCCTGCGTCGTCGCAACCGATTGCGCCCGACACACACACATCGCACTCTGCAAGTGTTGCTTTCGGACTGCGTAACCTTTTGAACGAAACATCTGCCGATGTGCCTGCCGTCAAGCCGAATCAACACGAGCCTGTTCAGCACGAGCCAACTATCGCTGAAACAAAATCGCTAACCAGCGAAACACCTGCGCCTACAACGCCGTCTGTGCCTGCATCTTCAAGCGCAGAATCAAACGCGCCGCCTGCCGCACCAATACCGTCAATCGAGGAAGCAATAGACCGAGAACTTGAAAAAATTTTGAATGAACTTGATAAAACTGACTTAACTCCAACAAGTGAACTTACAGGCAGTTCGGCAAGCATTCAATCTTCACTCAATTCTCACACACTAACGCAACCTGATGAACATCTCGCAAACAAGTTGAGCGAAGAAAAAGACGAGGTGCTTGAAGATTTGCTCACCGAATTAACTGCGCCGAAGTCCAAAGCGGAAGCAACCAAGCCACCGCATGAGCCGACAATTACGCTGAAAGAATCGGTGCAAGAAAAAGAAGCTAATTTAGATGAACGCGAATTGTCAGTCGAGACAAAAGAGCATTTCACCTACCAATTTCCGTCCGTTGATTTGCTTAATGAGCCTGAACCCGAAACCGATGCTATCTCGATTGAAGAGCTTGAAGAAAACAAGCGCAAGTTGCTTGAAAAATTGCGCATCTATAAAATTGAAGTTGTAAAGGTAGAAGCGACAGTTGGTCCGCGTGTGACGCTCTTTGAGCTTGAACTTGCGCCCGATGTGAAGGTCTCGCGAATCACGGCACTTGCCGATGATTTGGCAATGGCAATGGCGGCGCGTGGGATTCGCATCATTGCTCCGATTCCAGGAAAAAATGCAGTCGGCGTGGAAATCCCAAACTCAAAGCCAAGAATTGTTCATATCAAGACGCTTCTTCAATCCGAAAAATTCAAAAACTTCAAAGGGATTCTGCCGATTGCTTTTGGAAAAACGATTGCCAACGAAATCTACATTGATGACCTTGCGAAAATGCCGCACTTGCTTGTCGCTGGCTCAACAGGTTCAGGGAAGTCCGTTGGCATCAACACAATTCTAACAAGCCTCATTTACTTTTGCTCACCTGAAAAAGTCAAGTTCCTTTTGATTGACCCGAAGCGCGTTGAGCTCTTTCCGTATCAAAAACTCAAACATCACTTTCTTGTCAAATACAAAGATTTGGAAGAGCAGATTATCACCGATACAAGCAAAGCCGTTTATGCGTTGAAGTCTGTTGAGAAAGAAATGGATTTGCGATATGACCGACTTGCCAAAGCAGGCGTGCGCAACATCAAAGATTTCAACGCGAAGTTTCCTGATGATGCGTTGCCTTACATCGTTGTCGTCATTGATGAACTTGCCGATATGATGATAACGGCGGGCAGAGATGTTGAAGAGCCGATTGCACGTCTTGCGCAACTGGCGCGCGCTGTCGGAATCCACTTGGTTGTTGCAACACAGCGACCAAGCGTTGATGTGATTACAGGTGTGATTAAAGCAAACTTCCCGGCGCGTGCCGCCTATCAAGTTGCCAGCAAAATTGATTCAAGAACCATTTTAGATATGATGGGCGCAGAACAACTCTTGGGCTATGGCGATATGCTCTACTTGCCTTCAAGCGAACCAAAGCCGATTCGTATCCAAAATGCGTTTGTCTCGACTGAAGAAGTCGAAGCCATCACCGAGTTTATTTACGCGCAGAAAGGCGTTGATATGGCACTTGAATTACCTTCACCTGACTTAAAACTTACCAGTTCAAAAGGCGAGATGGACAATGAAGACGAAGGCAATTTTGAACGCGATAAAATGTTTGAGGAAGCCGCGCGTTTGGTTGTGCGACATCAGCAAGGCAGTGTCTCGCTTTTACAACGCCGGTTGAAACTTGGCTTTGGTCGTGCGGCACGCATTATGGACCAACTCGAACAAGCTGGTATTGTCGGCGCGCCTGATGGAAGCAAGCCACGTGAAGTTTTAATAGATAGCGAAGAATCGCTCGATTTACTTTTGAATAATTTGGATTAGCACTTTACTTCATCGTTATTATGGGAAGCTTTCCAAAGGTGAAAAAGTAAAATGCTACATAGATGATAATAAGCAATCCAATGAAGACAAGACTCACGCCTGCTCTTCGACCAAACTGCTCTGTTCCTGCTTGTGTTGTTTTTTCAATTATCCAATTCGCTACGCTCTCAATATGCTTAATTGCGAAGTAGAACAGAAGCACAAGCGAAATCATCAAAATCAAGATGTGCAAGTGGGGGTTTAGTTTGCCTCGCATTTGGTTCATTGCCCACTCAATCACATATAAGCAAAGCTCGACAATGAGAATGAAAAGAACGGTTACCTCGACCCTTATCCACTTTCTTGTGGTTGCGGCTTTTTGCTGTGGTGAGCGTTCCCAAAATTTCATTGTTCAGTATTCTGCTAACTGTCGGATAGCATCAAGTACTTTTTTGTCGTTGGGTAGCACAGCATCTTCGAGATTATCGGCGTAAGGCACGGCGGCGACATCGAGTGCGCCAATTCGCTTCACAGGGGCATCGAGATATTGAAAGCAATGTTCAGCAATGAACGCGGCGATTTCCGCTCCGAAGCCTTGTGTGAGCATATCTTCATGCGCCACCAACACCTTGCTTGTCTTTTTGACCGATTTCACAATCGCTTCTTTGTCGTAAGGCAAGATGGAACGCAGGTCAATGACTTCCACGCTTACGCCTTCTTGCTCTAATTTTCTTGCCGCTTCAAGTGCGCGTTGCACCAATGCGCCGTAAGTAATCACGGAGAGGTCTCGCCCTTCACGCACGACTTTTGCTTTTCCAATCGGTGTAAAGTAGTTCTCATCGGGTTCAGGCGTTTTGGCAAAGCCTTGTCGATACAGGTATTTGTGTTCCAAGAACAGCACAGGGTCATCGGCGCGACAGGCAGTTTTGAGAAGTCCTTTTGCATCAGTTGCATTTGAGGGAAAGAGAATTATCAAGCCCGGAATGTGTGCGAAAAACGCTTCGATATTTTGCGAGTGGTAATGTGCGCCGTGAATGTATCCACCGACAGCCACGCGAATCACAACGGGGCATTTCCATTTGCCGTTGGAGCGATAGCGCATCATCGCCAGTTCGTTGCGAATCTGCATCATCGCAGGGAAAATGTAATCGCCAAACTGAATTTCTACAACGGGCTTAAATCCCATGACTGCAAGTCCAATCGCTGTTCCAACAATGGAACTTTCGGCAAGTGGCGAATTGAAGACTCTTTCAGCACCGTGTTTTGCGGTGAGATTACGCGTTGCTGTGAAGACACCGCCTTTTCCGCCCGCCACATCTTCGCCATAGATGAGCATTTTTGGGTTGTAAGCCAGTTCTTCATCAAGCGCGTGATTGATAGCATCAACCATTACAATCGGCGCACCACTTGGCGTTGAAGATTCAAACGAAAGATTCAGTGGCGCATCGCTATACACATGGTTCATCACTGTTTCCACTTTCGGCACAGGACGCGATTCTGCCCAAGTTGCCGCTTCATCGATTTGTTGCTTCGCATCGGCTTTGATGGCATCAAGTTCTTCTTGTGAGAAAACTTGTTCGGAAATCACATGCGCCTCAAATCGCAGAATACAATCACGCTTTTGGTCTTCGGCGAGTTCTTCGGGGGTGCGATACTTTGAATGGTCATCGGACGATGAATGGGGAAGCAATCTTACGACTTTGGCGTTAATCAGCACGGCACCTTCGCCGCTTCGGGCTTTGACAATGGCTTCATCAGCAATGCGCTTCATCTCGAAATAATCCGTGCCGTCGACATCGTAGCGAATTAAGCCTTCGTAGCCCGCACCGAGTTTGTAGGCGGATTGTCCTGCGGTTTGCTCGCGAATGGGAACAGAAATCGCATAGCCGTTATCTTCAATCATAAACACGATAGGCAGTTTTTCGCGTGCTGCCCAGTTGAGTGCTTCGTGAAAATCACCTTGTGAGGTTGTGCCTTCGCCCGAAGAGACATAAACGATTTCGCCTTTCTTTTCGCGCTTGCACCCGATTGCTGTTCCGACCGCTTGCAGAAATTGCGTGCCTGTCGGCGATGATTGCGAGACGATGCGCAGTTCTTTGTGTCCCCAGTGTGCATACATTTGTCTGCCTGCTGTGCTGGGTGCTTCTTCACGAAAGAGAAAATCGAGCATCGCATCTTCAATGCGGAAACCAAGCGTAAGGCAGTAAGCAAGGTCGCGGTAATACGGATATGACCAATCCATGCCGCCGCGCATATTTTGAGCAACTGCAATTTGCGCCGCCTCGTGTCCTGAAACGCCAATGTGGAACGAGGCTTTGCCTTGTTTGAGCATCGTCAGCAATTTTGTGTCGATTTGTCGCGCTGTTACCATCAAGCGATACACCTTTGCAAGGTCATCTTTCGTAAAGGCTTTCAAAAGCGATTTTTCTTGAGCTTTCTTGTTGGAGGATTTTTTGACAGAGACTTTTTTTTCGGCTATCATAGTTAAGTTGGAAAGGTTGAACAGTTACTCGTCAGGATTGATACCCAATGCACGAAGTCTCTCGGCAAGTTTTTCGGCGCGATGTTTCTCTTGCTCCGCTCGTTGCCTTTCTTGTTCTGCTCGTTG
>Ga0308411_10002064_pt1 | contig 13678 bp, 13 predicted proteins | sample HotsprottomLayer_2_FD_203530 | JGI IMG/M metagenome (GOLD analysis project Ga0308411, IMG submission 203530) | Hot spring phototrophic mat microbial communities from Octopus Spring, Yellowstone National Park, Wyoming, United States -... | ecosystem: Environmental > Aquatic > Thermal springs >...
TGTTGCGTACCAACGAGATCACAGGGGAGTTGCGAGACCGGCTGTTGGCGGTCTTCAGCTCCCGCTTTCTGGATTTGGCACTCGAGCCGAACCGTCCGCGGGACCTGATCCTCCGTGGACAATTTGATGAGGCAAGTCGGGCCTTGAGTGAAGCACTCAGTTCTGTGCAAGCGACACAGCAACGAGTGGGCGCCCAACAAGATCTGGAAAAGGAAGCTGCCCGTTGGGCTAATGAAATGCAATCGGCCACAGCAGCATTGTCTCGGATGCGGGATCGGCCTCAACCAGGGGATGACCTGGCGGCCGCACGGGCTCGCGTCGAGAGTCTGAACAAGTCGGCGGGCAAAATGTTGTTACTGATCGAACAGGCTGCCGCCGAGCCTTACGCGGCGGCTCTAACCTACCAGATGGCGTTGTGTCTCCATGAACAAGCCGAGCGACGCTCGCGAGACCGTATCTCGGCAGAAGCCAAACGCGCTGTTTGGACCAATGCTCTCAGTTGGTGGAATAACTATTTGACACGCTTCGCGGCGGCTCCGTGGATGCACCCGAATCAGGTCGAACAGGCTCGATCATTGCAGGCCATGGCGCGTACTCAAGCGCAAGCCAAGTAATTCGAGAGTATCGCTCGGTCGTTTGGAGTTGCATCGATGCCGCCAACTCGTGCTGATGCCTTACTGCTGTTGAATGAGTTTGTCACCAATCCGTCGCTCATAAATCACATGAAGGCCGTCGAGGCGGCGGTTCGAGCGTATGCCCGGCGTCTGGGAGAGGATGAAGAACTGTGGGGGTTGGCCGGTTTATTGCACGATTTCGATTACGAACGTTGGCCCCATCCGCCCGATCATCCTCTGAAAGGCAGTGAAATCCTGCGACAGCGAAATTACCCCGAGGAAGTGATTTACGCCATCTTGTCCCACGCCGATTATCTGACCGACTATCCTCGAGTGCATCTACTGGATAAGGCCCTCTACGCGTGCGACGAACTGACTGGCTTCATTGTGGCGGTGGCGCTGATGCGGCCCAACGGCGTGATGGATCTCACGGCGGCAAGCGTCATGAAAAAACTGAAACGAAAGGAGTTCGCTCGTAACATAAACCGTGACGATATCCAGCGTGGTGCGGCGGACTTGCAAGTTGATCTCACAGATCACATCCAATTCGTGGTCGATTCGCTCAAACCTCTTGCAGCAGAAATCGGCATCGAACGGGGTTGGGGACATTCTTCGGAGGTGTTGTAGTCCGCTCGGTGTTGGTCCGAAGTGTGAAGCTATCGCAGTGGGAGTTCCATGACATCCTGGTCATGGAATTGTCCTTCTGTCGTGGAGTAGCGTCGGCGTGTCAGGGTAAGACAATTCCCGGTAATGCGATATTCGTTGTAAGTCCAGATATTGGTTTGCGTGCCCGAACCGACGCAAATGACGGGGAAAGGGGCTACTTTTGGGGTGTCGAGTACGAATGGCTTGTGGATATGTCCATGAAGCCAAAGGCTCACGCCGCCCTCCGCGGCAAGGCGGATCATGTCACGCCAATCACGTAAACCGTGGAAAAGCCGCTCCCGCTGACCTTTGGATCGGGCCAAGGGATAGTGCGTGACAAGGATACGCGGCCCGGGACTGAGGGATTTGAGCAACTGCCGGAGTCGCTCCCGTTGATGCGGACCAACAAACCCGGTGGCATCCCAGGTCCAAAAGGTGGTGACACTCGAATTGACGCCGATCAGCCAGACATGCCCCACGCGTTGCGCAAAGGGATAATGATGCGAATCGACACGTTCGCCAAGCTGCCAAGGTGCAAAGTAGCGTTCGAACAGTCGGTCTCGAACGGGTCGCCCCACATAGTAATCGTGGTTGCCCGGGACGGCCAAACCGGGGGGCAGGCCTTCGTCGCCGACTCCGAGAACACGGGCCGCGGCGGCGAATTCGGCTTCAAAGGCTAACGCGGTGGCGTCACCCGAAAAAATGAGGTGATCGGGTGGATGGCTGCGGATATGCTGCATCATGGCCAAGGCCGTCTGCTCCGCGTGACGGAAGCGCCGCGCACGGCCTAAGAGCTTCATGTTCAACCAGCCGGTAACTCGCTTCGACAAATAATCTCGTCGCTTCCAACCCAGTTTCGGGGTGGTAATGTGCACGTCGCTGAAATGTACGAGCCGGAGCGTTTGCATGTTCCCATCGTCTCAACACTTTGCCATTGCCGATTATTGGATGAATTTTGACGGCTTCAACAATTGATTCCCCTAATGACTCTGTTGAACCGCCGTCCTACAATCCCCGAAACGTCTCCGATCTTCGTCGAAGGATGATGAATTCATGCCAAAAATCGTCGTTTTGAATGAGCAGAAGAAAGAAATCGAGGTGCCCGAAGGAACCAACCTTCGGATTGCGCTCCGCGAGGCCGGTGTGGAAGTGTATAGCGGCATCGAAAAGTACCTGAATTGCCGAGGCTTGGGCTTGTGCGGCACCTGCGCTGTCCTCGTCAAGAAGGGCATGGAAAACCTCAGTAAGAAGAACCTTCGTGAACGCTTCCATTTTACCTTCCATCCTAAGGGAGCATTCGCTGTCATCGGCCATGAAGACGAAATGCGCTTGTCGTGCCAATGCACGGTGCAAGGCGACGTTGAGATCGAAGTCCGCCCGGCATTCAACTTCAGCGGTGAGAATTTTTGGAGCAAACCATTCCCCTTCAATAAATGATCGGAACTTTCGCTTGGGCGTGGAATCGCACTGTCGCTCAGACCTCCAGTCGGGGACGGTCCGACGTAACAGGTGGAAGGTGTCTGCCGCACGGGACGGGTTGTTATGATCCAGTTTCAATTTCAGAATAAGTCGGTTCTGGTAACCGGGAGTTCCAGGGGAATGGGTGCAGCCATCCTGGAAGCTTTCGCCCATGCGGGGGCGACCTGCCTGTTGCATTATTTTCATGATAGCGCGGGGCAGAATCGCCGCGACGCGGAGCAACTCGCCGAACGTCTTCGGTCCGAACGGGCCACGGTGCATTTGTACCAGGCTGACGTTCGCAAGGCGGATGAAATCCAAACGCTGATGCAAAAGATTCAAGCCGATCATGGCGGATTGGACGTTCTTGTCAACAATGCGGGTGTGATCCGCGATCGGACGGTGAAAAAGATGACTCTCGATGAGTGGCACGCCGTGATTCAAACCAATCTCGACGGCGTTTTTTATTGTTCGAAATACGGTGCGGATGTCCTTCGCGATGGCGGACGAATTGTCAATATCGCCAGCATTTCGGGGGTGGTCGGGTTCCATGGTCAAGCGAATTACGCTTCGGCGAAGGCAGGAGTTATCGCGTTGACGAAAGTCCTGGCCAAAGAATTGGCTCGGCGGAACATCACAGTCAATGCCGTTGCACCCGGAGTTATTCAAACGCCCATGATCGGGGAGATCAAACCCGATGTGATGGCTTACTACCAACAGCAAATTCCGCTGGGCCGAGTCGGGCGCCCGGAAGAGGTCGCTGCCGCCGTCCTCTTTTTCGCAAGCGAAGAGGCCAGCTATATCACGGGAGCGACCTTGCCCATTACGGGCGGCTGGTTCTGATCGAAAGGTCTATGAAGCAGTTAATCATCATCGTCAAGCCCTTTCGCGCTGAGGCGGTCTTGAAACTCATCGAAGAAAGTGGGGTGGATGCTTGTATCGTCCGTGAAGCGAAAGGTTGGGGCCGGCAAAAACACTATTTGGAACGATACGTCGGCAGTGAGTACAATCTCGCGTTCTTGCCGAAAGTCGAAATTTCCGTCTGGGTGGAGGATTCGATGGTGGATGAGTTAGCCCAACGAATCACCCGCGTCGCATGCACGGGCCGCATCGGTGACGGCAAAGTCTTTGTGGTGCCGTGTTCCCATGGCGAACCGATCGAGTTTTGATCGGGCAGTCTTGCTAGCGGACATCGCTCCTCGCTATTTCAGCGAACGCAAATAGGCGTCCAGGTCAGCGATCTCCTGATCGGTGAACGAATCGAGTAGACCCGCTGGCATCAGCGATCGATCGGTCTCTCGCCGAGATTCAATCTGCCTTGCACTCAGGCGAATCGTTTCAGAGGGGCCTGTTTGTAGTATCAAACCATCCGCCGCCTCATAAACGATCACCCCTTGATAGCTTCGCCCATCGGTTGTTTCAATCTGGATCATGCGATAACGGGACGACACATTCCGGCTCGGTTGGACGATGGCCAACAAGCGATCTTCCCGCGAAAACCGTTGACCGATGCCGGCAAGGTCCGGTCCCAAAGCCTGGCTGCCGTTGTGGCATGAGGCACACAAAGCCTTCTGATGGAACAGTGCTTTCCCGCGCTCGGTGTCTCCGCGGGACCAGTCGATTCGATTCCACCGTTGTTGCCAGGAACGCCAATCCACACCGTCGGGGTTGTTCAGCTTGGCGGCCTCTTCCGGGTGCGTCTGCGTCAGCCATGTCAACCAACGGTGGGCGTCAGGACCGAAGTGCATGCCAGTGGTCGTCTCCAGCAGTTTGATGACCGAGTTGCGGATCTCGATGCCTTCTTTGCTGGAGGGCAAGTGTCCCAGCGCCAGGATGAGTGCCGCAACCGTGGAGGCGTCATGGGGTGGGCCGATTTTGTGGAGTGCTGCGAGCGATCGGCGCACAACATCGAACCGTGGTGACGTCAAGCCTTCCCGGAAAAGAGCACGATCGTCGGGCTGAGGAGCCTCGGCAAGAAGCTGTATGATCGGATCGCGTAGGCTGCGGATCGTCGCAAGCCGCCGGGCCACGGGCTGAGAGACTTCCGGCGGGAGCGTGGCGAGGAGTGCGAGTGTTTCTGGTGTCCATTGCCAAGCGGGATCATTTGCCGAGCGCTCCAAAAAACGTCTTGCTGCCGCTGCTCGGTCGAACTTCGGGTGGCGTGTCCATAGGGCATGGCCCGGCCGCCCGAACTCCGGGTGTTGGAGCAACGCACGGTTTAGTTGGGGATCGCGACGAAACAGTTCGGCATGAAGTTCCGTCATTCGCAGGGGCCAGTTGCGGTCGACCCGAAATCCCCGTTCGGACAACTTGCGGTCTAAGAGCAACATGGCCTCGGACACAGCTGACCGCAGACTCTCATCCCAGGGAACATCGAGTCGGGACAGGACGATCAGATAATGGATGTCGTCGATGGGGTCAGATGTCTGCGAAACCCGTCGCGACAATTTGCGGGCGAAATCAACTCCATCATCCCCGAGAAGTGCTAGGGTACGACTGATTTCACGGTCCAATTCCGGATGTCCTGTCGGGAAAGCGCAACGAAGGACCCGACGAAGTTCCGCCTGATCAGATTGAGATTCGTGGCGCAAGGTGTAGCCGGCCCAGACGGTGGCACGATGCGCAGTCGCTGTCAGATCTCCCAGCGCGATCTGTATGAGCCGAATTGCATCTACCCGGGATGCGACGGGGGCTTCGGATGCCAGAAAAGCGCGGAGGGCGAGGTTGATCGCAGCAGTCGTGTCGCTTGCAACAAGAGCATAGCCGCCGACGATCCATTGAGGGGGAGTTTGAGCCTGGGCAATCCAGTTCCGCTGATCAATTCGAGGGGCAGCAGCGAGCAATTCGGCGGCAGCATGCAGGACCGCCCGATGGTGCGATTCGTTCAGAGCTTGCCACGTGCTTTGAACGTCTGCAGAGGTTGGACCACCGGGGCGAAGTCGTCGCTCGACGAGGAGCCGCACGGTCTTGGCCCAGGACGGAGTAACCCAGTCCTTGGGAGCGTTCTTCGCAGGTGTTCGCGGCGCAATGCGGTAAACGGCACCCCGTGTGCCGCGCCCGCCGATGCTGACAAACAACTCCCCGGTGTGAGGATGCACGGCTAAGGCGGTTGGTGCGAATCCCTTATCCCCGGCGGGCTGTAAGAAACGTGTCGGCCGGGCATCGGTCTGAGGTTGAAACAACCAGATGATTCCGAAAGTCCAGTCGGCGAGGAAGAGGCCGTGGAAGTTGTCCGGCCAATGCACGTGGTTTTGCCAAGTCACACCAGTCGGCGAGCCACGGCCACAGACCGCTTCGGGTGCCGCGACATCGAAGAAATATGGGGGCAACCGCCAGGTTTCGCTTCGTTGGGGACCGCGCCAACCATGATGTGCTCCCGGAAGAATACGGTAGATTCGTGTGGGTTCGTACCAGGGTAAACTGACACAGCGTTCGTTGTCAGAGTCAAAAGTCCACGGGAAGCCCTCCTGGTCGAACGAGAAGTCGTAGGCATTGCGAAAACCGTCGGCCACAATTTCCCGGTGTCTGCCATCGGCTGAAATCCGCAGTAGACACCCACCGATGGGATCCCGTATGGGAGACTGCTCGGAGTTCACGAAGTCGCGGGAAATGCCTGTGCCGTCTCCTACTATGACGTAGAGCCAACCATCCGGACCGCGATGGACTGCATGAGCGTGATGCTCGCCTGCGGTCCGAAGGTGCAGCAATGGAGAGGGCGCACCGCCTGCTGGCGATCCTTCCGCGTTCAGGGGCCAACGCCAGAGTGCGCCATCGACGATTGCGTACAGCGCATCACCCTCGGCAAGTAATCCCATGGCCGCCCCGCGGACCGAGGCGAGACTGACAGCCCGTGTTGCTCGGCCATCCCGTTCGTCCAAGAGCATGCGAATGTAACCCGGCCCCGCGACGATCAGTCGTCCTCGGGGATCGATCGTCATGCAGGTGATGTCGGGTGCCAACGATTGATCGGCGTACTCCTGGACCACAAATCCCTCGGGAACGCGCCAATCCGATTGGGTGACGGCTGTCATGGCGATCAGTGTTAGGAATTGCCGTACCATCGCTACCGCCTTTGCGAAGCACTCAAAAGTCGCGACGCTCTAGCTCGACGATGCGACGCCGCAAATCTTCCGGTAGACGAGCTTTCATTGCCTGAGCATAGTCGAACAGGACGACGACGCACCAGCCATCGGCAGCCACGGCGCCCCATCGCTCGCTCACTAATTGGTGCTCCAGTGTAAAGCGGTCGTCGCTGATGTCACGAACCCGGGCCCCGACGGCAATGCGGTCCGGCCATTCCAAGGGACGGCGAAAACGGCAGTAGCTGCTGTGCACGATAGGGCCTACCCCTTGGGGCCTCATTGACACGGACCAGCCCAAGCGAAGAAAATACTCCAAGCGGGCGTTTTCAAAGTAGCGAAAATAGGACACATTATTGACGTGCCCATAGGCATCCATGTCACCCCAAGCGATCGATTGTTCGACAACGACCGGCCAATCTTTGAGCAATGTTAAATCCATGGGACTCTCAAGAGAAAGGTAAGTAAGGCACGGCGTCCAAATCGAGGGGGGCCAACTGACCCGCCCGCCATTTCTCCACCGCCAGAGCTGCCATCGCCGCGTTATCGGTACAAAGCTCCAGCGCTGGTATGATCAGCTCGCTGCCCTCTTCCCGCGTCATCTGAGTGAGGGCCTCGCGCAAGGCTCGGTTCGCTGCGACGCCGCCACCGACGGCAAGGCGGCGTAAGTGGGTACGGCGCAGGGCACGCCGGGATTTTTCGACAAGAACATCGACAACCGCCTGCTGAAAACTCGCTGCCAGATCAGCTCGATGTTGGCCCGTCGGTGGACTGCCTCGCGAGCGATCCTGACCAAAAGCGGTGTAGAGAACGGCGGTTTTCAGTCCGCTGAAACTGAAATCGAAATGATCTTCGTCGATCAAAGCACGGGGAAAGCGGTAAGCGGTGGGGTCGCCGAATTGAGCCTCGCGCGCGACGGCCGGACCTCCCGGAAATCCGAGTCCCAAGATCTGGGCGACTTTGTCGAACGCCTCGCCGGCGGCGTCATCGCGGGTGGAGCCAAGTAACTCGAACTGTAGGGCCGAATGGCAATGAAACAAAGCCGTATGCCCTCCACTTATGACGAATCCCACGCAAGGGAAGATTTCTTTGCCCGCCGCCATCCGGGCAGCGAAGATGTGGGCCTCGATGTGATTGACCGCGATGAGGGGGACCTCCAGCGTGACAGCAAGCATCTTGGCGGCCGCCACGCCGACCAGCAGCGCCCCGATCAATCCGGGAGTATGGTGCACGGCGATCGCCCCAAGGTCCGACAGCGTCACACCGGCCCGCTGCAGCGCTTCGTCGATCACGGGAAGCAGCTGCCGCAAATGGGCTCGGGCTGCCACCTCCGGCACAACGCCGCCGAATCGCGCATGAAGGTCGGTCTGGGACGCGACAACGTTGGAGCGGATACACAGATCGTCATCAAAGATGGCCGCTGACGTTTCGTCGCAACTCGTTTCGATTCCCAAGAACAGCATGCACACCTCGCTCAGCTACATCTACAAACTCGGCCCTTGCGGACACGGTCGTTCGTCCCGTACCAATTGGAAACTTGTGCTTGTCGGGAAAACACCAATGCGTGAGAATAACTCGTATGAGCCGCCATCGATTGACCGTTGTTCTATCCCAATCCAACAGTAAACACCCCGCACGACGTTCATTGGAGGAGTCCTTGGCCGCTGCTCTCATTATGGAGCCGGGACTCGACGTGTCGATTGTTCCCCATCTCTACGATTTGGACGCACAGCATACCGGACGGCTGTTCCTCGAAAAAGTGACAGGGGATATGGTCGTATTGTCGTGGCTCTATCCACGGGCTGCGTTTTGGTTGCTTGATCGCGACGGGATCCGCGGTCACTGGGGCGAAACGCAGATCCGGTCCGGCAGCGAAGACGACGAGGAATCGTCGGACGAACCATCGTCGGCCAAGGGGATTGGTCCGCTTGGTCCGATCCTGGATCGGTTCATCTATTGTTTGAATCTCAACGACGCCACGGACCACCGGGTATTTGTGAACGAAGTCCGGCGTATCGCTGAGGAATGCCGTGCCCGACAGCAAGCAAAAGAAGCTGCACGCGCGGCACTTCCGCCATCGACCTTGGTGCCACTGGGATTACCGACGCCCTCCACGAACGGAACGAACCACGAGACGGCAGAACGTACAACCTTCACCCCCGAGCAACTCCTGGCGCCGACATCCCGCCGCTGGTACCCGGTGATCGATTACAGTCGATGTACCAACTGCCTGGAATGTCTCGATTTTTGTCTGTTTGGCGTCTATGGGGTGGATTCGTTGCAGCGCATTATTGTTGAGACACAAGATAATTGTAAGCGTGGTTGTCCCGCATGCAGCCGCGTCTGCCCCGAACAGGCCATCATGTTTCCGGATTACAAATCGCCGGCGATTGCAGGGGCACCTGTGGGTGCGGTAAGCGGTCTGAAGATCGACTTATCGAAGTTATTCGGTGGCGACGGTACCGATGCCTTGAGTCAGGCGGTTGCTGAGCGCGATCGTGAGCTGATTGCCGACGGTCGAGCCGCTGTGGGAATGACTGTCGGCATCCCGAAGCGGCAGGCTGGTCGGCCCGCCGCTCCGAAAGACGAATTGGACAAGCTCGTCGACGATCTGGAAGCCCTTGGATTCTAGCAACTCCGCACATCACATCGGCTTCGCCGAGCAAGCACGAGTCGACGCGACATCGCGCGGAGCACCAGGCTCACTCAGACGAGCTCCCAACCTTTGCGGTACTCTTTGCGAATATACCGGTCGGCTTCGGGGGCATTGGTCGCCTTGAGATGGGCTGCGTCCCACTCCAGCTCCTTGCCCGTCCGGAAGGCGACAACACCGAGCATCGCCGTTTCGGCCAAGGGGCCACTATAGCTGAAATCGCACGTCGTGGTTGGCTCGCCCTTGATGCACGCCTCCACCCATTCCCGATGGTGTCCGATGGAATCGGGGATGCTCTGCGGCGGTCGCTTAAAATCAACAAATTGCTTTTCAGGTAGCAACACATGTCGGCCGTAATCTGACAACAACATCCGACCTTCGGTCCCGACAAACAAGACACCGGCACCCCAATTCAGTTTGTTTCGCACAATGTAGTCCGGTTTCTTGCCGCCGTCGTACCAGGTCAACTTAACCGGAGGTTGCTCGCCCCGACTCGGAAAGAGGTATTCGACGATCAGCCACGGCGCGGCCGACTCCGGGTGCGGCTGCGGACCACGTGCCTCGACTCGGACCGGGTACTTCAGGTCGAGTGCCCAATAGGGAAGATCGACATAATGGCATGCCATATCGGTCATGGCACCACCGCCGAAGTCCCACCAACGACGCCAATTAAATGGCAGGTAGGTTCCGAATTGATCCGGGGCCGCGCCATGATGGAACGGTCGGGCTGGGGCCGGGCCGAGCCAAAGGTCCCAATGCAAACCGGGCAGCACCGGCTCGCTTCCCGCGGGTCGGCCCGGCGTGCTGTAACTCGTCCCAACCCACACATGGACTTCGGAGACGGGGCCAATGGCGCCCGCTTTGATCAGTTCGACCACGCGGCGATAATTCTTCTCCGCATGAATCTGCGTGCCCATCTGCGTGACGCGCTTCTCTCGCTTCGCGGTCTCCGTCACCAGGCGCGCCTCCTCAATCGTGTGCGTCAGGGGCTTCTCGCAATAGACATGGCGACCAGTTCGTAGGGCCATCAACGTCGGGTGCGCATGGGTATGATCTGGCGTGGCAATAAGAACCGCGTCGATCCCTTTTCGCTCAAGCGTTTTCCGGAAATCGACATCAAAGGTAGCTTTGGGAAAAGCTTCCCGCGCCGGTCCGATTCGCGTCTCATGCACATCGCACAGCGCAACCACTTCACATTGCGGAATAGCCTTCAATTGGCTCCAGTTGTAGACACCTTGACCGGCCACGCCGATGACGGCGACATGCAATTTATCGTTTGCGGCCACACGGGGCTGAGCACGTAAACCCGCTGCGGCTACGGTTCCGGCGGCCGACATCAGAAAGTGACGGCGTGAAATGGATCGTGTCATGGGAGGATTCCTCTTCATCGGGGTGGGAAAATCAGTCTTCGTCAAACAGTCGTCGTTATGTTGTAGCCCGGGTCGAGCGGAACCAAGAGATCCTCGGCGGAAGACGCTCGGTTCCAATCACGGGCACGCCTACGCATCACTTCTCCGACTTGGGGATAAATCGTTCAGGAGCGACCGCAGGTCGGGTCAACGGGTGTCGATATTGTGGTGACTCCCGCTCCGAGGAGCAAGCGGTGCTTTCAATGGCGGTGGTTCCGCGGAGCGGCTGGCTGGCGAGCCAGTTCTAAGGAAGTGTGGCGAGGTCGCGGCCAGCACGAGTAGCCAGCGCGGGCATGACGTTATCCGCGGAGTAGGGGAGCCATCGGACCGAACCATCGGCCAAGGCGAAGTTCGCCCCGCCGGCATGCAGACTCCAAAAATGAAACATCGAGCATTGGTTGTCGATGTCTCCAGGCTGGTAGTGATAAGGCCCCGGCGGACACGGATAGCGGGGGCCCAAAGTGTATCGCTCGCGCACACCGAGGAGCATCTCGGCCGAACCATCCTTGTTCTGACCCCAGCCACGATACCACCAGCCGAACACCAGGTCCGCGGACGGCGGGCGCTCGCCGACCATCAACGTCTGGCTGGTCCCATCCCGAACATCCAGGAAGCGGACGCGGGAATCGATGAAGAGCATGCCGTCGCGGGTGGTGTAGTCGGTGCCGGCCACACCCAGGTAGCTTGTGAAGGTACAGCCCCGGCCGGACGGTAAGGTATGCACGGAGGCGGCACGCTCGTCCATCGGGCAGGCAAACAATGGCACAGGGGTCGCATGAAGTGCTTCGTGCGGCGGATGCCCCCAGAACCGAAGGGGATCTGGGTCGGAGGCGAACGCCAAGGGAATTCGTTGCCACAGGGCGTCGAGTTCGATGAAGGGGAGGATGCGGGCCGTCCAGCCCAGGTACAAAAAGCGGCGTTGGTCGGAGTTGACGGAGTGACCCGGCGGCAACCGCCCGTGGGTGTCATGATAGTGGTGGAGGGCCAACGCGATTTGTTTGAGTTGGTTCTGGCAACGTACATTCGCAGCGGCGGCACGCACTTTCTGGACGGCGGGGATCAGCAGACCAATCAGCACCGCAATGATCGCGATCACCACCAGCAGTTCGACCAGTGTAAAAGCTTCGCGAATTGTCGATCTCATGGGCCACCTCCGCGTCGTCGATTCGATCGAGTACCCCACCATCCGAGCATTGCCACTCCCAGTGCAGTGGTCGAGATCGCAAAAGTTGACCAGCCCACCTTCAGGCTATTCGAAGCACCGAAACAACCGCACGAAATATCCAGTCCCCGATAAATCGTGACGGCCTGAATGATGGAAAAGGTCAGGAATTGAATCGCTGCTAACACAAAGGCTTCGGTTATCCACCAGCGCAAGAGAAGTGCGATGGCGGTGGTCAGTTGCAAAAAAGGTAACACCAGACTGACCCATTGCCCCACCCGAATCCCGACGAGTTGGTAGGAGTAGACGGTGGACAGAAAGTAGTATGGGTTTCCCAGGTGGGCGAACGAACTGCGTAAGAGCAGCAAAGCCAACACCAAGGCCGACGCCCGTTCGATCCACCAACCGACGGGTTTCAGGGCGCCAATCGAGGAGGCGGCCAGTTCATTCCTGGTCGCGTTGGCGTTCACGTCCACGTTGTTGCCACTCCGAAAAGCCGCCGCGATAAACGACAACGTTGTTGTAGCCGCGAAAGACCAGATCGCTCGCCACGACATCGGCCCACTCGCATGATGTACTCTGACAGAAAACCACGACGCGATGCGATGACGGAACATTCCTCAACACCTCGGATCGTTCGGAAAGTCCGGCGATGACCGGAAGATTAATGGCTCCGGGAATCGAACCGCGTTCGTAGTCCTCCGACAAGCGGGCATCAATCATGGTCACGTCGGACTCACGCGCCAACGACTGGAACTCGTCAAACGTGATCACCGGCAAGGCCGCCTCAAAGTGTTGTGCGGCGACCAAGGCACGCGCCGACCGATTGAAGATGTACCCCTCGTCGTGAAAAACATGCCACACCACTGCGGTCACGACCGACACGATGACTAATCCGAGGACGGGAGAACGATAGCGCGCGAAGTATCGTTGACGATTCCACAACCGAGCCGCCACCGCCATTCCAACGGCAACTACCATCAACAAAATCAACTGCTCCAACCACGACGACCAGAACAACCCCAGACGCGATGGGGGTTCGCGCGCGACGACCAGTCCAACCCCATCCCACAGGGCCAATAATTCGGCCAACTCGATCCATTCTTCACCGTAGGGCGGATCGACAATTCGCGCTTGGTTGCCTTCCGTTCCGAGAAAAAGAATCCAGTGCGCATAGGCGGTCTTGTATCCCGGTCGACGGACATGCAACACGATCGGTTGTCCGGCGGTACGCAGAGAATTTGCGGTCATCCCCTCGAATGCTTCGGCATGAGCACCGAAATCGCGAGCGGCTTGACGGAGTTCCGCCAATGAACTTCCTTGGATTGAGCCAACGTATTTGGAACTCACCAAATCTTCAAACCGTACATCGATGTCGACGGCGCGCAGGGCTGCATACAACGAGTAGATTCCACAGTACGGACCGCCGGTCGTATCCAGGCTCCGCTTGCGTTTGAGGGAACCGCCCTCGGCCGTTGCGAACACCGCGAAGAACAGTGCCACGACGCCGCCGAGCCGAACAGACAAGGAGTTCATGTTTGGCCCCCTTGCAGACGGCGGCGATACCAAAAAACGGCGAGCAACCCCACGATCGCGACCAACCCCAGAGCCAGTAACCCGCGACCGATCCAACGCGAACGTCTCGCTCGCAGCCCTTC
>Ga0308411_10002066_pt1 | contig 13673 bp, 18 predicted proteins | sample HotsprottomLayer_2_FD_203530 | JGI IMG/M metagenome (GOLD analysis project Ga0308411, IMG submission 203530) | Hot spring phototrophic mat microbial communities from Octopus Spring, Yellowstone National Park, Wyoming, United States -... | ecosystem: Environmental > Aquatic > Thermal springs >...
CCAGAAAGAATTTTTTCCATAACTACTGAAATTAGAAGTCCTCCCTCCATACGGTCTATGAATCTCTGCTCAATCTTGATATCTGGCCAAACATCAGAAATCATCTTTTTGTGAATCTCTTCAACTTAGGCGAGGGTTTTAAAAGCCTCTTCTTTAAAAACCTCGTAAACCTTAAGATAAAACTTCCTTGAGCCTTCTTCAAGGCAATAAGCGAGGGTGACGAACTCTTCTGTTCCTTTAAGACCTTCCAGAAGTCTGAGACCTTCTTCAATATCTCCCTTTGCAACAAAACCATCCCATGCCATTATTCCACCATCAATAGTAAAGACCTCTGTATCCTTTTCATCAGCAATCAGTTGAGCTGCTGCAAGACTTCTTCTACCAAGGCGACAATAGGTGACAATGGATCTATCTGACTTCAGTTCTGAAAGTTTATCAGGGAGCTCAGGAAGGGTATAAGAATTGCACCAGGGATGTGCCCCTTTTCATACTCATCAGGCTGCCGAACATCAATAAGCAGAATATCTGGATCTTGTTCAAGAAGCCTCCGAGCCTCTTCTGGCGATATTCTATTTACCTTTGATGGCATTTTAAGTCCTCAGGCTTAGTGAGTTTTCTCTGTATTAATAATATATCAACCAACCTTATACCTCTCTTTAAAATATCTCCTCTCAAGATATTGAAAATCGAGAAATTCCCTGATCTTAAGGGATTCAAACCTGTGTCTTAAAAATGGTTCTTTATCAACGAGCAATCTCTTTGAATAGAGTATCCTGCCTGTAAGGCTTATGGGTGCTTTGTTGAGCATAACGATTATCTACTTCATCAGTACCGAGAAAGTCAGTTATCTCTCCATTGAACTTTAAATAGTCAAATCTCTTAGGATCCCTGAGATAGACGGCAATATCCACATCAGAAAGAAAAGAAGGTTTTTTCTTGGTGAGGCCTCCAAATAGATAGGAAAAGATTACCTCTGGCTTTTTCTCAAGGAATTCCTTAAGACCTTCAACTCGCTGCATAATATCTTCAGGTAATCTCTTAAACCTGATCATGTTTTATTATATCATGCATACCTTAAGCCTTTTTAATAGCCTTTATTATTTCTTTCATGAATGATGGAAGGTCAGATGGCTGTCTTGAGGTTATGAGATTCCCATCAACAACTACCTCCTTATCCTCATATAAAGCACCTGATGCCTTTAATTCATCAGCAACGGTTCTGTAACATGTTGCATGTCTGCCTTTTAAAAGATTGGCAGAGATAAGGGTCTGGGGACCATGGCATATGGCAGCAACAGGTTTGTTCTTTTCAAAGAAATGGCGTGCTATATCAAGGGCCTCTTTCTCTTTTCTTATAGCCTCAGGTGCCTTTCCCCCTGGAAGGATTAAGATATCATATTCATCGGGCTTAACCTCTTTAAGGGTTTTATTTACCTCAACCTCATAGCCATGTTTTCCTTTTATCCTGCCTTTATTGATTGAGGCTAAATCAACATGGATACCCTCCTCTTTGAGTCTGTAATATGGAACGAGCAATTCCGTGTCTTCAAAGTTGTCTGCACTAATGATTAATGCCTTCATAGTTTTACCTCCTAATATTTTATTTTTCCCCTGTATATTCCATCCTTTGAAGAAAAATAGAGATATCCATCAGGGAAATATTTTACATCTGTTATTCCACTTTTATGTCTATATAATACCTTCTCTTCAATAACTTTTTTATCGTTTATCCTCAAACCAATAATCTCACCATTGTTCCATGCGCCAAAAATAAACCAGTCTTTATAAAATGTAGCATTCGTGGGCGCAATATTTGGCGTATAGGTTTTAATTGGGTTTACAAATCTTGTATCACTGCTGAAACCCAGCACTACAGGCCAACCGTAGTTTTTACCTTTCTCTATAATGTTTATCTCGTCATCTCTATTTGTTCCATTCTCTGTAATATAAAGATCTCCCCTTTCATCAAAGGCCATACCGAAGACATTCCTGTGACCAATACTCCAAACAGGACTACCTTTAAAAGGATTATCCCCTGGTATAGTTCCATCGGGGTTAATTCTTAATATCTTCCCAGCAAGGCTCTTTAAGTCTTGTGATAAATCTTCATCTCTTGCATCTCCAGTAGATATGTAGAGCTTTCCATCTGGTCCAAAAGTAAGTATTCCTCCATTGTGTATTATGGCACCAGGAATTTTATCAAGGATAATCTTTTCAGGATTTATTAAAACAACTCGATTATAAGTCTTAAAGCCTATTGTATAGGTATAATAAACGTAAACTTTTTTGTCTTTACAGGCAATTCCAAGAAGGCCTCTCTCAAATCCTGTTGTAACATCAAACCTTTTTAAAGGCTCTTTCTGGAGCTTGCCTTCCTTTATAGTTCTGATAACTCCGTCCTTTTCTGTAAAAAGAATTGTATCTTTATCAAAATAACTAAGAGCTACTGGAAAGCTTACATCCTTAACAATTCTCTCTACTGAGGTAATCTCAATCCCTTGAGTCTGAGGAATAAAGAAGATTAGCTGGTACAAACAGATAACAATTATATTTTTAATAAAAGCTTTTTTCATAAATGGGCTTAGTTTCATCATTATCATTTATCCAGCACTAAAACAATATCAAAAACCGCCTCACTTACCTTTTTTCTGAAGTAAAGTTGCGTTGTCAAGAATTTAAAACCCTGAGCCCTTATCTTAAAATGGATATGGGCTGGTCTTCCTGGATATGTACCTGGAAAATCAGTCACAAATTTATATCTGCCTTCTTTATCAGAAAATATAGTTGCTCGATGGGCATCATCATATACCCCTTCTGGATTGGCATGCCAGTATTCAATTACAGCCTGAGCAATAGGCTTACAATCAGGATAAGAAAGAACCCTTCCAGAAACAGTCAGGCCTGAACCTGTCTTATCTCTTAAAGGTGCATTTGGTTTATAAAAGGGTCCTTCCATATCAGGTTTTGTAGAAATGCATTTTTCTGATGAATAGGCTAAGGTAGCTATAGTCATAAAAATCAAAGATAAAATTATTGAAGACATAAACTTTCCTTTATTTTACTATTATATCACCGGTAATCCTTTCTAACTCTATAATCTCTTCATAATATTCCTTCAAGGTCATAAGATAATCCTTTCTTGACTCCAAATACTTCTTCTGAGCCTCAAGAAGATAAATCATATTAAGTTCCATTGCATTAAAATATTTTTCAGCAAATTCTAAGGCTGACTTGCGGGCTGGCAGAATCTGGTTTTTCATAATATTTATCTTTTGACTCAAAAGTGTTATCCTTTCAAGGATTACTAAAATCTCTTCTTTTACCTCATTCACCTTCGCCTCTAATATCTTTTCTGTCTGTCGAAGCTTAAATTCTGCCATTGCTATCTGTGCCTGGTTATGATGAAAGATTGGTAGTTGCATGCCTATCTCAGCACCAATAGATTTCTCTCCATCAATTTCTTTTTCATAAATTGCACCAGCCTGAACATCACTGAATACTCTACTCCTTTCTAATGCCAGAACATTCCTCGCCTCTTCAATATGCATCTTTGCAATCTGTATATCAGGTCTGTTTTTAAGGGCAGCACTTAAAGCATTTTCATAATCAGGAGGCTTAATTAGGTCCTCAGAAAAGACTCCTCTAATCTCATAATCAGCCTTTTCAGGAGATAATCCTAATATCCGATTTAGTCTGAAGCGCGAGATTAATAAATCACTTTCTATTTTTGAGAATTCAAGACCAGTCTCTAAAGCTAACGCCTCAGCTGTGTAAATATCAAGCGCAGTAGCATAACCAAATTCCTTTCTATATATAAGATGATCTTTCCACTCATCAATCTTGTCTTTTATCTTCTCTACCTCATCCCTGATTAAAGATAGTGCTACATAGTTAATATAAGCCTTTTTGGCCTCTAAGGTAGTATTTATTATTTCCTCTGAAATCTGAAGCATTGTTCTTTGGAGCCTTGAAGCTGCAACCTTCTTTCTTATCGGTATCTGCCAGAGGTCAGCTATGTTTACTATACCTCCGAGTTCCAGACCCATCCATCCGCCACTAAGAGGAAACCTGAAAAGTGTCTTAAGGTTAGGATTTGTAAAAAAACCTGCCTGCACTAGATCTGCCTTTGCAATACCTATATCCTCAAAAGTCGCCTGAAGTTTTCTATTATTAAGAAGGGCAATCTTTACAGCATCATCCAATGTTAGGCCATCAGAAAGGAGTCCTTTCACTTTATCATCTATGAGCCTTCTATCTTCTTCAGATTGCTCCCACAGGATTTCAGCACCCACCCTTTCTTTAGTAAAGGTAAAGACACTTTCCCTCTCCTGTTTGGTCTGAACACTGACACATCCTGTAATAAGCAAAATAGCAATAAAAAGAAAGTATCTCATATCTTTCCCTCTCTTGGATGTCTCCACTTACCATCTTTTTCTTTTGGGATAACATGAAGAAATGTAGTCATCCCTCCCATAGGCATAACACCCATGGGAATATCAGCATGGGCATTCACTGTATGATGAAGTTTATGGCAGTGAAGATGCCAGTATCCAGGATTCCAGGCAACAAACTCCACATCCCTGGTTGTACCTGGTGCAACATCCACTGTGTTACCTGGCCACTGGGCAGATTCAGGTATAGGGCCTCCTTCTGTGCCCACTACATACCATGTAAAACCATGAATATGTATTGGATGAGAATTCTGGTTACTTAGATTACCAAACCTTATCCTTACCCTATCTCCTTGATTAACTGTGAGTATTTCTGTACTTGGAGCTGCCTTTCCATTAAAGGTGAACCAATTAGGATCTGTGGATGTAACATCAGGATTTTCATTTCCAGGAAGAAGATGCCATTCCTGAAGGAGGATTGCAAAGTCTTTATCGATTTTATTTTTGTATCTTTTAGGATGTATCACAAAGAGGCCACCAAGACCCATGGCAACCTGCTTTTTTTCATTAAACCCTGAATGGTACATAAATGTGCCATCTTGATAGAGGGTAAATTCGTAAATAAAGGTTTCTCCTGGGTTTATAGGTGGCTGAGTCAGAGCGCCCACTCCATCCATTTCATTTGGAACCTCAAGACCATGCCAATGAATAGAGGTAGGCTCAGGAAGCTCATTCTTAACAATTATCCTTACTCTATCTCCTTCATAAGCCTCTATAGTTGGCCCTGGTATAGAACCATTAAAGCCCCAACCTTTTATTTTTTTAGGAAGCATCATCCCTGACATTACTCCTTTTGCCTTATGGATCTTATCCCATAAGGAGCCTTCAGGGGGTTCTCCATCAAGGATATAGTGTTCAACAGGTTGGGCTATTAAAGTAAAGACCTTCACCTTTCCATCCATTTCATAACCAAGAGGAGGAACATTAGGAGTGATTACACTGCCCATCTGTTTACCCATTAATAGAGGTGGGGGTGAGAGCTTGATATTTGGGTCTGTCCATCCAAGAGGCATGTGCATCTTCATGTCATGCGGAACAGAAGGCATTTCGTGTCCTTTATGGACATCTTGAGCCAATCCCTTTTGAGTCATAGCAAGAGAGCCTACTATGAGTGAAGATCTTTTTAAAAATTCTCGCCTTTTCATTTTAATTCCTCTGACAGAACTTATTCCACATTTATCTTCATTTCATCAGAAAAGAGTATCCTTCCAGATGGTCTCTGAAAAAAACCTGCCTTTTCAGTATTTTCAGTGCCATAAAATAAGGCTGCTGTCAATGAGTGAATACCTGGCTTATCAGGAGCCTTAAGCGTATAGGTTATCTCACCTGAGGGGAAAAGGTTTTTTTCTTTATCATACTTCTGATCCATAATCATTACATAATTAATATTTCTTTTCAGACCATTGATACGTTTATTCAACCACGATCTTTGCACCTTTCCATCTTGATCTTTTATCTCAGGCTCTTCAATAATAATCCATCCTTCTGCTTGTATTGGTCTTGCCTGGTTCCTTAGTGGTCTGTCCACTAAAGCAATACCAATAACTGGACCATTGCCTCCTTTTACTATTACCTTTACTTTTATAATCTCTCCCGCTTTAACCCTTGATGGTGCACTAATAGAGATAGATGAATTTGCATCAATGAACTTTGCTTCTTTAATTATTGCCTCTTTTTGTTCCATAGTAAGCTCTGCATAAGGTGAAGGCACTGATTTAATAAAAGCATAATGCTTATTTCCAGGTATTTCTCTGATTGAAAATTCTGGTGGCAAGTCTGGAGTATAATCAATTTTGCTTTGGGCATGGCAAGAGGCACAGAAAGGCCCTATGTCCGTAACATAGAAAGGAGTTCCATTAGGATAACCGTTAGAGACCTCTGGCATAAAAAACAAGGTTAAAATAAATAACAAAAATCTTTTCAAGCACACCTCCTGAAAAAGTTTTAATTTTTTATTTAGAGTAAAATCCCTAATCCTAAGGTTATTTGGATAAGATAGCAATTACTTGTTTATCAAGCATCAGTAATCCTCCTTCAATTTAAATCATATCAATTTAAATGAGCATCTGCAACTCTAAATGCTGCTTCCGTTAGAGTAAAATTAAAAATTAATTAGACGATTAAACCTTCCTTAAAAGAAAGGCATGGACCGACAACCCAGCACCAAAGGCTAACATGACACACCACTCACCTGAAGAAATACCCCTTTTCATAAGCTCTTCCATCACAAACCAGACAGTTGGTGAAGAAATATTGCCATACTCATAAAGCCAGCCAGTTATAAAAAAGACAATAGTTACATAGGAATATGTCTTAATTAATAAGTTTTTCATAAAACTTTAGATATTACGAAGCTTCTGGAACTCCTCTTCAAATCTTTTCAATATGAATATAACCTCCCCATCACTTAAATCATACCAGTTTTTATAGGCATCTGCTACTGCAAAAAATGGGGTTCTCCTGATATTCAAGCAATATAACTCGTCCACCTCAGGAAGGAGCATATGGATTGTCCTTTCAGGTGCCGTCGGAACTGCCACAATAACCTTCTTTGCACCTCTTCTCTTGATAAACCTCACGGCCTCATACATGGTATATCCTGAGGCAAGACCATCGTCAACAATTATCACAATCTTGTCATTAAGGTCAGGAAAGGGCCTGCCTTCTCTGAACAATTGATTTCTTGCCATGACCACCCTTTTTGTCCTTTCCACTTGATTATCTATCTCCTCCTCAGTAAGTCCTGAGCGGCTCAAGAGCAATTCATTGAATATAACCTCTCCGTCAGGGCCCACTGCACCAAACCCTGCCTCAGGGTTGTCAGGAAATTGAATCTTTCTCACTATGATCAAATCCAGTGGAACTCTAAGGGCCTTTGCAATCTCATAACCAACAGGCACTCCACCAGCAGGTATTGAAAGAACACTCAACTCCTTACCCTTATACTCATATAGCATTTCAGAAAGCCTTCTTCCAGCCTCAGCCCTGTCTGTAAAGACATGGATTTGATCTCTCAGAGTAATATCCTCAATCAGTCTGCCCATTAAGGCCCTTCACTTCCTCTGATACAATAATAAAATTCTGAAAGGTCATATTTGTTCCAGATATCGCAGAGTCCGCAGTTACAGCCTGACTTCTGTTTTGGAGAGGTGCTCTTCCCACGGGCACAGAACAGAAGCTCTCCCTTTATCTCTGGATAGGACGGACAGGAACCGCAGAATTTTATACAGATTGTCTCATTCTCGTAATTATCATCTACCTTTGACATCTTAATCCTCCATTATCTCCTTATCCTCTGGAGAGGCATTCCACAGGTTGGACAGACATATACCTTTTCGATTTTATAAAGATATTCAAGGACGGTTGCCACAAAGGCAGCGTGACTCCATGTAAGAGGAGATACAGATAATGGCTGGTTAGTAAAAGGATGAACCTGCTCTGCGAAAATACCTGACGGCAACGCCCTCTTTGCAACCCAATCAAGCAAATATACCGCTTCTTTTAATTCCTCTTTATTTTTTGCTCTTGCTATGTGCCACTGGGCAAGCCAGAGGGTGCAGATAAACCATGGATTGCCAGGGACATTTTCAATATCATCAGTTACTTTATGATAGCTATCTCCAGGGTACCTTGCTACGCCACCGACGTCTGTCTTTACCCAGAGATGCCTCTTTATTGCCTCCATCGTATTTATAACCTTTTCATCATCCGGCTCAAAGACACCAAAATAAAATGGTGCATAGATACTTGCATCTATGGTCATATCTACCCTAAATGAGCCACCCTTTTCAGGAATAATAGATTTACAGAATCTTTTCTCTTTTTCATTATAAAGAAACTTTTCTATCCCTGTCTTAACCTCTTTGGAGGCATTTCTGTAAATCATTGCCCTTTTGCTATCCTTAAAAAATTCAGCAAATTTCTCCCCTGCCTTAAGACCGCCATAAACTACCGAAACAGTAAAGGTATGTATCCACCATCTCTCCTCCCAGAGGTCATAGGATGGAAGGGGAAGACCTGTCTTAGAATCCCTGTATGAGGCAAGGAAATCCCCACACCTGATTATAAGATTTCCATAGAGTTCTGATATAAATTCTATATCCCTAAATCTGTCAAAATGGTACCATAATGACCAAAGGATGAGTCCTGTGCCGTCTTCCTGGATGGGAAGCTGTTTCTCATCATTCCTTGTCCAAGGATGCCACGAGCTTCCGAGAGAACCATCAGGGTTGTATTTATGGAGGAAATATCCAACCGATTCCTTTCCTCTCTTGATTATTTCATGGCAGAATTCAAAAAATCTCCTGGTGATTCCATGATAACCGGCAAGGTCAAGGGCATAGGCAACAAGTGCACTATCCCTTGGCCACATATAACTATAGGTATCTCTTGCAAAGTGCTGGACATCCGAGTCATTGCCAGCTATTATTGCACCTCCTGAATCTATATTTGTCCTCAGGATAAGTAGACTCCTTTTATATAGTGATGCTATATCTTCTGGTAGTGATGATAAGTTGATATCCTCTTTATTTATCCATGCCCTCCAGTAGTTCTCTGTCCTTTTAATGAAATATTCTATACCGTGGCCTGAGATCATCTTGTTAAGGTTGCTCACATCAGCATAACTCTTTGCAGCGCATATCCAGTAGTAGAGAGTCTGTTCTTCGCCATCTTTAAGTCTTACAGAAAAAGAGATAGTCGAATCTACAGACCCCTGAGATATGGGTGCACCCTCAAGCCTTCCATCTTCAGCATCCCGCCATGTCCTTTCAAGACCGTGAAACTCCTTTATGCCTGTTGCATACTGATCGATCTTCTGTTTCCCTTCCCTTATTCCACTAATGAGAAAGTACCTATCTGACTTATAGTGAATAATTGCCCTTTCATCGGGATCATAATAGGCTGTATCACCTGTTGGTGTCTCAAGGATATGGAAATCATGATGAAAAAAGATCCGTATCTCTCTATCTTTCTTAGAAAGGTTCTTCAAGAGGATTTTTTTGATATATATATTTTCTCTATAATCTACAAGATCATTGAAGTGCAGACTTATATTGAGTCCTTCATTGATAGCAGTGACATGTGTCACAAGTGTATCTGTTAGATAATCGAGTCTGAGATTCCATGCTGCTGTTATCCACCCAAAAACACCATCCACCCATATGCCAAGTCTGAATTTGTGTCCATCTGTATGGTTTTCCTTTCCTGCGCAGGGAAAGTATATATCCCTCAAGCAGTAATCACTATCAAAGGTTATGAGTAAACTCCCATTTCCTACAGGTATATCTCTTGGCATAATTTACTAGGTATCTTCAAGCTTACAGCAGACCTCTTCCTCTATCTCTTTACCTGATCGCAATTCCTTATACACCTGAAATGCCTTCAGTGCCCATTGCTCACCAGGACATCCACCCTCTGCCATAGCGACATTCAGAAACTCTATTAACTCTTCCTGAGTTACTCCAAGCTGATAGGCCATCTTTGTATAGGCCTTTACACAGGGTTCGCATTTTGTAACTACAACTATCGCAAGGGCAGCAAGAACCTTGTATTTCGCTGGCACAATAGCATCCTTGAATGTCTCCTCCCTCATCCTCACAAGACCACCAGTTACTTTAGGAGTAAGCCTCCTTAATTCTGCATAAAGATTTTCTGGCATTTCATACCTCCTTTAAAGGGTATTTAGATAGGCGATAATATTCAGGATATCCTCATCTGAGAGATAAGAAAAAGAAGGCATATCTTTATAAGGATTTCTTATCTGATTTGCCACATTCTCAGGGGTTGCAGGCCTTTTACTTACAGGCAAATAAGGATTCTTAAGTATTCCTTTATGACCGGGCCCTACACCCCATTTAGTGCTAAAGGCATCATGGCAGAAATAACATTTTGATTCGTATAGTTCCTTACCACTTTTTATACTGATAGAATCTGTCTTTACAAAAAACCTTTTTTCTTCAATCTCTTTTTTTTCTACTTTTTTAGCAGGGATATCAGTTCCAAATTTTGTTATGAGAAGGTAGTATCCTGTAGATGTACCTATCATGCCAAAGGTTATTAAAACAATTAAAAGACCAATTATTTTAATCTGATTATAAAACTGCCTATAAATTCTAATGAAGGATATCTTCAATATGAGAAGTAAAAAGACTATAAAAGCAAATAGACCATGAAAAGTTGCCCTTGGTGATGGCTCTGCCTTTGTATTTATGATAAACTCGAGACAAAAATAGGCTATCAGAATATAAAATGCGAAATAAATTATTCCGTTTACTTTGTGTATCTTTTTTAGTTTCTCTATATCATACTTTTTCTCTGCTCTTCCAAAAATCTCAAACATTGTGAACATCGCTATAATGGCGAATATTAACAGAGGAATCGAAAGATAGGATTTTATTAAAAATACTGGCATAAGTTATGAAAAAAGGAGGAGTTAATCTCCCCCTTTTAATTTTTAACAGCCTTCTATTGCCTTCTTCTTTTTAGGCATCTCCTTATCCATCTTCATACCCTTCAAAGACTTGATATACGCAACAATATTTGCCATCTCAGTACTCTTTGGATCAATTGCCTTGCCTTTAAGAGCCATTTCGATACAAAAATTTACTGCCTCCTCAAGACTTTTCTGGCTTTTTCCCATGATCATAAACTCTTTCTTATCTGCAGATTTTTCTAACCCCTTTCCATCAGGATGACAGGAGTTGCAGGACTTTCCTGATGTACCTCCGCCGAGTTTCGAGTCGTTGAAAAGTGCCTTACCCTTTGACACATCTGCTGCAAAGACACCTGAGATCAGACCAAGGGTTATCATCGTAAGAATTGCTATTCTTATTACCTTCATATTTTCACCTCCTTTCTTTACAAATTTATTTTAATATCGTTTACCAAATTATATCATACATCTAAAACATTATCAATGAATTGTATAGGATAGAGACATATGCGACAATTCTCCTTTTTCAATTATAAACTGAATTGGTGTTTTTTTATTTAATGATTTATGGATTCTTTTAGTGTTATAGAAAATCATATAATCAGCAAGTGCCTGGTTAAAAAGCTTCTTTTCATGGATTATATCTAAATGGTTATCTATAAATTCTTCTTGTATAGTTCTGTTATATCTTTCTATATGGGCATTGATTTTAGGACATCTTGGATAGCTAAACAGGTGAGGTATGCCGTCTTTCTTAAGAGCCTTGTCAAACTCCCCCAAGTTCTCTGAGCCGTTATCTGACTGCCAGACCTTTATTTCACAGGGATAAGCTGATTTAAACCTCTCATAAAAGTCTTTCAAGTTTTTGCTGTTTAGTCTTTTATAGTTCAGTGTCAATGCAAATTTTCCAGTAGCATCTATTGCACTATAAAAGTAGTCTTTTACACCGTCTGTTATCCTCTCTACTGTATCTGATACTATATGTCCTAATTCTTTATGCCTTGGTGGATGTTTTACCTTTGTTCTTTTTTGTCTATTTTTGCTTTTTTGTGCCCACTTGCTATTAGGGTCATGGTATATCCGTCCTGTCTTATGAAAAAAGAATTTATGCCTTTTTTATATTGCCTATTGTTGCCTCAGAGACTGTCTTAAGTCCTGTTTCTTTACAGTATTCATCTAAAAGGGGTTTTATCTTCTCTTTTCCAAGTCTTGGATATTTCTGTCTTAAATTCTTTATAAAGTCAATTATCTTCTGGTCAATAACTGACTTTCTTGTCCTCTTTGGTCGTGTGCTATAGGGTATTAATGCCTCCAGTCTTCCTCCATTTTTTTTAAGCCTTTTTCGCCATTTACTTATGAGTTTTCTATCAACTGCAAAGGCCTCTTTTGTTGCCCCTTCCCCATAACTTTCATAAAACTTGATAATCTTAAGTCTTTGTTGTGCTACTTCATCTTTTGAAAATCTCCTAAGGCCGGTAACCATGTCTTGAAACCTCCTCCAGCCTCCTATTCTACTAAATATCCTATAGGCCTTTGAATAGTGATCCATTACCCCTTAATGTCGCATATGTTTCTTATCTTTTCCAGAGGGGGATTTAGGGAGGCATGGACCCGAAGACTCAGTACCCATGATACCTATTTCGAAAAACTTGAAGCGTTGGTTGATGCTGTGTCCAGACAACATGCGGCCTGGAATGTTCCCAATGATACATTACGCAAATTATGCTGCATTATTTAAGACGCTATGTATAACTTCATGCGCTGAAGATATTGCTTATAGAAATTGGGTAAAGTCTCACCTTTCAGGATATAGGGTTAATACAATTGAGTCTCGGAAATGGGTTTCAGTTCCCATTGGCAAAGGACACTCCCCTGAAGAAGCATGGAAATTGGTCGTGGAAGTAGTCGGGGAAAAGTTTGCTATAGAGCTAATCGACTCAAGGACATATTATCTAAGGACGGGATGGAAGGAGACGAAGAACATCCCTACCGATAACCCAAGTGGGGACTGGGCTGTTATATTCAGGTCCCAATTGTTTGTGTCCTTTCGGTAAATCTGCATGAAATTTTGCTGTGAGCCGTGTTATCATCGGGTATCCCCAAAGAGGAGGAGAACCGATGAGAGAGCGTCACAACCTCATGAACGCACCTGCCATAAGGCCTACCCTTGAAGCCGTCCGTCATCAATTCGAAACGCGGTCAAAATTGGCGCGGTCAAAATTGGGGTCAGGTCTTTAATCTTGACATTTTTTAGGAGAGTGTCATTTCGGGGGGTCAGGTCTTGCAATATCACTTTTTTGTTTTCCCTCTATCCTATTAACAGCCCTGCTAACTGTAGTATAATGCACACCGATGTGTTCAGCTATCTCCTTTAATGTATAACCATATCGAATATGAGCTTCGTGCACTGCCTTGTCTTTTAGTTTTTTGACCCCATGTTTAAATATCTCATCAGGTGACGGCTTTGTTATATACCTCTGCATCCTCGGTATTTCCTTTAATGCCTCTTTGCCTCTTATAAATCCCTTGATCTTATTAAAAAAGCTTTCATCCCCAAGATATAACTGCCCTTTTACATCTTTTAACGGTGCCACCTGACCCCATGCCTGTCTCTACTTTGCTTATGTGATATTGCAAGACCTGACCCCATTTCTGTCTCTTCATAAAGAGGGCAGGGGCCGATATGATTATCACCTATTTTGCAAAAGAGGCAGCAAGGCTCTTAAACAGCTAATGGAAGCAGAAGGCTTAATAAGACAGATCGCTGTCGCTGCGGTGCCTATTCTCTT
>Ga0308411_10002069_pt1 | contig 13661 bp, 10 predicted proteins | sample HotsprottomLayer_2_FD_203530 | JGI IMG/M metagenome (GOLD analysis project Ga0308411, IMG submission 203530) | Hot spring phototrophic mat microbial communities from Octopus Spring, Yellowstone National Park, Wyoming, United States -... | ecosystem: Environmental > Aquatic > Thermal springs >...
CCCTCTCGTTTAACTACGCCTTCGTCTGGCTGCTCTTTCCGTATACCGTTGCGCTCCACCTGACGCTGGCAGACCCGCTCCCCGGCCGCTGGCAGACCGTTGAGCGGCTCTGGGTCGGAGCGGCCCTGCTGATCCCCGCCTTCGCCGTTTTCATGCCACTTGTTGCCCAGGCGTACGGCAATCTCTTCTTCCCCGCGATGATGCTGGTGCTGGGGCTTGGGGTGAGGCTCCGGATGATGAGCCAGACGGCTGCGCCCCCTCGACCCGCGCGGCAGGCCTTGGTTGCCTCCTGGACGACCGGCCCCGCGGGGGCACGAACATCCCTCGAGTGAAACGTCCCCATCCGACGGGTCAGGTCGTTTCGAGGTCCTCCCCTTTTCGGGCGGCGGAGGGGATGGAACAGTCGGCTTGCCCCGCTCTCGGGATTGCCGTATCCGGAAACCATGGGGCGAGGCGAAGGAGTTGGCATTCCCCTCCGCTTGGCATTGCCTTTTTCCGCGGAATGGCCAAGAATGCCGCGACCCTCAGGCAGTTCACCTCCGCAGCTCATGGCTCCTCCCGCCCAGGCCACGACAGGGAACCCCAAAAATGATTTCAGGATGAGATTTGGACGAAACGATCGGGCCGTCGATCTCCGGGCCAGGGCGAGGACGCCCGATTCGAGCTCGGGATCCCTGCGACGGAGTGATCCGGATCGTGCTGCGGTTTTTCCAGGAAGGCCGCGACCCCTGCCCGGCCGCCGTCCGCGGCCGTCGGGGATCAACGTCAAAGGCGGCTAACCGGACTGGCCGGCAAAGCAAGGAGGCGCACGCCGATGGCACGCTGGTTCGTTGACCGTTTGCCCCAACGGGGCATTCCCTCGGTGAGTCTGCGACGTCTGCTCCCCGAGGCCCGGTTCGTGGGCTGCGCGGATTGGGAGGTCTCGGGCTGCACCGACGATCACCGCCGGCTCGATCCTGGCCAGGTCTTCGTGGCGATCCGCGACTCGGCCTATGACGGGCATGCTCATGTTCGAGAGGCGATCGAGCGGGGGGCGGCCGGGGTCATCGTCGAGCGGCCCATCCCGGAGGCGGGGCGTCTGCAAGTCGTTGTGGAGGATACCCGGGCGGCCCATTCGCGGATCTGCCAGGCGCTGGCGGGGGATCCCTCCCGCCAGCTCATGACGCTCGGCGTGACCGGCACCTTTGGCAAGACCATCACCAGTCTCTTTGTCCGGGCCATCTTGGAGGCGGCCGGGTTGCGGTGTGGGTTGATTGGTTCCTTGGGGTGGAACGATGGATTGACCACTCGGCCCCTGGGCGCCAGCCACGGCCTCAGTTGCCCCCCGACAGCGGCTTCCACGCCCGGGTCCAAGCCCAGGAGTTGGCCTGGAGGAGCCGCTGGACTGGCCTCGATCCTGTCGTACATGCTCGACCAGAAGTGCGCTTCGGGTGTGGTGGAGGTTGCGGCCGAGGCCCTGGCATCCCGCTGCTTTGAGGGGGTGTCGTTCCGAGGGGCGGTCGTGACCGACGTCTCGGCGCCGTTTGGACTGCCTCCCGAAGTCGTGCTCCAGAAACGCCGGGCCAAGGCCAGGCTCTTCCGGCAGGTCGACCCGGCAGGGGTGGTGGTGGTCAACGCCGATGATCCCAACGCAGAGCTCCTCGGCGGCGTCAACCTGGATGCCCAGCGGGTCAGTTTCGGCATCAAGCAGCCGACGCGGGTCGACGTCTCAGCCCGGCTGGACCGAATCGATGCCTCGGGGTCAAGATTCACCCTTTACGGCTTCAACCGCCCGGTCCCGGTTGAACTTGGCCTCGTCGGGCCTCGGCCGGTCACCTGCGCGCTGGCCGCCGCGGCCCTGGCCTGGTCGCTCAACATCGACGTGGACCACGTGGTCGCGGGGCTGGAGGGGGTCCCTCCCATTGCCGGACACCTCGAGGCCGTCGACGAGGGACAGGATTTCGATGTGCGGATTGACGCCGCCCGGACCGCCGAAGCCCTCGCCGAGGCCCTCGCCAGCCTCCGCGCCGTCTCCGCCGGCCGCCTCCACTGCGTCCTCTCCGCGGAGGGAAACCAGAACCGTTCGGATCGCCGAAGCCTTGCCGAGGCTGCTGAGTCCGGAGCCGATCGCATCATCCTGACTCTCGGCAACCCCCGCGACGAACCCCCCGACCAAATCCTCGACGACCTCTTGGCCGGGTTCCGCCACCCCGGCAAGATCCGGGTTGAGCCTGACCGCCGCCGCGCCATCGAAGCGGCCCTTCACGACGCCCGAACCGGTGACGCCGTCCTCATCGCCGGCAAAGGCCGTAACGGCTGCCAGATCCATGCCGACCGGATTACGCCGTTCGACGACTTCGAAACCGCACGCCGCTTCCTCCGAAACCATATCATCAAGCAGGGCAACAGGATCCAGCGATCGGCGTAGACGCCCAGGCCCGCCGCCAAGCGTGCCAGAATTCCAGGTCCGTCCTGTCCCATGGCCAAAACGAATTCGTAGTCTAAAATCAGAGGTAAGCGGAGGTCGAAGTCGTTGGCACAATTTGCGGCCGCAACGGCGATTCACCCACGTCGACTCACGAACCATCGGAACGTTCAAACTCATCAAGATTTCCGAGCCTCCGCCGAATTTCTGAATGAACATTCCGCGCCCTCAGTGTGTCCGAAAGGTCTCGGAGACCAACCGAACAACTCGGGGTCGCGGAGACTCGGGGTTCAGGGGCCTCGGAAAGCCGCTGACTCCCCGTCGCAACTCTCAGCATTTACCGATCATGGAGGTCGACCAATGACCCAAACACTTCGTCAACGGCCAATCCGAACCCCCTCCCATCTCCCCTTCTTGCCCGACGGTCGATTGCCCCGAATCTCCGGCGGTCAGGAGACCCCCGACGTCGCCAGCGCGCTGCGAACCCTCAGCCTCCGCGCCTACCACGCCGTGAAGGCGAATCAAAACGGAATCACTCCCTCCCGCCGCTCCGAACTCGCCGAAATCCGCGCCGAGCTCCGCCGCCTGGAGTCCCGCGTTCACGCTGAAAACCTCGACGGGCTCAGTCAATACGTCGCAGCCCTGAATCAGAAAGTCGAGGCAGCCTTGGATCGATGACCCGGCTGCCCCAACTCCCCCGTCGACCATCCACCCTGCGACCCCGCGTCCCCCGGCCCTCGCCAACAACCCCTCCTCGCTGGCCAATTTCGCTCCCTTCGCCCCGTTCCTCGCCGCTGGCGTCCGAGGGTGGTTTTCACCTCAGGCTCAACCTCTTCACTGGCCTCAGGGGGGTGGTTTTCACCTCAGGCTCAACCTCCTCATCCCCTCCGAGCACGCTCGCTCCTCATCCCCTCCGAGCACGCTCGCTCCAGCCCGAAGACCGTCGCTCTTGAATTGAGACCACGACTCAATCTCTCTTCGAGAGCCGCCGCCCGTGGCCAGTCCCCTTCTCCCACCGAATCGCATCGCGACCAACCGGATCAACCACCGAATTGCATCCGCCCTCGACCACTGAAGAGGAATTCCACTCCATAAGATCTCCAGATTTCCCTTGACGCCGTACCCCCGGGAGCGTCATACTCTGATTACGCATTGAGACTGAGTCTCAATTCCAATCACTCCTCCAGGCCGACCGGTTCTGGTCCCACCGGTCGGGCGAGCTTCCCAGCATTGAGGTGCCCACCCCGTGAGGACCCTGAACTCTCCCCGCGCTTTCACGCTCATCGAGCTGCTGGTGGTGATCGCCATCATCGGAGTCTTGATTTCGCTTTTGCTCCCGGCCGTGCAGTCTGCCCGCGAGGCTGCCCGCCGCGCTCAGTGCACCAACAATCTCAAGCAGATCGGGCTGGCGCTGCACAATTACCACGATTCCAACGGCGTCTTCCCCTCCGCCATGAATGCCTGGACTGCGGTCCAGACGGCCTACTTCTCAGCCTTCACCGCCATCTTGCCGTATCTGGAAGAGCGGCCCCTCTTCGCCAGCTACAACCTCGAGCTGAACAACACCAACCCGGCCAATACCACCGCGACCGCGACCCGGGTGTCGGTCTTCCTCTGCCCCACGATGACGCTCCCGCGGCCCAAGCCAGACCCGGCCTACAACGACTTCGCCGCTCCAGCCAGCTACGCGGCCTCGTGCGGCTCGCGTTACGCCTGGGGCTGGAGCAACACGGATCTTTACGGCCGGGCCGATGGGGTTCTGGTTCCCAATGAAGAAGCGCCCGGGCCGGGCCGTCCCGTGGTGGGGGTCCGGCCGGTCGGGATCACCCAGATCACCGACGGGACATCCCTTACCTACATGGTTGGCGAGCAGGATTACGCGCTGCGGAACTATTTCTTCAATCCGCCAGACCCTCGCGCAGGCATGCCCCGGGGAGGCAATGGCGTTTGGTGCGATGGCTATCCCGCCTCCGCCACCTTCTCCGCTTACGGTCCGTTTAACAGCCACGAGTATTTCAGACCTAGCAGCCGCCCGGATTTCCGGGAGGTGAGCGGGCTTGCCAGTTTCCGCAGCCAGCATCCCGGCGGAGCCCACTTCCTCTACGCCGACGGCAGTGTCCGCTTCCTCAAAGAGGGCGTCCATCCGCCGGTCTACCGCGCGCTTTCAACCCGGGCCGGCGGCGAAGTCCTCAGCGCAGACAGCCTCTAACGAGCTGGCTCTGGCTCCCGTCGCGATCGGGGCTCAGCCCAGGATCGCGACCGCCTCATCGAATCGCTCTGGATCCATCTCCAACCGAGGACACCATGCGTCGCGATCACGTTTTCACGCTCGCCGCCATCCTGGCCGCGGCGGGCTGCTCGGGGGGCCCCGACCCTGACCGGCCGGCCCCCAAGTCGCTCACCATCTCCGAGGTCCAGCAGCTTCCCCTCGAGGAAGCCGGCGACCTGAGCGTTCGCCAAAACCTCGCCGAACAGCCCAAACGCCCAGTTCTGGGAAAAGATAGCCCCGTGACCATTCCGCCCCGATGATCCCCTGAGGAACCGCATCATGAGATTCCCGTTGCCGACCGTCGCGGCTCTTGCCGTGGTGATGTTCACCTCCCCCGCCCCGAGGACCGAGGCCCACTACCTCTGGCTGGAAGCCGAGCCTCCGGTCGTCCGGCTCTATTTCAGCGAGATCCCCGATCCCAGTGAGCCCGGGTTGATCGGCCGCGTCGAGCACACGCGCCTCTTTGCCAACGGCCAGGCCCTGGCGGTTACCACGAAATCCGATCACCTCCAGGCAACCCTCCCGGAAATCGGCGCAACCGCGGTCGACGCGGTTTGCGACTATGGCCTCATCACCCGCAATGGCCAGAGGTACCAACTCCAATACGCCGCTCGCACCCAGCTCCATCCCGAGGCCGACGACACCGCTCCGCCCGAGCTCACCCATCACCCGCGGCTGATCTGGCTGACCACCGCTCCCGGCACCACCGCCGTACGCGCGGTTTGGCGGGGCAAACCCCTCCCCGGCGCGGCGGTCAAAGTCTTCGCCGATGATCCCGAACCGCTGGAGCTCACCACCGACGCCGCCGGTCTGGTCCCCTTCGCGCCGGCTCCCGGAACCGCCTGGCTCCTCAAGGTCGTCGAGCCGATCGCAGAAGCTCGCGGCGACGATGCCCCCAGCGAAACTCGGCATTACGCGACCCTGACCCTCGGAGAAGCCTCACCATCCACCGCCGCCGACTCCCCGGAACCAGATTCCGCCGACGCCGTGCTCCAGCGCGCCCACCAGGCCCGCGCCTGCTGGGGTCCCAGCTTTCCCGGCTTCACCGCCGACATCGTCGTCCGAGGCGAACAACTGCGCGTCTCCGGAAAACTCGACGTCTCCTCCGATGGCACCGTCACCCTCGACCTGCCTCCTGGCCCCCCCCGAGATTGGGCCTCCAGCCAGCTCCGTTCGCTGGTGATGCACCGGGGCCTCAACGGACCAACGGAACTGGAGCCAGGAGCCAAATTCCTCGAACCCGAAAGCGATCATCCCCTCGGCAGGCTCATCCAACTTTCCGACGATCGCATGGGCTCGGCCTACCGCATCAAGGCTGACCAAATCCTGGAGGTCAACCGGACCATGGGAGATCGGAAGTTCTCCAACCGAATCCTCGCCAACACCCGGAATCCAGAAGGGAAGCTCCTCCCCTTGGCCTTCACCGTCGCCTACTGGAACGTCGCCACGGGCAAGCTCGAACGCGTGGAAACCTTCCACGATACCTGGACCCGCGTCGGCCACCTCGATTTGCCCGTCACCCACACCCAGATCACCGCGGCCGACGGAACCTCGTCGGTGAAGCAACTCGAACTCTCCAACCACCAGCTCAAGCCGCTCTCCCCCCAGACCGCCGCGGCTCCATGAGCTCACGGGAGCACGCCCGCCCGTCGGGGGCTCACGACGCTCGGCGTCCGGGCGACGTGGGGACCAAGCCCCGGCGGGCGTGCGTTTTCGTCTTCCCTCCCGCTCCCCCAACCAAACCCTCCAACCCTACCCCCAACCGACCCGCTCCCCATCCGCCTCCCGTCTCAAAACCTCATCTCCCCACGAAGGCCACCCCCTCCGCGGTTTGGCGAAACGCCACCACCACTCCCGACGCGAGAGTTTCCCAGCCTCAACGCCACCCAACAACCCCCCAGTGACTCCTCCCCAACCCCAGCCAGCAAACGATCCCGGAACCGAGGTTTGCGAGATCTTCAACATTTTGTGGAGAACTCGGGTTGCCTGGGGAGACTTCGGACGCTAGTTTAACATTCGTTTGAAGCCGGAATGGAGTGTGGATGCAATCCCGAGGATCATCATGGACCAGAGACCACAGAGGGGGTTGCCCTCCTGGAACCGGTCGGATCGCTCCGACCCGCCGAAGCGGTTGGCCCCTCGGACGGGTAAGGCGGTGGTGGGGTTGCTCGCCCGGGTGGCTTGGGTCTGGGCCGGAATTGGGGTTTGGGCAAGTGCGTCCGGAGGAGAAACCTCGGTTGATCCGTCCGGGGAACAGGTGGTGCCGGCCGGCGCGTCGCTCCATGAGCGGATCGACCAGTTGATTGAGTCTCGGCTTGCTCGGGAGCTCCCTGGTCAGGTTCCCGCCGCCCCGGCCACCGATGGCGAGTTTCTCCGCCGCGTTTGGCTCGACCTTGCCGGCATGATCCCTCCGGCCGACGAGGCTCGGGCATTTCTTGATGACCCGTCTCCCTACAAGCGACAGGCCCTCATCGACCGTCTCTTGGAGAGCCAGTTGTATCCTCGCCGGATGGCGCAGGTGTTTGATGTGATGCTGATGGAACGGCGGCCCGATCAGTTTGTTCCCTCGGCGGACTGGCAGGAGTATCTCCGTCGGAGTTTCGCGGAGAACCGGCCTTACGACGCGCTGATCCGGGAGATTCTGGGGGTGGACGGCGTCGATCCCCAAACCCGGCCGGCGGCCCGGTTCGTCCTGGAGCGCGATGCCGATCCCAACGTGATGACCCGCGACATTGGGCGTCTCTTGCTGGGCAAGGACCTCCAGTGCTGCCAGTGCCACGACCATCCCCTGATCGACGACTACAAGCAGCAGCACTATTACGGACTTTTCGCGTTTTACAATCGGACAGTGGTCATTGGGGGCAAACAACCCGACGGCACCATCCGGCCCGGTTCGGTGGCGATTTTGGGCGAGAAGGCGGACGGCGACGTCACCTTCAGCTCGGTCTTCAAGAAGAAAGTGACCCACGCCACGGGTCCCCGGGTCCTCGACGGGGAGCCCCTCCCGGAACCGACCACGTCCCCCATCGGCGCCTATTTCGTCCCTCCCAATCGGGATGGTACGGTTCGGCCGGTGCCGGTTTTCAGCAGGCGGGCGCTTTTGGGACCGGCGTTGGCGTCGCCGGCGACCCCGGCATTCGCGCGGAACATCGTCAACCGCCTCTGGGCCCTGATGATGGGCCGGGGGATCGTCCATCCGCTGGACCTCCATCACGGCGACAACCCCCCCTCCCACCCCGAGCTGCTTGACCTTTTGGCCGAGCAGTTCGTGGCGATGGGATACGACGTGAAATCGTTCCTCCGCGAACTGGCCCTGACCCGGGTCTACCAAAGGAGCAGCGAACCGCCTCCGGATTCGAGCCCGGAGCTGGCTGAACCGAGCCGGTTCGCCGTGGCCGCGGTACGTCCCTTATCCCCCGAGCAGATGGCCTGGAGTGTGATGCAAGGGGTTGGCCTGGTGGCGCTGACCCGGGCCCAGATCGAGCACCAGATCGACGGCAAGGACCCCAGGATGCGGGCGATCCTCGAGCTGGACGCCCGCCGCCAGGCCTTGCGGGGGGAGCTCATCGAAGAAGCCCTGCAAACCCGCCTGGCCCCCAACGTCAGACCGTTCGTTCGCCACTTCGGGGGCGTCGCGGGCCAGCCCCAGGAATCCGCCGAGGCCACTTCCACGGTGGACCAGGCCCTCTTCATCACCAACGGCGAACCGATCAAAAGCTGGCTCAATCCCTCGCCCGGCTGGCTGGTCGGCCGCTTGACCAGTCTGGCTGACTCGTCCGACGTTGCCGAGGAGCTCTACCTGGCGCTCCTCGGCCGCCGCCCCAGCGCCGAGGAACGGGCGGAGGTCGCAAACTATCTGGCCACCCGCACTGCCGAGGCCCCCAACGACCAGGACAAGGCCCGCGAGCGCACCGCCGCCCTCCGCGAACTGGCCTGGGGGATCCTCGCCTCGACCGAATTCCGCTTCAACCATTAAGGGGGGATCACAGCGATCCCACCCCGACCCAGTCCTTCGGCACCCCCGAGCCGTCAGGGAGACCGCTTCATGAGATGCTCCTATGCCTGCAATTCGCCGGACCACCTCCTCTCCCGGAGGCAGTTTCTGGGAAACCTGGGCGCCGGTCTTGGAGCCGCCGCGGGGCTGGGGGCGGGGTTCGCTGGCTTCACGGCGCCGGCTGTCTCCGCCGAATTGGCCCGCAACCAGCGGCAGGTTCTCGTGATCTGGCTCGCCGGAGGCGCCAGCCAGCTGGAAACCTGGGATCCCAAGCCCAAGACCGACACCGGCGGACCCTTCCGCTCGATCGAAACCTCGGTGCCGGGCATCCGAATTTCCGAGCTGCTCCCCAAAACCGCGATGCAAATGCACCGCCTGGCTCTTCTCCGAAGCATCAACACCCATGAAGACGATCATGGGAAGGGTCATTACCTGATGCACACCGGGCGGGCGCAGACTCCGGCGGCCGTCTATCCCCACCTTGGCTCGGTCATGGCCCGGTGGCTGGGGGACGAGCGGAATCCCCTGCCGGGCTATATCCACATCACCCCCGGCGGGGGCGGCAAGGGGTCCAGCGAGGCTGCGTTCTTGGGACCGAAGTACAACCCGCTCTACCTGGGCAACGGCCAGGCGCCAGCCAACACCGCCGACGACCCGGGGCTTTCGCCGCTGGGTGCCTCGGGACGGCAGGCCGTGCGGATGCACCTCAGCGACCGCTTCGCCCGCCGCCGCCGCACCGCCGAAACCGAGGCCTACACCACAACCTACGAACAGGCCCTCAAGCTCATGACCCGCCGCGATGTCTTCGACGTCACCAAGGAGCCGGCCGCCGATTTAGAACGCTACGGCAGCCACGACTTCGGCCGCCATTGCCTGCTGGCCAGGCGGCTCCTGGAGGCGGGGACCACCTTCGTCCAGGTCACCCACTCCAACTACGACACCCACAACGAAAACTTCGACTTCCATCTTGAGCAGGTCGGCGAATTCGATCAAGCGTTCGCCTCCCTCATCGACGACCTCGCCGCCCGGGGGCTGCTCCAGCACACCCTGGTGGTGGTTATGTCCGAGTTCGGCCGCACTCCGCGGATCAACTACCTTTACGGCCGTGACCATTGGTCGAAGGCCTGGTCGATCTGTCTGGCGGGGGCGGGGATCGCTCCCGGCAATGTCGTCGGCAAGACGAATGCCAACGGAACCGAGGTCGTCGACCGCGAGGTCGGTGGCGGCCACCTCTTCCACACCTACCTCCGCGCCGTGGGGCTCGACCCCACCGAGTCGTTTGAAGCCGATGGTCGGGTGATCCAGCTTGCCGACCCGGCGGCATCGGCGATCGACGAGCTCTTGGCGTAGATCGCTTTGGTTCAAGGGGGAGCGAGGAATGGCCGCGGAACCCGAGAAAACCCACATCGCGCGCGAGCTGAAACACGGCCAGCCGCTGATCACCTGCCGTTTCGACCCCACCGGCCGTTTTGTCTTCGCCAGCTCGGAAGACGAAACGATCCAGCGATGGGATCTCCAGGCCGCTCCCTCCGCCGACCCGGCGCACCCCAAGGCCGTCAGTTTTGAGGGGCACAACGGCTGGGTTTACGCGGTGGCCATCACTCCCGACGGTCAAACCCTGCTCAGCGGCTCAAGCGATGGCCAACTGGCCTGGTGGCCGGCGGTGGAGGAGGTCCCCCGTCCCCTCCGCATGGTCTCCGCCCACCGCGGCTGGCTCCGCTCCCTGGCCGTTCGACCCGACGGCAAACAGGCCGCCAGCTGCGGCAACGACGCCAAGGTGCGGCTCTGGTCGCTCGACGACGGCACCTGCGAGCTGGAACTCCCCGGCCATTCCCGACCGGTCTACCGAGTCGCCTACACTCCCGACGGAACCTCGCTCCTCTCGGCTGACCTCCTGGGCCTCATCATCCAGTGGGATGTCCGATCCGGCAAGGAAGCGCGGCGGTTCGACGCCGCCAAGCTGCACCTCTACGAACGCGGCCAGGCGGTCGACTATGGGGGCGTCCGCGACCTTGCGCTCAGCCACGACGGCGCCCACCTCGCCGCCAGCGGCCTCATCAACGCCAGCAACCCCCTGGGAGCTGTCAGCAACCCCGCGGTCCTGATCTTCGACTGGAACACCGGCGAACTCAAAAAGCTGCAACACCCCAAAGAAGACATCAAAGGAGTCGCCTGGGCCGTCCGGTTCCATCCCGACGGCTTCGCGATCCTTGCCTCCGGAGGGACCGGTGGCGGATTCCTCTGGTTCACCCGCCCCGCCGAAGATCATGAATTCTTCCGGTTCCAACTCCCCAACACGGTCCGCGACCTGGACCTTCACCCCGATGGCATCCACATCGCCACCGCTCACCACGACGGCATCGTCCGCCTCTGCGCGATGAAGGCGAAAGGATAGCCAAAGCGCCCCCCTCACCGCCTGAAGTCCACTCCCCGCAATTCTCCCCGGAACCCGTCCCAACCTCACGCCAACCAGGTTCCATCCCCTTCCCGCAACGCCCGCCGTCGACCCACCGCAACGCCCGCGGTTGCTGCAGGTCCGCGCCTTGAAGAGTTCCGCGCCCCGGGTGCCCCGACTCTCGCGATCCCCAATTTCCCCTTGCGAGTCTGAAGACCCGCTGCCTATAACCAGACAACGGCACCTGACCGACTTCCAACCCGCAAACTTGAGCTCTCAGGGCACTCTCCTCGCTCATCTGCCCCAAACCTGGCGAATGCCGGTCCAGGCCGCTGATTCACCCCCCTTGTCTCGCGGGAACCTCCCCGGATCCACAACCGGGCCCTTACTGGAGTCTTCACCCATGTTGGACGACGTGTTCGACAATTTCCGGAAGGCCTCGGAATCCTCGCTGCAAATGCAGCAAGAGTTGTTCAAGCAATGGACTGGGGCATGGATGAGCGCGGGGTCGAATGCCAGCCCCGTCACCCCCGACGGACTGCAGACCTTCCTCCGCCGCTGGAATGATCTGCTCGTCGACTCCATGCAACGCCAGCGCTCCGCGCTGGATGCCTTGCATGCCTCCGGGATTCAAGTCATCGAGCAGACGTTTCGGCTCACCGAAGCGCGCAGTCCCGAGGACTACCGCCACCGAGTTGAGGAGCTCTGGCGGAAATCGTTTGACGCCTTTCGCGACCACTCCGAAGCTCAGCTTCGCGACTTCCAAAAGATGATCGAGAAGTGGGCGGAGATGATGCCCAGAAGCTAGCATCAGCAATCCATGGGAGGAGCCAGCGACCTTCTCCTTTCGTCGGCGTTCAGCACAACATGTTGAGAACTTGGGTCAACGAGAGAAGGTCCCCTCTTCCTCCTCACCGGTTCCGCCTGCCGGAGGCGTTTGAAGCGTTGACCCGCAGGGCGGAAGCTACCTTGGCCGGGATGCCTTCAAGGTTGCTGACGATCCGCTGCAAGCCGTGGCCCTAGGGGGGACGTCCGTAACGCGGCCGAGGGCGGGTGGCGTCTGCCGGGCGGCACCCCCATCGCCGAGGCACGCCCGCGCAGCGCCGGACACATCCCAGGAGTGTTCAGGACGCACGGACTCGGCAGACGGGGATTCACCTTGCCCGTTGGTCGCTGGAGTAGGGATTCCGCGGTCCGACTGTGGTACACTTCGGGCAGGGACTGAAAAACTCGCCGGATCGTGGGTTGGGCGCCCCGCTTGCGGCGGGGGCCCTGGCTACGGCGTTCGGCACGGCGGCGACCCTGGGCCTGTCGTCTCGATCAACGACGATTCAAGGATGAGGGCCGGGTCGTCTTGGGTTTGAACCATGCTCCAGCTTGCCAGGTGGAGATCGCGCTGGTCGTCGGATGGCGCGCCGCCATTCGGAACCGGCTCGGCCTGGGACCGGACCGGTCTGCGCACACTCCTGCGGCATCACCGCCGGTGAGAGTCGTCATGACAACTCTGGACTCGCAACTCATCAACGCGTTTGCTCCCACCGTTGTTTCCCGAAACGCATTCATCGACTTGATGTTTTACGACGTGGGAGCTCTGACCGAGGAGGAAGGGGAGCTCCTCTCCCCCTGGCTCGACCATGAGGGGACCATCCTCTGGGTCCCGCCGGGATCAAGCGGGGAGCCGATTGCCCACTTCCCCAGCACGGAGGAATTCCTCAACGAGAAATGGCTCGACATCCAGGCGGTGGTCGTCGCCGGCGTGGGGAGTTCGGCCCTGGGGACCGCCGCCTTGGCCCGCAACGTCGCCAACGCCTGCGGATTTGAGGTGGCGGGGGTCGTTTCCGGCTACGGGGTTTCAGACCTGGTTTCCGAGGCGATGGGAGGCTGGTTCATCTTCGGTGCCGCCGACGCCGTGCGGCACGGCTGGCGCGAAAGCCTCGCATGGTGGGAGCGGATGGTCCACGCAGCCTCCCCCGCAGCCAGCCGGCCAGCGGCCCGCGCGGCCCGCGCGCTGCGCCAGGGGACCAGTGACCTCCAGGCGCTGGTCCGGATCCTGGACTCCGTCCCCCCCAACCTCACGCTCCTGGTTGGCCACAGCAAGGGGAATTTGTTGGTGGATTACGCCCTCGAACGGCTCGCGCGGCGAGTCGGAAGCGGCCACCACCCCTACTTTGAGGATCTGCGGGTCGTGACCCTGGGGGCGATCGTCGACTTTCCGAATCGGTTTCGGAAAACCCGTCAGTTTCTCGGAGCCTACGACTGGTTCGGGGGGCTCAATTCGCGGCTCGACCTTCCCCATGTGCGGGTCCCCGAGGCGTGGCATCACCTGAACACCCGGCTTCCGTTTCATCTTTCTGTCGAACGGGTCCTGGAGGGCTGTTTGGAACCTGGCTGACTCGCCAGCCGAGCGTCTCCCCGCGCCCGTCGGTCCCCGTCCAATCCTCGCCCCGAAGTTCGCCCGCAACTGCTCCGTGGCTCGCACCCTGCCGCGCGTCCTCTCGGCATCCGCTCCACTGGCCGCCACCACTCGAACAACCCAGTCCCCAATCCAGCCCAATCGGCGCCGCTGGCATTCATGAACATTCAGTAATCGGTGCCCAGG
>Ga0308411_10002070_pt1 | contig 13652 bp, 8 predicted proteins | sample HotsprottomLayer_2_FD_203530 | JGI IMG/M metagenome (GOLD analysis project Ga0308411, IMG submission 203530) | Hot spring phototrophic mat microbial communities from Octopus Spring, Yellowstone National Park, Wyoming, United States -... | ecosystem: Environmental > Aquatic > Thermal springs >...
CCTCACGCACAGCAACGGCGATCAAGGCGGTTTCGATTTCGGCGAAGACGGCTTCGTCTTCACAATACGGCAGGTAGCCGATCAGAACTTCAGCAGCACCGGCAGGCTTGCGGAGGGCGAGCAGACGAGCAGCCTGAGTGACGAGTTGGGCAGCGGCCGGCCCCTCTGCATATTGCAGGCACAGACGAGCGCGAGCGGCCGCATCGAGATCTTCAGTACTGTTGGCCAGTGGCCGAAGCAGTGGTGCCGCGGGCAGGCCAATGGCAGTCAGGTGTGCCTGAGCTTTGTCGCGTTGAGCAGGATCTTTGTTGGAAAGCTCCTTGACAAGCGCGGTTAATTGTTCGCGGGCGGGCATCGGCGGAGTTCGGCGACGGAAGAAAGCGAGTAATTGCTCATCGCTGTTGCCGATACGAGCCATCTGCAGGACGGTCTCATCGGGCGGGCCACCTGAACCAACCGAGCCAGAACCAGACAACAGCGCCTTACCCGGCCGCAAATCGACCTGGAGCGGCACTGCGACAGGCACTGGTGGCGGCGGTGGAGGAGGGGCCTGGAGAATGACTCCACGCCCTGCCGGCACTGCCTGAACGCGGGCAGGTACGGGAGGAACCGGAACAGGTACGGGCTTTTCTGAGGCGATCAGAGTGGCTAGGATCAAGGGTGTCGCGAACATGAAAGTCCCCCGCTGGTCAGGATGCCTCCTCCCTGAGAGGCAAGTCGCAGTTGCTATGATAGACGATCTTTGCAGCTAGCGGCAGAGAAAAATAGACGCTCTTTCTGCTGTCAGATCCCGCTACTCCACCCGCTGACGCGGGGTGGCTCGCCAGCGAGCCGGCAGCGTCAGCGACCGGAGTTTTGCCAACTCTCCAAACGCTGTGTAACTGTCCTGCCAAGTGGGTCGCAAGCGGCTCCCTTGGCAGCCAACCGAGCCACCGCGTCCATTCGCGACGATTTGCATTTCCTGAGAAAATAGCCTAAAATTGCTGATTGAGAGACTGTAGGTCTTGTGTATTTCTGCACATCCTCTCAGGCTCCGCAGTTTGTTCGCCAGTTCGGTTTCCTTGTAGCGATGTGGATCGGCTTACGACTCTTCGCTCGAGTATCCATCATGCATGGCTGAGGGGTGCAACCGACAGGCAGAACCGACAATCCGTCGGTTCTCGTTGATATAGGCATCTCTCTCGGCGATGGGGTTGTTTACCCTTGCTGAGTTGAGTTACCTTGTTCACCCACCATCGGGGGCTGCGATCGAACCGCTATCTGGCTACCCTGTGGATTCTACCTCGTTCTCCTTTTGCGTTCTCCCCGAGACAGTCAGGAGTCCCAGCCATGCCTGCCAACATACTCATCGTGGAAGACGAACAAATCATCGCCAAAGGGATCGAAAATTGCCTCAAAGGCATGGGCTATGGCGTTGCAGGACTGGCCTCGTCCGGCGAAGAGGCGGTTGCGCAGGCGTTGGCTTTGCGGCCGGATCTGATTCTGATGGACATCCATCTCGACTCGGGGATCGATGGGGTGGAGGCGGCCCGACGCATTCAAGAACAATTGGATGTTCCTATCGTTTACCTGACCGCCTACTCCGACGACGCCACGCTGCAACGCGCCAAGTTGACCGGGCCGTTCGGCTACGTCCTCAAGCCCTACGAGGATAAGGATCTCCAGACGACCATCGAAATTGGGCTGTACAAGCACCAGATGGAGCGACGACTGCGCGAAAGCGAGCAGTGGCTGGCCACCACGCTGGCGAGCATTGGCGATGGCGTCATCGCCACCACCCAGGAAGGGCGTGTGCGGTTCATGAATCCCCTGGCCGAGCGATTGACCGGCTGGACGCAGAACGACGCACTACATCGAGACATATCGGAGGTCTTGCGACTGATCGACAAGCAGACTCAGCAGTCGGTCGGTCACTTCGTTCAACTAGCCTTGCAGAAGGGGGAAACCGCCTTGCCCCCTCATTCGCAGGTACTGAATCGAACGGGCAACCATTTCCCCATTGACGGGACGGTCACTCCTATCCGGCAACGAGACGGTCAGGTGATGGGCGTTGCTGTGGTCTTTCGAGACATCAGCGAGCGATGTCGGTTGGAAGAACACCTCCGGCAGACCTACAAACTCGAAGCCATCGGTCGCCTCGCGGGCGGCATCGCACATGAGTACAATAACCTGCTAACCATCATCCTGGGCTTTAGCGAATTCCTGCTGATGAGCGGTCTGCCGCCGGCACTTCAAAGCCAACTCCAGCAGATTCACGATGCCGGCCAGCGAGCCGCCACTCTCACGCAGCAGATCATGGCCTTTGGCCGCAAACAATGGCTGGCCCCTTCTGTGCAGGATCTCAACACGGTCGTTCGCGGCCTGAGCAGAATGATCAAGCGAGTGATTGGGCCAGACATCGAACTGGTCAAACAGGCCGATCCTGCACTGGGACTGGTGAAGATCGATCCGATACAGATCGGTCAGGCTATCCTCAACCTGGCCGAGAACGCCCGCGATGCGATGCCCAACGGGGGCAAGCTGACCATCGCCACTAGCAACGTCGAATGCACCGAGGCACTAGCCCGGCAGTTTGTCGATATGAAACCCGGCCGCTATGCGCTGCTGTCCATCACGGACACCGGATGCGGCATGTCGCCCGAGGTGCTGTCCCATCTGTTCGAGCCGTTCTTCACTACCAAGGGACTCGGCCGAGCCAGCGGTATGGGGCTCGCTTCGGTACACGGCATCGTCAAGCAGAGCGGGGGACACATCAGCGTCTCCAGCAGAGTTGGCGAAGGCACCAGCTTCCATATCTACCTGCCCGTAATCGATGAAGAATTAGCGGCACCGCCGGAAAAGAGTCCAACCACCCTCAAGGAGCAGCCCGACGAAACCATCCTGCTCGTTGAGGATGAAGAGGCGGTCCGCAAGATGACGCGAATCGCCCTGGAGCAGAAGGGTTACAAGGTACTCGAAGCGGCCGATGGTAGGGAAGGCCTGGAAGTGGCCCAGCACTATCAGGGGCCGATCCATCTGGTGTTGACAGATATGGTGATGCCTCGAATGTCGGGCCAGGAGATGGCCGAACGACTGACTGCGGAGCGTCCAGGACTGCGAGTGCTGGTCATGTCGGGCAATCCCGAGATGATCGAAGCTCAGGAGAGCAAGCCGACTCCCAGCACAAACTTCATCCACAAGCCCTTCAGCCTGGTGTTCCTGGCTCAGAAGGTACGCGAAATTTTGGACAAAAACTAGAAGGCGGAGTCTAGAGGAAAAGATTCTCGCAACATTCCGGAAAAAGGGGATTTGCTTCGCTGGAAAACGTGATCTAGGGTTGGAGCAGCAAACGAGATTACCAGCCTTGGTGGTGATTTCGGGAGCGATACAGATCGTCGTTGCCTGGATCGGAACGCCTTTCATCCTCGAAAGGGCAAACCCGGCGAAAGCCGGCGACGCAAAGCTATGGGCCTTGTTCGCAGTGTCCACTCGACCCGCGAACATGGTTGCCAGGCTGCCGAAGGGGTGGACCCCGGCGAAGAGTCCGTCCATCCCCGAGCCTAAAGCACGGCATAAAACCGTGACGGTTCGCTTTGATCCAGGGGTCGGGCACTCCGGCTACGATTTGTATCGCTCTGCTTCTTTTTGCTGTTGGCCAACTTCTGCTGTTTCTCCTATGCTAAGGAAAGTGGTAGCTGCTTTTGTCTTCCCGCTGGGTTCATTCCGCGTAGCAACCGACAGGCTCTGGAGATCTCACCATGCTCCCTCGACAGGCCAATCCTGACCAGGGCACGACACAGACCCTGCCCGAGAATAACACGCAAACGCGACGCATCCCTCCGTATCATCTCGTTCTGCTCAACGACGACTACCACTCGATGCAGTTCGTTATCGACGTGATCCGCAAGGTTCTCGGTTGTACGGTGGAACGGGCCTTTGAACTAATGCTCGAAGCCCATACCTCCGGGCGGTCGGTACTGTGGACGGGCTCCAAGGAAGTGGCGGAACTGAAGGCCGAGCAGTTGCAAACCTTCCACGAAATTCGCGAACACGATGGAGCCGAACTCGGCCCACTGGGTTGCGTGATTGAACCCGCTCCCGGCGCGTGATGGTGCCGTTTCTCTCCTCTAAGCAGGATTCAACCATGTCCCTCGAACCGCTTGCCGTCGGTGTGTGCAGCTGGTCGCTCCAGGTCACCAGCGTGCCGGAATTGAAAGCCTTTCTCGAGCAACTGGGCACCGATGTGGTACAGATCGCCTGTGGCGACCCCCATCATGCTTCCTGGGTCGAGGGCGACAACTTGCCCGCGGTCGCTCGACAGGCCGGCTTTCGCATGACCGGAACCATGCTCGGCTTCCCCGGTGAGGACTACACCACTCCACAGACCATTCAGCACACCGGCGGCTTCGGCAATCCCGCCACTCGTGCCGAACGCCTCGAGCGTCTGAAATGGGCCTTGGAACGCACCGTCCAACTCGGATTGAGCGATTTGATGCTGCATGCCGGCTTCATCCCCGAACTGGGCGATCCCGAACGCCGCGGTTTTCTCGACACGCTCGGCCAAGTCAGTGCCCTGGCCCAGGCCAAGGGCGTGACCGTCGCCTTTGAAACCGGCCAGGAAACCGCCGATCTGCTGCGTTTGACCCTCGATGAATTGCGCTGCAGCAATCTCAAGGTCAATTTCGATCCGGCCAACATGCTGCTCTACGACAAGGGCGATCCGCTGCGAGCTGTCGAAATCCTGGCTCCCGACATCCGCAGTGTTCATGTCAAGGATGCCCGCCGGCCCAAGGTGCCCGGCACCTGGGGAGAGGAAGTCCCTCTCGGCGAAGGAGAAGTCAACATCCGCGCCTTCTTGCACACCCTGCGACGCGTCGGCTACACTGGCCCGCTGTGCGTCGAACGCGAGGTCGGCGATCAGCAGGGCCGACTCCGCGATGTGGCCCACGGCATTCGTTACATTCGCGAATGTCTGGCCAGCTAATTCCTCTCTCCCGACCAGGAACTGGCGCATGTCCTCTCCCTACGACAGCAATCTGCGTCCCGCACCAGACTCCGAACTGGTCGAGATCGCCCGGTACGTCTCCACACAGGAACTCGCTAGCGACGAGGCTTACGACACCGCTCGCTACTGTCTGATGGACAGCCTGGGCTGCGGCATCCTGGCTCTGCAATACCCCGCCTGTCGTCGGCATCTCGGCCCAATCGTGCCCGGAACCGTGGTGCCCGGTGGCGTTCGAGTGCCCGGCACCAGTTACGTCCTCGATCCGATTCAGGCCGCCTTCAACATCGGCTGCCTGATTCGCTGGCTCGACTTCAATGACACCTGGCTGGCCGCTGAATGGGGGCATCCCTCTGACAACCTGGGAGCCATCCTGGCTGTGGCCGACTTTCTCGATCAGCAACGCGCCACTCCGCTCACCGTGCGCGACGTGCTGACTGCGATGATCAAGGCGCACGAGATCCAAGGTGTGCTGGCTTTGGAAAACGCCTTCAACCGCGTCGGACTGGATCACGTCGTGCTGGTCAAGGTGGCCTCGACGGCAGTGGCGACCTGGATGCTGGGCGGCACTCAGGGGCAGATCGTCGACGCTCTGTCGCAAGCCTGGGTCGATGGCCAGAGCCTACGCACCTATCGTCACGCGCCCAACACTGGCCCGCGCAAGTCGTGGGCTGCGGGCGATGCCACCAGTCGGGCGGTACGGCTGGCTCTTATGACGCTCAAGGGCGAACCAGGGTTGCCGAGCGTGCTGACCGCCCCACGCTGGGGCTTTTGCGATGTGCTGTTCAAGGGCCAGCCCCTGAGCCGGTCTCAGGAGTACGGCAGCTACGTTATGGAAAACGTGCTGTTCAAGATCTCCTTCCCGGCCGAGTTCCACGCTCAAACAGCCGCCGAGTGCGCCGTGCAGTTGCACCCACTCGTCAAGGATCGCCTCGACGACATCGAACGCATCGAGTTGACGACGCAGGAATCGGCCATCCGCATCATCAACAAGACCGGCCCATTGCACAATCCCGCCGACCGCGATCACTCGTTGCAATACATCGTAGCGATCCCCCTACTGTTCGGGCGACTGACCGCCGACGACTACGAGGATCACGTCGCCAGCGACCCGCGAATCGATGCCCTCCGGGCCAAGATGGTCGTTAGCGAAGATCCACGCTACACGGCGGAGTATCTCCAGCGCGACAAGCGGTCGATCGCCAACGCGGTGCAGGTATTCTTCAAGGACGGCACCTCGACACCGCGTGTTGAGATAGAATATCCAGTGGGTCATCGTCGCCGTCGGGCCGAGGGCATTCCGTTGCTGATCGACAAGTTCCGCAACAACCTGGCAACGCTGTATCCTGCGGAGCGTGTCGAAGCCCTGAGCCAGCTATTCCTCGACCGAAACAAACTGGAAAAGACCCGAGTGGCCGATTTGATGGCTGCTCTGACCGTCTGAGAACGCGGTGCCGGTCCCTCGCCGACAGGTCGCTTTCGGAGTGCCGTCGCATGGATCTCGATGCCAGACTCTGTTACTGCTTTCACATCAGCCGTCGTAAGCTGCTCAACTTCATCCGTATCGAGCGGCCGCGGGTGGCCAGCCAATTGTCGCAGTGCGGCGGAGCCGGCACGGGGTGCGGCTGGTGCATACCGTTTCTCAAGCAACTCTTTGAACAGGCCGGCCAGTCCAGCGAACTGGATGCCATCAGCAGCGAGGAGTACCAACGACAACGCGACGACTATCTGCGAGCTAAGGGAGACGAGTAACGGGACATGTCGATCCGCTTTGAGTTGTTGACCACGGATGCCAACGCCCGACGCGGACACCTGCACACGCCGCACGGTGTCGTGGAAACGCCGATGTTCATGCCTGTGGGAACGCAGGCGACCGTCAAGGGACTGACGCCGGAACAACTCGAGCAGATCGGCACTCGTATTCTGCTGGGCAACACCTACCATCTGACGCTACGGCCCGGCGACGAACTGATTGCCGAACTCGGCGGCCTGCATCGCTTCATGAACTGGCAGGGGCCGATCCTGACCGACTCAGGCGGCTTTCAGGTCTACAGCCTGGCTCAGCAACGCCGCATCACCGACCACGGAGCCAGTTTTCGCTCGCACATCGACGGGGCCCTGCTCGAACTGACCCCGGAACGGGCCGTGGCCATTCAGGAAAATCTCGGCTCCGACATCGCCATGTGCCTGGATGAGTGCCCACCGGGCAACACGGAGCCAGCCTACTTACGTCTGGCGGTCGAGCGAACCATTCGCTGGGCGGCTCGTTGTCAGCAAGCCCATCGCCGGCCCGATCAGGCTCTTTTTGCCATCGTGCAGGGCGGCACGGATGTGGACTTGCGTCGCTATTGTGCCGAGGCCCTGGTGGCGATGGACTTCCCCGGCTACGCGCTGGGCGGGTTCAGTGTGGGCGAAACGCCGGCCCAGATGGTGGCGGCCCTAGCACCCTCGGCTGCTATGCTGCCGGTTCACAAACCGCGTTACCTCATGGGCGTAGGTCGGCCGCGTGATCTGCTCGACGGGGTGGCCGCCGGCATTGACCTGTTCGATTGCGTCATGCCCACGCGGAACGGCCGTAACGCCTTGGCCTTCACCGATGATGGGGTGGTTAAACTGCGCAATGCTGTCCATCGGCGAGATCCCCGGCCTTTGGAGTCCGATTGCGGCTGTTACGCCTGTCGGCATTTCAGCCGGGCGTACCTGCATCACCTGTTCGCCGCCGACGAGATGCTCGGGCCGACCTTGCTGTCGCTGCACAATGTCGCGTACTATCTGCGACTCATGTCCCGAGCCAGGGAAGCGATCGAACAGGGACAGTTTGCCGCCTTTCGTGCAGGCTGCCTTGCTCGTTGGGGCGAATCTGCCTAGAATACGCAACTTCAGTGAGAGCGGAGGCAAGATCGCAGGGCGGAGGTTCGGGAGCAGATATGGTTGCATTGCTGTTGCTGGCCTATGAAGACAAACCCCCGGTAGCTCCAGGCGGTGCCCCGCCGACCTGGGAGTTGCCGCTCATCCTGATGCTCATCTTCTTTGCCTTCTATTTCATCGTCATTCGTCCTTCGCAGCGGCGGCAGGAACGCGAGCGGTTGGCCCTGCTCAACAGCCTCAAGAAGAACGACAAGGTACTCACCTCGGGCGGCATCTACGGCACTATTGTGTCGATCAGCGACAAGGAGGACGAAGTCATCGTCAAGGTGGACGACAACACCCGACTGAAGATGCTCAAGAGCAGCATCCTTCGCAATCTGACGCAGGAAGAAGCGGCCCGCGCCGAGAAAGAACTCAAGGACAAGAAGTGAACCCCCAGCGATCCCTCGTCATCCAGTCGTCTCAGCCCCGCAGGCTGATACGACGATTGACCAGGGATAACTGACAGTTGAAAGCCGAGTGCTGAGAATGAGTCGATTCACCTTCCGTATCCTGGTTTGTCTGGTTCCCACGCTGCTATCCATCGCGGTGGTTGCGCGGGCAGGCTGGCTGTTCGCTGAGGGGCGAGGCGGCTTTGCCCTGGGTGTGGATCTCGTCGGCGGATCAGTACTGGTCTACGAGATTGATCCCACCAAGTCGGATCAGACCTTCGAGAAGACCGATCTAGCGGCTGCTCTCAAGCGGCGTATCGATCCAGCGGATCTGTACAACATCACCATTCGGCCAATCGGCAACACCCGCGTCGAGATCATCTTGCCGACCGGTGGTCAGTTCCAGGCCCAGGCTCGCGAACGCGCCTGGCAGCGGCTGCTGGAACAGGCGGCCAAAAAGTATCCCGTCGAAGGGGAAGAATCCCCCTACGCCAACATCGAATCCGGCGAACAGGGCCAGGCCAATCTCGTTGATGCCATCGCCAAGCATTATCCCAACGAGAGTCGCATCGACATTCAGGATTGGATCGAACGGCAACTGGGAACCAGTAGCTCCGGGCGTAAGACGCTGACAGAGAATGATGTCGTTCGCATCAAGAGCCTGATCGAACGGCAAGGGCGACTGGAGTTCCGCATCCTGGCCAATCGCGAGGACGACGGCGAGGCCATCCAGGCCGCTCAGAAGTATTTCGAGAAACTCGGGCCTGCCGAACTGGAAAAATTCAACATCCGGGCCGAACCGCCCCCTCCTCCGCGAGGCGAGGACGGCAGCGATACCTTCCCCGTCAAGCTGACCAACGAACCCAATCACAGTTACAGTTGGATCGAACTGGACAAACAGCAGGTGTATTCGCTGCGCTTGAACAACGCCGCGCTGTCCCCCGACAATGCCGAGAACGACGCGGATCGCCAGGCACGCGAACAGCGGCGGGCCGAGATCGAAGCTCGCGAGAAGGATGGCAAACCGTTCTTCCTGCCCGGCTACGACAATCTGTTCTACGTCCGCAAGATCACCGACTGGTCGCGACGCAACGAGAAGGAACGTGCCCAAGGCAAGGTACGCGAGTTCTTCGTGCTGGTGCGCAACCCCTTGCGTGGGCAGGAGATCACTGGCGACTATGTGATAGGTGCCTTCGAGCAGATCGATCAGCAGGGCCGACGAGCGATCGGCTTCCGCTTCAACGCCGAGGGCGGCAATCGCTTCTACGATGTCACCAATCGCAACAAACCGACCGGTGGCTCGGAACGCGGCTACAAGCGACAACTGGCGATCATTTTCGACGGGCGAGTCGTCTCCGCGCCGAACCTGATCACCGCCATCCGCAACGAAGGCCAGATCACCGGCGAATTCACCGCCAACGAGGTGTCGGAAATGGTTCGCATCTTGCGAGCCGGTGCCCTTCCTGCCACCCTCAAGAAAGACCCCGTCAGCGAAAACAGCATGGGAGCCACTCTGGGCGCAGATACCATCTTTCGAGGTAGCCTGTCAGTGGTCGGAGCCTTTGTGGCCGTGCTGGCGTTTATGGTCTGGTACTACCGTTTCGCCGGTCTGGTGGCCTGCTTCGCCCTGTTCACCAACCTCATCATGACGGTGGCGTTCATGGTGCTGGTGCAGGCGGCCTTCACGCTCCCCGGATTGGCTGGTCTGGTCTTGACCCTGGGCATGGCCGTCGATGCCAACATCCTCATCTACGAACGTCTACGTGAGGAACGCGACCGTGGAGCCAGCCTAGCGATGGGGCTGCGCAACGGCTACGAGCGTGCCTTCCCGACCATTCTGGACACGCACTTGTCGAGCATCTTCACTGCCATCGTGCTGTATGTGGTCGGCAACGATCAACTCAAGGGCTTCGGCATCAGCTTGACGGTCGGTCTGGTGATCAGTCTGTTCACCTCGCTGTACATTACCCGAACCATCTTTGAGATCGGCTTTGCCAAGGGGTGGATCACCCGGCTGAACTTCTTCCAGCCACTGGCCGACCTGATTCACCGCAACTACTTCGATTTCATGTCGGTGCGTCATGTGTTCTTCAGCATTACTCTGGCACTGACAATCCTCGGCGGTGCTCTGTTCATCTATCGAGCCGACTCCGATCCCAACACCAAGAAGGCCACGGTTCTCAACATCGACTTCACCGGCGGGACGGCTTACACTGGCCGACTCGAAGAGCCGATGAGTATCGAGGAACTACGCAAGGATCTGCAAGATGGTCTGCCCGATATGTCCATCGAGCAACGCTTCGTTCGTGGCGACGATTCGCCGGCAGGCAAGAGTCGCTACTTCACAGTGCGAACCTCGGCACGCGATCCGGAGTTTGTCCTGAAGTACATCTCCGAAAAGCTGTCGGGCAAACTCAGCCAGGTGAAGATGAAGACTCCTGAGTTGCTCCTCGACAACGCGGGCAAGGCCACCGGAGCGAAACTGGCTTTTGTGGACACCAGCAATAATCAGGGCTTTGTCTCCGTGGCACAGATCCAGCGATTGATCGGCGACGAATTGCAAGAGCGTAAGCTCAACAACGTTCTGTTCAATCTTGACAAGCCCGAAGAGGCCAGCCTGAAAAAAGGCGAAACCTTCGCGGCACTGACCCTCAAGTTCACCGATCCGATCGATGCCAAGGAAGCCCGCGCGATCCTGACCGCCGTTCAGGACAAGATGGCCGCTTCGCCTCAGCCGGAGAGCCTAGAGGTGTTCGACTCGCAACTGGCCGCCAGTACCCAGTTGCGTGCCCTGTACGCCATCCTGGCTAGTTGGGGAGCCATTCTGTTGTATCTGTGGTTCCGCTTCGGCAACTGGACGTTCGGTCTGTCTGCCGTGCTGTGCCTGATACACGATGTGTTCTTCACCCTAGGTGCCATCGCTCTTTGCCACTACATCCATCAATATCTGCCGTTGCTGGCCAATGTGTTGCTCATCCAGGACTTCAAGATCGACCTGCCGGCTATCGCGGCGTTGCTGACGCTGGTGGGCTACTCAGTCAACGACACCATCGTGGTCTTCGACCGTATTCGCGAGGTGCGTGGCAAGAGTCCGAATCTCACCTTGAAGATGATCAACGACAGTTGCAACCAGACGCTGACGCGAACATTGCTGGCTTCAGCGGCGGTGTTCTTAGTCGTGCTGGTGCTGTACGTCTTCGGCGGCGAAGGCGTGAAATTGTTCGCCTTCGTCATGATCATCGGCGTGATAGTGGGCACATACAGTTCGATCTTCGTGGCTAGCCCGTTGCTGATCCTCCTCGGTGAAGGACGCGGTCATCCGTCCCAAACAGAGCGGGCTGTGACGGCAACCACCAAGGAGTAAGGCGAACGCCAGCAACTTATTTTCCCTCCCCTCACTCCCTCGGCAACCGTGTTCAGCACACGGATTGTTCACAGCAGTGAGGGGAGATTTTTGTCACTGTCTCTGTGCCAACTTAGCGTACTGCTGCTTTGCTAGCGAACCACAACGCGTGAGTGGGCAGAGCGTTGTCAGTCCTGCAAACCGCTGGAGCAAGCCGGCTTGCCACGCTCACTCCATAGCCAACTGCACTCCCAGTTCTCCTAGTCGCTGTTTCAGAGCCGGCAGATTGTCTTCCAGGATGCTCAACGTCTTCGGGCCAAGCCGTTCGTCGAATAGCTCACTGGTGGCGGGCCATTGCAACAAACCATCGGCCACTTCCTCATCGTCCACGTGCAACACGAGATGCCGACGCAGACGCGGAGGCGGAAGTTGGGCAGCGGTCAGGAGCAGTCGGGCCGCTGGAGAAATCGATTCGCCGGTACGCTGCTGGAACCACGTTTGCAACGAGGTCAGAGTCATTCCTGCTTCCCGAGCGCGGGCCAGGGAAGCCGCCGTCAGACGATATTGCCGTCGGCCACTCGTTGCTCCACGTTCGACTAGATCGGCGAAACGCGGTAGTTCGGTTTCTAGCATCAGATCCGAGCGGGCCAGATCCACCGTCAAGGTCACTCCATCGTCCTCGACGCTCACACAGCGATCGGGCGGCAGAGCATAATCGCGTGTGCCGGTCAGACGGAAGTGGCGAAACTCGATCTGATCCTCGCTGGCCACTACTGCTAAGGTGTCACTCAACCGAATCAACGGCACGCCGCGAGCCAGTGCCTCGGTCAGATCCTCGGCGGTGTTGAACTCCAGCAAGGCTGCCGTCGGATAGATCGTGATGCGATCGCGCTTGTTCGACCACGTCCGTAGCGAGTCCAGAACCGTTGGCGGCACCGCTCGCGTCCCGTACTGCGCTAGAGTCTGGCAGATGGAATCGAACGTCTCGCCCAGTTCCAGAGCGCGATAGACGGTTTGCGGCTCGAGTTGCAGTGTGCAGGCGGCTCCAAGGGTTTTCCAGGTGGCGATCTTGGTCAGCCAGGCAATCAGCGACGGGGTCAGACCCTGTCGATAGGCAATCATTTCCAGATTGGGCTGCACCAACAGCGTCTTGGGGAAGACCGGCGGAGCGGTCGGCCGCTCGCCCTGTCCCAGCAGCCAACGAGCAACCGGAGTCAGCCGTACCAAGGACTCGCCCTGGACGTTCTTGCACACCTGCACCAGCCGCATGGGATAGGCCAACCCCAGCAAGAACTTCTCCAGCCACGGTTGCTGTCGCGACGGCCGTACTTCCTCGCCTTTCCAGTAGGGATGATGCTCGCGCAACCAGCTTTCCAGATCGGCAGGATGAATCCAACTCTCTGGCTTGGCTCGCGCTAGCAGCAGCATCGTCAGCAGATAGGCTGAAGGGTAGGGATGTCCGACCACCTCCTCGCCACCACGCCAGCCCTCCAGGGGGGTCCAGTTGCGAACAGCGAACAGGCCGCTCCACAGCGACTCGATGGCCGACCACAACCCGCCTTCCCAATGAGCCGGCAACGTACCGACACGCAGTTCGCCGTCGCACTCCGTGAGCAACCCTTCGACCAGAGCCATCTCCGTTAGCCAGAAGCCCACATCGGGCACCTCCGCCAGTCGATCTGGAGGCGGCGAGTTGACAATGCTGCCCTGCTGGGTCAGACGATCGACATCGCGTTTGAACAACCCGCCCTGCTGCGTCCGCCTCAAGGGCGACTCAGCAGCTAGTTGCCACAACGCCCCCAATCGCAGCAACCATTCTAGCCCGTCCGACTCTAGAAGGGACGATGCGAGCAAGGTAGGCTGTTCGGTCGTTAAATCAGGTAGTCCCAAGTCGGTAGCGATGGCTCGCCCGCTGACCTGGGGAGGACTGAACACAGCGAGCGAATCCTGGCCAACCGTTCCCAACCAGTGACTGAATGTGACCAGTTTGCGACCGCCCGGCGCACCGCTGACTGGGAAGACAAGGCCA
>Ga0308411_10002072_pt1 | contig 13647 bp, 11 predicted proteins | sample HotsprottomLayer_2_FD_203530 | JGI IMG/M metagenome (GOLD analysis project Ga0308411, IMG submission 203530) | Hot spring phototrophic mat microbial communities from Octopus Spring, Yellowstone National Park, Wyoming, United States -... | ecosystem: Environmental > Aquatic > Thermal springs >...
TTCGCCATTTTCGTTAGCTTCGCGGCACCAGCGTCTCTTGGCGTAGCACGCCACTCGTTCAGGATAGATTCTTCCAGGAGCAGGTTCGCGCGGCCAATCCTGGCCATGGCCGCTTGTCGAAGGCCAGCCTGTCAATCGTCGGTTGCCCACTTCCCTAGCCTCCTGAAGTTCTGGGTTGCTCGCCAAGCAATTTTCCCCCTTGCCTTCTGGCCAGATGGGAGTATGATAGCGTGTAGTATGGTTTTGTTGCGGGTGTAGCTCAGTGGTAGAGCGTCACGTTGCCAACGTGAATGTCGTGGGTTCAAGTCCCATCACCCGCTCTGCGAAGAAGCCTGGAGATTTCCAGGCTTCTTTCATTGTTGACGCATGAAGGGAGTGAGTTGCTTCACTTCCCGGCACGCGATGGGACTACCCAACGCTGCGTCAGCTTCTAGAATACAGCAATTACCGGCCGGTGCCTCCGGCCAGTTGATCGCACGGACAGGCGTTTGCCAAGCAGCGCCGCGGATGGCCAGAAGGAAACAGTCTATCATGAGCCAAAACGAAGAACCACGTCTTCAGGAAACTCCTCCCGAAGAGTCCTCGACGAACGAGAGCAGTACCGCCGTCGCGACTCCTCCCAGTGAGGAGCAACCGCAGAAACTCCGTCAGGAGGTTCAGATCCGCGACAGCGGCCCGTGCCGCAAGCATGTCCGTGTCGAGGTCAATCGTGAGGACATCGACAGTCGCATGGCCGACCACTTCAAGAAACTCGCGAGCGAATCGCAAATCACGGGTTTCCGACCGGGCAAGGCACCGCGCAAGCTGGTCGAAAAACGCTTCTTCAAAGAGGTCAGCGAGCAGGTCAAGGCCGAGGTTCTCATGGCCAGCTTGCAACAACTTGGCGAAGACTACAAACTGGCACCGCTGGCCGCCCCAGACATCAGCCCGGACAAGATCGATTTTCCGAAGACCGGCCCGCTCATCTATGAGTTCGAGGTTGAGGTTCGCCCGGAATTCGAGTTGCCCAACTATCGCGGTCTGAAACTGAAGCGGCCGGTCTACGCCATCAAGGACAGCGATGTAGCCGATGCCCGCCGTCGTGTGCTGGCCGAACGCGGCCAAGTCGTGCCCAAGCAGGGGCCGGCTACTCTGGGCGACATCCTCATTGCCGATGTGACTTTCCAGGACGGCGATCAGCAGATCAGCCAACTCCATGAGGCTTCGCTGAACCTGGAATCTCGACTGGCCTTCAAAGATGGCCTGATCGAACGCTTCGCCGAACAACTCGAGGGCGTACAGCCCGGCGAATCGCGGACGGTGGAGGTCAAGCTCTCGGCCCAGGCGGCCGGTGGCTTGGCCAACAAAACCATCCAGGCCGTCCTGCACGTCAAGGACATCAAAACCATCCGGCCACCGGAACTGACGCCGACGTTTCTCGAAGAGGTGTTCGGCATCGATTCGGAATCCAAGATCGACGAGATCATCCGCGCTTTGCTCGAACGTGATCTAGAACACCATCAACGCCGCTCGGCACGATTGCAACTGCTGCAATTGATCGCCTCGATGCAGTGGGATCTGCCCGAAGAAATGTTGATGCGGCATTACCGCCAGGCGCGCAACCGGCGTATCATGGAGATGCGGGCGGATGGCCTGAAGGAGCATCAGATCGCCCAGCAAATTCGACTGCTGGAGCAGAACATCCTGGCCAACACAGCTCTTCTGCTCAAGGAACACTTTGTCTTGCAGAAGGTCGCCGAACTGGAAAAGATCGAGATTCAGGAAGACGATATCAACCAGGAAATCGAACGCCTGGCCTATCAGGCTGGCGAATCGCCGCGTCGCCTTCGAGCCCGCCTGGAGCGCGAAGACATGATCGATTCGCTGGCGGCGGAAATGATCGAACGTCGCGCTCTAGACATCATCCTCGACAATGCCCAGTACGAGGACACGCCATTTGATCCGAGTGAGGCCTGGGCTGGAATGGCCAGCGTCGATGTTCAAGTGGTGCCCGGCGAAATGCTCACCACCTCGCCTACTAATAAGGCATCGTAACGCCGAGGAGACCTTTGTAATGTCTGAGTTGATCCATCCGCTGGCTGAACTCGTTCGCAACCAGCGTTTCCGCGACTACACCCGGCAGCGGCAGTACGGCACGGGCGACATCCTGCTGGACAACCGCGTCATCTTCTTTGGTTGCTTCGGCAACCAGTTCGTCTCGCCGATCATCGACGATGTCACCGTCAATGCCACCATTCAGCAGATGCTGTATCTGCAATACGAGAATCGCAATCAGGAAATCCACTTCTACATCAACTCGCCAGGTGGCTCCGTGACGGCGACGATGGCTCTGTACGACACGATGCAGTTCCTGGAGTGTCCAGTGGTGACCTACTGCATGGGCATGGCCGCCTCGGGAGCCGCCATCCTGCTAGCCGCTGGGGCCAAGGGCAAACGCTACGCCCTGCCGCACGCCAAGGTCATGATCCATCAGCCCTGGAGCCAGGGCATGTTTGGGCAGGCCTCCGATGTCGAGATCGAAATGAAAGAGATCCTGCGTATGAAGAATCAGCTCAACGAGATACTGGCCAAGCACACCGGACAGAAAATTGAAGTAATCGAAGCGGAAACCGAACGCAACCGCTACTTCACCGCCCAGGAGGCCAAGGAATTTGGCCTAGTCGATGAGGTACTGGTCAAGATGGCTCCCTCCGAGAAAAAGTAGCTACGCCGTCGTGTGGAGCGGGTTCGTCGCCGTGTAACGGCAGCAAGTGCCAGCTTCGGTCAACGACCTGCCCATTTCTCTCATACTGGATTCCCCGGCTGCCGATCTGTCACGATGGAGCCGGGGCTGGCCTGGAGATTTGCCATGCCCTCTGTTCCGTTTGTGGTGGAGCAACACGGCCGCGAGGAACGTGTCTTCGACATCTACAGCAGACTCCTCAAAGATCGCATCGTCTTTCTCCTCGGCGAGGTCGATGACGAAAGCGCGAATCTGGTGGTCGCTCAACTGCTGTACTTGCAATTCGAGGATCCCAAGGCGGACATCCACCTATACATCAACTCGCCCGGCGGTTCGGTGACCGCTGGCATGAGTATCTATGACACGATGCGCTACATCAGTTGCGACGTGCAAACCTACTGCATCGGCATTGCGGCCAGCATGGGAGCGACCATCCTGGCGGCCGGCACTAAGGGCAAACGCAACATCCTCCCTCACGGCGAGGTTATGATCCATCAGGTTCTGGGCGGTTTCCGTGGTCAGGCCACAGACATTAAAATCCGCACCGAACACCTGTTGCGAACCAAGCGCACTATGAACCGTATCCTGGCCGAGTGTACCGGCCAGCCTCTGGAACGGATCGAGAAGGATACCGACCGCGACAATTTCCTCACCGCTCGTGAGGCTCTGGAGTACGGCTTGGTGGACAACATCCTTGAACGGATGCCGCCCCGCTCCTGAGAACGCTTGACCAGTCGATAGGAAGACGGCTACTGCTACGGTCGCCGTCTTCCTATCGCCAGCGCGAGCGGGGTTGGAGCATTAGGGATCGAGCTTCACCGTGGAAGGAACCCGACCTATGCGCTGGCTCGTCGGCCTGTGTCTATCTGCGATAGTGCTGCCCGCACTGATTGGTTGTCGCAATTCTTGCGACCGCGTCGAGTCCGAATTGCGTGCTCGGGAGCAGGATGTTCGTATCCTCCGCGAGGAGTTGCAAAACGCCCACTTTTACAACCAATTGCTGCTGCGACAGATGCAGGCGTATGCCGGATTGCCCGGCCCCGATGGCGTGGTACCTGCCCTCTCAGAACCCTATCCTGTTCGCTCGATCCGTTTCGGTCGTCAAACTGGAGGACGACCTAGCGAAACCTTACCAGGCGACGATGCCCTGCAAGTACAACTCGAACCCATCGACCCCGAAGGCCAGGCCATCAAAGCCCCCGGCCACTTGCTCTTGCAAGCCATCGAGATCAACCCAGAGGGACTGAAACGCCCGTTGAGTGTCTGGGAGATCCCTGCCGATCAACTGCGCGAGAACTGGCGCAACGGCCTGTTCACCACCGGCTATTTGCTGACTTTACCTTGGAAAGTCTGGCCCAGCACAGAACGACTGCGACTCATCGCCCTGTTTCGCATGGTCGATGGCCGCTGTTTCGAGGCGGACAAGGACATCACCGTGCGCGTGTTGCCGGAATATAAGCGGAAGTTGGAGACTCCGGCCAACCCGAACAAAGCAATCGTACCGTCGCCGGAGAAGATTCCGCCGATGCCCAGGTCAGAAGGCCAATCGGAGGAGCCGCCCCCCGTCAAAAAGTCGATGCCGCCGGCAGATAACGATGCGACTCCTCCGCCTTTTCCACCTCCGCCGCCAACTGGTAAAGGCTCACCGCCAGCCGGCAATGGATCAACACTGCCATCGCCTGATCCGATACCGCCACCGCCGCCGCCCCCTCCGGGCGACGGGCCAGCCTTGATGAGCAGCTCGGCAAATGGGCCGACCATTCGCTTGCTCAAGCCGATCAAGATGGTGGAGTAGTGAGCCGATCAGCCCTGGAAGCGGCTACACATCGGCCCGCAGGGGGGGCCCTGCGACTGGCAAGCGGTAGGCAAACGGCTGCCTTGCACCACCTTTCCTGGGCCAGGTAGACTCATCTGCCGAGCCAGTTTGTTGCTATGGCATTGTGGACATTCTGCTTGCTCGTCTCCGAAGACTAGAGCCTCGAAGGGATGCTGACACTGTTCGCACACATACTCGTACAGTGGCATACGCGAGAGAACCTCCCAACTCAATTGCGGCGACGGCGAGCCAGTTCGCTGGCTCGCAGCAACACTTGGCGTTCTTTGTCCGTCAATCCTTCCATGCCCACGCGAGCGATCTTCTCCAGGATCGCATCCACTTGAGCTTCAAGGACTTCCTGATTGATGATAGGGGGAGCCGGCTCATCGGAAGTTCCTGGACGCGACTTGTGAATGGGCGGAGTGATGGGTTCCTCTTCGGAATACACTCGCAAGCGGGGCCGAGAGGGGCGGCGCAACCAGTTCCGCAGACCGGCGGTCAGATCCAGCAGTCTCCAGTGCAGCTTGAAGTAGGCCAGTCCAAAGACGGCTCCCGACAGATGTGTACTCCAGGCCACTCGATCCGATAGCGTCAATTGCGGGATCAGTCCCTGAGCCAACATCAGACCGATGAAGACCCACACGGGGATGGGAATCACGAAGAACAACAGAATCGTCTGCGAGGGATTGTAGAAAGCGGCCACCACCAGCACAGCGAGAACCGCCCCCGAGGCACCGATCACGATCAAATTGACTTCTTGCTGTGCCAGGGCAAGCAGCACCGTGCCTACGCCGGCCAGGACAGCAGCGACGAGATAAAAGGTGAGGAACTCCAGGCTACCGACGCGTTCCTCGACCTGCCGGCCGAAGAAGAACAGCAGCAGCATATTGCCGAGGACGTGCCAGGGAGTGGTCAGGTCGTGTAGAAAGGCGTAGCCGAGCAACCGCCAGACCTGGCCTTCGAGAACCTTGCGGATGTCCAGTTGCAGCCATTCGGTCAGGTTAAGGGGATTAAGCGGTTCGCGTGAGACAAACTGGGCGATAAAACAGCATACTGTGATCCCGATCAACCAATAGGTCGTTCGCCCCTGATCGGCAAGGCCAGCCAGGAAGCTCGACCCTTCACGACGGTAGTAGTCTCGGTCGTAAATCCCCATGTTCGCCTGCTGGTTCGCAGTCGTTCCCGAAGAGGGCAGTGGCTCTGCGAGTGGACTGACCTCGCCCAAGAAGCAAACCGAATTCTTCTTCGTTGTATCACACCTTGGCGACGGAGCAAAGACCGCCTTTGGGAAACCAACGTCCAAGCTAAAATGGGCAATAGACATTCCGATCGCGGCTGCCCACCTCTGAACCAGTAAACGCCATAGTCAGTTGACGTGGGTAAGGCTGCTGCCCAGTGACGATAGGCTTTGCGGCGGACGTGTGGTTTCAGTCAGTCGCGTTTGCTGGCGGTTACCTCGACCTGCACCTCGACCTGTCGCTCGTAACCCAGTACTTTGCCTGTGAAGCGGATTCGCGCAGGGCCGGCGACGAGCGGTTCGAGTCGAATAGCCACTTGCGTCTTGTCGCCTGGTTTGCCGACCGGCTCGAGTTGCTTGAAGTGTTTGGCATCGAACTTCCAGGCACCGGCCTCCGGCTCGGTGGGCTGCGGCTTGCCACCCCGAGGCAGGGCCAGCCCCTGCGCCACAAGAGTGAATGCCTTGCCCACCACGGCAGTCGTACGAATCCGGCTCACGCCGTCCTCACCCTCTTTCTCCGCTCCCAGAACAATGCCTTGCCCGGTGATCGCAAAGGTCGCCCCGCTCGCCCAAATGCTGCCTACGCTGACCAGCATTCCCAGGATGACCAGTGTTCCTGTCAGCCGATTCGAGATCTTCATTTTGTTGCTCTCCAGAGGTTCTTCGCGATTGGCACCTAGCTCGCCCTCTATTTCGATCCTACAACAGCTATTCTCTCTTGTCTCGCGGTAGGGAGGTTGGCATCTTCTGACGATCGGGCAGAAGCGGGCTTTGCCTGGCGAAGGCGGATCTCCAATTGCAGAGTCGCGATCCCAATCAGCACATAACAGCCCGCCGCAACGGCAAAATTGCCAGCCTCGGCCCACCAGGCAGCGAGAATACCGCCCAGCACGAAGCCGATCAGGTTGCCCAGGTGTGTCAGTGCGGTCGCCAGACCGAGCGACTGACTGCGTTCGGCGGGATCGGCTCCCCCCGAAATGATGGCGTACTGAAGCGTCGAGGTCGGGGCAATACCCGCGCCCGTACCCAGTCGAGAGAGCAGTACCACCCACCACGGTGGCCAAAACACCAGCACCAGCATCGACACCGCCATCAGAGTGGCACCGATGGGGGTGAGGAACGGAACCCGAGCATCGTGAAGCCAGCCCCACCACGCGGAACTCAGCACGCTGGCTGTCCCCGTCAGCGTCATGACCATCGCCGTGAACCCTACCCCCGTGTTCCACCAGGCCGGCACTGCTCCGCTCTCCGCCACCCACGCCGCGATCAGCTTGCCCGCGTAGATGGCCAGAACCGCCTGCGCTACCGTGAAGGCGAACTGGCCGAGTACCAGGATGCCAAACGCCTGTCGCAGCAGCGGTTGCTTCAGGGCACGTCGTGCGGCTCCCCATAGACCCACGAAGGGATTGGGAGAGACCTTCGGCACGAAGCCTTTTTGTCGCAGCAACAGCCAACACAACAGTCCCGTGATTAGGATGACTCCGCCCAGCAGAGCGTAGGTGAAGCGGAATCCCATTGTGACGGCGAGAACTCCTCCTAGTAACGGGCCGAAGATCTGACCGGCCGGCGTGGCGGATTGCAGCACGGCGATAGCTCGGCCCTGATGGCTGTTGGGCGTGACCACGGCGATCAGCCCCAGGCAGGCCGCCAGCACTCCGGAGATCATCCCCTGCACCATGCGGATGATCACCATCTGGTCGGCCGACTGCGCCACCGCCATCAGCAACTGCGTCAGCCCTAGTCCTAGGCAGGCGCGTACCACTTGTTGTTTTGGCCCAGTGCGATCGGCCACCCAACCCCACAGAGGCGTGAAGACGATGGTGGTGAAAAACGGCCCGGCAAGGATCAACCCAGTGTACACTGCCCTGGCAGAGTCGCTCTCAACGCGGAGAACGGGATCCTCGGCTAGGTAAAAGGGCACGAAGGTCAGCCCCAGATTCATGGCCAGTGTGGTGAGAAACTGCACCAGCCACAGTACCCGGAGCGTCTGCTGCCAGTCTTGCAAATCGCATCTCCCCTGTGTTCAGACAGTCAGCCGTGCTAGACGATCCGCTTCGTGTAGAACGGCCCCCGTCTGTGGGTCAAGGCACTCGATGAATCCGTTCGCCACCGGAGCCGTGACCACGTTGCGAGCCGCGGGGTAGTCCTTGTGGAAGATCCCCGGAGCTGCCATCACGCCTGTCTGGAGAGCATTATAGAGAGCTTGCGGATTGGCCAGTCGTCGCACCAGGGAGGCCAGCGGCACCTGTGGTGCCGGCCTTGGCCCGCCGTCCAGACCGGCGATGTGGCGGAGCGTCCGAGTGGCCTCCGCCACCAGATGGGCGCGACGCTCGACCACCAGAGGATGCTGGCGCAGACGAAGCAGATCCGCCGCGTGGCAACGGAACACACGCACGCAGCGACGTACCAGTTTGGAACTGTCGATCACATCTTCGACGCCCGCGACGTGCAGTGCCTCGCAGTAGCTGACCAAGTGGATGGCGTGCGGCTCGACCAACAGTTGCAGGAAGGTCGAACGCGCCAACTGATAGCGTGCGGCATCGAGATCGGGAGGGAAACTGTCGATGCCTGTGCGGGTTTCGCGCCACAATCGGGCACCCGAGCGCGAGCCGGTGATCAGTTCCTCTGCCAAGTCGAGGCCGGCCAGCATCTTGGCCAGATCGGCATGGTCGCCCGTCTCGCGCGGCTTGTTGAACTGCAATTGCAGAATCAGATCCTGCACCCCGTTGGCGAGCATCACGGCGGTAATGAGCGCGTAATCGACGACGATGAGCGTATCGTGGGCCCAGCGCGAGGAGAAGTGGTTGGGATCGTTCATCTCCACGGGAATGCCGTGCTTCGCCAGTTCGCGCACGGTGGCCTGATGCTCGATAATGGATTCTCGCAGTGGCGTGGGGCCACGGCCGTCGAGTTCGTTGAACCAGAATAACGGCACGGCCTGATGCGAGCCGATCAGCATGCCGGCACGCAGACAGGTTGCCACGAACGGAACAAGGCCAGTGACGTGGGCATAGGGTTTCATACCAGGGAAGTTGCCCCGTCGCGATGCCTGAAACAATTCGACCAAGTGTTCCGGCGTACTGTACGGCACGCCGCCGTCGTTTTTGCGGCCAAGGAAGGCGGTCGGATCGCCGAAGTACCGCTGCGAGAGATCTGACGAACCGAGCGAAATCTCATCGACGACCCGAGCCTCGGCCAAGGCGGCAATACCCTCGACTGTAGGGGCGATGCTCGGAGCTGGGATGCCGAAGTGGGTTCGCAACAGCGGCATGTCCATCTCGCGGATGCGCTCGGTGTAAGAAACCTTGGCGCGTTCCGAGGGCACGCTCAGAGGCGGTTCATTGCGGTAGTCGTCGTTGCTGGCCACCTGCCGAGCTAGGTCGTCTAGTTCCCGAAAACGCGGCGGGTAGAACTCCGGGCGCAACTCCTCTAGAATTTTTGTCCGAATGGCCGCTGGCACAGCGAAGAACTCCAGCACCCGGGCACTGGCCCGCATCGGATCGAGATCCTGCGGCATCGTCCAGACTTCGCAGGGCAGATCGTGACGAATGCTGTCCACAGCCCGCATAGTCTCCGGCAAGCCTGCTAGAGCCACTCGCCGCGCTGTGCCGCCTGTGCGGCTGAGCAATCCGCTGTCGCGTAGTCGTTGCAGACAGCAACGAAATTCTCGAAGCCCGACCTCTGGACTGAGCCGATAGCTGAACCCCAGCCAGGCTGGATCGACACGATTGATTCGCTCGAGTACCACCTCAAGGGGCGTGGCCGGCGGCATCACATGCGGCTGCAAGCCCGCCTTCTGAGCGATGCGGGCGACCCGAAACAAGCCCTGCGTGTGCGGATCGTCTCCCAAGGTGGCTAGGACACAAGTTCGAGCCATTTCCGCTCCCTCCGCGAATGGGCGAGGTTGCCAAGCAGATAATCCTTGAGGTACTCCAGGGAGAAATCTCGGAGATTGCGACCGCTGGAACGGATGTCGCACTGGTTGAGTTGCGAGTACAAGTCGATCACTCTGGAGATCGGCTCACAAGGGATACCGAAGCGCTGGGCCAGTGCCTCGAAAGGCACCAGTCCCGTGGGCACATCTTCCTCGGCGTAACGCTGCTGCGGGCAAGAGTTGGACTGGAAATTCGGCGTTCGGCCGATGGCCGAGGCAAGACTCTCGCCAGGGATGCGTTCGATGCCGTAGGTGTACGCGAGCCAGTGCTGGGCGGAGACCACTGCATCATGGATGGGGCGGAGCAACTCGGCACGTCGTCGCCGGCGTTCCTGGGCACTCAGGCCGGGGTCGGCGTTCAGGGCATCGCGTTCGACACGCGCCATGATCGCCTGCCACTCCGCCTCGCGTGGATTGTCGCGAAGGCCGAACACCTGGCAGCCGACCGCTTGAGCGATCTTGAGCCGGATCTGATCGACTTCCTCGACGATCGCTCCAACGACAGGGTTGTTGGCGATTCCTTCCATGTAGAAAGAGTAGGGGCGACCCTGTGCGGCGGCGAGTTGGATGGCCGGCAAGTTGAGAAGGTAGGCAGTCGGATGGAAAACGGCACCAATGTTGCCCAGGGACGTGGCGGCAGGCGTGCGACTGAATACGATGCCGGGAAACATCGCCTGAAGCAGCAGCAGACTCTCGGCCGCGACTCGGCCCTCGGTACTGGCCACCCAAGCACGCTTGCGCCGCTTGATGTAGACCGATCCAGGGCGATAGCATTTGCAGGCGTAGGGGCAGGTCTGGAAGGCTATGATTGGATAGCCTTCCCCGAGAATCTGCCAGAGATAAGGTGCGGCCAAGCTGCGCGACGGCGACAAGACAATCGGCACTCGTCGCCGACGACGCTGCAGCAACGGCGCGAGTTCTCGGGCCGTCTGTTCGTGGTAGAGTGAGGGATGAGTGAAGAAGATCAGATCGCAGGTGTCCGCCAGGCGTTCGAGGTCATGGCCGACCTCCGAACCGAACAAGGGGACAAAATGGCTCTTTTCGTCGGGCACGTCCTCGGGTCGATCGACCTGGACACCGCCTTGCTGTCGAATGGCCTCGACCACCTGTCGCCCATGATCGCTGGGCCGAGCGTAACCGTAAACCAGGGCACCTTCGCTGACGAGGTCAGCCAGGAAAGCTGCGCCGGACTGGCTACTTACCCCGTAGATGCCGATGTGTGCCATTTTTCACGCTCTCTCTTGTGGGGCGATTCCGAGTGAAAACGACTGGGCATCTCTAGTACGGCCGATGGGGGGCGAATCTAGCAGCGACTTTTGCTGCGAGCCTGCTACCATGCAACACGCAGCAGGCCGCGATTGCGAACCAGTGCTAGATCGGCGACCGCGACGGAGTATTACAGAGATGAGGCAACAGGATTCGGGCACGCGGGTGAGTCTGCTCGGCCGCTTACGGCAAAATCCGACCGATCAGGCAGCCTGGGACGATTTCGTCGAACACTACGGCAGCCGAATCTACGCCTGGTGTCGCCGCTGGAATCTTCAAGAAGCCGATGCCCAGGATGTCACCCAGAACGTGCTGCTGAAACTGGCTCAGAAGATGAAGGATTTTCACTACGATCCGAGTCGAAGTTTCCGCAGTTGGTTGAAGACGCTGACCCATCACGCCTGGAGCGACTTCCAGGAAGCCCGCAAACGTCAGGGACAGGGCAGTGGCGATAGTCAGATCGGGCTGTTGTTGGACAATGTTCAAGCTCGAGATGACTTGCTAGAGCGGTTAGAGGAGCAGTTTGACCGAGAACTGCTCGAAGAGGCTATGGCCCGGGTGCGGATGCGGGTGGCACCCCAGACCTGGGAAGCCTTCCGACTGACGGCTCTGGAAGGCTTGGCCGGGGCGGAAGCTGCCTCACGCATCCCGATGGCTGTCGGCCAGGTGTTCGTCGCCAAGCGAAGGGTGCAAAAAATGATCCAGGAAGAGATCGCCCGGCTGGAGAATCCTTCCGAGGAGTAATCGCCATGAGAACCTGTCCCAGTCCCGCTGAACTGGAAGCCTTCCTCGAGGAACAACTGGGAGATCGCCAGCAGGTGCTGGCCGACCACATCGACGAATGTCTGCGCTGCCAGGCTGCTCTGGAACGGCTAACACGCGACGACTGCCGGAACCAAGTGGCCTTTGTGGAAGCTAACGCCCCGTCAGTGCCGGCCGTTCTGCGTGAACGGTTGCGAGAATGCTTGTCGCGCACAGGCACCTCCAGTCGCAGCTATTCGAGCAGCACCGGCCCTACACCACCGCCGGTGATCCCGGGCTATGAGATTCTGGGCGAACTGGGGCGAGGCGGTACTGGCGTGGTTTACCTGGCCCGGCAAACGGCACTGGATCGGCTGGTGGCCTTGAAAGTTCTGCGGGCCGGGGCCAGTGCCGACCTCCGAGATCGTGAGCGATTCCGTCAGGAAGCAGAGGCGGTGGCTCGGCTGCGGCATCCGCACATCGTCCACATCTACGACATCGAGGAAGTCGATGGGGTTCCCTATCTCGCTATGGAGTACGTCGAGGGAGGCAGTCTCGCCTCTCATCTGCGCGGCGATCCGCAATCGTTCGCCGACTCGGCGCGATTGATCGAAGCTCTGGCCCGTACCGTGCATTACGCCCATGAGGCGGGCATCATCCACCGCGACCTCAAGCCCGCCAACGTCTTGCTCAGCACCACTTCACGCACCAACCACGTTGCTTCTGTGCTGCACACGGCTCAGGTCAAGGTCACCGATTTCGGTCTGGCCAAGCGGATCGACGATCCCATTTCTCGCACTCGCAGTGGCGAGATTGTTGGCACTCCTTGCTACATGGCTCCCGAGCAGGCCGCTGGGAATGTCCAATTGGGGACGGCGGTAGACATCTACGCGATGGGAGCCATCCTCTACGAGTTGCTGACCGGCCGTCCTCCGTTCAAGGGAGCCACGGTCGTCGATACGGTCGTGCAACTGTTGCATCAGGAGCCAGTTCGACCCAGTTACTTGCGGCCCGAATTGCCGCGCGACCTGGAGACGATCTGTCTGAAGTGCTTGCAGAAGGAACCTAGCAAACGCTACGCCAGTGCCCTGGCCTTGGCGCAGGATCTGGCCTGTTTTCGCCACGGCAAGCCGATCAAGGCACGGCCAGTCGGGCCCGTGGAGCGAGCGGTCAAGTGGGCGCGACGGCATCCCTTGCCGGTTGGATTGCTAGCGGGTTTGCTGTTTGTCACTGTGGTGGGGTTCGCTTCGGTAATCTGGATGTGGCGTTCGGCAGCAGCAGCACATCTTTCGGTGCTGGAGGAGAAATGGCAGAAGGAGTTGGAACAGGAGGAAGCCGAGATCGCTCGTGCCGAGGCGGCACAACAGCGGCGGCAGGCCCAGACAGCCTTGTACTACAGCCGAATCGCTCAGAGCCAACTCGCTTGGCGCGTCAACGACCACGTCACCGCACAGCTAGCCTTGCAAGCCTGCCAGCCCACACCGGGACAGGAGGATCGACGCGGCTGGGAATGGTATTATCTCCGCGGTCTTTACCAGACGGATTTGTTCACCTTCTCGCACGGTCGGCTTGGCGAAAGCGGCGAAGTAGCCTATTCGCCCCCTAGTGCCGACAAATCTCGATCTTTCGTGATTGCTTCGATTCTGTCTGGCTCGCCTGCTCAGGAGTACCCCGAGGGCGAGTTGTGTGTCTGGGATGCCAAAACCGGTGAGTCGATCTTCGCTCGGCCTGTCTCCGAGCAGATGCAGCGACTGGCCTTTTCCCCCGATGGCAAATCGCTAGCTCTGGGCGGCACCGATGGGACGATTCTCGTGGTGGATGCAACCGATGGTAGTGACCTGCTCGGCCCGATCACCCCCCACACCGATGCCATCTGTTCTCTGGCTTATTCTCCCACCGGGGATTTCCTAGTGAGCGGAAGTTGGGACAGA
>Ga0308411_10002073_pt1 | contig 13642 bp, 9 predicted proteins | sample HotsprottomLayer_2_FD_203530 | JGI IMG/M metagenome (GOLD analysis project Ga0308411, IMG submission 203530) | Hot spring phototrophic mat microbial communities from Octopus Spring, Yellowstone National Park, Wyoming, United States -... | ecosystem: Environmental > Aquatic > Thermal springs >...
TCGAGGAACCTTTCCGCATGCCCGCGCCGGGCAGTCTACCGTTGGAACATCGGCCGGTGATCGTCGGCTCGGGGCCGGGCGGGCTGGCCTGTGCCTACTTCCTGGCCGAGCAGGGCTATCGTCCCCTGGTGCTAGAACGCGGCAAGCGCGTCAACGAACGCATTCGCGATGTCCGCGCCTTCGATGAAGGAGGGCCGCACGACCCAGAGAGCAATTATCTCTTCGGCGAAGGAGGAGCCGGCACCTTTTCGGATGGCAAGCTCACCTATCGCGGCACTGGGCCGGACGTTCGCCGCATTCTCGAACTGTTCGCCGAGTGCAAGGGCAAGCCGAGCATTCTCTATGAAGCCAGGCCGCACTTGGGCAGCAATCGCCTGCCGGCCGTCGTCAAGGCGCTGCGGCGGCGCATCGAAGCCCTGGGCGGAGAGGTTCGCTTCAACTGTCGCGTCGAGGATCTCGACTGCCGCGACGGTCGATTGCACGCCCTACTGACCTCGTCGGGCAGCATACCGGCCCGTGTGGCGGTACTGGCCATCGGCCATAGTGCCCGCGATACCTACGCCATGCTGCTGCGACGCGGCGTGCCGATGGAGCAAAAGCCTTTTCAAATGGGCGTTCGCATCGAACAGCCCCAGGAGATCGCCAATCGCGTCCACTATGGCCCGGATCGCCTCGAAGAGAAACTCGGAGCCGCCAGCTACTCGCTAGTGGCACGCGGCAAGCAGGATCTGTTCACCTTCTGTATGTGCGCAGGCGGCTACATCATGCCTAGCGTGTCTGATCCGGGCTACTTCTGCACCAACGGCATGAGCCTGTCGAAACACGATTCGCCCTACGCCAACAGCGGCTTGGTGGTGACGGTGCCCGTGGAGGCGTTCGGCGGCAGCGATGCGCTGGCCGGCGTGCGTTTGCAGCAGCACTACGAACGGCTGGCCTACCAGATCGGTCGAGGCAGCTACGCCTGTCCCATCCAGCGAGCCAAGGATTTTCTGGCCGACCGACTCAGTGACGGCGTGCTACCTAGCAGTTATCCGCGTGAGGTGATCTCGGCACGCATCGCCGATCTGGTGCCGCCATTGATCGTCGAGGCGTTGCACCACGGTCTGCCGATCATGGATCGCCGCTGGCAGGGCCGCTTCTTGTCCGAGGCGACACTGGTCGGCCCGGAAGCGCGCGGCAGTTCGCCGGTTCGCATCGTCCGCGACGAGCGGACACGCCAGACACCCGGTCTGACCGGACTGTACCCAGTGGGCGAGGGCGCGGGCTATGCAGGGGGGATTGTCAGTGCAGCCCTCGATGGCCTGCGAACGGCCCAGGCGATTGTCGCGCAATACGCCCGACTGGAATCGCCGCGTCGCGTATCGGCATACCAAGCTGAGGAATAAGGCAGGCAACTCAACCGGCGTATCGCGTCGGATCAGGCACTCCCGCTGCGACAAACCCTGCTCGCCGGATCTGGCACGAGTCGCAATGTCCGCAAGCCAATCCCTGCGGCGACGGCGCGTAGCAACTGTGCGTTAAGCCGTAATCCACACCTAGAGAGACACCCAGCCGAATGATGTCGGCCTTGGTCAGCTCCACCAGCGGGGCGTGGATGTGGAATCGTCCACCTTCGACACCGGCCTTGGTGGCCAGATTAGCCAGTTGCTCGAAGGCTCGCACGAACTCCGGGCGACAATCGGGATAGCCGCTATAGTCGATGGCGTTGACACCGAGGTAGATGTCGAAGGCACCGCAACTCTCAGCATAGGCCAGCGCCAGGGCCAGGAACACCGTGTTCCGGGCCGGCACATACGTCACTGGGATACCGCTCGTCATCTCGGCTTCGGTGCGATCGGTCGGCACGGGAATATCGGCCGTCAGGGCCGATCCGCCGAAGGCACGCAAGTCCAGATGCATCTGCCGATGCTCAGCGGCCCCCAGGGCACGGGCCACAGCGGCAGCGGCTTGCAACTCGACCGCATGCCGTTGGCCGTAGGCGATGGTCAGCGCATAGCAGGCGAAGCCATCGCGCCGCGCCACTGCCAGCGTCGTGGCGGAATCGAGTCCGCCGGACAGCAGCACCACAGCCCGAGGCAATGCAGACATGGACACTTCTCCTCCTTGGCCTTGTTGCAGGTCGAACAGAGAGCGGACGCAAGGCGATGGTGCCAACCGATCGCGTCACGGTCGAGGTTCGCTCTCCTGGCTGGTGCCGACTCCTAGGAGCCGAACGTCGATCCGCTGCGCTCGCGACAGGTCGATGCCCTCATGGGCCAGGTCGAATTCCAGCCGCGACTGATCGCTCAGAGTGACCGGCAAGCGCACAGTGAAGGTGCTACCTCGGCCCAGTTCGCTGTGCAGGCTTACCTCGCCACCGAGTAACTTGGCCAGTTCGCGGACGATGGACAGACCCAGGCCGGTGCCCCCGTGTTCGCGGGTCATCAGGTTGCCGGCCTGGCGGAACTTCTCGAAGATCAGTTCTTGCTCCTCCGGGGCAATGCCCACCCCAGTGTCCTGCACACGCAGAATCACGAACGCTCCGTCGCAGTCCACTTTGAGAACGACCCGACCTCCCTCGGGGGTGAACTTGATCGCGTTGGAGATGAGATTGTTGAGGATCTGTCGTAGCTTGACCGCATCCTGTCGCAATCGAGGCAGTCCTGGCGCGAAGATGCCGCGCAGTTCGATGTTCTTCTTCTCAGCCATCTGCTGGAACATGGTCAGAATACCCTGGCAGACATCGGTGACATCGAAGTTAGAAAGCGCCAGTTGCATCTTGCCCGCCTCGATCTTGGCCAGATCGAGAATGTCCTCGATCAGGCCGCGTAGTTGATTACTGCTAGTGCGAATGTTGGTCACCCAGCGGTGCTGTTTCTCGTTCAGCCCCGTGGCGGACTCCAGCAACTCGCTGAAGCCGAGAATGGCGTGCAGAGGGGTCTTGAGTTCATGGCTGACGCGGGCCAGGAAGTCGCTCTTGAGACGATTGGACTCGTACAGAGCCAGGTTGGCCTGGGCGAGTTCGTCCACCTTGCGATCCAGATCGTTGTTGACCTTGCGGAGACGATCCTGCATGGCGACCAGATTGCGAAGCATGCGATTGAAGGCGTGGCTGAGATCCTCGAACTCGTCACCGGTCTGGATCTCGCTGCGGACGTTCAACTCGCCGGAACTGATGGCATCGGCCACTTCCTTGAGGTGCTTGACCGGCTTGACGATGACGTAGCGGACAATGAGGTAACTGCCCATCATGATGAGAATGGCGGTCACCAAGGCGATGGAGATGAGCAGGGCGCGATTGGTGTGGAACTCCTCGACGATGGGGCCGGTCGGAAACTCAATCTTGATCATGGCCAGCAGGTCGCCCTCGGCTAGGTCGGGATTGAGTTGCCGATGACAACTCAGACACGTCTTGGTAGCGCGGACGGCTCCGTAGTAGAGGTGTTTGCCCTGGCTGAGCAACAGTTTGCTCTCTTCGGGCTTGTCGGGATGAGCGCGAAAGTCCTTGAGGACTTGCAAGCTCGCCAGATCGTGGCCGTTCTCCGGTCGGGTGGCATTGGCACTCAACGGCGTGAAGACGAACTCGCGATGGGCCTTGGGCCAGTGTTCTTCCCACTGCTGGCGAAACTCGTGCAGAGCCGACACCATGCGCGGTTGGGGCGGGTGGGCCACCGGCTGTGGTCGGCCGCTCTTGGGGTCGATTACAAGCGGATGGCACCCTGTGGCCAGTTGTTGATCGACGACCTGCACCACCAGCAAGCGGCAGGCGGCCTTGATCTGATCGTAGGCCATGTGTTCGGTATGCGAGGCGTACAGCCAGAATCCTCCGGTGATGAGCAGAACGATGAACGCGCCAAAGAGGAATCGACACTTCCGCTCCAGGCTCGTTTCTCCCAGCAAGCGTTTGAAAGCGCGATAGGACATGATGGCCGGCTCCTGGTGTATTCAGACCTTCTCGTCGGCGGAACGAGGTTCCGCCGGTTGACACCTAGGACAGAAGTGGCTGGATCGTCCCGCCACACGCAGCACGGTCAATGGGGTTTTGCAGCGAGTGCAGGGTTCCCCGCCGCGCCCATAGACGCGGAACTCCGCCTGATAGCCGCCTGCCAAGCCGCTTCCGCCGACATAATTGCGAATGGTCGAGCCGCGTCGTTCGATGGCTCGCGTCAGCACCTGCTCGACGGCTTTGCGGAGTCGGTTGGCTTCCGCCGAAGTCAACTCGCAGGCTCGTCGCTTCGGATGTAACCGGGCCTGATGCAACGCCTCGTCGGCGTAGATGTTGCCCACTCCGGCAATCACGGTCTGATCAAGCAGCACGGCTTTGATGAGCCGGGTGGTGCCGGCCAGGGTCTGCCGCCAATAGTCGGCATCCACGCCAAAGGGTTCCGGCCCCAGTCCGACCTCGGCGAAGAACTGTTCCAGAGCCGTCGCGTTGGTGTGCCAGGTGACGCTGCCAAAGCGACGAATGTCCCGGTAGCGGAGTTGCTGACCGTCGTCTAGGGCAAAGATCAAGTGCGTATGGCTGGCCAACGGTTCCTCGGGCCGCACGACGGTCAACTGCCCGGTCATGCCCAGATGGACGACGAGAAATGAAGCGTTGTCGAGTTCGAGGACGATCCACTTGCCGCGCCGTTGTACCGCCTGGATACGTCGGTCGATCAATTCGGCCGTCCAGGCATCGTTGTAGGGCCGACGCAGTTCGGCGCTGCTGGTGCGGCCGACGGCAACGAAGTGCCGATCGACCAGCAGCGGTCGCAAATCGCGAACCACGGTTTCGACTTCGGGCAACTCGGGCACAGCCGGTCGGCTCCTTTCGCGGGCAGCCCGATTGTACCACGCGCGGGCCGACTCTTGCCATGCCGGCTCTTGGGTTGATTGCCGTGGGCGATCTGATGCAAGCCGCAGTTCCCGACGAGGGATCATGCCACTATGAAGAACAGAGAGCTAACGTGCGTGTGTTGACGGGAGTTGCGATGGCCGCTTACAACGCGATGGAATTGATGATCTGTTGTGCCGCCCGCGAGTTGGAGGATGGCCAAACCGTGGCGGTGGGCACTGGAATCCCCTGTGCCGCTGCCATGCTCGCGCAGAAGACGCACGCGCCGCGACTGACCATTCTCTTTGAGGCGGGCGGGGTCGCGCCGCAACTGCCGACCATGCCTATCAGCGTCGGCGACTCGCGCGCCTTCTACCGCGCCGTCCTGGCCACCGGCATGGCCGATGTCATGGAAGCCTGCCAACGCGGCCTGATCGACTACACCTTTCTCGGCGGTGCCCAGATCGATGCCTACGGCAATCTCAATTCGACGATGATCGGCACCGACTACCGCAAGCCACGTGTTCGCCTGCCCGGTAGTGGCGGGGCCAACGATCTGGCTAGTCTGTGCTGGCGGATTCTCGTGGTCACGCCGCACGACCGACGACGCTTCGTCGATCAGGTCGATTTCATCACCACGCCGGGCTATCTCACTGGCCCCGGAGGTCGCGAGGCGGCCGGTCTGTTGCCGGGCACCGGCCCTTATCGCGTCATCACCAATCTCGCCGTGATGGGCTATCACCCGCAAACCTGTCGCATGCAGGTACTCAGCTTGCATCCCGGCGTTCGCCTACAGGACGTGCGCGACAACACCGGCTTCGAGATCGATGCCGTCGCCCCTCTCGGTGTCACCGAAGAACCCACCGACGCACAGTTACGCCTGCTTCGCGAGCAAATCGACCCATACCGCTACATCATCGGCCGCGCCTGATGCCTCAAAGATTCTCTCGGTTTCCTGATTGACCAAGGCTGCACAGCTTATACACTCGACATCATTTCCCGAATAGTCGGAGTGCGTCTACATGCCTGGGTTCTTGCGTGTGTTGCTGACAGGGCTGGTCGTACTGGCGATGGTGTCCGGTGCGTCGGCACAGCCGGCCGGTCGGCCCAACGTAGTGCTGCTCTTTGCCGACGACCAGCGGCCGGACACCATCGCCGCCTGGGGCAATCGCTATATCCACACGCCTCATCTGGACAGCCTGGTGCAGCGCGGCACCAGTTTCCGCAACAACTACTGCTTCGGCTCCAACAGCGGAGCGGTGTGCATCCCCAGTCGGGCCATGCTGTTGAGCGGGCAGACGTGGTTCGATGTCAAGCACAATCTGGCCGGTGTCACCACCTTGCCCGAGGTGCTGCGAGGGGCCGGCTACACTACTTTCGCGACCGGCAAATGGCACAATGGAGAGCCGTCCTGTGTCCGGGCCTTTCCCCAGGCGCGCTCCATTTTCTTTGGCGGCATGGACGATCACACTCGCGTCCCGATCGCCGACGTGATCGACGGCAAGGTCGTCAACCGCCGCATCGCCGGGAAGTTCTCTAGCGAGCAGTTCGCAGATGCCGCCATCGACTTCATCAACTCCCACAAGGGCAAGGAGCCGTTCTTCTGCTACGTCGCCTTCACCGCGCCACACGATCCGCGCAACCCGCCCGAACCGTATCGCCAACGCTACTACCGGGCACGCCCGCCGTTGCCTGCCAACTTCCTCGCCTTGCCAGCCTTCGACAACGGCCTGACCAAAAACATCCGCGACGAGAACCTGGCCGACTATCCGCGCACCAAAGAGGTCATCAGCGATCAGCTCTGCGAGTATTACGGCCTCATCACCCACCTCGACGAGCAGGTCGGGCGTATCTTGACCGCCCTCAAGAACTCGCGGCATGCCGACAACACCGTCATCTTCTACACGGCGGATCACGGCCTGGCGATGGGCAGTCATGGCCTGCTCGGTAAGCAAAGCTTGTACGAACACAGCATGAAATCGCCGCTGATCGTGGCCGGCCCTGGGGTGCCTGCGGGTCGCTCTACGAACGCCTTTAGCTATCTGTACGATCTGTTCCCGACCCTCTGCGATCTGGCCGGAGTCTCTGCACCGGCGAAACTGGCCGGCCATAGCCTGCGTCCCGTGTGGGCCGGCGAGAAAGCGGCCGTGCGCGATTCGGTGTTTCTGCCCTTCAGCGACCTGATGCGGTCGGTGCGCGATGCGAGATGGAAACTGATCGTCTATCCGCCCATCAACCACCGGGAATTGTTCGACCTCCAGGCCGACCCGGACGAGACGACCAATCTCGTAGATGCCCCCGCGCAGCGCGAGACGGTCGAACGACTCACCCGGTTGATGCAGAAATGGCAGCAGCGGGTCGGCGACAAACAACCGCTGCAAGTCGCCAAACCACGCAACAAGGCGGTTTCGTTCGACGACTTCGAGCGGAAGCCGGATCGCTGGCAACCGGCCTGGATCGTCGAGAAGTACTTCAAGAAGAAAGGATCTGGATCGCAACCATGACGCGCTCTCTCTTGGCGTTACTGCTGCTAGCCGTGCCGGCCCTCGCGGCCGACCGGCCCAACATCATTTTGATCTTCTCCGACGATCATGCCTACCAGGCCATCAGTGCCTATGGCGATCCGCGCAAGTTGATCGACACACCGAACATCGACCGCTTGGCGAAAGAGGGCGTGCGCTTCGACCGTTGTCTGGTGCCCAACTCGATTTGCGGCCCGAGTCGAGCCACCGTGCTGACCGGCAAGTACTCGCATCGCAACGGCTTCTACAACAACACCAACAGCCGATTCGACGGCTCGCAGGTGACCTTCCCCAAGTTGCTCCAGAAGGCCGGCTATCAGACGGCCATAATCGGCAAGTGGCATCTGGTCAGCGAACCGACTGGGTTCGATCACTGGCACATCCTGCCCGGCCAGGGGCTGTACTACAACCCGCCCATGATCCGCGACGGCAAGCGCGTCAACCACCAGGGCTACGTCACCGATCTGATCTCCGATTTCAGCATCGAATGGCTCAAGCAGCGCGACCGCAACAAGCCCTTCCTGCTCATGACGCAGCACAAGGCCCCGCATCGCGAATGGGCACCCGCCTTGCGCCACCTGGGCCATGACAAGGATCGCAAGTATCCGGAGCCGGCCAATCTGTTCGACGACTACTCAGGCCGCGGCCCAGCCGTCCGCGATCAGGACATGACGCTGGAAAAGACGTTTACGCAACTCGATGCCAAACTGGTGCCCCCTCCCAATATGACGGCCGAACAACGCGCCGTCTGGGATGCCTACTACCAGCCACGCAACCAGGCTTTCCGCGAGGCCAAGTTGCAGGGCAAGGATCTGATTCGCTGGCGATACAATCGCTATCTGCACGACTACCTCGGCTGCATCAAGGGAGTCGATGAGGCGGTCGGCAAGTTGCTGCAATACCTCGACGCGGAGGGATTGACGAACAACACACTGGTGGTGTACTGCTCGGATCAGGGCTTCTATCTGGGCGAACACGGTTGGTTCGACAAGCGGTGGATCTTCGAGGAGTCGCTGCGCACGCCACTGCTGATCCGCTGGCCGGGCCGCGCCAAGGCTGGGCTGGTCAACAGCGATCTGACCAGCGTCGTCGATCTGGCCCAGACGTTCCTCGATGCCGCCGGCGTGCCCGCCGATCTGGAAATGCAGGGAGCCAGCTTGGTGCCTCTGCTCGAGGGCAAGCGGCCAGCGAACTGGCGCAAGAGCTTCTACTACGAGTATTTCGAGTATCCCGCGCCGCACCGTGTCATGCCGCACTACGGCGTGGTCACCGATCGCTACAAACTCGTGCGCTTCTACGTCCCCACGCTGGAGGGCGCGTTCAAGACGGACTACTGGGAGTTGTACGATCGGCAAAAAGATCCCAACGAGTTGAAGAATTACTACGCCGATCCGGCCTACGCCGACACCGTCAAGGAGTTGCGCGTCGAACTGGATCGACTGCGTCAAGAGTTGAAGGTGCCAGAGCGGATGCCACGAGAAGCCTACGGGTCGCTGCTGATGCCTGCCAAGAAGAAAAAGAAGTAACAGCGACCGCTGAGAGCAAAGTCATGCAAACCCTGTCCCGCCTGCAAAGAGGCCGAGCGGGGCAAATCGTGATCGACCGAACACGCCCCCCCCGGCATTTCGGTTCCAGAATCCAACTAGTGGAAACTTCTTTCTCGACACTCTGAGGAGCCGTGCCTACGAATCTTGATATAGGATTCGATCCACATTTCCTCGGAGAGCGCACATGAAACGATTGCTGGCCGTGCTGGCCTTTGTCCTGACCTTACCGATTCTGGCGGCTGAACCTGCCCCCTCGGACGCGAATCTGTGGCTGCAATGGCGAGGTCCAACTCGCGATGGGCAGGTCAGTGGTTCGACTTGGCCCTCCAACTTCAAGGGGCTGGAACAACTCTGGCGCGTCGATTTGGCCGAGGGCTACCCTGGCCCTATCGTCGCCGCTGACCGCGTGTTCGTGGCCGAGACTAAAGATCGCAAGGAAGAAATCGTTCGTTGTCTGGATCGCAAGACCGGCAAGCAACTTTGGGAGTACGGTTGGCCCGGCTCTATGACCGTGCCCTTTTTTGCCGCTCGCAACGGCAGCTGGATTCGCTCGACCCCCGCTTACGACGGCGAATGTCTGTATGTAGCCGGCATGCGCGATGTGCTGGTATGTCTAGACGGCAAGACCGGCAAAGAACGCTGGAGGGCCGACCTGATGGCCCGGTTCAAGTCGGAACTGCCGACCTTCGGCTTCGTGTGTTCGCCGTTGGTCGATGGTGATGCGGTCTACGTCCAGGCCGGTGGAGCGTTCGTCAAGCTCAACAAGAAGACTGGCGAGACCATCTGGCGCACCCTGGACGACAAAGGCGGCATGATGGGCAGTGCGTTTTCCTCGCCGACCATCGCCACCTTGCAGGGCCGACGACAGATTCTGGTTCAAACCCGCACCACCCTGGCCGGCGTCGACGAGACGGACGGCAAGGTGCTGTGGTCGCAAAAGATCCCAGCCATGCGTGGCATGAACATTCTGACTCCGACCACCTACAAAGACAGCATCTTCACCAGTGCCCACAGCGCGAAGACCTACCGCTTCGACGTGTTGCCCACCAACACGCCTTCTATCAAAACCGCCTGGGAACTGCCGATGGACGGCTACATGTCCAGTCCAGTGCTGGTCGGCAAATATGCTTATCTGCACCTGCGTAACCAGCGGGTCGCCTGCATTGATGTCGAACAGGGCAAGACAATGTGGACGACCTCACAGACCTTTGGCAAGTACTGGAGCATGGCGGCCCAAGGCGATCGCATCTTGGCTCTGGACGAGCGGGGCATTCTCTATCTGCTCAAGGCCAACCCAGACAAATTCGAGCTACTCGACGAACGCAAGATCAGCAACCAGGAAACCTGGGGCCACCTTGCCGTCGCCGGGGATGAAATCTACGTCCGCGAACTCAAGGGCCTGATCGCCTTCCGCTGGAAACAGGCGGACAAGTAGTCGCTGTTGTCAGAAGTCGGTTGCGCTGTACAACAACTCCTCGAAGAATCATCGAACACCCTTCGTGAAAGGATTTGACTATGTCAGCACAGGTAACGCGTCCTGCTCCCGATTTCACTGCTGATGCCGTCGTCAACGGCCAGTTCAAGCAGATCAAGCTGTCGGACTACCGCGGCAAGTACGTTGTGCTGTTCTTCTATCCGCTCGATTTCACCTTCGTGTGTCCCACGGAGATCATCGCTTTTAGCGACCAGATCGCCGAGTTCACCAAGCGTGGCTGTGAGGTGATCGGTGTGTCAGTGGACAGTAAGTACTCGCATCTGGCCTGGATCAACACGCCCCGCAAGCAAGGCGGTCTGGGCGAGATCCGCTACCCACTTGTCAGCGATCTCAACAAATCGATCTCCCGGCAGTACGGCGTGTTGTTGGAAGATGCAGGGGTATCGCTGCGTGGGCTGTTCCTGATCGACAAGGCTGGTATCATCCGCCACGCTCTCATCAACGACCTGCCTCTGGGCCGCAGCGTCGATGAGGCGATTCGGATTCTCGATGCGCTGCAACACTTTGAACAGCACGGCGAAGTGTGCCCAGCCAACTGGCAGCAGGGCAAGCAAGCAATGAAGCCCGATGTCGAAGGGGCCAAGAAGTACTTCGAGTCGGCCAACAAGTAAGCTGGCTTGCGACCGTATCACGTCTCCCCGGCCCGTTCGCTGCAGGGACGCAATCCTGTTGGATCGAACGGATCGGGGAGTGGTCTTGCCCAGGGAGCGAAGGCGGCCTTTCGGATGCACTATTTGCTCGCACTCTCATATTTGCAAGTGTCAATTCTGTCGAGTGGTTGCTCGACACTGAGCATGTCACCGCCTTGATTCGCTAGACCACTCACACTACAATCAAAGTGGATAAGGGGTTATTACCTTTGTTCACCCCCCTACTCTCTCCAGGGGTACCAGCCGGATCAGAAGCTGCCCCTTCGCGTACGTCCCATACGCACCGTTGGGACACCCACCCTGGAACTTCCACCGTGGATCGATGAAGGGCTGATCGACCGAACGAGGGGGATTATGAAACGGAGACGGCACTGATATGTATGAACGGTTTACCGATCGGGCCCGGAAGGTGATGCAGCTGGCCAACCAGGAGGCCCAGCGCTTCAACCACGAGTACATTGGCACGGAACACATTCTTCTGGGGCTCGTCAAGGAAGGCTCTGGGGTTGCGGCCAATGTATTGAAAAATCTTGACATTGACCTACGCAAGATTCGTCTGGAAGTCGAAAAGATTGTCCAGTCCGGCCCGGACATGGTTGCAATGGGCAAGCTGCCCCAGACTCCGCGAGCCAAGAAGGTCATCGAGTATTCCATCGATGAAGCTCGCAATCTGGGCCACAACTACGTCGGCACCGAGCATCTGTTGCTCGGCTTACTACGCGAGCAGGAAGGTGTGGCCGCTCAGGTTCTCATGAACTTGGGTCTGAAACTGGAAGATGTGCGTGAGGAAGTCCTGAACTTACTGGGGCACAACATGGCGACGGAAGAAAGCGGCGGTGCTGGCAGTGGCGAACGCCAGGCCGGCAAGAGCAAATCGAAGACACCTGCCCTGGACAGTTTCGGCCGTGATCTGACCGAGCTGGCTCGTCAGGGCAAGCTCGATCCAGTCATCGGTCGAGCCAATGAGATCGAACGCGTCATCCAGGTTCTGTCACGCCGCACCAAGAACAATCCCGTTCTGCTCGGCGAGGCTGGTGTCGGCAAGACCGCCATCGTCGAAGGGTTGGCACAACTCATTGTCGATAGCAGTGTCCCCGAACTGCTGCGCGACAAACGCATTGTGGTTCTCGATCTGGCCATGATGGTGGCTGGCACCAAGTATCGCGGTCAGTTCGAGGAACGCATCAAGGCAGTCATGAACGAGGTGCGTCGAGCCAAGAACACCATTCTGTTCATCGACGAACTGCACACCCTGGTTGGTGCCGGTGGTGCTGAGGGGGCCATCGATGCCTCCAACGTCCTGAAGCCAGCCCTGGCCCGCGGCGAAATTCAGTGCATCGGCGCGACCACGCTGGACGAGTATCGCAAGTACATCGAAAAAGACGGTGCCCTGGAACGCCGCTTCCAGCAGATCATCGTCAATCCGCCCTCCAAGGCCGAGACCATCGAGATTCTCAAAGGGCTGCGTGATCGCTACGAGGCGCACCACCGCGTGCAGATCAAAGATGAGGCTCTGGAGGCCGCTGTCGAGTTGTCAGATCGCTACATCAGTTCGCGCTGCCTGCCAGACAAGGCTATCGATGTCATCGACGAGGCCGGGGCGCGTGTCCGACTGCGAGCCATGACTCGGCCACCGGATCTCAAGGATATCGATGCCCAGATTGAGCAGCTCAATCAGGAGAAGGAAGCCGCTGTTGCCGAGCAGGATTTCGAGAAGGCGGCCGACCTGCGCGATCGGGCCGACAAGCTCAAGAAGAAGAAGGAACAGCTCACCCGTGACTGGCGTGAGAAATCCAAGGAGATCGACGGCGTCGTCGATGAGGAGGTCATTCGCGAGGTCGTCTCCAAGATGACCGGCGTGCCGTTGACTCGCATCGAGGACAACGAGACGCAGCGTCTGCTCAAGATGGAAGAGGAGATGCACAAGAAGGTCATCAGCCAGCACGAGGCCATCCAGGCCATCGCCAAGGCGGTGCGCAAGAGTCGTGCGGGGCTGAAGGATCCCAAGCGTCCGATTGGCTCGTTCATCTTCGCTGGCCCGACCGGTGTCGGCAAGACGTTGCTGGCCAAGAAGCTCGCCGAGTTCATGTTCGGCGACGAGAACGCCCTGGTGCAACTCGACATGTCCGAGTACATGGAGAAGCACAACGTCAGCCGTCTGGTTGGTGCTCCTCCAGGCTATGTCGGCTACGAAGAGGGCGGTCAGTTGACCGAGAAGATTCGTCGTCGGCCCTACAGCGTGGTGTTGCTCGACGAAATCGAAAAGGCCCATCCCGATGTCTGGAACATGCTGTTGCAGATCATGGAAGAGGGCCGACTGACCGACAACGTCGGCCGAGTAGTCGATTTCAAGAACACCATTCTCATCATGACCACCAACATTGGCGCGGGTGAGATCATGGGTCGCCAGCCGTTCGGCTATACGGGGGCCCGTCAGCAGAACGCCGAGGCCAGCTACGCCGAGATGAAGGCCAAGCTCAAGGATGAGATGGAGAAGAACTTCCGTCCCGAGTTCCTCAACCGTTTGGACGACATCATCGTCTTCCGCGGTCTGACCAACGACGACCTCAAGGCCATCATCGACATCGAACTGGACAAGGTCAGCAAGCGTCTGGCCGAGAAGAACCTGAAAC
>Ga0308411_10002075_pt1 | contig 13636 bp, 12 predicted proteins | sample HotsprottomLayer_2_FD_203530 | JGI IMG/M metagenome (GOLD analysis project Ga0308411, IMG submission 203530) | Hot spring phototrophic mat microbial communities from Octopus Spring, Yellowstone National Park, Wyoming, United States -... | ecosystem: Environmental > Aquatic > Thermal springs >...
GCACTTCGAAGAGGATGCTCGGGGCGGTCATCGCTGAGCTCGGGCGGGCGGTTCGATCGTACGGGCGCGGATCGAGGATACCGCAAATGCCCGCGTGCGCCGCAGGCTCGGCGCGGCCCCGGTCAGCCGCGCGCCGCGAGCAGCGGCGCGGTGAGCGAAGCGAGCGAGACGCGCTGCCGGCCGCCGGCGTCGAAATTCGCCGGGTCGAGCCAGCGCTCGAAGGCCGCGCGCAGGGCGGGCCACTCGGTGTCGATGGCGGCGTACCAGGCGGTGTCGCGGTTGCGTCCCTTGTAGACCAGCGCCTGCCGGAACACCCCCTCGAACGAGAGCCCGAGGCGCTGCGCGGCGGCGCGCGAGGCGGCATTGAGCGAGTCGCATTTCCATTCGTAGCGGCGGTAGCCGAGCTCGAACGCGCTGCGCATCATGAGGTACATCGCCTCGGTCGCCGCCGGGGTGCGCTGCAGCAGGGGCGAGAAGTTGATGTGACCGACCTCGATCGACCCGGCCGACGGGGCGATCCGCAGGTAGGCGGCGACGCCCGCTGCGGTGCCGCGCGCGGCATCGACGATCGCGAAGAACATCGGGTCGTCGCCGAGGCACGACTGCTCGATCCAGGCGCAGTAGGCGGCGAGCGTCGCGAACGGTTCGAGGAGCAGATAGGTCCAGTTGCGTCCGCTCGGATCGAGCGCGTTGGCCGCGAACAGCGCCTGCGCGTGGCGGTCCGGATCGAGCGGCTCGACGCGGCAGAAGCGGCCCGCGAGCACGCGGCGGGGAGGGGGCGGCGGCGGTCGCCAGCCGGGCACCGGTGCGCCGATCGGCTGGCCGAGTGCGTTCACGTGCTGCACTGGCTCACCCGAGCCCGTGGGCACGCATCGCGCGCCGGTAGGCCGCGGCGACCGCGTCGAACTTCAGGTGCAGCTCGGCCCCGAGGTCGAACGGCACGCGCGACGGCCGCTGCGACTCGACGATCCGCTGGTCCTGGCCGAAGATCGTCCGCTCGAACGCCTGCATCACCGTGTCCGGCTGGTCGAGGTTGTAGTTGCGCGCGACCAGGCAGTAGCCGATGCAGTGCTCGGCATCCACTGGCTGCGAGACGAACAGGTAGACGATGCGGTCGGGCCCGCCCCAGTCGATGTGCTCGACGATGGTGTAGGGGAGGTGGATCTCGTAACGGGTGCGGCGCAGCTCGTCCTTGCGCTCGCCGGCGGCGAAGACCGGGAACTCGTCGGTGTTGGGCTGGTCGGGCCGGCCGTAGCTGTAGCGCACGATGTGGCCGTCGGTCTCGACCTCGTAGGGCGCGACGACCGGCTTCGCCGGGTCGCCGAGCAGCCCCGGATGGACGAACGCGAAGTGGCCGAAGTCGGTGAAGTTCTCGAGCTGGCGCGAGGCGTCGCAGCGCCACGGGAACGGCCCGGTGCGCACCACGCTCCAGCCCGCGGCACCGAACTCCGGCACCTCCGGGAGCGGCCAGCGCGGCCCCTCGAGCGCGACCCAGACCAGGCCCAGCCGCTCCTGGCAGCGATAGCCGGTCGCGCGCGCCTTGGGCGGGACGCGCGCCGGGTCGGCGAGCTGCGGGATGTGCGTACAGCGACCGTCGGGGGCATACCGCCACCCGTGGTAAGGGCAGACGATCTCGCCGCTCTCGACCCGCCCGAGCGAGAGCGCGGTGCCCCGGTGCACGCAGGCATCGCGGAAGGCGTGCGGCGCGCCGGTGGCGCCGCGCCACAGCACCAGAGGCTCGCCGAGCAGTACCACCGGGCGCGGTTCGGCCCCGAGCTCGTGCGCGTAGGCGACCGGGTGCCAGCATTGGCGCAGCGGCGCGTCGGGGTGGTCGGCCACGGCGGCTACGCGGTCACCCGCCGCCGCTGCGCCTTGACCTGCCCGCGGCGGACCTTGCTGTCCACGCGGCGGCGTTTGGCGGCGAGGGTCGGCTGGGTCGGACGGCGCGGCCGCGGGATCGCCGCCGCGCGCGCCACCAGCTCGCGCAGGCGGGCGAGCGCGTCCGCGCGGTTCTGCTCCAGGCTGCGGAATTGTTGCGCCTTGATGACGACGACCCCCTCGGCGGTGATGCGCTGATCGGGCAGCCGCAACAGCCGCGCCTTGACCGCATCGGGCAGGGAGGAGGCCCGGACGTCGAAGCGCAGGTGCACGGCGTTCGACACCTTGTTGACGTTCTGGCCGCCCGCGCCCTGCGCGCGGACCGCGGTCAGCTCGACCTCGTCCTCGCGCGGCGCGATCAGCGGACGCACTGAAAATGGGCGCTTGGCGCCTTGCAGAAGCCCATGCAGGAGAGACTATAGCCAGAATGCCGAGACCTGCCGAGTCGCCGCAGTCGGTGCTAGAGTGACCGCGTCGCGCCCGGCCACGGTGAGTTGCGCCGCGGCGCGAGCGTGCGGAAGGATCATCGATGACGTTCTTGTGGCCGGAGATGCTCTGGTTCCTGCTCGCGCTGCCGGCGCTCGCGGGCATCTACGTCCTGGTGCTGCGGCGGCGCAAGAAGAGCGCGGTGCGCTACGCCAGCCTCGCGCTGGTGAAGGAGGCGCTGGGGCCGGCGCAGCGCCTGCGGCGCCACCTGCCGCCCGCGCTGCTGCTGCTCGCGCTCGCCGCGATCATCGTCGCGATGGCACGGCCGAGCGCGGTGATCACGCTGCCGTCGGAGCAGCGGACGATCATCCTCGCGATCGACGTGTCGCTCAGCATGCGCGCTTCGGACATCCAGCCGTCTCGGCTCGCCGCCGCCCAGGCCGCGGCGAAGGCGTTCGTCCAGGAGCAGCCGTCGGACGTCCGCATCGGCATCGTCTCGTTCGCCGGCACCGCCTCGCTCGTGCAGCCGCCGACGCGCGACCGCGAGGCGCTGTTGACCGCGATCGACCAGCTGCAGTTGCAGCGGCACACCGCGATCGGCAGCGGGCTGATCGTCGCCCTCGCGGCGCTGCTGCCGGAGGAGGGGATCGACCTGGAGTCGATTCTCTACGGCACGCCGTCGGCGCGCGACAACAAGAAAGGCATCCCGCTCGGCCAGGCCGCCAAGGAGCCGCCCAAACCGGTGGCGCCAATGGCGCCCGGCAGCTATGGCTCGGGCGCGATCATCCTGCTCACCGACGGCCGGCGGACGATGGGGCCGGACCCGGTGGACGCCGCGCGGATGGCGGCCGAGCGGGGGGTGCGCGTGTACACCGTCGGCTTCGGCACCGCCGAAGGGGGCATGGCGGACGTCGGCGGCTGGTCGATCTACATGCGCTTCGACGAGGAGGCGCTGAAGGCGGTGGCCGACATCACCAAGGGGGAGTACTTCTACGCCGGTTCGGGCGAAGACCTGAAGCGGGTGTACGGGGCGCTGAACGCGCGGTTCGTGCTGGAGAAAAAGGAGACCGAGGTCTCGGCGCTCGCCACCGCGGTCGCGGCGCTGCTCGCGATCGCCGCCGCGGTGCTCTCGCTGCTCTGGTTCCACCGCGTCGCCTGACCGCGGCGCGATCGGCCGCTCAACGGCGGCGCGGCGGGTCTTCGGCCCGGCACGGTCCGAGGACGGTCATCGCAACGATGGCGCGGCGCAGCTCCTCCCGCGAGCCGAAGAGCCGGTGGGCCGGCGGTCGTGGCTGCGGTGGTGCGGCGGCCGCGCGCGGCGGCGGCGCGCGCCGGGCCGCGAGCACCTCCTCCGGCAGCGCGGCCGCGCGCGAGGCGCGACCCCAGCCGGTCTCGAGCGGCTGCTCCGTCTCGACCGGCCGCGGCTCGGGCGCCGGCAACCGCTGCCGTGCGCGGCGGGCGAGCCGCTGGATCAGGTAGTTGAAGACGACGATGCCCAGGAAGACCAGGGCATAGACGAGGAGCTCGAGCGCGAAGCCTCGCATCGCCGCCTCACGCGCGCGGCGGGGTGGGCGCGGGCGCGCCGGCGGGGCCGGCGATCGCTGCCCGCATGTCGGTGTCGGCCTGCAGGTTCTTCATCCGGTAGTAGTCCATGATGCCGAGGTTGCCGCTGCGGAACGCCTCGGCCATCGCGCGCGGCACCTCGGCCTCCGCCTCGACCACGCGGGCGCGCATCTCTTGCTCGAGCGCCACCGCCATCGCGCGCCGCTCCTCGGCCTTCGCCTGGGCGATCTGCTTGTCGGCGTTCGCCTGGTCGATCTGCAGCTTGGCGCCGATGTTCTCGCCGACGTCCACGTCGGCGATGTCGATCGAAAGGATCTCGTACGCGGTGCCCGAATCGAGACCCTTGCTCAGGATGTGCTTGGAGATGTGGTCGGGGTTCTCGAGCACGTGCTTGTGGCTGGCGGCCGAGCCGATCGTGCTCACCATGCCTTCGCCGACGCGCGCGATGATCGTCTCCTCGCCCGCGCCGCCGACGAGACGGTCGATGTTGGTGCGCACCGTCACCCGCGACACCGCGATCAGCTGGATGCCGTCCTTCGCCACTGCGGCGATCTTCGGCGTCTCGATCACCTTGGGCAGCACCGACATCTGCACCGCCTCGAGCACGTTGCGCCCGGCGAGGTCGATCGCCGCGGCGCGCTTGAACGTGAGCGGGATGTTCGCCTTCTCGGCCGAGATCATGGCGTTCACCACCCGCACCACGTTGCCGCCGGCGAGGAAGTGCGCCTCCAGATCGTTCAGCGGCAGGTCGAGCCCGGCCTTGACCGCGCTGATCCGCGCGGTCACCACGGTGTTGGGCGGGATGCGCCGCAGCCGCATCGCGATCAGCGTGAACAGGCCGACGTAGGCGCCGGACGCCCAGGCCGCGATCCACAGCGGGATCGGCACCAGGTAGAGCACGAACGCGATGCCGAGCACGAGCAGCACGAGCAGCCCGAACCCTCCGGCCAGTCCGGTTTCCAGTCCACTCATCGGTCACTCCTTTGTGTTGGGTTGGGCGATGCGGCGCACGACCACCCGGTTGCCGTCCACGCGCACGACGCGCACCGGCTCGCCGGGATCGATGTGCTCGCCCTCGGCCACCACGTCCACCCGCTCGCCGTCGATCTCGGCGAACCCGGACGGGTGCAGCGGCGAGATGGTGCGCCCGGTCCGGCCGACCAGGCGATGCTCTTCCTCGCGCGCCGCAGTGTAGCCGCGGGCCGAGGACAGCGTGTCCTCGAGCACCAGCGCCCGCCCGACCGGCGTGCGCGGCATGAACCGCAGCAGGAGCAGCGCGCCGACCAGCGCGAAGAGCAGCGCGAACACGACCCGTGCCGCGGCGGTGAGCCAGAACGCCGCGGTCGCGCCGCCGCCGCCGAGGCTCATCACGAGCGCCGCGACGAGCGCGACGATGCCGAGCGCGCCGGCGATGCCGAAGCCAGGCGTGACGAACAGCTCGAACACGAGCAGCGCGACCCCGGCAGCGGCGAGCAGCAGCTCCTCCCAGCCGGCGAGCTGGACGAGCCAGTGGCCCCAGAAGAACAGCGCCAGGCTGCCGAGGCCGACGATGCCGGGCACGCCGAATCCCGGCGTACGCAGTTCGACGATGATGCCGATCATCGCCAGCGTGATCAGGAGCGAGCTGAGCACCGGATGGGTGAGGAAGCGCACCACCCGTTCGGCCCAGTTGGGGCGCGCGGGGCGCAGCTCCGCGCCGCCGAGCTTCAGCTGCGCGAGGACCGCGTCGAGCGAGTCGGCGCGGAAATCGGCGAGCTTCTGCTGGAGCGCTTCCTCGGTCGTCAGGGTGAGGAGCTTGCCCTTCTCGACCACGCCGTCGATCGCGACGTCGGGATCGACCATCGCCTCGGCGATCGCGGGCGGCCGCTTGCGGCTCTCCGCCGTCGCGCGGAACTCCTTGCGCACGTAGGAGACGGTCTTCTCGGAGGTCGGTTGCGTCCCGCCCCCCGGGGCGCCGGCCTGGACCGGCGTCGCCGCGCCGATCGTCCCGCCGTCGGCCATCGCGAGCTTCTCGGCGGCGAGGCTGATCAGCGCGCCGGCCGAGATCGCGCGCTTGTTCACGAACGCGACGGTGGGCACGCGCGCCGTGAGGAGCGAGTCCCGGATCTGCACTGCGGCGTCGACGCGGCCGCCGAAGGTGTTCACCTCCAGGATCACTGCGGCGGCCCCGGCCTTCTCCGCCTCGGCGAGCACGCGCGCGACGAAGGGCGCGAGGCCGAGGTCGATCACTCCTTCGATCGGGACCACGTATACGACCGCGGGGGCCACCGCGTTCGTCTGGGTGAGCGCCTGCCCGGCGGGGCACAGCAGCGTGGCGGCGAGCAGCAGGGATCGGAGTAGGGACATGTTGTCGGCCGGGAGCGATCTCCCACCCCCTGAAGCCGCCCGCGGCGCCGCAGCGGTGCCAGCAGCCTCACCTCTGATACAGAGACCGCGAGCGCGCCGGGAAATTCCGCGTCCGCGCACTCCCGGTCGCGGGCGATGTTACCGCGACTTGCGCCGGGGCGACCCGGCGCGACCGCCGGGAGCCTGCCTTGCTCGATGCGCTGGCGCACGCGGCGCTCCTGGAGTAAGTTCGCCAAGTCGTCATAGCAGGAGGGCCGCATGGGCATCGCGCTACCGAGCAGTGAGTTTCCGATACGAACGGATCTCGCCGAATCGCACGACCGCGCCTGGGCGGCGATCGCGGCACCCGGCACCTGGCTCACCGGGGCGCGGCGCGTCGCGGTGGCCGCCGAGGTCCGCAACGCGCGCCGGTGCGAATACTGCGCGCAGATCAAGGCGGCGTTGTCGCCGAATGCGGTCCAGGGCGAGCACGCCGGCCTCGGGGTGCTCGGTCCGGCCGAGGTGGAGCTGGTCCACCGCGTGGTGTCCGACCCGGGACGGCTGAGCGAGCGCTGGGTCGACTCGCTGCTCGCGCGTGGGCTCACCGACGGCGAGTACGTCGAGATCGTCGGCATCGTCGCGATGGTGATGATGATGGATGCCTGCGCCGCGGCGCTCGGGCTCCCGGAAACGCCGCTGCCGGCGGCGCTGCCCGGCGAGCCGACGCGCTACCGGCCGCCCGGCGCGAAGAAACAGGCCGCGTGGCTGCCGCTCGTGGAGCCGGAGGACGCCGTGGCCGCGGACGGTCCGATGTATCCGTCGCCCAAGGCCGGCTACATCTACCGCGGACTTTCGCTCGTGCCGCAGTCGCTACGGGACTATTGGGCGCTCGCCTTCACCCATTACCTGCCCGCCGAGGAGGTGTATCGGTTCGACCGCTCGATCCGCGCGCTCAGCCGGCCCCAGGTCGAGATCGTCGCGGCGCGCGTCTCGGCGCTGCACCAGTGCGCCTATTGAACGACCGCCCATTCGTACATGCTCCGTGAGAGCATGGAGATCGGCGGCCGGGAAGTGGACGTGCAGGGCGTGACGAAAGGGTTCGACGAGGACGTGGACATCCCCCACGCGCAGGCGCTGGTCGCATTCGCCGAAGCGGTGGTGGCGCGCGACCCGGGGCGGATGGCTGCCGGGCGCGCGGCGCTGCGCGTCGCAGTGGGCGAGGCGGGATTGGTCGACGCCGCAGCCGTGGCGGCCGCGTTCCACGGCTTCGTGCGGATCGCCGACGCCATCGGGATTCCGTACACGACGGCGGCGCGCGGCGCCGATGCACCCGAGATCCGCGCGCGCGCCGGCGTGAACGAGTTCTACCGGGTGCGCGGCGGCGAGTGACCGCGGGGCGCGGGGGCTTCGGTCCCCGCGCTCGCCGGCGTCCGCCAGCCAGCGGCGCGCCGGCGTCGCGGCCACCGCATGCGCGCTCAGCTCGGGCAACGACGACATGCCCTGGGCGCCGCGGGTCATCGATCGAGCCGGTCGATCTCAGTCATCGAATCAATCGGCTTTACCCGCTCGGGGGCGGCCTGTAGCCTGCCCTCCGCAGTTCCTCGAGGAGAGCGCGAATGACCGATCGAACGAAGTGCCCCTTCAAGCACGTGGCCGGCGGCGGAACGTCGAATCGGGACTGGTGGCCGAATCAGCTCGACCTGAAGATCCTCCACCAGCACTCGCCCTTGTCCGACCCCATGGGCGAGGGCTTCAACTACGCCGAGGCGTTCGAGAGCCTCGAGTTCGCGGCCCTGAAGAAGGATCTCGCCGCGCTGATGACCGACTCGCAGGCGTGGTGGCCGGCGGACTTCGGCCACTACGGGCCGTTGTTCATCCGCATGGCGTGGCACAGCGCGGGCACCTACCGCACCGGCGACGGCCGCGGCGGCGGCGGCACGGGTCAGCAGCGCTTTGCCCCGATCAACAGCTGGCCCGACAACGTCAACCTCGACAAGGCGCGCCGGCTGCTCTGGCCGATCAAGCAGAAGTACGGCCGCAAGATCTCCTGGGCCGACCTCATGATCCTCGCCGGCAACGTCGCGCTCGAGACGATGGGGTTCAAGACCTTCGGCTTCGGCGGCGGTCGGGTGGACGACTGGGAGCCGGACGAATCGGTCTACTGGGGCGCCGAGAGGAAATGGCTCGACGACCAGCGCTACGCCGGGGACCGGGCGCTCGAGCAGCCGCTCGCCGCGGTGCAGATGGGGCTGATCTACGTCAATCCCGAAGGCCCGAACGGCAACCCGGATCCGGTCGCGGCGGCGAAAGACATCCGCGAGACGTTCGCCCGCATGGCGATGAACGACGAGGAGACCGTCGCGCTGATCGCCGGCGGCCACACCTTCGGCAAGACGCACGGTGCCGGCCCCGCGTCGCACGTGGGCCCGGAACCGGAAGCCGCGCCGATCGAGGAACAGGGGCTCGGTTGGCGCAGCAGCTTCGGTACCGGCAAGGGCGCCGACGCGATCACCAGCGGGCTGGAAGTCACCTGGACCACCACGCCGACGAGGTGGAGCAACGATTACTTCCGGCTCCTGTTCGGCTGCGAGTGGGAGCTCACGCAGAGCCCGGCCGGCGCGCACCAGTGGACGCCGAAGGGCGGAGCAGGCGCCGGGACGGTGCCGCACGCGTTCGACGCGTCGAAGCGCATCACACCCGCGATGCTGACCACCGACCTCGCCCTGCGCTTCGACCCGGTCTACGAACGGATCTCGCGGCGCTTCATGGCGAATCCGGACCAGTTCGCCGACGCGTTCGCACGGGCGTGGTTCAAGCTGACGCACCGCGACATGGGCCCGCGCAGCCGCTATCTCGGTCCGGAGGTTCCGGCCGAGGAACTGCTGTGGCAGGACCCGATCCCCGCGGTCGACCACGAGCTCGTCGACCAGCACGACATCGCAGCCCTCAAGGGCAAGATCCTGGCCTCGGGACTGTCCGTCTCGCAGCTGGTGTCGACTGCGTGGGCGGCGGCCTCGACGTTCCGCGGCTCCGACAAGCGCGGCGGCGCGAACGGCGCCCGCATCCGCCTCGCGCCGCAGCGGGATTGGGCGGTCAACGAACCGGCCAAGCTCGCGCAGGTGCTGACAGCCCTCGAGGGCATCCGGGCGGATTTCAACGCCACTGCCGCCGGCGGCAAGAAGGTGTCGCTCGCCGACCTGATCGTCCTGGCCGGGTGCGCTGCGGTGGAAGCGGCGGCGAAAAAGGCCGGCCACGCCGTGACGGTGCCGTTCACGCCGGGTCGCATGGACGCCTCGCAGGAACAGACCGACGTGGAATCCTTCGCCGTGCTCGAGCCGATCGCGGACGGTTTCCGCAACTACCTCAAGGGGAAGTACAGCGTGCCGGCCGAGGCACTGCTCGTCGACAAGGCGCAGTTGCTGACGCTGACTGCGCCCGAGATGACGGTCCTCATCGGCGGCATGCGCGTCCTGAACGCCAACTTTGGCCAGTCCCGGCACGGCGTCTTCACCAACCGGCCGGAGGCGCTGACCAACGACTTCTTCGTCAACCTGCTCGACATGGGCACGGCATGGCAGCCGGTCTCGGACGCCGCGGACGAGTTCCAGGGGCGCGATCGGAAGACGGGTGAGCCGACGTGGACCGGCACGCGGGTCGATCTCATCTTCGGCTCGAACTCGCAGCTGCGGGCGATCGCGGAAGTGTATGGAAGCGCCGACGCAGGAGGCAAGTTCGTCCAGGACTTCCTGGCGGCGTGGGCCAAGGTGATGAACCTCGACCGCTTCGACCTGACGTGACCGCGACGGGACCCGGGACGTGGGCCGCGCCGACTCCAGGCGCTGCGCGTGGCCCGGCCGCGCAGGTCCTTCATACGGGAGGGGCGTGCAGCAGCGGCGCCTCGCGTCGGGTCGGATGAGCGAGCACCGCCAGCAGCCCCGCGAGGGAGCGCAGATCGTCGCGGTTATGGTCGACGACTTTCGGCAGCGGGGCGCAGTCGCCGTGCTGGAGCCAGCGCTGCCACGCCATCGGGACCTCGCTCCCGGGCAGGTCACCCACGCGCTCGAAGCCGAGCGCATTGGCCTCCGCGGTGCGCAGGCGGCAGTCGGGCCAGCCCTCGCGCAGGCGGCGGCGGGTGACGTGAAGGAGATCCAGATGCGGCGGCTCGTCCGGCCATTCGAGCTCGGCCAGCCGCGCGCGCGCCCGCAGCAGCGGCAGATCGAACGACTTGCCATTGAAAGTGATCAGCCGGTGTGCGCCGGTCACGGCGGCGATGGTCTGCGCGAGCAGCGCCGGCTCGCCATTGAAGCCGGTCATGAGCAACTGCCGCACGACCAGGGTCTCGTCGCGCACGGTCGCCAGCCCGACCAGGAACGCGGTGGTACCGGTGCCGCCGGCGAGGCCGCTCGTCTCGGCGTCGAGGAAGAGCAGCCGCTCGGCGTCGGCGACGCCATGCTCCGGCGCGGAGAGGCGTGCGCCCTCGGCGAGCGCGGCCGCCGACTCGATGCGGGTCGCGCCCCGACCGAGCGGGAGCGGGAAGCTGCGCACGACCTCGACGAGCGCCGGTGCGACGACCCTCCCACCGAGCGCCTGGGCGAGCCACTCGTCGGTCGGCCGCTGCGCCTGGATCGCAGCCGCGCGGACCCTGAGCCGCGCGATCCGCTCGGCGAGCGGTAGCGCAGCCGGCCCGGCCGGGGCGCCGACCCCGAGCCTCGCGAGCCGGGCGGCGAGGTCGCTCAATTTCGCAGCTCCGGGAGACCAGGGTGCTCTCCTCGCATCAAGGCGAGGACGCGCAACGCCGCCGACTTCGGGCTGTGGCGCGCCCGCGGATCGGTGGTGAGCACCGGCCCGACGCAAGCCGGGCAGCCGTGACTGCACGGGCACTGCGCGACGAGGTCGATCGCGCGCTCGATCACGCGGTCGCGCAGGTCGTAGAGCGGCGCGGCGAGCCCGATTCCGCCGGGGAAGTTGTCGTAGAGATAGAGGGTGGGGCGGAACGCGCGGCCGCCGGCATCGAGATCGAACGCGTTGCCCTCGAGCGTGCGGGCCTGCGCGCGACCGTCGGGGCCGGCCGCGGCGGACCACGCGCTCTCGGGCCCGCCGTCGCCGACCGCCTTGCCGATGTCGTGCGGTTCGGCGAGCGACACCAGCGCGGCGATCCGGTGCGTCGCGTTGGCGGCACCCAGGAAGCCGTCGAGCGCCTCGTGGCGGGTGGAGAACTCACGCGCCAAAGCGTGCGGCGAGAGCTCCCACCACACCGCGGTGGTGTGCATCTCGTGGTCGGGCAGCCGCACCTGCCCGTAACCGACGTTTTCGTGGGTGTAATAACGGATCTTCTTGTAGCCGGCGACTCGGCGTAACACGTGGACCTCGCCGTGCGCCGCGCGCGCGGTGCCGGTCGCGGCGGCGCCGAACTCGTCGAGCGGCTTGACCTTGGTGTAGTCGATCGCCTCGGTGTAGTAATCGGCGTCGGTCTCCCGCACGAACGCCTTGCGTCCGACCCAGTCGAGCTTCTCGACCTGCCAGGCGGCGGCCTGGACCAGGTAGATCGCGCCCTCGTAAAGCGTCACCGCGGCGCTCGCGTAGTCGACCTCGGCGAGGACGTTCCTGCGCCCGTCGGTGACGTCGACGACCACGAAGTTGCCGTCCGCGATCGAGCGCAGGCTGACCGCGTTCGCGGGATAGCCGTCGGCGATCCAGTGCCAGTGCCGGCCGTCGCGGTGGAGCACGCCCTGGCTCGCCAGATAGCCGAGCGCATCGTCGAGGTCGATGTTGCCGAAGCGCTCGCCGGCCGCGAACGGCAGCTCGAAGGCGGCGCAGCGGACGTGGTCCATCAGGATCAGCAGCTGATCGGGATCGACGCGGGCGTGCTCGGGGCTCGCGCCGAGGAAAAACGCCGGGTTCCGCGCGAGGTACTGGTCGAGCGGGTCGCTCGAGCAGACGAGGACCCCGACCGCGGTGCGCTGGCGGCGGCCGGCGCGCCCGAAGCGCTGGAGCGCCCCGGCGACGGTGCCCGGATATGCGTTCAGCACGCAGACGTCGAGCATGCCGATGTCCACGCCCAGCTCGAGGGCCGACGTCGAGACCACGCAGTCGAGCTGCCCGGCGCGCAGCTTGGCCTCCTTGTCGCGCCGCTCGGTCGGGAGGTAGCCGCCGCGGTACGCCGCCACGCGGGCCGGGAGCCGTGGATCGCGGTCGAACACGTCCTTGAGGTACTTGGTGAGCACTTCGACCTCGATCCGCGAGTTGGCGAACACGATCGTCTTGAGGCCCATGCGCACCGCCAGGCGGGCGATGCGCGTGGATTGCGAGCGCGCAGAGGCGCGGATGCCGAGGTCGGCGTTGACGACCGGCGGATTCCAGACGAGCAGGTGCTTGCGCCCGCTCGGCGCGCCGGACTCGGTGACCGCGGCGACCGGACCGCCGACGAGCTTCTCGGCCAGCTCGGCCGGGTTGGCGATCGTCGCCGAACACAGGATGAACGTCGGGTTCGAGTCGTAGAAGCGGCAGATTCGCTTCAGCCGGCGCACGAGGTTCGCGACGTGGGCGCCGAACACGCCGCGATAGGTGTGCAGCTCGTCGACGACCACGAACCGCAGCGACTCGAAGAACTGGGCCCACTTGGTGTGGTGGGGCAGGATGCCCTGGTGCAGCATGTCGGGGTTCGAGACCACGACGTCGCCCTTGGTGCGGATCGCCTTGCGCGCGTCGCCGGGCGTGTCGCCGTCGAAGGTGTAGGCGCGGACACCGAGGTTGCCAGCGGCATTGAGCTCGAGGATCTCGGCGACCTGATCCTGCGACAGCGCCTTGGTGGGGAAGAGGTAGAGCGCCTTGGCGCCGGTCTTCAGGGCGGCGTCGAGGACCGGGAGGTTGTAGCAGAGCGTCTTGCCCGACGCGGTCGGGGTGACGATTACCGTATCGCGGCCGGCGGCGATGTGCTCCCAGGCTTCCCGCTGGTGGCTGTAGAGCTGCAGGATGCCGCGCTCGCGCAGGGCGCCGGCGAGACGCGGGTCGAGCCCGGGCGGGAAGTCGGCGAAGCGCGCCTGGCGCGGCGGGATGACGACCTCGCCTGCGATCCGGGCGCGGTCGCTGCGCTTGAGCGCGCCGATGAAGGCGTCGGCGCCCTGGGCCGCAGGCCTGGGGCTCGGCGCGGGCTCCGCGGCGAAGAGCTCGCGCGCACTGGCGGTCGGCACTGGCATCGTGTCCCCCTTTGCGCGATCGGGAGAGGATGCCGCAGGCGGTGGCTCACGCGGTGAGCCTGTGGCCGCGATCGACGCGATCCGGCGCCGCCCCTGCTCCGCGCTAACGTGGAGGGCGCCCGCGGCTAACGCACCACCTCGCGCATGACGTCGAGCACGATGCCGGTCCGGCGGTCGAGGAGCAGCACGTGGCGGCCGACGATCACGCGCTCGAGGTCGGGCGGCAACGGCGACAGCAGGCGCTCGAG
>Ga0308411_10002076_pt1 | contig 13634 bp, 11 predicted proteins | sample HotsprottomLayer_2_FD_203530 | JGI IMG/M metagenome (GOLD analysis project Ga0308411, IMG submission 203530) | Hot spring phototrophic mat microbial communities from Octopus Spring, Yellowstone National Park, Wyoming, United States -... | ecosystem: Environmental > Aquatic > Thermal springs >...
ACTCGGCTCACCTACAAGGCCACCGCGCAGGTGGGCGGCAAGCTCGCGCAGGTCGGGTCGCGGCTGATCGACGGCGTCGCGCGCAAGATGGCCGACGAGTTCTTCACGCGCTTCAACGAGAAGCTCGCCGGCCCGGCCCCGGCAGCGGCGCCGGCCGGCGCGCCGGCGAAGGGTCCGTGGCTGACCGGGCTCTATGCCGCGATCGCGGCGTTCCTCGTCACGCTCGCGATCATCTGGCTCGCGTCCTGACCCGGCGCTCGACGAGGTGCGCGGCGCACAGGTCCTCGAGCGCGGTCCCGACCGACTTGAACACGGTGATCTCGGCCGCCGACCGCCGGCCGGGATGGCGCCCGCGCGCGAGGTCGGCGAGCTCGGCGCGCACGTGAGCGCGGTCGATGCTGCCGGAGGCGATCGGCTGCACCAGGTCGCCCGCCTCCCTGAGCGCCCCGTCGAAGGTGTCCACGAAGACCTCGGCACCGGCGATCAGCGCGTCGTCGCTCTCGCGCATGTCCGGCGTGAAGGCGCCGACCAGATCGACGTGCGTCCCAGGGCGCACGAGCGCGCCGCAGACGAGCGGCTCGCGAGCGGTCGTGGCCGCGGTCACGATGTCGGCAGCGGCGAGCGCGTGCGCGAGGTCGGCCGCGCGCGTCGCCGGCAGCCCGCGCGCACGCAAGCGCGCGGCAGCCGCCTCGGCCCGCGCCGGCGAGCGGCCCCATACCGCGACCGCCTCGATGCGCCGTACCGCGCAGTGCGCCTCGGCCATGAACGGCGCAAGCGCGCCGGTGCCGATCACCAGCAGCCGGCGCGCGTCGTGGCGCGCGAGGAACGTCGCGGCCAGCGCCGAGGCGGCGGCCGTGCGCCGCAGGGTGAGCGCCTCGCCGTCGAGGAATGCGAGCGGATGGCCGGTGGTCGCGTCGCTCAGCAGGTAGAGCGCGGACACGCTCGCCAGTCCGCGCGCCGGGTTGCGCGGAAAGACGGTGACGACTTTCACGCCGAGCCTCTCGGCGTCCCACGCCGGCATGATGAGCAGCCGGTCGCCCGCGGGGTTGAGTGGCAGGCTCGATCGCACCGGCGCGTTCGCGCCGGTGCGGAACGCCTCGCCGAGCGCCGCGACGAGCACCGGCCAGTCGAGCGCCGCGTGCACCGCCGGACCGTCGATGAAGGGAATGGTCGCGGTCATCGATGCGCCGCCGACGGGCCGACGCTAAGACACGCCGGCTCCGCTGTCAACGCAGGTCCGTGGCGGGGCGCGTGTGCACGCGGGGCGCTTGCTGCGCGAGCCGAACGTCATCTCACCGGCGGCGCGAGCCGGCGCAGGTGGAGCGTGCGGTCGCCGACCCGCTCGCTGCGCTCGGGCGGTCCGGCATCGGCGAGGTCGTCGTCGAGCCACACGATCCGCACGCCCGGCCGCCGCCACGCCGGTGGCAGCGAGCGCGGCGCGGGCGCCGCATCGGCGGCCCGGTAGAGCACCAGCACCGTCGCCTCGCCGACCTCGGTCGCGAGCGGGTCGCCCAGCACGAGGCGCACCCGGTCGCCGACGCCGGCGAGCCGGACGTGCCAGGCCGCGCGCTCGATCTGCGCCGCGTCGGGCTCCACGCATACTGCTCGGGCGCCGAACTTGCGCGCCGCGGCCACCACCACGCGCCCGTCGCCGCAGCGCGGGTCGTGGACCACGTCTGCGGCCGACACCTCCGCGAGGCGCAGCATGGCGTCGACCAGCGCCGGTCCGGTCGGCTCGAGCGGCCACCCCGGGACCGGCTGCGAAGCGGCACCGCCGGCGCAGCCGAACGCCAGCGCGAGCCCGACCGCGGCCGCGCGCGGCGCCGCGCCCATCAGCCCGGACGGGCGGCCACGGCGTCGCGGGTGCGATCGCGTCCGGGCGCGCGCTCGGCGGCGAGCGCCACCAGCTCGCGCACCGCGGCGACGTAGCGCTCGAACGCGACATAGGTCGCGTTGCTGTGGCCCGCGCTCTCGACCAGCAGCAGCCGCTTCGGTTCGGGCGCGGCCGCGAAGAGTCGTTCCGACATCGCGGCCGGCACGAACCGGTCGGCGGTGCCGTGCACGAACAGCACCGGCGCGCCGACCCGCGGCACCTTGTCGATCGAATCGAAGCGCTGCGTGAGCACCGCGCCGAGCGGCAGCGCCCCGTAGCCGATCGCCGCGGCCATGTCCCGCATCGACGTGAACGTCGCCTCGACGATCAGCCCGGCCACGTCGCGATTCTTGCTCGCCAGGTCGATCGCGACCGCGCCGCCCAGCGAGTGGCCGTACACGAACCGGCGCGCGGGATCGGGCTCGCGCTGGCGCAGATGGTCCCAGGCGGCCTGCGCGTCGGCGTACACCTGCTCCTCGGACGGCAGGTCGCCGTCGCTCTTGCCGAAACCGCGGTAGTCGATCGCGAGCACCGAGAAACCCATGCGCTGGAAGCGCGCGATGCGGAACAGATTGTTCGACAGGCTCCAGCGCGACCCGTGCAGATAGAGCAGCGCGGGCGCATCGGCGCTCGCCGCCGGGATCCACCAGGCGTGGACCCGTTCCGCGCCCGCGCCCGCGCCGCGCACCGCGAGCCAGAGCTCCTCGTGGCGCAGGCCGTGGTCGGCCGGCGTCGCGTGGACCTCGCGCTGGGCGCGGAAGATCCACTCGCGCTGCTTCACGTCCAGGTAGGCGCAGCCGCCGGCGGCGGCCGCGACGGCGCCGACCAGCGCCGCGGCCGTGGCACGGCGCAACGCGCCGGTCCGGCCCACCGGCCTACCTCGCCCGGACGGCTACTTCTTCACCGCCGTCCACTTCGACTCGAGGCCGGTGTCGGTCTTCACCGTGCCCTCCATCGCGTTGCCGCTCACCCGCCCGGTGAAGTCGCGGCGCACGCCGGCGTTGTCCACGAACGCGAACACGATCTTGTCGCCGGTCAGGCGAGCATCGCGCAGGCCGGCGTTCACCGCGCCGAGCTTCACCGAGCCTTCGAGCTTCTGGTACTTCTGCTCGAGCGCGAGGTCGAAGCCCTCGGCGCCCGCCTGCAGGCGCCAGTTCCCCTGCACCTTCGCCGGCACGATCCACAGATAGGCGCGGCGGCCGTCGAGGTTCGATACCTCGTCGGGCTCCCAGTCGTCCATGTTGAACTGGTGGGAGGCGAGCCGGGTGCCGGGCTTCATCTCGAGCAGCTTCGGCCGCAGCTTGAGGTTGAGCCCGGGCAGAAGATACATCGTCACGACCGTGGCCTGGCTGAAGTCGCTCTCGAAGATGTCGGCCTTGACGAACCGCACCTTCCCGGCCACCCCTTCCTTGGTCGCCGCGCGGTTGGACAGCTCGACCATGTCGGGGTTGTACTCGATGCCGAGCGCGCGCGCGCCGAACTTCTTGGCCGCGGCGATCGGCGTGCGGCCGTCGCCGGAACCGAGGTCCACGACGAAGTCGTTCGGCGTGGTCTGCGCCATGCGCAGCATCCGCTCCACCAGCTCCTCGGGGGTGGGCACCCAGATCACGTCCTTGCCGGCTTGGCCCACCTGCGGCGTGTACTCCTTCTGGCCCTGCTGCGCGGCCGCGGCAGCGGCAAAGACGGCGAGCGCGACGGCGAGGGCCGACCGGCGCGCGAGTGAAACGAATCGGGTGGTGTTCAACGTGGGCTCCAGGAAAGCGAAGCGCCGGCGACCCGCCGGCGAGGCGCGATTCTAGCGCCAATGGCGCGCTGCGCGCCGGTGGCCGGCCAGGGAGCGGCGGCGCCCGCGAGGCAGCCGGGTGCGGCGGCCGAAGCGGCAGATTTCCACACTGCAAACCCGCCACCGCCCCGGGGCCTTCAAGAGGCGCTGTTATGATCGTTTGATGGGAGGAGACCACCCTGCGGCAGCCCGGCCGCCCGTCGAGGCGTTCGAACTCGCTGGCGCCGGGATGGTCGTGGTGGACGCGGCCGGGATCGTCCTGCGCGCGAATCCGGCCTACTGCGAGCTGACCGGCCGCGCCGAGCCGGAACTGGTCGGCCAGCCGTTCGTGCAGGCGTTCCCGAAGCCGGCGCAGGCCGCGGTGCGCCGCACGCTGCGCGCGGCGCAGGCTCCGGACGCGCTCCCGATGCCGAGCCACTGGACCCTGGTGCGCCCGGACGGACGCACCGTCGCGGTCCTGCTCACGGTCCGGCCCGCCAGCACCACGGCGGCGCTTGCCGTGGTGACGGTGACCGACGTCACCGCGATCGCGGCGACCGAGGCCCGACTCACCGCGGTGCTCGAGGAGCAGCGGCTGATCCTGGAACACGCCCAGGTCGGCATCCTGTTCGTCCGCAGCGGGCGGATCATGCGCGCCAACGCGACGTGCGCGAGGATGTTCGGCTACGCCGAACGCGAGCTGATCGGGCAGCCGGCCGATCTGGTCCTGCCCGAGCCCTCCGGGCGCGATCGGGAAACGGCCGACTGGCCGTTCGCGCCGGGGCCGGTCCTGCTGTCGGGCGAGCGCCTGCTGCGCCGGCGCGACGGCAGCACCTTCTGGTGCGAGGTGGACGTGCAGCCGTTCGGCGCCGCCGGCGAGCCGCGGCAGGCGATCTGCACCCTGCGCGACGTGACCGCCCGCCGGCGCGCGCAGGACGAGCTCGCGCGGGTGCTGGTCGATCAACAGGCCCTGCTCGACAACGCCTCGGTTGCGATCGTGTTCACGCGTGACCGCGTGGTGCAGCGATGCAACCGCCGCGCCGAGGAGCTGTTCGGCTACGCGCCCGGCGAGCTGATCGGCAGCCCGGGCTCGGTGTTCTATGCCGACGCGGCGGCCTATGCCGCGATCGGTCGCGAGGCCGGCCCGGTGCTCGCGCGCGGCGAGCCGTTCCGCGCCGAGCTGCAACTGCGGCGCAAGGACGGCTCGCTGATCTGGTGCCGGCTGCACGCCAAGGCGATCGATCCTCGGGCGACTGCGAACGGCACCATCTGGATCGCCGAGGACATCACCGAGTCGCGGCGCGCGGCCGAATCGCTGCGCCTGGCCGCGGCCGAGCTGTCGGCGATCTTCGACACCGCGGCAGTGGGCATCGTGTACGCGCGCAACGGCGTGATCGTGCGCTGCAACCGGCGCCTGGAGGAGCTGCTCGGCTACGCCCCCGGCGAACTAGATGGACGGCCGACCCGAACGGCGTTCGTCGACGACGCGCAGTACGAGGCGTTCGTCGCCCAAACCCATCCCGCGCTCGAGCGTGGCGAGACGGTCGAGGCCGAGGTGCCGCACCGCCGCCGCGACGGCGCGGTGATCGTGTGCCGCGCCGCCGGTCGCGCGCTCGCGCCGGGCGACCTGTCGCAGGGCCTGATCTGGACCTTGCAGGACGTGACCGCCGAGCGGGCGGCGCAGGACGCGCTGGTGCGCGCGCGCGACGAGCTCGAGCAGCGCGTCGCCGAGCGCACGCGCGACCTGGCGGCCAAGAACGCCGAGCTCGAGTCGGAAGTGGCCGAGCGCAAGCTCGCCGAGGAGACGCTGCGTCGGCGCAGCGAGCGGCTGCTCTATCACCGCAACCAGCTGCTCGAGCTCGCCCGCCGCGACCGCGCCGATTTCGCGAGCTCGCTCGGCGAGATCCTGGCGGTGGCGTGCGCCACGCTGCGGCTCGACCGCGCCGGGTTCTGGCGCATGCTGCCCGACCGCCGGGGCCTCGTCTGCGAGGCGGTGCACCGCGCCGACGGCGGCGAGGATCCGGCGCCGGTGCCGGCGGCGGTGGATCCGGCCGAGCACCCGGAGTACTTCCGCGCGATCAGCGCGAACGAGATCGTCGCGGCCGAGGACGTGTCGAGCCATCCGGCGACCCGCTCGCTCGACCCGGCGTACCTGCGGCCGCTCGGCGTCGTGTCCACGCTCGACGTCCCGGTCTGGCTGGCAGGCCGGGTGGTCGGAATGGCCTGCCTCGAGGCCACCCGCGCGCGGCGCGAGTGGCACCCGGAGGAGATCGACTTCGCCACCGGTATCGCGACGGTGATCGCGCTCGCGATCGAGGCCTCGCAGCGGCGCGACGCCGAGGACCGGCTGCTCAAGCTCGCCCACTACGACAGCCTCACCGGCTTGCCGAACCGCAACCTGCTCGCCGACCGGCTGCGGCAGGCGCTCGCGCTCGCCGCACGCCACCGCGAGCGGGTCGCGCTGATGTTCCTCGACCTCGACCGCTTCAAGAACATCAACGACTCCCTCGGCCACCACGTCGGCGACCAGGTGCTGAAGGAGGTGGCGGCGCGGCTCACGCGCACGCTGCGCAGCGGCGACACCGTGGCGCGGCTCGGCGGCGACGAGTTCGTGATCGTCCTGCAGGAAGTGCGCGAGCCGGCGGACGCGGCCACCGTGGCGCAGAACCTGCTGGACGAGCTCGCCCCGCCGTGCTTCGTCGACGGCCGCGAGCTGCACCTGTCGGCGAGCATCGGCATCACGCTCTACCCCGACGACGGCCGCGACCCCGACGCGCTCATGAAGAACGCCGACGCCGCGATGTACCACGTCAAGGACGCGGGCCGCAATGGCTACCAGTTCTTCGCGGCGACCATGAACCAGCAGGCGAACCGCCGGCTGGCGGTCGAGAACGAGCTGCGCCGCGCCTTGCGGCGCAACGAGCTGGTGCTGTACTACCAGCCGCAGGTGGACCTCGCGCGGGGCGAAGTCCGCGCGGTCGAGGCGCTGCTGCGCTGGCGCCACCCGGAGCGCGGACTGGTGATGCCCGGCGGCTTCATCGGCATCGCCGAGGACGGCGGACTCGCCCACGTGCTCGGCGAGTGGACGCTGCGCGCCGCCTGCGAACAGAGCCGGCGATGGCAGCGCGAGGGACTCGCGCCGGTGCCGATCGCGGTCAACCTCTCGGCACGCGCCTTCCGCGTGCGCACGCTCGCCGACATGCTGCGCTCGATCCTCGCCGACACCGGCGTCGAGCCGCGGCTGCTGGAGCTCGAGATCACCGAGACGGCGATGATGCAGCCGTCTAAGCAGACGATCGAGATGCTGTCGGAGCTGTCGGCGATGGGCGTCCAGATCGCGGTGGACGACTTCGGGACCGGCTACTCGAGCCTCGCCTACCTGAAGCGCTTCCCGATCGACAAGCTGAAGATCGACCGCTCGTTCGTGCGCGACCTGCCCGGCAACGCCGATGCCGCGGCGATCACGCAAGCGACGATCTCGCTCGCCAAGAACCTCGGGTTGCGAGTGGTGGCCGAAGGCGTCGAGACGCCCGGGCAGCTGGAGTTCCTGCGCGCCCACGATTGTCACGACGCGCAGGGTTTCCTGCTCTGCCCGCCGCTCGAGCCGGGCGAGACCGCGCGCATCTTTCGCCGCGAGCCCGTAGCGGCCGCGGTCTGACGCGCCGGCGTGGCTCAGGCGGCCGCGGGCACGGCGGCGGGGCGGCGGGACGGCCCCGCCAGGCGCCAGAAGCACGCGAACGACTCGCAGAGCGGCGCGGGGTCCGGGAACTGCCGCGGGACCGGCTCGAGTCGCAGCGATGCGGCGCCGAGCGCCTCGCGATAGCCCGGGTTGAGCGTGGCCCGCGCGACGACCGACCGCGCCGCGGCGAGCAGCCCGACGAGCTCGAGCAGGTCGCCGGCCCAGACGAGGTCGGTGACCGCGCACAGCCGTTCGAGGACGAAGCGCCAGCGCGCGGCCGACCAGGGGAAGGCGCGATGGAACGGCAGGTGCAGGACGCCGATGGCGAGCGATCCCGGCACCCGTTCGCCGAGCGCCCAGGGGTGCACCAGCACCACGTCGCGACCGGCCAGCGGCGGCAGCGCGGCCGCGCCGACGCCGGGCGGGACCGAGACGAGCGGCGGCGGGGACAGCGCGCGGGGCCGGTCGCGTTCGGGGCCGACCCGCTCGTTGGAGCGCGCGAAGCGCGCGAGGTCGGCGTACGAGCGGTCGAGCGCGGTGCCCGGCCGCACGAGATCCGGCGCGAAGCGCGCGACGTTGTCGGCGGTGAAGAGATAGGGCCGGGCGGCGAAGGTGCCCGCCACCCACTGCCAGGAAAGGTGGTTCGCGCCGAGGTCGCCGTCGAGCAGGTGGCCGTACAGCCAGTCGGCGCCGGCGCGCCAGTGGACCTTGCGCAGGTGGATCAGGTACGACGCGAGCCACATGCGCGCGTGGTTGTGGACGTACCCCGACTCGTACAGCGACCGGACCGCAGCGTCGATCACCGGCACACCGGTCGCGCCCTGCAGCACGTCGGACGGGAGCGCCGCGGCGTACTCGACGCGCGGCGGCGGGCGGCGGATGTCGCGCAGGATGCCCACCCCCAGGTGGCGCCAGACGTGCTGCCAGTATTCGCGCCAGGCGAGCTCGAAGACCAGCTTGTGGCCGGGGCCCACCCCGCGGGCCGCGAGCGCGCCGACCACCTCCGGCACCGAGATGAGCCCGTGCGTCAGATAGGGACCGAGGCGGGTCACCGGGCCAGCCAGAGCGTTCCGGTGGCGCGCATAGCCGTCCGGGTCGACGGCTGCCAGGCGAGCGAGGGCCGCATCGCGCGTGGGCGGGAAGTGCCCCAGCGCGCTGCTGACGACCGGCGCGGGCGCGGGGGGCCGACGACGCCGAGGTCGCAGCCCGCTCGGCTCCCTTGTCGCCAAATCGTCCACGACAATTCTTACGGTGTCGGCAGCGGTCCGGATGCCGGGGGCCTACCGCGTCAGAGAAAAACGGCCGACGTTGCGCCGGCCGCGAACCAACTCGGGACAACTCGCTCAGAGGCGATCCGGCGGCAGCGAGCGAACACCACGTTCAGTCGGGGGGAGGAGGAGGAGAGACCGCAGCCCCGCTCGCGCCGCCGGATCGACTGGGAAAGTAGCACGATCTGGCTTTTTTGTCCATGACAATTTGGCGGCTGAGCGAGTGAAGCAGAGCCAGGGCGCCGCCGTGCGCCCCTCGATCAGGTGCCGGCGATCGTCATGCCGTCGATCAGGATCGAGCCGGAGGTGTAGGCTCCACGGCGGAGGAGGTCGTTGCCGATCGCGGCGATGCTGCGGAACATGTCGCGGAGGTTGCCGGCGATCGTTACCTCCTCGACCGGGTAGCGGATCTCCCCGCCCTCGACCCAGAACCCCGCGGCCCCGCGGGAGTAGTCGCCGGTCACCATGTTGACGCCCTGGCCCATCAGCTCGGTGACGAACAAGCCGGTGCCGAGCTCGCGCAGCATGCCTTCGAGGTCGAGCGGCCCCGGCTCGAGAATCACGTTGTGCGCGCCGCCTCCATTGCCGGTGGAGCGCAGGCCGAGCTTGCGCGCCGCGTACACGCCGAGGAAATAGCCCTCCAGCACGCCCTCGCGGACCACCTCGCGCGGGCGCGTGGCCACGCCGTCGTCGTCGAAGTACGAGCTCGCCATTCCGCGCAGCAGGTGCGGATCCTCGCGCAGGTTGACGATCGGCGAGAAGATCTGCTGGCCGAGGCTGTCGAGCAGGAACGAGCTCTTGCGGTACAGGTTCCCGCCGCTCGCGGCAGCGACGAAAGTCTGCAGCAGCCCGGTGGCGAGCGGGGCCTCGAACAGCACGCGCGCCTCGCGGGTGCCGATGCGCCGGCTGCGCAGCCGCGACAGTGCGCGCCGCCCCGCGTAGTCGCCGATCGCCTCCGGCCGCGCGAGCGCGTCCGGCGCGCGCTCCCACGAATACCAGTCGTCGCGCTGCATCTCGCCGTTCTCGCCGGCGATCACCGCGCACGAGATGTAGTGCCGTGAGCTCGGATAGCCGCCGCGGAAGCCGGCGGTGTTGCCGGCAAAGAACTGCGACTGCTGGCAGGACACGGTGGCGCCCTCCGAATTGACGATCCGCGGATCGAGGCGGAACGCCGCCGCCTCGCACTCGCGCGCCATCGCGATCGCCTCTTCCACCGACAGCGCCCACGGGTGGAAGAGATCGAGGTCGCGGATCTCGCGCGCGATCAGCTCCGGTTCGGCGAGCCCGGCCGCCTCGTCGGGCGCGGTGAAACGCGCGATCGATAGCGCCGCCCGCACCGTGTCGGCGATCGCTCTGGCCGTCAGGTCCGAGCTCGAGGCGGTGCCGCGCTGCCGGCCGACGTACACCGTCACGCTCAAGCCCTTGTCGCGGTTGTACTCGATCGTCTCGACCTCGCCGCGGCGCACCGTGACGCTCTGCCCGTAGCCCTCGGAGACGTCGGCCTCCGCCTCGCTCGCTCCGTGCGCGCACGCGAGCGCGAGCACGCTCTCGACCATCCCGCGAAGCTCGTCCTGCGAATAGGTGAAACGCGACTCGGGCATGGCGGGCGGCGGGAGCGGGGAAGGATTCTGCGGCGGGGCTGACGAGCTATTATACGGGCGACACCCGCGACGGCCGGTCATGGACGACACCGCACCGCTCGCCCTGCGCGAGCGACCGAGCAAGACCCAGCGCAAGCGCACGATGCACGAGCTGCAGCGGCTCGGCGCCCGCCTCGCGGCGTTGGGCGACGAACAGCTCGCTCGCTTCGAGCTGCCCGAGCCGCTGCGCGAAGCGCTGCTCGAGGCGCGCCGCGTGCGCAGCCGCGAGGGCCGCCGCCGCCAGCTGCAATACGTCGGCCGGCTGATGCGCGCGGTGGACCCGGCGCCGATCCGTGCCTCGCTCGCCGCGATCGACGGTACCTGCGCCGCGGCGATCGCGGCGCAGCACCGCATCGAGCGCTGGCGCGAGCGCCTGCTCGCCGACGACGCCGCGCTCGCCGAGCTCGCGCGCGATTGCCCCGGCGCCGACCCGCAGCGGCTGCGCGCCTGTGTCCGCGAGGCCCGCAAGGAGCGCGGCGCGCAGCGGCCGCCGCGTCATTACCGCGCGCTGTTCCAGCTCATCAAGGCGGCGCTCGCTCCGCCGTCGCCGACAGTCGCAGCGGACGAGGATCGGCCATGACCGGGACGGCTCACGAGCGCCCGCTGAGAGTCGGCCTGGTCTCGATCAGCGATCGCGCGTCGGCGGGCGTGTATCGGGACGAGGGGCTGCCCGCGCTGAAGGAGTGGCTCGCCCGGGCGCTCGCGACTCCCTGGGAGGCCGAGGAACGCCTGATCGCCGACGACCGGCCGACGATCGAGGCCACCCTGGTGCAGCTGGTGGACGACCGCGGCTGCGACCTCGTCCTCACCACCGGCGGCACCGGCCCCGCGCCGCGCGACGTGACGCCCGAGGCGACGCTCGCCGTGGGCGACCGGGTGATGCCGGGTTTCGGCGAGCAGATGCGCCAGATCAGCCTGCACTACGTCCCCACCGCGATCCTCTCGCGACAGGTCGCCGTGGTGCGCAAGCGCGCGCTGATCGTGAACCTTCCCGGCCAGCCGAAGTCGATCCGCGAGACGCTGGAAGGGGTCAAGGCGGCCGACGGGACGCCGCTCGTGCACGGCATATTCGCCGCGATCCCCTACTGCATCGATCTCATCGGCGGACCGTATGTCGAGACGAACGACGCGGTGGTGAAGGCTTTTCGGCCGAAGTCCGCACAGCGGCAGCGACCGCCGTCGTGACCCGCGCGCTCGACGCGATCGAGCTCGAGACCGGCCCGCAGCCCGACGCGAGCATCGTCTGGCTGCACGGCCTCGGCGCCGACGGCAGCGACTTCGTGCCGGTGGTGGACGAGCTCGACCTCGGTGGGCTGGCGGTCCGCTTCGTCTTCCCGCACGCCCCCGAGCAACCGGTCACGATAAACGGCGGGATGGTGATGCGCGCCTGGTACGACATCGTTAGCGCCGACCTCGAGCGTCGCGCCGACGAGCGCGGCGTGCGCGCCTCCCAGCGCCTGGTCGAGGCGCTGATCGAGCGCGAACGTGCGCGCGGCATCGTGCCCGAGCGTCTGGTTCTCGCCGGCTTCTCGCAGGGCGGCGCGATCGCGCTGCACACCGGGCTACGCCACTCCGCGCGCCTGGCGGGGGTGATCGCCTTGTCGTGCTACCTGCCGCTCGCGCAGTCGTTCGAAACCGAACGCTCGAGCGCCAACGCCGGGCTACCGGTGTTCCTCGCGCACGGCCGGCACGACGAGATCGTGCCGGTCGCCGCCGGCCGCCGCGCGCGCGACCTGCTCGTCGCCCTCGGCTACGCGGTCGAGTGGCACGAATACGCGATGCCGCACTCGGTGTGTGGCGAGGAGATCGAAGCGATCGGCGCCTGGCTGCGCCGCGTGCTCGGCTGAGACGCGAGCGGCCCTCAGGCCGCGTCGCGCACCAGGTGGCGGCAGCGCAGCAGCTCGTAGTCGCTGCGTCGCTCGGGCACGCCGACGGGCAGCAGCACCGTGTGGCGCCCGTTCAGATCGAACGACAGGCTCTGTCCCGGCTCGTGCACGCCGGCACGCACCAGCACCTGCATGTCGCCGTCCGGCCCGCCGGGATTGAGCAGGATCCCGGTCTCGGTCTCGAGGCTGGTCGCGTTGCCGGTGTGCATGCGCAGCGTGACCGGCACCGCGCTGCGCGCGATGGTCTGGATGCCGACCGCGGCCTGCTGCAGCGACGGGCGGCACAGGCGCCGCACCACGCCGATCAGCCAGTTGTCGCCGCCCTCGGGCTGCATCGCGAGCAGACAGCCGATGCGCAGCCAGTCGCCGCGCACCTCGGGCACGAGCGCACCGAAGCCGCCGACGCTGACGTTCTCGACGATCCAGCTCTCGTAGACCGTGGCGTCGAAGTTCAGCGAATCGCCCGGCGCGAGCACCTCGAGGATGCCGTCGAAGCCCCAGGCGATGGTGAGCCGCGACTTCACCCGGTGGCGCGGATGGCGGCGCTCGACCAGCTTGGGCGACCAGCAGGCGTGCAGATGCTCGAGCACGCCGAGCGCCATGTCGGTGGTCAGCGACTCGCCGACCCCGAGCGATGCGGGGAACTCGCGCGTGTTGCGGATCTGCTGGATCGTGCGCTCGAGCTCCGCGTACGCGGAGCCGGCGCCGAAGAACCGGATGCCCGGCGCCGGCTGCGGCGCACGCGCGATTCGCACCGGCGGCGCAGTCGCGCCCAGATCGACCCAGTATGGCGTCTCGGCACGGTGCTCGCGCGCGAGCACGAATCGCGGCGTCCAGCCGGCGATGACCCGCTCGGCGAGCTCCATCTCCGCCGGAAGCAGGCTGTCGGGGGAGCAGGCGCTGAACATCGCCACGCGCATGAACTCCTGCTCCGCGGTGGACCCGGCACCGGCCCCCGGATCGACGGTCACCTTGATCTGCGCCAGGCGGCGCGACTCGAGCAGCGCGTAGGTCCGATTGATCATCGTCCAGATGCGCTCGTCGAGCGGTCCATAGCGCACGTGCAGCCACTTGAGCTGGCTCGCGAGCGAGCGCAGCGCGCGAACGCCGAGCAGCGGCACCGCGCTGCGGAGCGCGTCGGCACCCTTCTGGCCGGTGGCGAACGCGTCGAGGCTGGTCACGTAGGCGAGCGCGGCCGCCCGCCAGAATCCGTGCGCCGCGGTCCAGAGCCGCGTCTCCTGCTGTTTGCCGAGCCGCGAGGACCCGAGATACTCGCGGCCGGCCTTGCGCGCGAACGGCTGCGCGGCCTCCTCCACGAGCTGTACGAGCTGGGCGCGGTGTTCGTGCCGGAACGTGGGTTCGCTCGTCACCGACTCCAGCCAGTGGGTCGCCTCCTCGAGCGCTTGGCACGGGTCGGCCGCGGGCAGCTCGGCGAGCAGGCGTTTCGCCTCCTTGAAGTCCGCCATCGGATGGTCCGATCGCGCGCCGCCGAAGATGCCGAACATGACTTGCCTCCCCCGCCGGGT
>Ga0308411_10002080_pt1 | contig 13617 bp, 9 predicted proteins | sample HotsprottomLayer_2_FD_203530 | JGI IMG/M metagenome (GOLD analysis project Ga0308411, IMG submission 203530) | Hot spring phototrophic mat microbial communities from Octopus Spring, Yellowstone National Park, Wyoming, United States -... | ecosystem: Environmental > Aquatic > Thermal springs >...
ATCGTTCCCGATGGCCCGCTGTGGCAAGCGCTGGTCGTCGGCGACCCCGACACGGCGGATTGGCTGTTCATCTCCAACATCGACGCGACGCTGAACCTCGCGCGGCTGCCGGCGCTCGACTTCGTCGATTCGCGGGACGCATGGACCTGGGACGATCTGCGTACGCGCCTGCAGGCCCCGACCGCGGGCCCCGACCGGCTGCGCTACAGCGCATACGACGACCGCGTCTTCGGCGCCGCCGGCGATGACGAGATCGACGGCGGGGGCGGAAACGATTGGCTGGGCGGCGGCGACGGGGCCGACCGCTTGTTGGGCGGTGCCGGCGACGATCAGCTCTACGGCTATGCAGGCGCCGACCTGCTCGTGGGCGGGCCCGGCGACGACCAGCTCGATGGCGGCACAGGGGGGGACGTATACGAATTCGCACGCGGCTTCGGTCGCGACCGGGTGAGCGAGTCCGGCAGCGCCGGTGACGGCATCGACATCGTGCGCTTCGTCGACGTGACCTCGACCGAGGTGACGGTCAGCGGTGGGGATCGGGGCCGGCTGACGGTCGATGCCACCGGGGACTCGATCGAGTTCGCGACCGGCGTCGCGGCGATCGAGCGTTTCGAGTTCGCCGATGGCGTCGTGGCGCACCCGGTGCGCGCGCTGGTCCCCTCCGGGTCGGCGCGCGCGCGCGAAGGCGAGAGCTTCCGCTACGCGTTGCCAGGCGCCGCCTTCGCGGATGCCGATGGGGTCGATACGCTGAGCTACTCCGCCAGCCTGCAGGGCGGCGCGCCGCTTCCGGGCGGGCTCGTGTTCGACGCCGCGACCCGGTCGGTGGTCGGGGTGCCCGCCGGCGTGACGCCGGGCTACACCGATCTGCTGATCACCGCGACCGATCCGTTGGGCTTCTCGGCCGACCACAAGGTCAGGCTGCTCCTGCTCGGGCCGAATACGCCGCCGACGGTGGGCGGCGCGATCGCTGCGCAAACGGCGCTCGAGGACTCGTTCTTCGAGTTGCGCCTTCCCCCGAATCTGTTCAAAGACGCGGACCCCTACGACGTGCTCACCCTATCGGTCGCACGCACCGACGGGACTGCGCATCCGCAGTGGCTCTGGTTCGATCCGCTAGAGCGTCGCCTTTCTGGCACCCCGCGCAACGCGCACGTCGGCAGCGTCGACCTTCGCGTGACGGCACACGACTACAGCGGCGCGACGGCGTCGATCGATTTCTCGCTCGAAGTCGTCAACACGAACGACCCGCCGGTGGTCGCTCTCCTGACCCGCGACGTGCGCGTGCGGGCCGGCGCGTCGCTCGCGTTCGCCGGCCCGCGTTTCGCGGACGAGGACGCCGGCGACGTGTTGATCCTGTCCGCGGCCCGCGCCGACGGCCGCCCGCTGCCGGCGTGGTTGGCTTTCGACGCTGCGAGCGGGACGTTTCTGGCAGCGCCGGGCGCGGCCGACGAGGCGCGTCTGGCGGTCCGCGTGACGGCCACCGATCGGGCGGGCGCGACAGCGTCCTCGGGCTTCCTGCTCAACGCCGACACCAATGACGGGACCTGGGTGGCCGTCGACGATCGCGTCACCGCGGAGGAGGATGCGACGCTCGTGCTCGCGCCTGAGGCGCTCACCGCGAACGATCGCGGCGCCGATCCCGGACGCGCGCTCGCGGTCGTCGCGGTAGGCGATGCGCTGCACGGCGCGGTCGCGCTGGGCGCGGACGGGACGATCCGCTTCACCCCGCGCACCGACTTCTACGGCACCGCCGGGTTCCAGTACACCGCGGCCGACGCCGCTGGCGGACGCTCGGTCGGCTGGGCGGCGGTCGACGTTCGGCCGATGCCCGACGCTCCCCGGGCAGCCGTTTCGATCGCGCGTCAGATCGTGCCCGAAAACTTCGAGTTCGAGCTCGAGCTGCCGCCGGACACTTTCATCGATCCGGATGGTCCGACCGCGTTCACCTACTCCGCCGCGCTCGCCGACGGCACGCCGCTGCCGCGCTGGCTGCGCTTTTTCGCGGGCGACCTCTTCTTCTACGGCGTGCCGCGCTCCGGCGACGCCGGCACCAGCACGGTCCGGATCACCGCGCTCGACCCGACCGGCCTCGCCGCGCACCTCGATTTCGACCTGAGCGTACGGTCTGCGAACAACCTGGCACCGGTGCTGAGGGGAACGCTCGACGATGCCCAAGCGAAGGCTGGCGATCCGTTCGCGTTCACGGTCCCGGCGGATGCGTTCGTCGATCCGGACCCGGGCGATCTCCTCACCTACTCCGCGACGCTCGCAGGCGGTGCCGCACTGCCGGCATGGCTCCGGTTCGACCCGGCGAGCCGGACCCTGGCGGGAACCCCGGCGCCCGCCGACGTCGGCCGAGTCTCGATCGCGATCACCGCGCGGGACGACTCCGACGCCGGCGCCTCCGCCACGTTCACACTCGACGTGGTCGCGGCGAACCGCCCGCCGGTGGTGCGGCCCGACCTGCTCGTGCCGCAATCGGCGCTGGAGGATGCGCCGTTCGTCTATGTCCTTCCGGACGGACTATTCACCGACCCCGACTCGGCGTTGCCGCTGCGCCTGTTGGCGACCCTCGCCGACGGATCGCCCCTGCCCGCCTGGCTCGTCTTCGACGAGGCCGCCGCGACCCTCGCCGGCGTGCCGGGCTATCTCGACGGCGGCACGGCGCAGATCCGGGTGACCGCTGACGATCGCGAGCACGCCGTCAGCGTCGTGTTCCCGCTCACGGTGACGGTGACGAGCCTCGTCGGCTCGAGCGCCAACGACCGCATCACCGGCACCGCCGGCGCCGACAAGTTGATCGGCCTGGACGGCGCGGACACCTTGAACGGAAGGGCCGGCCCCGACGTAATGGTCGGCGGGCCGGGTAACGACACCTATCGCGTCGACGACCCCGGCGATCGCGTCGAAGAGCGCCCGGGCGAAGGGATCGACCGCGTGATCGCGACGATCGACTATGCGCTGCCTGCGAACGTCGAGCACCTGACCCTCACGGGCCGCGCGGTCACGGGAATCGGTAACGAGCTGAACAACTCGCTCCTCGGCAATCGCCTCGCGAACCGCCTGTTCGGCGGTCCCGGAAACGACACGCTGAACGGGGGTGCCGGCGCCGACTGGCTGGCCGGCGGCCCCGGCAACGACGTCTATTACGTGGACGACCCCGGCGACATCGTCTGGGAGGAGCTCGACGAGGGCATCGATCGCGTCCACGCGTGGATCGATTTCGTGCTCCCGGAGCACGTGGAGCACCTCACGCTCCACGGCGAAGCGCGCACCGGCACCGGCAACGCACTCGCGAACTCGATCACCGGCAACGCGCTCGACAACTGGCTGAACGGCGGCGACGGCGCGGACACGCTCGACGGCGCGCTCGGCGCCGACGTGATGACCGGGGGCCTCGGGGACGACACCTACTACGTGGACGACGAGGGTGATGTGGTCGTGGAGCGCGACGGCGAGGGCACCGACCGGGTGCTCGCCTCCATCAGCTTCCGCCTCGGCGATCACGTGGAGAATCTGACGCTCCTCGGCAGCGCGGCGATCAACGGGTTCGGCAACGCCGGCGGCAACGTGATCACCGGCAATGGAGCGGCGAACTACCTGGCCGGATACGCTGGCGCCGATTCGCTCGCCGGCGGCGCGGGCGACGACGTGCTCCAGGGCGGCGACGGGGCGGACGTGCTCAACGACGGCAGTGGCGCGAACCTGCTCGACGGTGGGGCGGGCGACGACGTGCTGAACGGCGGGTCGGGGCCGGATCTGCTGATCGGGGGCCCCGGCAACGACAGCCTCCGCCCGAAGGCGGGGTCGAACGTCGTCGCGGTGAACCGGGGGGACGGCCAGGACCGGATTTACGCCATGGCCGGTGCCGTCAACGCCCTCTCGCTCGGCGGCGGTATCGCCTACGAGGACGTGACGCTCGCCAAGTCGGGGAACCACCTCGTCATCGAGCTCGGGCGCGGCGATCGCGTGCAGCTCGATGGCTGGTACAAGGATCCGAACCTGCAGACCGTGCGGGAGATCCAGTTCGTGGCCGAAGCGATGGCCGGATTCGCGCGCGGCGGGACGGACCCGCTGCGCGATCAGACCGTCGAGCGCTTCGATTTCCGGGCGATCGTCGACGCGTTCGACGCCGCGCGCGCCGGCGGGTACGCGGGCCGGTGGGCGATCATGCACGCTCTGCTCGATGCGCACCTCGCCGGGTCCGACGACGAGGCCCTGGGTGGCGACCTCGCCGTGCGCTACGGCGTGGCGGGCAGCCTCGCCGGCGTCGCACTCGGCGCCGCCCAGGCGGTGCTCGCCGACCCTGCCTTCGGCGCCGCCCCGCAAGCCCTCGGGCGCGCGTCGGCGCAGCCCGACGACGGGCTCAGGCTGAGCGGGTAACGGGGTCCGGCGCGTGCCGCCGGCGTGCCGCGACCGCGACGAGCCCCAGTCCGGCGAGCAGCATCGCCAAGGCGCCGGGCTCCGGCACCGCGGCTGCGATGCGGTAAACGTCGCCGTCGCGCCCCAGGACGTAGAGCGCGCCGAACGCGTCCTCGCCGAACGAGCTGAGGCGGAAGGGCGCGAAGAGGTTGCCGAGCTCGGCGGTGCGGTCGACCACGTCCACGAACGCGTTGCCCGCGAGCCGGCCCGAGTAGATCCGGCCGGAGGTGAAGTCGCCGTAGAAGTAGCTGCCGTCGAGCCCGGGCTCGGCCCCGCCGCGGTACACGTAGCCGCCGATCACCGTCCGGTCGCCGGAGCTGTGCGGGTAGTCGAACAGCGGATCGACCGCGTTCGCCGGCGCCGGATCGGGCACGCCCGGGTTGTCGAGCGTGCCTTCACGCGCGCGCCAGCCGTAGTTGGCGCCGCCGGCCGCGCCGGCGCGCTCGAAGTTGACCTCCTCGCGCGCGTTCTGGCCGACGTCGCCGATCCAGAAATCGCCGGTCAGCCGATCGAAGCTCGCGCGGTACGGGTTGCGCAGGCCGTACGCCCAGATCTCGTCGTTGCCGGGCGTCGCGCCCGCGAACGGGTTGCCGGCGGGGATCGTGTGTCCGCCGTCCTCGCCCGGCGCGACGCGCAGGATCTTGCCGAGGTTGCTCGCGAGGCTCTGGGCGAGGTTGTCCGGGTCGTTCGCGGCGCCGCCGTCGCCGGTGGCGATGTAGAGGTTCCCCGGTTCCCCGGGGCGGAAGCCGATCCAGCCCGCCTTGTGGCTCGTGCGCCCCGCCGGCTGCGCGATCGTGATGATCGTGCGCGCGCTGGCCGGGTCGGGCAGCCCGCTCGCCGGCTCGGCGACGGTATAGCGCGCGACCACGGTGTTCTTGGTCACGCTGTCGATGTAATTCACGTAAAAGCGGCCGTTGGCGGCGAAAGCCGGGTCGAAGGCGAGACCGAGCAGGCCGCGCTCGCCGGCGGTGTCCACGAGCGGCCGGATATCGAGCCAGGTCGATGCGACGCCGCCCCGCAGCACCTTGATGACGCCCGCCCGCTCGACGACGAAGAGGCGGGGGTCGCCTGCCGGCGCGGTCAGGAACACCGGGTCGCGCAAGCCATCGGCGACTTGCACCGGCGTCAGCGCGGCGGCGGGCTGGGCGGCGTGGAGCGCGGCGGCGAGGGCGAGCGGCAGGAGCGGGCGCAGCGGCATGACGGGCCTCCTCTATGACGATGGCATGATACCCGGGCGCGGTTGCGGCGTGATGACCACACGCCCCGCCCGTCCGCGGTCAGCCGCCACGCCCGCCCGCCTCCTCGCGCGCGAGGCGCGTGATGTACGCGCCGAACTCCGCGTCCTCGCCGAGCAGCAGGTCGGGCAGCATGCGCCGGAAGTCCTCGCGCCGGCACCACTCGCGCATGTAGTCCTCCCACGACTTCCAGCGGCGCGCCTGGCGTGGGGTCATGCGCTCGTCGTAGAGCAGGATGTAGGCGCGCTCGAAGAGCGAGATCAGCATCTCGAGCAGCACCTTCATCCGCTCGCGCTGCTCGTCGGTGAGGTCGTGCGTGCGGGTCTCGGTGCGCAGCTTGAGGTCGGAGCTCTCGAGCACCAGCCGCAGGAAGGTGTTGTACGCGTCCGACATCGTCTGGTACGCCTCCTCCTCCTCGTTCTCCCGCGCGCGCTTCTGCTCGCGCAGGAAGACGTAGATCGCCAGCGGCAGGCCGAGCACCGTGACGACGTAGGAGGCGAGCTCGAACTGTTCGAGGAGGGTCATGCCGGATCCGCAGCGACGCTGGGATGATGCCAGAGCCATCCGCCGGGCCGGGCACCGGGGTAAGATTGGCGCGCGATCGCCGCCCCGCCATGCGCCTCGACTACACCCCCGAAGAGCTCGCGTTCCGCGACGAGGTACGCGCCTTCGTGCGCGCCAAGCTGCCGCCCGACATCCGGGACAAGGTGCTGTCGCACCGGCGGCTGGCGAAGGACGACTACCTGCGCTGGCAGAAGATCCTCGCCGAGCGCGGCTGGCTCGCCGCCAACTGGCCGGTGGAGTACGGCGGCACCGGGTGGACGCCGATCCAGCAGCACATCTTCGACGTCGAGACCGCGCTCGCCGGCGCGCCGCGGATCATTCCGTTCGGGCTGGTGATGGTGGCGCCGGTGATCATGCAGTTCGGCAGCCGCTGGCAGAAAGAGTACTACCTGCCGCGCATCCTGTCCTCCGAGGATTGGTGGTGCCAGGGCTACTCGGAGCCGGGCGCGGGCTCCGATCTCGCCAGCCTGAAGTGCCGCGCGGTGCGCCAGGGCGACCACTACGTCGTCAACGGCCAGAAGACCTGGACCACGCTCGCGCAGTATGCCGACATGATCTTCTGCCTGGTGCGCACCGACCCGGCGGTGAAGAAACAGGAAGGGATCAGCTTCCTGCTGATCGACATGCACTCGCCGGGCGTCACGGTGCGGCCGCTCTACCTCTACGACGAGGAGCACGAGGTCAACGAGGTGTTCTTCGACGACGTGAGGGTGCCGGTGGAGAATCTGGTCGGCGAGGAGGGCAAGGGCTGGACCTACGCGAAGTTCCTGCTCGGCCACGAGCGCACCGGGATCGCCCGCGTCGGCGAGTCCCGGCGCGAGCTGGCGGCGCTGAAGGAGATCGCCGCCCGCGAGCAGAAGGACGGCCTGCCGCTCGCCGCCGACCCGGTGTTCCGGCACAAGCTCGCCCAGACCGAGATCGACCTGATCGCGCTCGAGCTGACGCTGCTGCGCGTGCTGTCGAGCCGCGCCAAGCCCGGACCCGAGGCGTCGATCCTCAAGATCAAGGGCACCGACGTCCAGCAGGCGCTCGCCGAGCTGATGATGGAGGCGATCGGCCCGGCCGCGCTGCCGTTCTCGCGCCAGGCGATCGACGAGGGCGGCCGGGCGGCGCCGTTCGCGCCGGACTACGCGGCGCCGCTCGCGGCGCGCTACTTCAACTGGCGCAAGACCTCGATCTACGGCGGCTCGAACGAGATCCAGCGCAACATCATCGCGCAGATGGTCCTGGGGCTCTGATGGATTTCGCGCTCACCGACGAGCAGCAGCTGCTGCGCGATTCGGTCGCGCGGCTGGTGCAGAACGAGTACTCGTTCGAGGCGCGCAAGGCGATCGTCGGCTCCGACGCCGGCTGGAGCCGCGCGATCTGGGCGAAGCTCGCAGAGCTGGGGCTCCTCGGCGTGCCGTTCGGCGAGGCCGATGGCGGCTTCGGCGGCTCCGCGGTGGACGTGATGGTGGTGATGCAGGAGCTCGGCCGCGGTCTGGTCGTCGAACCCTACCTGTCGACCGTGGTGCTCGGCGGCGGGTTGATCGCTGCGGCGGGCAGCGAGGCGCAGCGCCGCGCCTGGCTGCCGGGCATCGCCGCCGGTGAGCGGCTGGTTGCGCTCGCCTACTGCGAGCCGCAGTCGCGGCACGATTTCCGCGACGTGGCGACGCGCGCGCAGGCGAGCGGCGACGGCTTCGTGCTGAGCGGCCGCAAGTCGGTGGTGCTGCACGGCGCGGCGGCCGACACGCTGCTCGTGTCGGCGCGGACCGCCGGGCGTCAGCGCGACGGCAGCGGGGTCACGCTCTTCGCGCTCGACGCCAAGGCCCACGGCGTCGCGGTGCACGGCTATCGCACGATCGACGGCCTGCGCGCCGCGGACGTCGAGCTCGATGGCGTTCGCGTCGGCGCCGACGCGGTGCTCGGGCCGGTCGGCGGCGGCCTGCCGCTGCTCGAGCACGCGCTCGACCGCGGCGCGGCGGCGCTGTGCGCCGAGGCGGTGGGCGCGATCGAGACGCTGAACCGGCTCACGCTCGACTACCTGAAGGCGCGGCAACAGTTCGGCCAGCCGATCGGACGGTTCCAGGCGCTGCAGCACCGCGCGGTGGACATGCTGATCCACGCCGAGCAGGTGAAGTCGCTCGCGTGTCTGGCCGCCGCGAAGGCCGACTCCGAGCATGCCGGCGATCGGCGCCGCGCGGTGTCGGCCGCCAAGTCGCTCGTCGGGCGCGCGGGCCGCGCCGTCGCGAAGGAGGCGACGCAGCTGCACGGCGGGATGGGGGTGACGCTCGAGCTGCCGGCGGCGCATTTCGCGAAGCGCCTGACGATGATCGACTTCTGGCTCGGCGACGCCGACTGGCACACCGAGCGCTTCGCCGCCGGCTGAGGCCGGCGGCGGCCGCGGCGCGCGCTCGCGAGGCCGCGTCGATTTCATGACAATGGCATGAAGCGCGGCGATCCCGGCACTTTCGCACGCGGCGCGCGAGCCCGCCCGCCGGCCGCGCTGCGGCCGGTGCTAGCCTGATGCGACGCCGCGCCGCGCGCGGCGCCTCGCCAGGGAGGACCGCAATGCGCACCCTCGACGCCTCGCGAGCGCTCGCTCGCGCTCTGGTTGCCGCGAGTCTCGCCGCGCTCGCCGGACACGCGATCGGGACCGAGGAGTTCTCGGCCGCGACCGAAGGGACCGGGACGCGGCTCGCCGCCGCGGCCGCCGCGCTCGGCGCGCCGCAGCTCGCGGCGGTCGCGTTCGAGGCCGGCTCGCCCGGTATCGAACGGTACAAGGCCGAGGTCGCGCGCCGCATCGTGGCGGCGAGCCCCGATCGCCACACCACCGACCTGCCGCCGATCCTGAAGTCGATCGTGGTGCTCGACATCTCGGTCGACCGCACCGGCCGGCCGGTCCGCGTCGTCGTGTGGCGCTCGAACGGTTACGAGGAGCTCGAGGCGCGCGCGCTCGACAGCGTGCGGCTCGCCGCCGGGGCGCTGCCGCCGCCGGCCGAGGGGCTGCTCGGCGGCGGCGACACGGTGCGCTTCCTCGAGACGTTCCTGTTCCGCCACGACGGGCGCTTCCAGATCCGCAGCCTCGAGCCGGCGACGATGCCGGTCGGCGGCGCCGGGGTCGCGCGGCGTTGACGGCTCGCCGCCGCGGCGTGCGGCGTGGCGAGGCTGATATAGTTCGGCCGTCGCTCAACGCGCGCGCCGATGCCGACCAACCAGCGGATCCTCCTCGCGAGCCGCCCCAGCGGTTTCCCCACCGAAGCGAACTTCGAGCTGGTGGAAGGCCCGGTGCCGGAGCCGGGCGAAGGCGAGGTGCTGGTGCGCAACCACTGGCTGTCGCTCGACCCGTACATGCGCGGGCGCATGGACGCGGTGAAGAGCTACGCGCGCTGCGTCGAGCTCGGCGAGGTGATGACCGGTGGCACCGTCGGCGAAGTGGTGGCCTCGCGCAACCCCCGCTTCGCGGTGGGCGAATTCGTGAATGGCCCGCTCGGCTGGCAGCTCTACGCGCTCTCCGACGGCGCGAACCTGCGCAAGGTGGATCCGGCGCGCGCGCCCCTTTCGTACTACCTCGGCGTGCTCGGCATGCCGGGCGTGACCGCGTGGGTCGGGTTGCTCGACATCGCGCAACCGAAGCCGGGCGAGACCGTGGTGGTGTCGGCGGCCGCCGGCGCGGTGGGCAGCGTGGCCGGCCAGCTCGCACGGATCAAGGGCTGCCGCGCGGTCGGCATCGCCGGCGGGCCGGCGAAGTGCGACTACGTGGCGCGTGAGCTCGGCTTCGACGCGTGCGTCGATTACAAGGCCGGACGCCTGCTCGACGATCTCAAGGCCGCCGCGCCGGCGGGGATCGACGTGCAGTTCGAGAACGTCGGCGGCGAGGTGCTCGACACCGCGCTGCAGCTGATGAATCCGTTCGGCCGGATCACGATCTGCGGCCTGATCTCGCAGTACAGCGCGACCGAGCCGTACCCAACCAGGAACTTGCGGTCGGTCCTGGTGAACCGCCTGCGCATGCAGGGCTTCATCGTCTCGGACCGGATGCAGCTGTGGCCGCAGGCGCTCGCCGAGCTCGGCGAGCTCGTCGCCGCCGGCCGGATCAAGTACCGCGAGACCGTGGCGCACGGTCTGGCGAACGCGCCGCGGGCCTTCCTCGGCATGCTGCGAGGCGAGAACCTCGGCAAGCAGCTCGTCAAGCTCGTGTAGTCAACCGGAGAACCGATGATCGACGTCTACACCTGGCCGACGCCCAACGGGCACAAGGTCCACATCATGCTCGAGGAGTGCGCGCTGCCCTACACGGTGCACGCGGTCGACATCCAGGCGGGCGACCAGTTCAAGCCGGAGTTCCTGCGCATCAGCCCGAACAACAAGATCCCGGCGATCGTCGACCGGGAGGGTCCGGACGGCGCGCCGATGTCGCTGTTCGAATCGGGCGCGATCCTGTTCTATCTCGCTTCCAAGACCGGGCGCTTTCTGCCGGCGTCGATCCGCGATCGCTGGTCGGTGATGCAGTGGACGATGTTCCAGATGGGCCACATCGGCCCGATGCTCGGCCAGGCGCACCATTTCCTGATCTACGCGCCGGAGCGGATCGAGTACGCGATGAACCGCTACTCGAAGGAGGCGAACCGCTTGTATGGCGTGCTCGACAAGCGCCTCGGCGAGAGCGAGTGGGTCGCCTGCGGCGAGTACACGATCGCCGACATGGCGATCATGCCGTGGCTGCGCTCGTACAAGAACCAGGGCGTGGACATCGCCGAGTATCCGAACGTCAAGCGCTGGTTCGACGCCATCAACGCGCGGCCGGCTGTGCAGCGAGGTCTCGCGGTGCTCGCCGAACGCCGCCGGCAGGGCCCGATCACGCCCGAGCAGCGCGAGGTGATGTTCGGCGCGCAGCAGTACGCGCGCCGCTGAGGCGGTGCGATGAGCGCGCTGAGCGGCAAGGTCGCGTGGCTCACCGGGGCCGGCAGCGGAATCGGGCAGGCGGGCGCGGTCGAGCTCGCGCGCGCCGGCGCGCTGGTCGTCGTCTCGGGCCGGCGCTCCGAGGCGCTCGAGGAGACGCGACGGCTGGTCGCCGACGCCGGCGGCGAGGTCGAGAAGCTGCCGCTCGACGTCGCCGACAAGAAGCAGGTGGCGCACGCGGCGCGGTCGCTCCTCGACCGGCACGGCCGCTGCGACATCCTGGTGAACAGCGCCGGCCTCAACGTGCCGAAGCGGCTCCTGCGCGACCTCGCCCCGGAAGACTGGGACAAGGTGATCGGGATCAACCTCAACGGGGCGCTCTACTGCACCACCGCGGTCCTGCCGGCGATGCGCGCGCAGCGCGGCGGGCTGGTGATCAACATCTCCTCCTGGCTCGGCCGCTGGATCGGCTATCTCGGCGGCGCCGCCTACGGCGCGAGCAAGCACGCGCTGGCGGTGATGACCCACCACCTCAATCTGGAGGAGGGCATCCACGGCATCCGCGGCTGCGTGATCTATCCCGGCGAAGTCGCGACGCCGATCCTGAAGAGCCGCCCGGTGCCGCCCTCGCAGGCGGACATGGACCGCATGCTGAAGGCGGCAGACCTCGGGCGCACGATCCGCTTCGTGGCCGAGATGCCGCCGCACGTGTGCCTGAACGAGATCGTGATCACGCCGACGTGGAACCGCCTGCTCGTCGGCGGCGCGGAGCTGCGGCTCGGCCCCGAGCTGCCCTGAAGCGCCGCGCCCGCGGCGCCGGCTAGGTCGTTCGTCCTAGTGCGGGACGCGAGGGCGAGGAGTACCGTTTCCGCTCCCCCCGCAGCAGGAGCACCGCCATGGCGAAGAAGGCGCTTTGCGTCGGCATCAACGACTTTCCCGGCGCCGGCAACGATCTGAGAGGCTGCGTCAACGACGCCAACGCCTGGGCCACGCTGCTCGCCGAGCGGTTCGGCTTCGCGCGGCCCGACGTCCGCGTCCTGCTCGACGCCCAGGCGACCAAGCGCGCGACGATGAGCGCCCTGAAATCGCTGCTCGCGCGCGCCGCGGCCGGCGACACCCTCGTCTTCACCGTGTCGTCGCACGGCACCTACCTCGCCGACGAGTCGGGCGACGAGACCTACGACGAGGCGATCTGCCCGTTCGACTGCGACCGCAACCTGATCGTGGACGACGAGCTGCGCGAGCTCTTCGGCGGGCTGGCCGCGGGTGTGAGCATGACCGTGATCGCCGACTGCTGCCACTCCGGGACGATCACGCGCGCGGCCGATGCGGGCGGCGGCGCCGACGACCGGCGCGCGCGCTTCCTGCACCCGGCGGCGATCGGCCGCAGGGTCCTCGCCGACCCGCTCGCCGCCGCGCCGCGGCGCGCGACCGCCCATCCGCAGTCGAAGATGAAGGAGCTGCTCCTGTCCGGCTGCAGCCCGACCGAGTACTCCTACGACGCGCGCATCGGGGGCGCTTATCACGGCGCGATGACCTTCCACGCGATCAAGGCGATCGCCGCCGCCAACTACAAGATCACCTGGAACGAGCTGCACGCCCGCACTCGCAGCCTGCTCGATGCGGCGCGCTACCCGCAGCATCCCCAGCTCGAGGGCACGCCCGCGAACAAGGGCAGGCAGGTCTTCGCCTGAGGGACGGCCGGCGATGGGCACGGTGAAGGTGAGGGGCTACCGGGCGGCGCGTGCCGCGCCGTCGGCGCTGCGCACGCGTGGCGTGAACGTGGAGGTGCGGGCCGAGCTGCGCCCGGCCGCCCAGCGGTCGGGGGCGGAAGCCGCCGTCGTCGAGACGATCGACGACCAGGACCTGCTCGAGGTCGAGCTCGACGGCGGGCTGCGGCTGTGGGTCACCGGGAAGGAGTACCGCGAGCGCACCGCCCCGGCGGCGGCGCGCGGCGCCGCCGACGGCGGCGCGATCGACCTCGCCGCGCACTGGACGGTTCCGGGGGCGGCCGACGCCGAGCGCGGGCTCGGCACGCTGGCGATCAAGTCCCTGAAACTGCTCGGCATCGATCTCGCCGGCGCGACCGCGGCGGCGATCGCCAGGCGCTTCGAGGACGGCACGCCGGGCGACCCGAAGCGCCCGGGCCCCGGCTTCTACCGCTGCCGGCTCGCGACTGGCGCGTTTCGGCTCGAACCGGTGTCGGCGAGCGACGTGCCGCTGGCCAGGCCGGTCCTGGTGCTGGTCCACGGTACCGCGTCGAGCACCTGGGGCAGCTTCGGCGACCTGTGGTCGCCACAGCGGCGCGAGACGCTCGAGCGCCTGCGCGCGCGCTACGGCGAGCAGGTGTTCGCGCTCGAGCACCGCTCGTTCACCGAGAGCGTGATCGACAACGCCCTCGCGCTCGCCCGGGCGCTGCCCGCCGGCGCGCGCGTGGATCTGCTGACCCACTCGCGCGGCGGGCTGGTCGGCGAGCTCTTCGCGCGCGCGAACTTCGCCGCGGGCGAAGCGCCTT
>Ga0308411_10002083_pt1 | contig 13613 bp, 9 predicted proteins | sample HotsprottomLayer_2_FD_203530 | JGI IMG/M metagenome (GOLD analysis project Ga0308411, IMG submission 203530) | Hot spring phototrophic mat microbial communities from Octopus Spring, Yellowstone National Park, Wyoming, United States -... | ecosystem: Environmental > Aquatic > Thermal springs >...
CACGAACTGCTCGAAGTCGAGGACGACGTCGTAGCGGCGTGCGCGGAGCTCCTGCACGGTGCGCCACAGCGATCCCAGGAAGCGCCGCGCGCTGCTCGTATCGACGGTGTGGACGCGCGAGACGAGGCCGCTCCGCTCGAAAAGACTCGCGTTCCCCGCGAGCGTCAGGAAATCGATCTCCGCCTGCGGGAAGCGCTCGCGCAGGGCAGCGAGGACGGGTATGAGCATCACGGCGTTTCCCAGGCCGTAGAACTTGATGCCGAGGAGACGCCGGGGGGAAGGGAGCGATGCGCCCGGACGCGGGGGAGTCGTGGCCAGGAGGGAGGGAACGGCGGCCCGGCCGCCGAGGTGCCCGCGGGCCCGCTCCCACGCGAACAGGACGAGGCAGATGGCGAGACCGACCCAGCGGTCGATCTTTCGGGCCCACTTGAAATTCGTCATCTCTGGGATCGGACTGTACTCGCCGCATTCCCCGGGCGGCAAGGGCCGTGACACGAACAGCGAGCGGCGGACCGACCTGGTCGTCGCCGGGGCCATTGCCGTGCTCGCGGTGGCGCTGCAGTGGCCGCTTCGCCTGCGGGCGCTCAGTCTCGTCGACGAGGGGATCGTCGTGCAGGTGGCGGACGACCTGCTGCATGGCCGTCGGCTCTACGCAGATGCCGTGGCGTACGCCTGGCCGGGTGCCTTCTGGCTGACGGCCGGGGTCTTCGCCCTCGCCGGGACCTCGGTCGAGACTGCACGCACCCTGGCCCTGGTGGTCTTCGCCCTGGCGATCGCCCTGGCGTACCTGATTGCGCGCTGGACGCTCGGCCGCTTCGGCGCCCTCGTCGTGGCCCTGGTCTTCCTCGCTTACCGGGTGTGGGCATACCCGCACTGGCAGATGGTCAACTACTCCCCGCTGGCGATGATGTGGCTTCTCGCAGCGGTGTGGGCGAGCGGCGAGGCGATCGCACGCCAGCGCATGCTGTGGGCCGTGGCGGCGGGCATCATGGCGGGGCTCGCCGCCATCAGCAAGCAAGATCTGGGACTGGCTACCGTGGGCTTGCTCGGCGCCGCACTGGCCCTGGCCCCGGCAGGGGGAGGTCGGCAGCGCCTGGGCGGCTTCGCGCTCGGTGCAGCCGCGGTGCTCGGGACGACCCTGCTCGTGCTCGCTGCGCAGGGGGTGCTCGTGCCCTGGTTCCGCGAGACGGTGCTCGCTCCGCTGTATGCGGTCCAGAACTTCGAGTATCCCGCCCGCCCGCCGCTGTGGCCGCTCTTCGTCCAGGACGCCGGCCTGCGAGCCAGGGCCTTTTCGTACTTGCCGTCCGTCCTGGTCGATCTGCACTGGTCTGCCATCGTCGGCAGTCGGTTGTGGCGGGAGACGGCCGTGATCGATGCCTTCGTGAAGGTGCTGTTTCACCTGCCCTGGCTGCTGCCGCTGGCGGCGGTGCCGCTGGTCCTGCACGATCTCCGCGGTAGAGCGGGCGGGGTGCGCGACCAGCGCTTCGTCGTGCTCGTCGCGGCGGCGGTGGCCGCCGCCGTCGCCTTCAACCGGCCGCACGACTGGGTGCATCTGCTTGTCCTGTATCCGCCCACGCTGCTCGTGCTCGCCGCGCTCGTGGCCCGCGGTGCGGAACGCGGCGGGCGCGTGGGCGCGCTCGTTGGCGGCGCCGCGCTGGCCATCGCGCTGGGCCTGGCCGCAGGGTCGGCCTGGCTCGCGCTGGGGCTCGTGCGCCGCCACGACACGCCGGTTCGCTCCGCGCGCGGGACGCTGTACGCGCCAGCCGAGCAGGCCCGCCCCGTGCAGGCGCTCCTCGATGCGCTCGGCGAGCGCCCAAGATCCCCGCTGGCCTCCTGGCCCTATCATCCGCTCGTCAACTTCCTCGCGGATCGTCCGCCCCTGTCGCGGTACTACATCCTCTGGCCGGTGGATCGCCATGCGGGACGAGATGCGGAGATCCTCGCTACGCTGGCGGCGCACCCGGATGCGGACATTGCCTACAGCCAGATGCAGGTACCGCACTACCCGCGCCCTCAAGCGTACGCTCCGCTGCTGTTCGCCCACCTGGCGGATGCCTGGGAGGTGGGAGCGGTGTTCGGCGGCGAGCCGGGGGGCTTCACCTTGCTGCACGCGACCCGGCGGGCCCATCCTCCCCCGGGTCGCTCGCTGCTGCCCGAGCTGCTGCGCGCGCCCGTGCAGCTCCTCCGAGTCGACGGCGCAGGAGAGCCGCAGCCCACCGATGCGCCCGAACGGCTGGTCGGCGAGGCGATCTGGCCCTTTCACCGCGTGCTGCGCATGGCCACGCTGCCCGGGCTCTGGACGCGAGTGGCGCTCCCGCTGCTGCCCGCTGCGGGCGATCGCTTCGAAGTCGCCTTCGGGACGAACCCGGACTACCTGGGAACGATCTTCGCACCTGGCGCGCGCTTCGCCATCCGCATCGCGGCCGACGGCACAGAGGAGGAAGTCTTCGCTGCCTCGTGCGATCCGAGCGCCAGGGCGAGCGACCGGAGCTGGCGGCAGGTCCAGGTCGATCTCGCGCCATGGCACGGACGGGCGATCGTGCTCGCCTTGCAGGTGAGCTCGCTCGTGCCGGTCGCGCCGGAGCGCCTGGACGTGGCGGGATGGGCCGATCCTCGTCTCGTCTCGCCCGCGAGCGCATCGCGCTCAGCCGCCGCGCAGGCGCAGCGTCGAGACGTGCCACGCGCTCTGGAGGACGTGGCGCGGACCGAGCTTCGAGAAGCCGCCGCGGCGATCGACGAAGATGATCGGTACCTCCCGCAGGCGAAACCCCAGGCGATGAGCGCGGTACTTGATCTCGACCAGGAACGAGTAGCCAATGCCGCGGAGTGAGGCGGTGTCCAGCTGCTCGAGGACCTCGCGGCGAAAGGCCTGAAAGCCGCTGGTGCAATCCCGGACGGGGAGCCCGGTGACCGCGCGGGCATAGCGGTTGGCGAACACGCTGAGCGCCAGCCGGTTGAGATCCCAGTTGACGACGCTGATGCCGCGCAGGTAGCGGGATCCCACCGCCAGATCGGCCGTGGCGAGGGCATCGAACAACGCCGGGAGATAGCGCGGCTCGTGCGAGAGATCGCCGTCCATGGACACGAAGCGTGCGTACGGGCGGGCGAGGCCCCAGGCGAAGCCGTCACGGTAGGCGCTGCCGATCCCAAGGCGCCGGGGGCGGGCGAGGACGGTGGCGCCGAGCTGGCGGGCGCGCTCTGGGGTGCCGTCGGTCGACGCGTCGTCGACGATCAAGGTGTCGGCGCCGGGAGCATGCTCGCGAATGCCCGCGAGCAATTCCCCGAGCGTCTCGCATTCGTTCACCGTCGGGATGACGACCAGGGTCGGCGGGCGGCTCACGGGGCTCGGCTCCGGCGGGGTCTCCCACGGACCCCGGCGGAAGGCAAGGGCGCGGAGGACCGCTACCAGGCTCCGTACCCCAGGAACAGGGCCAGGTAGAGCCGCAGCACGTTCTCGATCGGGAGCGACAAGGGATAGAAGGCCGTGGCAAGCCCGATGGCGCTGAAGGCGAAGGTCGCGGCCACGATGCTCCAGTCGGACCACGCGAACTGCGCCGGCGGGCGCCAGCGCCGTGTGGCGAGCGTCCCGACCGTGTTGAGAATGGCCCAGAGGATCCATGGCAGCCAGAAGCCGGGGATCGCCGCGACGCCGTGGCCGAGCAGCTTGAGGCCTCCGATGTGATGATACAGCGCGACCGCAGCGAACACGGCGGCAACGTTCCACCACGCCAGGCGATCGCGTCGTCCGCCCGGGTGTGCTCCGCCGAGCGGCAGGTAGATGTACTCGTGCATCCACGCCCCCAGGGTCTTGTTCCAGCGTCGCCAGAATTCCGCCGTCCCGTACGCTCGGTGCGGATGATCGAAGTTCTCCGGCAACACGAGCCCGCACAGGCGGGCGAAGCCGATCGCCGCGTCTGTCCAGGCGCTGAAGCCGAGGTAGACGGCGACATAGACGCCCAGGGCATGGAGCCATGCCCGGAGCGCCGGGCCTTCCATGGCCGTACGGTACGCATGGGGGGTGAGCGTCCAGGCGACGAGGCCGAGGAGCGCCAGCGCGACGAGCCCGCGCCCGATCCGGCCCAGCGCGACACGGCGCTCCGCGCCCGCAGGCCGGGCGCTTCCCGCGTCGGCCCAGAACCAGGCGAGCCGGCGATCGCCCAGCTCGCTCGGGGAGAAGAACGGCCCCGTGACGAAGGCGGGAAAGAACAGGGTGTAGAGCGCGAAGGCGCTCAGTGTGCGCTGCGCTGGCTCGAGACGGCGGTCGAAGGCCCAGGCCCAGGCGCGGAGAAAGGTGAGATTGGTCGAGAAGGCGACGAACTCGCGGACTGCGGGCGAGTAGCCGGACAGGAGCGGGAGCCAGAAGACGGCCCCCACGACCTGGAGCACGAGCAAGACCGCGATCGCGGTGCGACGCAGCGCGCGAGGGCTGGCGTATTCCACGGCCGCGTAAAAGACCAGCGCGTAGGCGAGCAGGAGGCCGGCGATCGTGAACGTCGAGCAGGCGGCAATGAGTACCAGGCTGGTCGCGACGAGCCACCACAGGCGCGGCACCGGCCGGAGTAGCCGGCGACCGATTTGGGCCGCGAGCGTGAACGCCACGCAGGCGAGAAAAAAGCGTACGAACAATCCGCCCCGGCTGCCGAGCAGCGTGGTTGCCAGGTCGCGGATGAGGTCGAAGCTCACGGACAGCGCCGGCTCTAGCACTGCCCCTGCGCGGTGCTCCAGCGTGACAGCCGACGAGCCCCCCATCCATCCTCCAGGACAACCTGTTCCTGAAGGCTTCGCAGCTCGCCCGGCTCGACCGACACGAGGCGCTGCTCGAGCGGGCGCAGGGCTTCCGGCCGCGCTGTGTGGCGATGGGGGCGCTCACGAATCGCTACGTCGAGGAATGCTGCACCGGGGTAGACACCGGCAGCCTCGCCACCTGCCGCAGCCCGCGGGGAGGCTCGGACGACTCCGGAGCAGAAGCGCCTCCTCGAGCGCGTCCCTGCGCCCGATCGGTGCTTGAGCGGGCGGGAGTTGCTGGCCTTGCGGCCTCCGGGCTACGCTGCGCGATCTCGTGATCGTCCTCGGGATCAGCGGTTACGCGCACGATTCGGCGATCGCGCTGCTCGATGGGCCGCGGATCCTGGCGTTCGCCGAGCAGGAGCGCTTCAATCGCGAAAAGCACACGGGGGCGTTTCCGGCGGAGGCGCTGCGCTGGGCCCTCGCGAGCCACGGGCTGGATCTGTCGGACGTCGACGAGGTCGTCTTCTACATGCGGCCCTGGGCGCTGATCGGCCAGCGGACGTGGGAGGTGCTGCGCTATCTGCCGCGATCGCTCCCAGCCTTCCTGGAGCGTCGCCCGGGGAACGCGTTCCGCTTCGTGACCGTGGGGCGTCAGCTCCGCCGCGCGGGAATCCCGGCGCGGCGAGGCCACCGCTTCCGGCTCCGCCACGTGGATCACCACCTGGCGCACGCGGCCAGCACCTTCTTCGTCTCCGAGTTCGACGAGGCGGCGATTCTCTCGGTGGACGGCGCGGGGGAGCGCATCACGACCTGGTTCGGTCGAGGCGTGGGGAGCCGCATCGAACGCCTGCATGCCATCGCGCTCCCGCATTCGCTCGGGCTCTTCTACTCGGCCGTGACGCATCATCTGGGCTTCCGGCCCTGGGGAGGCGAGGGCAAGGTCATGGGCCTCGCGCCCTACGGCGATCCGCAGCGCTTCTATGGCGGCCTGCGCGAGATCGTCCGCTGGAGCGACGATGGGCAACTCGACATCGACCTGCGCTTCATCGCGTACCACCTCTCGGCATGGCAGCGCTGGACCTCGGCGGCTTTCGCCGCTCGCTTTGGCCCGCCGCGGGTCCCGGAAAGCGAGTTGCGCGACGAGCATCGTGACCTGGCCGCTGCGCTCCAGCGCGTGACGGAGGATGCCGCGCTCGCCTTCCTGCGTCACCTCCATCGGCTCGTCCCCTCGCGCAACCTCTGTTTGGCCGGCGGCGTGGCGCTCAACAGTGTCATGAACGGGCGGCTCCTGCGCGAAGGGCCGTTCGAGCGCGTCTTCATCCAGCCGGCCGCGAACGATGCCGGAACGGCACTGGGCGCTGCGCTCTACCAGGTGTGCGGCCTCCACGGGCTGCCGCGCCCCGCCGGGGCGGAGATCGTCTACCTCGGGCCAGCGTTCGACGATGCACGCTGCGAGGCGGCAGCCCGCGGCGCGGGCCTGCGCGTCGAGCGCCCGCCGGATGTGCCGGCACGCGCTGCCGAGTTGCTGGCCGAGGGCCGGATCCTCGGCTGGTTCCAGGGACGGATGGAAGTCGGCCCGCGGGCGCTCGGGAACCGTAGCATTCTCGCCGATCCGCGCAGCCCCACGATGAAGGACACGCTCAATCACCGGGTGAAGCGGCGCGAGGCATTCCGGCCCTTCGCCCCCTCGGTGCTCGAGGACCATGCCGCGGCCTGGTTCGCGGATGCACGACCGTCGCCACACATGCTGCTCGTCTTCGACGTCCGGCCCGAACGACGGGCCGAGATCCCGGCGGTGACGCACGTCGACGGGACGGCGCGCGTGCAGACCGTCACGCGCGACGCGAATCCGCGCTACCATGCCCTGTTGACGGCCTTTGCGGCGCGGACCGGCGTCCCGGTGCTGCTCAACACCTCCTTCAATGTGCGCGGCGAGCCGATGGTGTGCACGCCGGAAGATGCCGTCCGCTGCTTTCTCGGCACCGCGATGGATGCACTCGTTCTGGGCGATCTCGTGTGCTGGAAGCCGGGCGCGCGCGGGGGCGCATCGTGACGGACATTCGCACGGCGACGCGCGCGCACTACGATCGCTGGTCGTACGACTTCGAGACCGCGGAGCACGCGGCGATGCAGCTCGAGGACAGCATCCTCGGCGCGGCCCTCGCCGCGCTGGCCGAGGGCGGAGTCGTCGTCGACGGGGGGTGTGGCACCGGCCTGGTCGCTCGCCTGGCTCGCAGGCGTACCGCGGCACGGCTGGTCGTCGGTATCGATCTGAGCCTGGGCTCGCTCCGCCGAGCCCACCGTGGCTCGCCCGGCGTCCGGCTCGCGCAGGGCGATCTGCTGGCGCTGCCCCTACGGGACGGGGTTGCCGACCTGGTGATCGCGCGCGGAGTCCTCATGACCACGGGCGATCCTGTCGGAGCGCTGCGGGAGCTCTGCCGGGCGACCCGCGCTGGCGGCGCGCTTTACGTGCGCGTCTACAATCGCCACCACCCCTATCGCTGGATCTATCGACTGGGCGGTCCCGTGTGTCGCAGCATCGCCGCGCTGCCCGGCGGGACGGCCGTCCTCGCCCTGGCCGTGCTGCCGTTCTTCTGGCTCGGCCTTCAGCTCGCCATGCTCGCGTTGCGTCGAAAACCCGTCCGGGTCACGCCCGGCCTGCTGTGGAATCTCTTCGCCGATCAGCTCCTCGTCCCGCACAACAGCTTTCACACGATTCCCGAGGTCGAGGCCTGGGGGCGTGCGACGGGTCTCGAGCCGGTTGCCAACGAGACCATCACGCTTGGCCAGCAGATCGGCGTCCTGTTCCGCAAGCCTCCCCGCGAGCAGTCCGACAGGGCGAGCAGCATGGCGCGATGAGCGTCGCGGTCGTTGTCCTCGAGGAGCGGCTCAGTCACCTCGCAGGCCTTCCCTTCACGGCCTGGGCGGTGAGCAGCGTGGCACTCGCGCTCGTGTGCTGGCTCGGGCTGCGCCAGCTCGCGACGCCCGTCGCCCGGGAATGGCTCCTGGTCGCCCTCAGCCTCGTCGCGATCGCCCTGGTTGCCTCGACCTGGCTGGCGCTCGCCTGGCTGCTTCTTGCCGTGGCCTTCAGGGCTGTCGTCGAGTCGGGGGTATCCCGCCCGCTCGTCGTGGTCGGCACCACGGGCCTGCTGGCGGGAGTCGTTGTGCTCCCGGTCGTGGCGCTCCCCTGGCTCGTCGCGCAGGGGGGACATGTCCTGGCGCTCACGGCTTTCGCCAGCAACATGGCCCTGCTGCGGCTCTGGGCCTATGCCGCGGATCGCTGGCGGGGGCTCCTGCCGCCCCTGCCGCTCCGCAGATACCTGGTCGCGGTGCTCTTCTTTCCCACCTTCGTCAATGGCCCGGTGGAGGTCGCACGCGCCCTGCCCAAGGCATGGCCGGTGCCGAGCTGGCAGGATCTGGCGATCGGGCTCCGGCGGATCGCAGGAGGCTGCCTGCTCATGGTGCTCGTCGGGCTGCTCTTCCCGCCGGGATGGACCGCGGTGCTCGCGCAGGGGCCCGGGGCCGGGCCGCTCCAGCTCTGGGCCTGGGCAGCGCTGCTGTACCTGTGGTTCCTTGCGAGCTTCGGCGCCTGGTCGGAAGTGGCGATCGGCCTCGGACGCCTGTGCGGCCGGGTCGTGCAGGAGAATTTCCTGCGTCCGTGGCAGGCCGTGGGGGTATCCGATTTCTGGCGACGCTGGCACGTGTCGCTTGGGCTCTGGCTCCGCGACTACGTGTACGTGCCGCTCGGTGGCCGCCACCGCTGGCGCCGCCGCAACGTGGTCCTCGTCTTTGCGGTGAGCGCGGCCTGGCACGTCTGGGGAACCGTGAAGCTCCTCGGGCTCGGATACTATCCGCCGCTCGCCTGGGCGGGCCTTGGGATTTGGGCGGCAGCGCACGCGCTCGCCGTGGCCTTCGCGCCGCGTCCGACGGCCGATCCCTGGGGCGTGTGGCGAGTGGCAACGCTGGCTTTCGTGTCCTGGGCCTGGATTCCGTTCTTTCTGCCCACCACTGTGCCGCCGCTCGCAGCGCTACGCATGCTTGTCCGCATGCTAGTACCGTGGGGCTGAGGCCGGCAGGCTTCGCGTTCGCGGAGACCACACCGTTTCGGGCCGGAAGGTGCCGAGCTCGTAGACCTCGGTCGTGGCGTCACGCGCCACGAGGCGTCCTTCGCGCTGGGCACGGGCGACCAGCGCTGCAGTTTGCTCGACGCTGGCCTCCTTCGCCTCCTCCAGCAGCGCGCGATGGACGACCACGTACTTGAGCCAGGGGAGGCGGGAGAAGTCGAGATGGCCGCGCGCTAGCACGAAGCGCCGGTCGGTCGGCAAGCGGGACACCGTCCCCTCGAGCAGGAACTTCCGGTGGGCCGTTTGATAGTACATGTAGCGGCTCGAGAAGAGGGCCAGGCCTCCCTCGATGAACCCCGAGGGCAGGTCGAGGAGGGCTGCCTCCTGCGGATCGTCGCGCACCACGGCATAGGCCTCTGGAACGGCCGCGGAGACGAGCGGCGCGCGGAGCCCCCGGGTCTCAAGGATCGGCACGACGAGCGCGCCAGCGATCGCGGCGGCCGTGACGGCAGCGCGCCATGCGGGCGTGTGGGTGGTGCGCTCGCGCAGCGCAGCGACCGCGGTCGCTGCCAGGATGGCAAGCAGCGGGTTGACGGCGGTCATCCAGCGATAGGGGGCGCGCAGGAATCGCAGCAGCGGGACGAGATCGGCCAGCAGCAGATACGGTCCGGGGATGCCCGGCTCGGGGGCCGCATCGCCAGGGCTCGCGGGCAGCTCCAGCAGCGGATGATGCACACGGAGGTAGGGGCCGAGGACCATGCAGAGCGCCGGCAGCGCGAGCAGCAGCCAGTAGAGGGCGCGGCGAGGGGCGAGCGGAAGCGCAAGAGCGGCGAGGAGCAGGGTCCATGTCCCCAGGTAAAAGATCCGGGCGAAGGGGAATCGCCAGCGTGCGAGCCAGGGGGGCGTGAGGAAGCCAGCGACGAAGCCCGAGCCGAGCAGGGTGTGGCCGCTGCTCGGCGGGCGCGCCGGCTGCGCGAGCGCGATCGCGGCCAGGGTACCGAGCAGCGCCGCCGCGAGCAGCCCGAAGGCAAGCGTTCCCGGCAGCCACAGGCGCGGCAGGCCGAGACGGCGGGCAAGGGCGAGCCGGACGACGGTATCCAGGCCGAGCACGGCCACGGCCAGCATGGCGTATTCCTGGGAGGCGAAGACCGCGAAGGCGAGGAGCGCCAGGGTGGCTCCGACGAGCCACCACTCCCGCCGGCGCTGCAGCGCCCACCACAGGAGCAGCATGGCAGGCGGAATCCACGCGCAGCTCAGGTAGATCACGGGCAGGACCCAGATGGCGAGGGGGGTCATCGTGCCCAGCAGTCCGGCGACGAGGGCCGCCCAGGGATCCCGCGTCGCCTCGCGGGCGAGCGCGGCAATGACGACGAAGGCCAGTGCCGGCGCTGTGAGCACGAGCAGGTTCATCGCGACGAGCGGCCCCGCGGCGATCGTCAACGGGAGCGCCAGGGCGCCAAGCGCGAACGAGCCTGTGTGAAAGAGGAGCGGTACCCCCTCGGGATAATACAAATAGTGAGTATAGAAAGGATGGCGGTGCAGAGCGAGGAGGCTCTCCTGGACCCACCATACGTTCCAGGCGAACTGGAAAGCATCCAGGCTGCCGTCGTCGAGGACCGCTGTCTGCAGGTGGAGAACGAGGGGCCAGCTGAGAAACACCCCCAGCGCGAGGCCGAGGACGGCCGTCACAACGGTAAAACGCGCTCCGGACACGGCGCTCCTCGTAGCATGCCGCGCGCCGCGAGGGATACGGCAGCGGCCCACCACCTTTGCCGACGGCGGCGCACTTTCGTATGCTCCCCACGTGCCCTCGCCTCGCCTCGCCGTCGTTGCTGCTGCCGGTCGCGGCACGCGCATCCATCCGCGCAGCACGACGGTGCCGAAGGTCCTTCTCGAAGTGGCGGGAAAACCGCTCCTGACGCGTAATCTCGAGCTGCTTCGCGACCGGCTCGGTGTGCGCGAGGTGCATATCGTCATCGGGTACCTCGGCGACCTCGTCCGCGCCACGTACGGCGACGGGAGCGAGCTTGGGCTCGAGCTGCGCTATCACGTCAACGACGACGTGGATGGAGGCCTCGGGACGGCGCTCTTCACGCTAGAGCGCGCAGGTCTCGCCGAGCCCTTCTACATGATCCTGGGCGATGAGCTGTATCTGGAGACGAATCATGCGGAGCTGCGTGACATCGCCGAGCCCTGGGACGCGGTCTGCGCCATCCACCGGACAGACGATCCGGAGGTCATCCGGCGCAACTACGCCGTGGCGCTCGACAACGGCCGGATCACGGCCCTGATCGAAAAGCCGCTCGAGGCGCCGAGTCCCTTCGCGGGCTGTGGGACCTATGCGTTCACGCCAGCGATCTTCCGCGACGCGCACGCGACCCCACGCTCGTCGCGGACGGGGCGGCTCGAGCTGACCGACGTGATCGATCACGTCGCGCGACGAGGGGGCGTCGTGCGGGCCTTCGAGCTCACGGGTCACTACCTCAACGTGAACACCGTCGAGGATCTCAACGCCGCCAATTACCTGGCGCGGACGCTGCATTTCGCGGAGGCCCGGGTCAGCGTCGTCATCCCGGCCTACAACGAAGCCGCATCGATCGGGCATGTCGTACGCGATTTCCGGCCCTACGCCGACGAGATCGTGGTCATGGACAACCGCTCGAGCGACGGCACCGCCGAGATCGCGCGCGCCGCGGGGGCGAGCGTGTACTCCCAGCCCTTGCGGGGCTACGGCGACGCGCTCCGCCAGGGGCTCGATCTCGCGACCGGAGACATCCTCGTGCTCGTCGAGGCGGACGCGACCTTTCGCGCCAAGGATCTCGGCAAGCTCCTCGAGTACCTCAAAGACGCCGACATGGTCATTGGCACGCGAACGACCCGCCAGCTCATCGAGCAGGGCGCGAACATGGACGGGCTCCTCCGCTGGGGCAATGTCGTCGTCGGCAAGCTCGTGGAGGCGTTGTGGTGGGCGCGGGAGCCGCGATTCACGGATGTCGGCTGTACCTACCGCGCCCTGTGGCGCGATGCCTGGCAGAAGATCCGCCGCTACATGACCCGAGACGACGCCGCCTTCTCGCCAGAGATGATGATCGAGATGATCCGCGCGGGCGGACGGGTGATCGAGATCCCCGTGAGCTACTACTCGCGCCGGGGCGGCGAATCGAAACACTCGGCGAGTCGCTGGCACAGCGTGCGCACGGGACTCAAGATGCTGCGCCTGATCGCGGAGAAGCGGCTGAACCTCTCCTGAGGGCAGGCGATCCTGCCCGCACGACCTCCTCGATCAGCGCGGCCGTCTCCTCCCCGCAGCGTGCCCAGGTGAGGCTCGCGGCCCAGGCGCGCCCGCCCGCCTCGAGGCGCTGCCGCAGGGAGGCGTCGCCGAGCAGGCGCACCAGGCGATCGGCGAGCGCCGCCACGTCACCCCACGGATAGAGCAGCCCCGTTTCCCCATCTCGGCAGCTATCCCGCAGCCCGGGGGAATCCGCGGCCACGCAGGCCGTCCCGCAGGCGTTCGCCTCGACGTTCGTGAGGCCCCAGCCCTCGCGGACGGAGGGGTTCACCAGGACATGGGCCTGCTGCATGAGGCGGACCTTCTCGGCCAGCGGTACGAAGCCGGCAAAGCGCACTGCCGCGCCGAGCCCGAGCTGCGCTGCCAGGCGGCGCAGGGCCAGCCCCTGGTCTCCGTCGCCGATGACCGTGAGCTGGGCGTCGGGGATGCGCGCGAGCACCGCGGGCATGGCTCGCAAGAGGTGGTCGACCGATTTGTATCGCTTGAGCCGGCCCACGTAAACGAGGGCCGGCCGCGGGCTCTTGGGCGCTGCCTGGTGGGTCGTGTAGGTCTCGTGGTCGACGCCGCAGAGGACCACGCGCACGCGCTGGGGCGGCCAGCCGCGGGCGACGAGATCGTCCTTGGTGGACTGCGAGATGGCCTCGACCGGACAGCGGCGGTAGACGCGCTCGGTCAGGCGCTCGTAGCCGTAAAGGAGCGCAGCGAGCGGCGCGGGCACCTCGTCGAAGACCGAGCGACCCATGAGGTGGGGCACCACCATGAGCACCGGGCGGCGGGCCCACAGCGGGGCGAGGAGCGGGATCTTGTTGACATCGTCGAGAACCACGTCCGGAGGGTCGATGGCCGCCAGGCGCCGATAGAGGCGAGGAGCGGCGATGTGAAAGGTGTATTCCCCGCCCCCGCGGACGATCCGGTACCCCTCCTTGGTCGCCTCCGCGGCCGCGCCGGGAAAGCGGGACGAGAGGAGCGTGCAGCGCCAGCCTCGCATCAGCCCGAGATGCCGGAGGATGGCCTCCATGTGCACCTCGGCGCCGCCGGCACGGGGGTTGTCGAGATCGCGCCAGTTGAGCGCGAGCACATGCACGCGTGCCGGATATGCGACCTGGCTGCGGTGGGCAAGGGTCCGGACGGCGGCTCCGATGGCATCGCGCATGCACGAGCGCATGGGGGCCGGCGAAAAAAGCCGTTCGCCTTCCGGACGAGGGCTGTGGTACCCATACCGGTCTGTCCACCGTGCCCCGCAAGATTGTCGTCATCCCCACGTACAACGAGCGCCAGAACGTGCCGGCGATCGTGCCCGAGGTGCTGGCCCAGGACCCCGAGATCGCGGTCCTCGTCGTCGACGACAATTCCCCCGACGGCACCGGTCCGCTGGTGCGCGAGATGGCGGCGCACGAGCCCCGGCTTCATCTGCTTCCCCGCCCTGGCCGTCAGGGCATCGGGCCGGCCTACAAGGACGGGTTCCGCTGGGCGCTCGCGCGAGGCGCGGAGCTCATCGTCCAGATGGACGCCGACTTCTCGCACAACCCGCA
>Ga0308411_10002084_pt1 | contig 13612 bp, 7 predicted proteins | sample HotsprottomLayer_2_FD_203530 | JGI IMG/M metagenome (GOLD analysis project Ga0308411, IMG submission 203530) | Hot spring phototrophic mat microbial communities from Octopus Spring, Yellowstone National Park, Wyoming, United States -... | ecosystem: Environmental > Aquatic > Thermal springs >...
GAGGCGCGCCGGGTCGTCGTGCCCGCCGCGGTGGAAGAGGAAGGCGGTGATGCGCTCGACGGCGCGCCCGTCGAGGCAGCGCGGCCCGTGGTAGGCACCTTTCGCGATATGCACGACGCTGACGACCACCGCCGCGCGGCCGGGCCACTTCACGCGCTTGCGCGCCTCGTAGATCGCGCCGCCGTGGGCGCAGATCCAGCGCAGCCCGCTGCTGCGCGTGTCGCCCTGGGCGATGGTATTGGTGGCGATCAGCCCCATGGCGCCGCCCTGGCGGAGCAGGTTGAAGGCCCGGCGGAAGAAGTGCGCCACCAGGTCGGCGTTGCCGTGGCTCTCCTCATGGAGTTGCTGCAACCAGTCCAGATAGCCCGCCACGTTGCCGCCGATGGTCGTGTTCTTGCCGGCGAACGGCGGGTTGCCCACCACGGCGTCGAAGCCCGGATTGTCGCGCTGGAAGACTTCGGGGAACTCGACCGCCCAGTGGAAGGGCGCCAGGGGCAACTCGGCGTGGCGCCACGCCTCGAGGCGGGCGAGGTGCCGCGCGGCGCGGCCCTCCTTCAGCGCCTCGGCGTACTCCAGCCGTCTGTTCTCGCGCTCCCTGGGCTTGCTGCCCTCGAAGAAGGCCGCCACCGCCAGGTCGCCGCACAGCCGCGCGCGGGCCAGGGCCTGGTCGGCCTCGCGCCACAGCGCGCGCAGCTCGGCGTCGCCGGTCTCCTCGCCGGCGTGGCGGATCTGGGCGCGCAGGGCGGCGGCCTGCTCGACCTGGGCGCGGATCGCGCCGGTGTAGAAGCCCTCCTGCAACGGCTTCGCGTCGTCCTGCCAGTGGAAGGCCGCGATCTGGCGCTGGCTCAGGCCCACCAGCGAGTCGCCGTGGCGCAGCGCATGGTCGAGGAAGGTGAAGGGGTGATCTCTGGCCAGGGTCACCAGCCAGAGCGAGACCTTCGCCAGGTCCACGGCGGTGGGGTTCTTGTCCACGCCGTAGAGGCAGCGCCGGGCCACCAGCCGCCGGGCGAAGATCACCTCGTCCTCATCGGCGGGGATGGGCGGCTTCCCGCCGTGGGCGTTCCAGGCCTCGATCAGCGCGTCGGCGAGCTGGCGGCAGGCCTCGACCAGGAAGGCCCCCGAGCCCATGGCCGGGTCGCAGACGTTGAGGTCGAGGATCTGCTCGGGTCGGGGCGGCAGGCCATCGGCGCCGCGCAGGCGGGCGAGGACCGGCGCGAGGGTCGCGCGGACAATCGGCTCGGTGAGGGCGCGGGGGGTGTAGTGCGAGCCGGAGCGGCGGCGCTCGGCGCCCGGCTGGAGCACCATGGCCCCCGGCGGCGCGATGTCGGGGGTGGCCCCCAGGTCAACCATCGGGCGCAGGGCGGCGTGCAGGTCGGCGACGCTCGTCGCCGCCGGCAGGGCCTTGCCCACGCCGGCGGGGATGGCGCGCCCGGTCCGCTCCTGCAGCCAGTGCGCCCGCTTCGCCGGCGCCTGCTCGAGCAGGGCATCGAGGCTGATGGTCGTCGGGGCGCCGCCCGGCGTATCGGCGCGGATGGCCAGGGAGGGGCCGGCGGCCGTTTCGAGGCGGAAGCCCATCATCGTCTCGTAGACCGAGCCGATCTGTTCGACATCGAGGGCGCGGTAGGAGATGCGCTCGCCGTCGAGCAGCAGGAGCTTCTCCAACACCTGGTAGACCGTGCCGTCGGGCACGCGGGGCGGATGGAGGCGCTGGTGGATCTGGCGCGGGCCGGCGCGGCCCTCGAGGAAGGGGAAGCGGTCGGGGTCGAAGAGCGCGCCGTGGCGGCGGGGCAGGCCGAGTTCGGGAACGCCGTCGTGGATCATGCGGAAGAGGGCCAGCAACCGGGCCCAGGCGCCGTAGCGCTGCTGCATGGTGTCGGGGTAGAGGGCCGCGTCCTCGCGCAGGCGCTCGTAAAGCCCGGCCAGCCCGTAGCCCTGCTCCCAGGTCGCGTCCTCGGGGAGCATGTCGCGCTCCTCGGCGTAGAGCAGGAAGACCAGGCGCAGGATCACCGTCAGCAGGCCGCGGTAGACCGTGTCGGGGTCCTCGCGCAAGGGATCGCGCAGCAACGCGCCGCCGGTGTCGGCGTCGGCGGCCTGGAAGCCGCGCAGCAGGGCGTAGAGCGCCTCGAGCACCTGCTCGGCGAGGCGCTCGCTGACCTCGTTCTGAAACCTGCGACTGTCGGCGAGCAGCGCGGCCAGGCGCTGCTCGCGGGGCAGGGCCAGCAAGCGTTGTTCGCTGAGCAGCAGGCGCAGCGCCGCCACGATGGGGCGCCCGGCAGTCTGGCGCATCTCGGCGACGCGGAAGTCCAGCCAGCCGGAGCTTTCGCCGCGCGGGGCGGAGATCAGGCGCAGCGCCGCGCCGTTGCAGAGCAGGCCGGCGCTCACCCCGGTGTGGCGCAGCAGGCGCTCCATGCGCCCGTGGGGCGAAAGCTCCAGCCGGCCGCGCTCGCGGGCGGCCTGGTCGAAGTCCTGGCCGGTGGGCAGCACGCGCACCAGCAGTTGCCAGGGCAGGGCGTCAGGCGCCGGGTCGCGCTCGCGCACCGCCAGGTCGGGGGCGAGAGTTTCGCCGTACTCCGGCAGGGCCAGCTCCAGCTCAGGGGGGATGGGCGCCCCCGCGACGCCGGCGTAGCCCTGCGGCGCGAAGCTCCAGCCCAGCGCCACGCGGGCGAAGCGGCGGAAGTCGGGGATGACCGGCTGGTCGCCCTCCATGTCCAGGCATTCCAGCAGCAGGCGCTGGCCCTCGGCGTCGCTGCGCGGCAGAATGGCCCCGGCGCGCGCCAGCGCCGGCGCCGAGACCACCAGGCCCATCGGGCGCACAAAGCCGAGCCATTCGAGGTGGGCCTGGATCTGCGGGTCAATCGTCTTTGCCATAGTCAGGTGGGGCCACGAAAGCGGGCGAAGAACACAAACGAGACGATATCACTATCAGCCATCCATGCGATTCGCGCACAACGCCCGATGAACATCGCCTGGGAGCGCGGGCGGCCAGCCCTCGTCGCGGCTCCGCGGGCAAGGTGACTGCCCCCCTCCCCAGCCCTCCCCCCGCTGGGGGGAGGGAGTCCGGCTCCTCCCCCCGGCGGGGGGAGGCTGGGAGGGGGGGCTGAACCCGGCGAACGATGGTCACCTCAGTCCTCCATGCGGCTCCGCCGCACCACGCCGCGATGAACATAAGGTTGTTCCTGGGAGGGCTGCGCCCTCCCAGACCCTCCCGCGGGCGGGGGTATGGGGGAACCGGGTTTCCCCATGTTCACGTTAGTTCGTCTCCGGCCACAAATAGACCAGCCCGACCGGCTCGACGCGCCGCGCGCGCGCCTCGTAGAAATCGCGCACGCGCTGCGGCTCGGTGGCCAGATCGCGCTCGAAGGTCGCCAGGCGCTGCTCCCAGATCTGCTGATCGAGCTTGAACTGCCGCTCCTCCTCCCTATCGAAGCCGAGGGTGAGCTGGCGATACGCGGCGCGGCTCTTTTCGAGCTGCTCACGCACCCGGCGCTGCTGCTGCTCGATCGTGGCGCGCAAACTAGCGGCCTCCTGCGCGCCGCGCTGGCGCAGGCGCTCGATGGCCTCGGCGGCGGCCTCCTCGGCGCGCCGGGCAAGGTGCGGCGACAGATCGGCGATGTCAGCGGCAGCGCCCTGGAGGAGCCGCCGCTGCACCACCTCGTCCGGGGGAAGCTGGCCGGGGCGGCTGAGGGCCTCATCGAGCAGCGCCCTGGCGCGGGTTTCGCCATCGCGCGCGTAGGGCGTCAGCGGCCCGCCGCGCTGCGCCGGTTCAACCCAGCGGGCGGCGACGGCAATGATCTCCTCGTGCAACCGTTCGGCTCCCCGGCCGAAGAGCGCCAGGCGGCCAAGCAGGATCACGCGGGGGATGGCATCGCGCGCGCGGAGCGCACAGGCGCGCGCGAGGTCCGCGCTGAAGCCCTGGGCGCGGAAGCGAGCCAGCAGCCGCTGCGCGACGCGGTGCTCGAGGTGCAGGTGGACCGTCTCCTCGCTCAACGTCCCCGTGTCGGCGAAGACCACCGGGCGGATCGGGGCCTCGCGCCGCCAGTCGCTCAGGCTCTGGGCGGCGGGCCGGGGGGCGCGCAGGCTATCGAGGATGGCGTTCCAGGCCGGATCGGCGGCGGCGCGTTCGTTGAGCGCGGGCACGCGCCAGACCTCGCGGCCGTGGGAGTCGGTGGCGCGCTCCAGGGGCGGCGCGCCCAGCAACTCCAGGGCGCAATCCAGCGCCTGGCGAAACGCCTCCGGGGCGAAGCCGGTCCAGCGTTGCGATTTCTCCAGCAGTGAGCGGCAGGCATCAATTTGCGCTTGAAGATCGCGTTCACGCTCGCGGGCCTGTTCGAGTTCCTCGATGACGCTCTGGCGCCGGGCGGCCTCGAGGTCGGCCTGTTCCAGGGCGCGCGCCAGAGCGGGCGCATCGCGATGGCGAATGCCCTGGCGCAACCGGCGCTCGATATCGTCGTCGATCACCTTCGACAGACTGCCGAGTTCGCGCTTGATCGTCTCCGTCTTGCGCACCAGCACCTCGAGCACGCGATCCTCGGCGCGTTGCGGCAGCACGAAGTAGTGGCAGCGCACCACCGGCTCGAGCTGCAACTTGCGGTCAATCCGGCCATTGCGCTGCTCGATGCGGCCGGGGTTCCAGGGCAGATCGAAGTGGAACAGGTCAGCGCAATGGGCCTGGAAGTTGAGGCCCTCGCGGGCGGCGTCGGTGGCGATCAGGATGCGCAGCGGATCGCGGGCCGGGTCGGCATTGAAGCGGCGCTGGATCTCCTGGCGGCGGGCGCTGCTGGTGAGCCCATCAATCACCTCGATGCGCTCATCGGCCCGGTCGGTCCCCGCAATCGCCTGGGCGAGGATGTCCCGCAGGAAGCGCCTGGTCCCCTCGCGGTTCTCGGTGAAGATCAACACGCGCCGGTTGTTCCAGCGGGGAGGCGGACCGGTGACCGGCGCGCCGAAGGGCGGGAGATCGGGGCAGAGATTGGCGCGGATCCAGTCGATCAGGTAGCGCGTCCTGGCATCGGGGCGATAGCGATGCTCCTCGGCAATCCGCTGCATGCGCTCGAGCAAGGCCTGCTCCTGGCGGCGCAATTCGTCGGTCCGCGCCGAGCGGGGCGCCCCGGCCTCACTGGCGGCGGTGACCGCCTCGACCTCGGCGGCCTCGGCGGCCTCAAGCTCCTCGGCGTCGAGCAGGCCGCGTTCATCATCGGCGTCGGGGGGGCTGGTAAACAGCCTCGCGGCCTCCTCGGCGGCGGCCTCGGCCTCCTGCCGCGCCCACTGCCGCTCGACGGTGGCGCGGTGCACCTTCAGGGTGCGGGCAAACGCCTCGATGGACGAGAGCAAGCGCTGCTGCAACCCGACCGTAAGCAGACCGGCGGCGGTCTGGGCGCGGCGCGAGGCGCCGGCGAAGCGCTGCTCGCGCAGCGCGCGGTACTCGTCGAGCAACCGCGAAAGGACCAGTTCCGGCGCATCGGCGGGGAGATCGTTCAGCTCGATGCGCACCACCTCGCGCCTGGGGAAGCCCCCCTGCGCGGCGCGGAGATCCTCCTTGATGCGCCGCACCATCACCTCCTCCAGGGCCTTCTTGCCGCGCACCTTCACCCCGCGCGTAAAGCGCGTCGGATCGAGCAACTCGAGCAGGGTGGCGAAGCTATTGGAGTGGCCATTGTGCGGCGTCGCCGAGAGGAACAGGCGATGCTCGAAGCGCCAGGCCAGGTCGCGAATGGCCCGCGTAAAATCCGACTCGATCCCATAGCGGTTGCCGGACGCCGGCGCGGCGTGATGGGCCTCATCGAGCACGAGCAGACTGCCGGGCAGGAAATCGCCGAGCCACTCGCGCAGCGGGTCGGCGTAGGTCGGATCGACCAGCAGGCGGTGGGAGACCAGGAAGCGGCTATGGGTGCGCCAGGGGTTGACGCCAAAGCCCCGTTCGCGGCGCATACGCGCAACGTAGGCGCGATCCAGCAGGACGAAGGTCAGCCCGAAGCGTTCGTCCAGTTCCGCCTGCCACTGCTCCAGCACCGAGGGCGGGGCGGCGACGACGATCGCCCGCGCCTTCTTGCGCAGCAACAACTCGCGGATGATCAGGCCGGCCTCAATCGTCTTGCCCAGACCCGTATCATCCGCGATGAACAGATTGACGCGGGGGAGGCGCAGGGCCTTGCGCAGCGGCTCCATCTGGTAGGCGTCAATCTTGATCCCGGCGCGGAACGGCGCCTGAAAGAGAGACGGATCGGTGGCGGTCACACAGTTCCAGCGCAGCGTATGGAAGAACGCCGCGAAGCGGGCCGGCGGGTCGAAGCCGCGGGTGGCGAGATCGGCCCAGCGCTCCTCCCGCAGGATCTGCCGGTCGAGCTCATAGTCCCAGAGCACCTCCAGCGTCTGGCCCTGGGCGTCATCATCGGCGCAGGAGAGGCGCACCCGGCAGGACTGGCCAGGCACAGCCGGCGGTATCACCTCATCGACCAGCCAGGTGCGGGCGCGCACATGCACGAGTTGCCCGACCTCAGGGGTGTGCAGTTGGAGTTCGGACGTCGTCATGTTCGTATCCCCTGCGTTTCACACCATTGCGGGGTATTGTAGATCCGAAGGCTTACCGCTATATAACACGACAGACACGCGGAGGATGAGGAGATGTTCAGCCTCTGTCTCGACACGCACCATACGGCACACGCACCAGCGCAACGGCGCGCCGCTTCGCCGCCTCCCCACGCCGGTCGTAGCGCGAGGGCGTCGCCGGGTGCTCGTGGCCGGCGAGGCATGGTGCATCCGGCAACCTCGCTCGCGCTCGTTGCCGGGGAAAGGGGGTTCGGGAGGGCTGCGCCCTCCCGAACCCTCCCAACGGGCGGGGGAGTGGGGAAACCAGGTTTCCCCCCACCCCGCTCCAAAGGACCATGTTGAGCGGATTCATTGCTCAAAGACCATCGAGCCTGCGGGAGGGTGGAGCAGTGCCGCAAACGCGAACGATGGTCAACTATCTGAGCACTGCGGTAGCGAACGGTAAGTTACAAAGGCTGGATCAGGGGGTTCTGGTTGATCATGGCGGTGGAGGCCTGCTCGAAGTAGCGGCGCATCTCTGCGCGCGCCGGCTCGGGCACGCCGGCCTCATCGAGGGCGGCCAGCATATGGGCGAGCCAGGCGTCACGGGCGGCCTGGCCGATCGGGAAGGGGGCATGGCGCATGCGCAGCCGGGGGTGGCCTCGCAGCCGGTTGTAGTCATCCGGGCCGCCGAAGTACTGGCAAAGAAAGAGGAACTGATGCTCCTTGCCGGGTTCCAGGTCGGCGGGAAACATCGGACGCAGCAGCGGATCGCGCTCGACCCGCGCGTAGAAGATCTCGACGATGCGCCGGATGGTCGGGGCGCCGCCGATTTGCTCGTAGATGGAAGGGCGATCACGCATCTCTGTTGCGTAGGTTTAACGCCGGGCCTCTACCAGGCTTGCCCAGAGTAGTGTACCATGGGTCGCGTCAAGCCGCTCTATGGCCGGTTCGGGTGTTACGAACCATGCTGCGCCATCGGCGAAGAACTGCGCCCTCCGCACCGCCCCCAACCGGGCGCGCACAGGGCCGCGCAGCGAAACGATGGCGCGCGTCGCGTTGCAAATAAGACAAGAACGGCAGGAAGGCGCGCGCCGGAGGCGGCGCCGGATCGCCGCCGAAACGCGGGCATGCGCCGGTCACGACCCTGGCGTGGGGCAGGGCCGCCGGGGGCGCAACATGAGCACACGGACGAGACAGAGACGATTGCGGCGCCCTCTGGCCCTCCAGAGCGCCTTCGGCGGGCCTGGTGCATATGAGCAACTTTTGTTGACACTGCCCGATAAACATGGTACTATTGCACCACAGCAAGCGGACGTCCGGCCGTAGTTATTACCGCATAGTTTTGGCATTTAAGCAAAAACACTGGTCCCGGGCATGGGGCCAATCCCCTGACACTCGCCTGCGTCAACTCGTCGAGCGCTCCGACCTGGAAAGGCAACGATGCGTACCCTGATTTTCACCGGCAAAGGCGGCGTCGGCAAGACGAGCGTCGCCGCAGCCACAGCTCTGCGCGCCGCCGACATGGGCCTGCGCACCCTCGTGATGAGCACCGATCCGGCCCACAGTCTGGCCGATTCGCTGGACCTGGAAGGCCCGCTCGGGCCGGACCCGGTACGGATCACGGCGACCCTCGATGCCCTGGAAGTGAGTATTTATCACGACATCGAGTCGAACTGGGGGATCGTGCGCCAGCACTTCTCGCAGTTGATGGCCGAACAGGGGGTCGAGGGCATCCTGGCCGACGAGATGAGCATCCTTCCGGGCATGGAAGAGGCCTTCCCGCTCATCAGGATCAAGAAGCACAAGGACGCGGGCGACTACGACCTGCTGGTCATTGACTGCGCGCCCACGGGCGAGACGCTCCGGCTGCTGTCGGCCCCCGAGAGCTTCAAGTGGGCGATCGGGATGCTGCGGGGCGCCGAGAAGTACCTGATCAAGCCGCTGATCCGCCCGATGAGCCGGATCACCCCCGGCCTGAACAAGATGGTCGCGCCGTCCGAGGTCTATGAGGCGGTGGACGATCTGTTCCGGCAGATGGAGGGCGTTACCGAGACGCTGGCGAACCCCCTGGAGACGTCGATCCGCCTGGTGATGAACCCGGAGAAGATGGTGATCAAGGAGAGCCAGCGGGCGCTGACGTACCTCTCGATGTACGGCATGACCGTTGATATGGTCGTCGTGAACAAGATCCTGCCTATGGATCAGGACAGCGGCTACCTCAACCACTGGAAGGAGATCCAGCAACGCTACCTCCAGGATGTCGAGCAGTCGTTCGTGCCCCTGCCCATCCGGCGGGTGCCCTACTACGCCGAAGAGGTGGTGGGGCTGGAGAAGTTGCGCGTCATGGGGCAGGACATCTACGGCGACAGCGATCCCACCGCGGTGCTCTACCGCGAGGCGCCGATGGATATCAGCAAGCTGCACGATGGCACCTACCGGGTGAAGCTGAAACTGCCCTTTGCCGATGTCAATCAACTCGATCTCTTCCAGAACGGCGATGAGCTGGTGATCCAGATCGGCGATTTCCGACGGGTGATCACGCTGCCTACCAGCCTGGCGGGCCAGGAGGCCGGCCAGGCCGAGATGGACGGCGACTGGCTGATTGTTCCGTTCTACGCGGCGAACGGGGTGCGATCGTAGGGCGTCACGCGGCGGCGTGGGCGCCCGCCCGTTCTTGCTCGCGCTCAGGCCGGGGTTATCGGGGCTGCGCCCCGTGGCCTATAGGGTGTCCATTTAGGTTAAGGAGGTGTACGCATGGCCGTGACACGAGGCTGGTTCTCGGAGTCGTCGGCGCAGGTCGCGCAGATCGGCGACATCATGTTCCAGGGCCACTGGCAATGGGTGTCGAACGCGCTGCAGGCGACGTCGGCCGCGGTCGAGAACATCAACCGCAATGCCTACCCGGGCATCGCCCGCAGCGGCAGCGGCGAGAGTGGCTACACCGCTCGCGAGGTCGGCAGCTTCCGCCCGAAGCGCATTCGTTCGCGCTTCAACCGGTAGCAGGAGGGTAGGGGCCTGGATACAGGGTATCCTGCATGCGCCGGTATCCTGTATCCAGCTCCCTTGCGCCTCACCATGATCAGTCTGCTCTACCACAGCCATACGATCGTTCCGGCACACCTGGCCGAACTCGAGACACTCAACGTGCTGGAGCACGATGAGCACGTCCTGGTGGCGCTCGATGGCGTCCTCCTCGATGAGTACGGCCGGCGCCTGAGCGGGCCGACGCTGCACGACTACTGCCTGATCACCAGCCTGCGGGTGGTGCTCTGGGCGCGGGACTACGGGCGGCACCTCTGTTGCGCCTTTCCTCTCGCCGAACTGGTTGAGGTGCAGGGGAGCGGCCTTGACCCGCTGCATGCCCAGTTGCAACTGCGCTTCGCCGCCCCCGATGAGGACGAGCAGCGGTTTACCCTGACCCTGTTGCCCCTGGCCGATCTGCAGGCCGCGCTGCGGTTGCTGCGCGCCGCCAGCGAGACGGCTCGCGGCATGCTCGAGGCAGGCTTCGATGCGCGCGACTCGGGCCCGGAAGTGATCGCCGTGCTGAGTGAGCAGATTTTCGGACATGCGGACGGGCCGCGGCCCGGTGAACCGCCCTACCGCTGGCTCGGCGCCACCGCGAGCGCGCCCAGCGCCCCGCTCCCCGCCTTTTATCAGGACCCGGCCAGTCTCCCCCCCGGCCAGGTCTACGCTGCGGGCCGTCTCGCCCGCTCGGCGTGGGATACGCTGCGGCGCTCGTTGCGCGAAGCCGATCTGCCCTTCGATCTGAGCGCCCTCAATAGTAGTAGTTTGCGGGATCTCGCCGACGCGGTCCGGGCCATCAACGAACTGGTCACGACGGTGTCCAACAACCCTGTGGCCCAGCAGATGGCCATGAGTCTGATCAATCGCCAGACGGGGGCGCCGTCCGCCGCGGCGACGGCGGCCTCCACGGCGCCGCCCGACGCTCCCGCGGCGAGCGAAGGGCCGGCCCCGCCCGCGGAACCGGCAACGGCGCCGCAAGGGGCCGCGCCGCGCAGTTACCACGAGATCCCCCTGCGCCGCCGCGGCGCGCCCGCTCCGGCAGCGGCGCCGGCCGGCCCCGCCCCCGCCGCGCGCAGCGAGCCGCCGCGCGCACCCCAGAGCGCCCCACCTGCGTTCCCCGACCGGCGCGATATTCCCCTGCGCCGCCGGGGCGCCGCCCTGGCGCCGTCACCGGCCTTTCCCGTCGCCCGCAGCGGCTCCGGTGACGCCGGCCACGAGGATCGTCTGGCGTCTGATGAGCGCCGCCCCTCCACCGGTGGACGGGTGGAGCCACGAACGACAGTAGACTAGGGAACGATTATGAGCACTCGCCCGTATCTCGGCGTCAATGTCAATGCGGCCAGCGTTGAGGAGTTGCGCTACCGCGGGCTGCTCGAGGAGGGCGAGACGCTCCTCGCGCTCTTCGACGGCATGTTGCTGGACGAGCAGCGCCGCCGCGTCGGCGGCCTTGCCCTGGCGGATTTTGTTGCCCTCACCGACCGGCGCGTCATCACCTGGGCGCGCGGCTTTTTCAACGATACGGTGGACGGCTTCGAATGGAAGGACATTGACGTCGTCAATGCCGAAACCTGGGACCCGTGGCACGGGCGCGTCACCCTGGCCTTCCGCCTGCCGCCGGTGGCCCCGCGCACCCGCCGGGTGGCGATCAACGGTTCGTTTGAAGAGCCTGGAACCGGCGAACGGCTGGTGATCAACACCCTGGATTACATGCCCGCCGACGATGTCAGTATGCTGGCGGAGATGGTGCGCTGGGTAGGCGATCAGGTGGTGGCCGGCCTGGCCGGTGAAGCCCTGGTCAACGCCTTCGTCGAACGCTTCCCGGCCGTCGAACGTCAGCCGCTCCAGCCGTTCTTCACCGCGCCGGAGCCGCTGCCGCCCCCGCCCGCCCCGCCAGGCGAGGAGGCCGGCAGTTCGCGCCGCCGGCGCTGGTGGCAGTTCGGCGCGAGCGAGGAGCCTGCTTCCGGCCTGACGCCTCCGACCACCCCCGGCAATCTGATCGCCTCCTACGAGAGCCAGCGCAACGCCGCCGCCGCCGGGAGCGGCGCGCCGGCCATGCCGCTGCCCGGGCCGGCAGGCCCCCTGCCGACCCTGCCCGAGCAGCCGAGCATGTACGAGGTCAGTCGTTCGCTGCGCCTGATGCTGGAGGCGCCGCGCAAACTGGCCCGCGGGCTGCGCCGGGCCACCGAGGCCGTGAGCGGCGCGACCGAACTGGTCAATGGGCTCCAGGATCCGCGCGTGCGCCGCAATGCCATGCGCGGCCTGTACCATGTGGCAGCGCAACAGGAGGCCGAGGGCGGCCCGCTGGCCCCCGTGGGGCCGGTGGTTCGCGCGGCGGTGCGGTTCGCCGAACCGCTGGAGGAGCCTCAGGCCGAGAACGCGCAGGCCCGGCGCATTCAGGTGCGCTCGAGCGTGCGCCGCGTGACCACGAGCGCCCCGGCCGAGCCGGCCCCCGCCGCGCCACGCCAGCCTGCCGCCGCCGAGGCGCCCGCCGAGGCCCCGGCGCGCCCCGAGCCGGTGCGGCGCAGCATCAGCGTCCGGCGGGTTGAGCCGCCAGCTCCTCCGCCCGAGGCCAGGCCGCCAGCGGATGACCACCCCGTCGACCCACCGGCGCCGGAAACGCCGCGCGTGGCGCCGGTGCGCCGGATTGCCGTGGGCCGGGTCGAACCCGCCTCCGATGCGGCCAGCGTGAGCGCCAACGGGAAGTACGAGGAGTAGCAGCGGTCGGTCGAAGCATGCCACCCGCGCGCTTCGACCCAACACTCGGGGTCAAAGCGCGCCCATAGGGGCCAGAGTACCGTCAGGGGACGTATGACGCGTGTCATCATCTACTCGGGGAAAGGCGGCACCGGGAAAACCACCATCTCGGCGGCTACGGCGACGCTGCTGGCGCGTATGGGCCGCCGGACGCTCGTGCTCTCCAGCGACCCGGCGCATTCCCTGGCCGACGCCCTGGGCACGACCATCAGCCGCGACCGCCCCACGCCGATTATCCCCGGGCTGTATGGCCTGGAAGTGGATACGATCCACGAGTGGCGCCATAACCTGGGCGGCTTTCAGCAGTTCGTCGCCTCAACCTACGCCAATCGGGGCATCGATCGCTCGACGGCAGCGGAACTGGCCAACCAGCCCGGCCTCGATGAGATCCTCGCGCTGCAACGGGTCATGCTGGAAGCGCAAAGCGGCCGCTGGGACGCGATTGTGCTCGATACCGCCCCCACGGGCAATACCCTGCGCCTGCTGGCCTATCCGGAGATGATCATCGGCGGCGATGCTGGAAAGAAGTTCTTCCGCGTCTACCGCGGCCTGGCCAATGTCGCCCGCACCTTTAAACGCGACCTGCCCGATGATCGCTTCTTCCAGGAGGTGGGCACCCTGCTGGAGAAAATGGAACAACTGGCCAACTTCCTCCTCAGCCAGGAGATCTCGTTGCGCCTGGTGCTCAATCCGGAACGGCTGCCGCTGCTGGAGACGCGCCGCGCCTATACCTTCCTCAACCTCTATGGCATGCTGGTGGACGCGGTGATGGTCAACAAGATCCTGCCCCGGCGCGCCGATCTCGGCCCGTACTTCGACTACTGGGTGCGTCTCCAGCAGGGCTACCTGCGCGAGATTGACGCCAGTTTCGCCCCAACGCCGATCTTCCGCACGGTGTTGCAGGAGGGCGAGCCGATCGGCGTGAAGGCCCTCGAGGCCATCGGGCGGGCCACGTTCGGGATGGCCGACCCCGGCGCGTTGCTCTACGATGAGCGCCCGATCTGGCTGGAGCAGTGGAACGAAGAGGGGGAGCGCGGGCAGTACGAATTGTGTATGCGCCTGCCCTTCCTCGACGAAGAAGAAGCGATCGAACTGACCCGCAGTGGGCCGGATCTTTCGCTCTCGGTGGGGCGCATTCAGCGAACTATCGCGCTGCCCCGTATTCTCTACAACTGCACCCTGGGAGAGCATCGCTACGAAGACGGGGTGCTGCGCCTGGAGTTCCGCGAAGCGGTGGACGAACCCCTCCAACCGTGCGTGGAGGAGTCTGACGACGTGCGGGTCGAGGCCGCCTAACGTGAAAATA
>Ga0308411_10002087_pt1 | contig 13601 bp, 19 predicted proteins | sample HotsprottomLayer_2_FD_203530 | JGI IMG/M metagenome (GOLD analysis project Ga0308411, IMG submission 203530) | Hot spring phototrophic mat microbial communities from Octopus Spring, Yellowstone National Park, Wyoming, United States -... | ecosystem: Environmental > Aquatic > Thermal springs >...
GGATACGAGCACCTGATTCCGCAGAACTGACGCCGGAGAGGGGAAGGCGATGGGTATCGCAGGTCGCGCGATCGGCGGGGCGACGCTGGGGCTCGTGGCGATGGCCGTCATCACGACAGGCCACCCCGTACCCGCAGGGGCGCAGACTTCGTACAACCTGGACTTCTGCAAGCGCGTGGAACCGCGCCCGGGCGTCGGGCTCGTCACGCGCCAGTGCGGGACCACGTTCACGACCGCGGACGCCTACGTCGGGCTCGTGGCACAACTCTACAATGTCCAGGACAGCATGACGGTCGCGCTGGAGCTTCACGACCCCGAACAGGCGCTCGTGTGGAGGGCCGGTGAGGCCATCCAGGTCCGGGCGGGCTACTACTACCCTGTGTACACGCTGTGGACCGTGCTGCCGGTGGCCGCCGACGAGGCGGCGCTGGCGGCCGAGCACCCGCGCCTGGCGAGCCAGCGGATCCGGATCGAGGGTCGGCCGGCGCGCGAGCGGTTAGGGGAGTGGACGCTGGGTCTCCGGATGAACAACGGCCCGCCGCTGACGAGGAAGTTCACGCTGCGCTGAGCCCCCCAAGGGGGCCCATCGTCTGCCGGACTCAGCGGTGCGGCGCGAGTACCGGTACGCCAGCGAGAGCTACGCCGCGGCATAGAACCGGTCCGGTTCCCCGTTCTCACGGAAGAAGCCGTGGGCTAGGCTGGACTCGATCGCCTGAGACAAAGGGGGAACGCCGTGGCCACCTCCTGGCTGCGAAGGTCGTTGTTGCGCCACCGTGGCCCCACCCGCCCGTCTTCGGCTCCCACCCAGGCGGGGGAACCGGCCGCGGCCACCGACGAGAAGCTCTGGTACCTCCAGCAGATCAACATCTTCGCCGACATGACCGATGCGGAGATGCGGCGCCTGGCCGAACGCACCGTCATGCGTCGCTACCCGCGCGGTGCGGTCATCGCGCAGCAGGACGACCCGGCCAACGTCATCTACCTGGTCAAGGAAGGCCGGGTGAAGCTCTGCCGCTACTCGCCGGCTGGCCGCGTGCAGATCCTGGCACTGCTGGAACGCGGCGACCTCTTCGGGGAGCGCGGGCTGGTGGGCACGCCGGCCGCCACGCACTGCGAGGCGTTCGAGGACACGCTCATCTGCGTGCTGCGCAAGGAGGACTTCGAGGACCTCGTGCGGTCGAATCCTGCGCTGGCGCTACGGGTGATCAGGGTGCTGGCCGAGCGCCTGCGCACCGCCGAGGAGGCAATCGAGAGCCTGGCGCTGCAGAACGTGCCGGTGCGGCTTGCCACGCTGCTCCGCCGGCTCGCCGAGGAGTACGGCGAGGCGCACGCGCTCGGACGCCGCCTGGCGCTGCGCCTGACCCACCACGACCTCGCCAGCATGATCGGCGCGAGCCGCGAGACCGTGACCACGTTGCTCAACCGACTGCGCGACGAGGGCGCCATCGCCATCGAAGACCGTCACATCATCATCCGCAACCCCGACCGGCTGCACCCACACGACGGCTGAGCCGCGCGCCGGAACTCAGCCGCGCCAGGCGCCGCCCGCCTGCCTGGAGGACTCCGGCAGCGACGTCACGAGGCTGATGAAGAGCGCCGCGTTCACCGCCGTGTGTTCGGACTCAGTGCGCGTGCTCCTGGGCCGCCCTGAGCACGTCCTCGCGGGCGATCTCCTGCCCGTGCGCGTTCCGCACATGCCCCTGCGCGGCCTCGACGAGCTGTTCGTCCGAGTCCCCGTGGGCGACGTACCCGCAGTCGCACACCCAGTGCCTGTGCATTCGTCCCGTCCCCCCTCGGAAGATGAGTCACGTCACGGCGATCATGCTAGCGCGCGGCCGTGGCACAGGCTGTAATCGTCACCACAGTCTTCGCAGCGCCGCGCACGTCCACGCCGCCCGACGCGTTACTTGCCCTCGGCCCTGGCCGCGGCGCTGAAGAGATAGGCGATCAGGTCGTCGATGTCCTGGTCCGACAGCTCGAACAGCCGGGCGCTCGGCATCGGCGAGGGGTTGGGGAATCCGGGAACGATGTAGGCCTGCGGCTCCAGGATCGACTCCCGGATGTAGGTCACGACGTCCGGCCAGGTGCGGCCAGGGCGCTCACGGGCCAGGTCACGGCGCGCCACCATGGTCAGGTTGGGACCGACCTGCCCGCCGATGCCGCTGACGGTGTGGCATCCGATGCAGCCCTTTTGCCCGAAAAGTGCCTCTCCCCGTCCCGGGTTGCCCCGCACCGATGCAGGAAGGCCCGGCACCGACGCAACCTCCTGGCGGCCGCACCCGACCGCCAGCAGCGCGGCCAGCACGAGGGAGGCAATGAACGCCCCCCTCGGACCGCCGCCCGTCATCGAGCCGACCGCTCCACGTCTCCGCGAGCCGGCCTACGACCCGCACCGGGGCGCGGTCGTGGGCATGAATGCCGTGTCGGTCTCCCCGGGCTTCACGTCGCCCCATGGCATCTTGAAGCCCGGCCCGACGGCCACGTGCTTGAGCCAGTACCCGGGCTCGCCGGCGCGCGCGCCGCCGTGCCCCGCGTCCCACGTGGCGACCTTCGCGGTGCGATGGAAGTGGGTGAACCCCTTGCCCGCGATGCGCTCGATCGCCTGCTGATCCTCGGCGCACCAGCGCCCGCGGATGCCGTATCCGACGTAGATGACCCTCGTCGCCTCGGCGTACGGCTTGTCGAAGTGAACGAAGACCACGCTCCGGTCGTCGCCCAGCGCCCAGAGGTGGTCGGGCGCGTCGGTCTCGAACGGGCTCTTGTACGACATCTGCTGGGCGAGCTGCCGTCCGACGGCGGCCGCCACGGCGTCCGAGAGGCGAGTCTGCTGCCCGACGGCCCGATAGCCTGCCGCGACGACTCCGAGCGCGAGCGCGGTGAGCCCGGCTAGGGCGAGGAGCCTGCGTCCCATCGTGTGCATGCGCGATCCCCCCTTGCGGTGTGGTGGTGCTGGCGCATCGCCTAGGATCGCGCACCGAGTCCCGGGGTGCAGTGAGCTGGCTTACACCGGTGTAAGGGACCTTACAGCAGCCCCACCGGGCGGCGTGGACACTCGACGTGCGATGGTCTGTCAGGGCGCGAGCGGATGGTGGACGCGAGGGCTCCTGGCCGGTGTGGTGCTGGGGCTGGGCGCCGGCCTGGGAGCGGCCGCCGGGGCCCTCGCGCCCGAACGCGCGGCGCCCCCCGTTCGTACCGGCACCCCGGAGGCGTCACCAGCCATCGAGGTGCTGACGCAACCGACACCCGCGGTCACCTGGCTGGTGTCGGTGCGACTCACCGCGCCAGGCTCCGGGCGCGTCCGCAGGGCCGCCGTGCGGATCGTGCCCTCGATGTCCGAGCCGCACGCCATGGTGTTGCCCGCGGTGCCCCTGGACGAGTCGCTGGACGTGCCGGGGCTCTACAGCGGCCCGGTCACGTTTCCGCACCCGGCCCGCTGGACCCTGGAGGTGCAGGCGACGACGACGACGGGCACGACCACGCGGCGGCTCGATCTGAACGTGGGCGCCGCGCCCGCCGCCGCGGACGACGGCGGGCGACCCGCCGGTCGGGCCTTGTGGCTCGCGATCCCTGCGCTGATCGGTGCCGCCGTGCTGTGGGCACGTTGGCGCACCGGCCGTGGACGCGGGCCGGGCACATGAAGGGGCAGCGGGACCCGGCGGGGACGGCGCAGAATCCGTCCGATCGACACCACCACGGAGGTGCGCCCCATGCCGACGTCGGTCATCGTCTACAGCCAGCCGGGCTGACTCTTCTGCGGCCGGGTGAAGGAGTTCCTTCGCCAGAAGGGCGTCGCCTTCACGGAAAAGGACGTGAGCGCCGACGAGCAGGCGTTGGAGGAGCTGTTGGCCCTCGGGTTCTCGGCCACGCCGGTCACGGTCATCGACGGAGAGGCCGTCGTGGGCTTCAATGCGGCCAAGCTCGGGGAGCTCCTGCAGCGGTAGCGAGATGCCTGTTGGATCGGGCAGGACGTCCGGGAGGCGGACTCGTTGGTGGAGGGGCACATGGACGACATCGAATTGATCGCGCGGTACAACTACGACGAGTTCGTCCCGGAGAAGTACCGACCGTGGATGAACTTCGACGCCAGCCCGCCCCTGGGCTCGCCGGCGCCGGACTTCCCGCTGTGGGATCTGGACGGCGGCCAGACCCGATTGAGCGCGCTGTGGGCGCGGTACACCTATCTCGTGGTGGAGTTCGGCAGTTTCACCTGACCGTACTGCGGGATGGCGGCGCCGTCCATGAACGCGATCGCGGACCGCTACGCCACGCACGATGTGGGTGGGATCTTCCTCTACACCAACGAGGCCCACCCCGGCGAGTACTACCCGCACCTGACCTCCATGGAGCAGAAGTTCCGGCACGCCCGGGCGCTGCGGGACATCCTGGGCGTGACGCGACCGATCCTGGTCGACGCGCTGGACGGCGCGTGCCACCGGGCCTATGGGTCGATGCCGAACATGACCTGGATCTTCGCGCGCTCGGGGATCGCCGTCTACAAGTCGGACTGGACCGACCACCACAGCGTGGCCAACGCGCTCGACTACCTGCTGGACGTCGTGGCGCGCCGGCGCGCGGGCGAACGTCTGGCGCCGTTCCGGGTGGAGCGCCTGGACTACCGGGAGCGGGACCTCGACGCCTTCTACAAAGGCCTCGAGCGGAACGGGCCGAAGGCGGTGCGGGAGTTCCGCGCGGCGGTCGGGTAGGACTCGGCCTCCTCGAGGATCCGAGCGCCCTGGTGCCCCCAGCGGGATTCGAACCCGCGTTACCGGCTTGAAAGACCGGCGTCCTGGGCCAGGCTAGACGATGGGGGCGCCGCAGACGCCAGCAGTATACCACGCATGCCGCGGCTCGACGACCAGCAGGGATCCCCTCCGCGCGCGTCAAACCCGCCGGCGCGTCCTGTCACGGAGCCGGAGCTCCCGACCTGCCAACGCCGATTGCTCATGACCTTCGCCGATTCGTGGCCCACGGTCGCCGATGTCCTGGCGGGCGCCCAGTTGCTGGCGCGCCTGCCAGGGTTCCTGCGGCACCCCGTCACCTCCGAGCAGGCGCGAGCGCAGTTGCGCCGGCGTCTCGAGCAGCGGGACGACCGCTTCCTGGCGTTCGTCAGGCGCGCGATCTACGGCAACCGCCGCAGTCCCTATCGCGCGCTACTCGCGTGGGCGGGATGCGCGTACGGCGATCTGGAGCAGCTGGTCCGGCGCGAGGGCGTCGAGCACGCGCTGACCGCGCTCGCCCGCGAAGGGGTTCGCCTCGCCGCGGACGAGGCCAGAGGCCGCACGCCGGTCGTGCGGGGCGCGATGACCCTGCACGTGACGCCCGCACTTCTGCGCAACCCGCTGTCCACCCTGCACTTCCAGGTCCAGACCAGCGGGAGCCGCGCCGCGCCCATGGTGGTTGGCGTCGACCTGGCATCGGTCCGGGAGGAGGCGGGCAACCTGGGACTCGCCCTCGACGCTCGCGGCGGCCGCCGATGGGTGCACGCGGTGTGGGGCGTCCCCGGGAGCTCCACGGTCCGGCTGCTGCTGCGCTTGGCCGCCTGCGGTGCACCGCCGGTGGCCTGGTTCTCGAAGCTCCTCCCCACCGCCCCGGGCCTGCACGCGCGGTACCGGTGGAGCGCCCGCCTGCTCCGGGCCGGCGGCGCGGTGGCGCGTGTGCCGATCCCGTCGCCGATGCACGTCCCGCTGGAGGACCCGCTGCCCATCGCGCGGTGGATGCGCGACGTCCTCCGGCGTGGGACGACGCCGCACCTCACGACGACCTCCAGCGCGGCCGTGCGACTCTGCCGGACCGCGGCGGCCGTGGGCCTGGCGCTCGACGGCGCGCAGTTCACGCTCGGCGGGGAGGCCACGACCGCCGCCCGCCTGGCGGCGATCCGCGAGGCCGGCGCCACGGCGCTGCCGCGCTACTCCAGCGTGGAGACCGGACAGATCGGCCACGGGTGTCTCGCCCCGGCCGCCCCCGATGACGTCCACCTGATGCACGACCGGTACGCCGTGATCGGCGCAGAGCGGGGGCCGGCGGCGGCGCATGGCAGCCCGACCGAGCTGCTCGTCACGGCCCTCAGCCCGACTGCACCGCTCGTGCTGTTCAACGTCTCCCTGGGCGACCGCGGCACCATCGCGCAGCGGGCCTGCGGCTGCCCGCTGGGCGAACTGGGGTGGACGACGCACCTGCACACCATCCACAGCGACCAGAAGGTCACCGCGGGCGGGATGGCGCTGCCCGATGGCGACGTCAGCCGCGCGCTGGAAGAAACCCTCCCGGCTCGCTTCGGTGGCGGCCCGACAGACTACCAGTTGATCGAGGACCTCGACGGCGCCGACGGGCCGCGGCTGCGCCTGCGCGTCCATCCATCGGTCGGCCCGGTGGACCCCGGGGCAGTCATCGAGACCTTCCTGAACGCGGTGGGACGCGGCTGGGGGCCCGCAGCGATCACACGCCTGTTGTGGCAGGATGGGCACTTCCTGTCGGTGGAGCGCGGCGCGCCCCTGGCGACGCCCTCGGGCAAGGTGCCGTCGGTGCGTCACCTGCGCCGGGCCTGAGCCCGCGGCTCCTCCGGGCCTACAGCGGCACCCGCACCGCTCCGCCGTCGACCTGGAAGGTCCCACCCGTGATGAAGCTCGCGCGTTCGGAGGCCAGGAAGACCGCCAGGCTCGCGAACTCCTCGGGCCGCCCCACGCGGCCCAGCGGCACCTGGGAGATCCACAACCGCCGCTCTGCCTCTTCGTAAGACAGCCCCTCGCGCTGCGCGTAGCCAGCCGTCAGCTCGCGCAGCCGGTCGGTGGCGATCGGCCCCGGGCAGACCGCGTTCACCAGGATGTTGTCCGGCCCCAGCTCGAGCGCCTGCGTCTTCGCCAGCCCGACGACCGCCAGGCGCACCGCGTTGGACAACGCCAGGGTGGGCAGCGGGTGCTTCACGGTGTACGACGTCACATGGATGATGCGGCCCCAGCGCTGCGCGCGCATGGCGGGGATGACGGCGCGGCAGAGCCGCACCGCCCCCAGCAGCAGCCCCCCCACCGCGGCCTCCCACTGCGCGTCGGTGAGCGCCGCCACCGGCCCCGCGGGCGGGCCACCGGTGTTGGTGACCAGGATGTCCACGCGGCCGAACCGCTCGAGCGCGAAGGCGACCAGGCGCTCAGCGTCCTCGGCGCGCGCCACGTCCGCCACCGCGGCGACGGCGGTGCCGCCCGAGGCGACCACCGCGGGGGTGGCCGCGATCGCCGCGGCCGCGGCCTCCACCGCGGCTTTCGTGCGAGAGGCGACAACGACCCGCGCGCCTTCAGCGGCGAGCCCCTCGGCGATCGCCCGGCCCAACCCCCGGCTCGCGCCGCTCGCGATCGCCACCCTGCCCTGCAGCCCCAGCTCCACCCGGCGACCTCCCGCTCCGTGGAATCCAGATGACGTGACGGCGAAACGCGGCGAGGCGGGTCTTGGCGACGGGGACGTGCGTCTCCTGCCCGTCGTCGAGCAGGAGCGTGTGCGCGTGGCGCGACCAGCGGACCAGCGCCCGCACGCGCCGTGGGTTGACCAGGTAGGCGCGGTGCGTGCGCAGAAAGCCGCACCGGGCGAGGGCCACTTCGAGGCGGCCGAGCGGACCGGGGACGCGGTGGGGGCCGTCGTCGGCATGGATCACCGCGACGCCGCCCTGCGCCTCCACGTAGAGGATGCCCTCCGGCGCGAGCGCGTGGTGCATCTCGCCCGCGGGCACGAAGACGCGCGCCACGGCCGGCCGGGACGCCGCGGCTGGTGGGGGCGCCGCGAGCCGCCGCCGCACCTTGCGGAGCGCCTCCCGCAGGCGCGCCGCGGAGAGCGGCTTCAGCACGTAGTCGGCCGCGTCGAGCGCGAAGGCGTCGGCGGCGTGCTCCGCGTACCCGGTGACGAAGACCACGGGCAGCGCGCTGGGCAGGTGCCGCGCGACCTCGAGCCCGTCGCCGTCGGGCAGGCGCACGTCCAGGCAGACCAGGTCGGGCCGCAGGGCCGCCGCCGCCCGCAGCGCCTCGGCGCCCGCGGCGCACTCCGCCGCGGCCTCGACGCCCAACGGCGCGAGCAGCGCACGAAGGTGCGCCCGCGCACCGGCCTCGTCGTCCACGATGACCGCGCGCAGCGCGGCGCCATCGTTCACGGTGCCGCCCCACCGGTCGGGACCCAGGCATGGGCCACCCCGCCCGCCGGGATCGGAACGCTCACCGCGGCCAGCGTGCCCACGCCCGGCCGGCCCAGCACCCGCAACCGTGCGGCCTCGCCCCACAGGGCGACCAGGCGCAGCCGCACGCCGACGAGTCCCCAGCCCGGACGTGCGAGCGGCCGGCGCAGCCCGGCGCCGTCGTCGCTGACCGCCACGTGCAGGTAGCCGTCCCGCGCGCGGGCCGTCACCCTGACCCGTCCTCCGGCCGCGCGGCGCGCCACGCCGTGGCGGATGGCGTTCTCGACCAGCGCCTGCAGGATGAACGGCGGCACGGGGGCGTCGAGCGTGTCGGCCTCGCAGGCCATCTCGAACCGCAGCCGGCCGCCCAACCGCGCCCGCTCCACGCCGACGAACAGCATGACCAGGCGGAGCTCCTCCCGCAGCGACACGAGCGGCCACGCCGGCCGCGTCTGCCCCGCCAGGTACTGCGTCAGGTAGCCAAGGAGGTCCTCGGCGGCCTCGGGTCGGCGCCGAAGGAGCCCGCCCACCAGGCTCAGCGCGTTCGACAACAGGTGGACCTGGGCGCGGGCGTCGAGACCGGGAAGCGCCTGGAGCCGACGGTACGAGCGTGCATGCGGACCGTGCACGGGCGCGACCTCCGCCGATGCGTTCACGGTCCGGCCTGGGGTGCCACCGCCTCCGGCACGGCGCCCGGGCGCTGATCCGCCGTGGCCGGCCTGAGGTGGGAAGCATCCCAGGGTTTCGGAGCGCGCGGTCGGACCTCCTGCCGGACGACCCGGGAAACGCGACGTCGCGCGAGCGCAGGCTCGCCGCGCATCACGCGGCGCAGGCGCGCGACTCCCCTTGCGTGAATTTCCGCGGTGCGCGTGACGGACAGGCCCAGCCGCGCGGCCGCCACGCGCAGCGGCAGACCCTCGACCAGCCGGAGCTCGAGCACCTGACGATCGCGCGGTGGGAGCGCGGCGAGCGCCGCCCACGCCCGACGCCGCAGGTCGGCCTCGATGGCCCGCGCCTCCGGGCCTGCGGCCTCGTCGTCGGGTACGTCCAGCGCCTGGTCGAGCCCGACCAGCGCGACGCCGCCGGGCAGCCGGGCCGCGGCCGAGGCGGGCGCAGCCCGCAGGGCGCGGCGCGCCGAGCGCGAGAGCAGGCTGCGCTTGCGGAGCCCGTCCAGCATGGCACCGCGAATGCGGTGCCCCGCGTAGGTCGAGAAGCCGACGCGCCGCGCCGGATCGTAGCGCCGCAGGGCCGCCGCCAGTCCGATGACCCCGTCGTGCACCAGATCGTCGAGCTCGACGGTCGTCGGCAGTCCGCGGCCGAGCGCGCGCGCGATCGCACCGACCAGCGGGAGGTAGGCCTCGAGCAGCACGGTCCGGTCCACGACGCACCTCCGGTCCAACCGTGGGGTGACGCCAGCATGCGCGGCGGCAACGCGCCGCGGTATCGCCGCGCGCGCAACAGGCGCGACATCCAGGATGAGCGGCGCAGCCCGGGGCGCGAACGGGGAAGCACGTCCGGGGCCGCCCGTGAGGACGGACCCCCGGCTCGTGCGATATGATGGAAGTGTCAGAGGGAGGCGAGGGATGCACATCGAGGTTGCCGGACGGCGGCTCGGGTACGAGGTGGACGGATCCGGGCCGCCGCTTGTCCTGCTGCACGCGTTTCCACTCAACCGGGCGATGTGGCGGCCGCAGGTCGCGGCGCTGCGAGACCGGTTCACGGTCATCACGCCGGACCTGCGCGGATTCGGAGAGTCGGACCCGCCCGCGGGCCCGCTCACGATGGACGACTACGCCGCGGACGTGCTCGCGATGGTGGACGCGCTCGGCTATGAGCGCACCGCCCTCGGTGGCTGCTCGATGGGCGGCTACGTGCTCTTCCGCGTCGTGGCCGCCGCCCCCGACCGGATTTCGACCCTGGTCATCGCGGACTCGCGCGCGGAGCCCGACACCGAGGAGGGCCGCCAGCGCCGCATGGCGACGATCGAGCGCATCCAGCGCGAAGGTCCGTCCGCCTGGGTGGAAGAGTTCGCCGGCACCCTGGTCGGCCCGACCACGCGGACGCAGCGCCCGGGCGTGATGGCGGCCGTCCGGCAGATCATCGGCGCGCCGGATCCGCGAGGCCTGACCGCGGCCCTGTCCGCGATGGCGTCCCGGCCCGACAGCCGGCCGCTGCTGCCGTCGATCCGGGTCCCGGTCCTGGTGATCGTCGGCGAGGAGGATGCGCTGACCCCGCCGGCATCGTCCGAGGCGATGGCGCAGGCCCTACCGGCGGCCCGCCTGGTGAAGATTCCCGGCGCCGGGCACCTGGCGAACCTGGAAGCGCCCGAGGCGTTCAACCGCGCCGTTCGAGAGTTCCTCCTGGCGCACTAGGCACGGCCAGGCAGATCGCTGTCGTGTGGCGGCGCCGGCGAACGCCCGGACGCCGCCCCGACGCCTACCTCCGCGCGGCCAGCGGGACGAAGGCCCGCGGGGAGGGACCGATATACTCCGCGAGCGGACGGATGAGGCGGTTGTCCCCGTACTGTTCCAGGATGTGGGCGGTCCAACCCGCCACCCGGCCTCCCGCGAACACGGCCGCGTAGAGGTCCTGAGGAATCCCCAGCGCCGCGTAGAGCGCGGGCGCGTAGAGGTCGACATTCGCATGGACCGTGCGCCGGACCCTCACCGCCGCCTCCACGGCCCGTGTGATCTCGTACCAGCGCCCCTCGCCCGCCCGCTCCGCGAGCGCGCCGGCGATCTGCCGGAGCAGCGTGGCCCGCGGGTCCTCCCCGCGATAGACCCGGTGCCCGAAGCCCGGTATGCGGCGACCCGCGGCCAGCAGGCCGTCGACCACGGCCCTCGCCCGGCGCGGAACCCCGATTCGACCGAGCAGCCGTGAGACGTCTTCCGCGGCGCCGCCATGCAGGGGGCCCATGAGCGCCCCCAGCGCCGAGGTGACCGCCGCGTGCACGTCCGCGCCGGTGGCTGCGGTCACGCGCGCCGCGAACGTGCTGGCGTTGAACTCGTGGTCGGCGTAGAGGATCCACACCGCGTCGAGGGCGCGCGCCGCCTCCGGATCGGGAACCGCGCCATGGAGCATGTAGAGGAAGCGGGCGGCGTGCCCAAGGTCGTCGCGCCGGGGCGGCAGCCCCCGCCCCCGCCGGATGCGGTGGAACGCCGCGGCGATCGTCGGGACCTGCGCAACCAGTCGGAGGGCGTTGCGCTGCGCGGCCGCCGGTGACGGGGCGCGGGCGTCGGGGTCCAGGTGCGCCAGCGCGGATACCATCGTGCGCAGGACCGCGAGCGGCGGTGCCTGGGCCGGCAGACGGCGGAGCAGCGCGAGCGCCGCATCCGGCAGGTCGCCGGCGCGGCGGAGGTCCGCCTCGAGACGGCGGAGCCGGGCGCGCGGCGGCAGCTCGCCGTGCCACAGGAGCAAGACGACCTCGGGGAAGGTCGCCTGCGCGACCAGGTCGGCGATGTCGTAGCCCCGGTAGGACAGGCGTCCGCGCGCCCCATCGATGGCGCAGATCGCGGAGACTCCGACGACGACGCCTTCCAGTCCCTGCGGCATCCCCCGGGCGCGCGCCGCGCCCCGCCCCGAGGTCTGGCGCCGCGTCACGCGGCCCGGCACAGCCGGCTGCCCTGCGCGGCCAGCCACGCGCGGGCCGCGTCCAGGTCACCGGCGGCGAGCGCGTGCCCGCCGGCCTCCCAGTGCACGGTGACGTCGGCGCCCGCGGCCCGCAGCATCTCCGCGAGCCGGTCCGGCTGGTCGGACGGCACGAGCGGGTCGCCGCGCCCCGCCGCGAGCAAGACCGGCACCCCCGACAGGTCCGGCTGTCGCTCCGGGATCAGCGGCACCATCGGCCGCAGCAGCACCGCGCCGGCCAGCACGCCCGGTCGGAGCAGGAGCAGGCTGGCCGCGATGTTCGCGCCGTTGGAGAACCCGACCGCGACCAGGCGCGCCGGATCGAGCGCGTAGGTCGCGGCCGCGGCAGTCAGGAACTCCGCCAGCTCGTCGGTCCGCGCGCGGAGGTCATCCAGATCGAAGACCCCCTCGGCCAGCCGCCGGAAGAACCGCGGCATCCCGCGCTCCAGCACCTTGCCGCGCGGGCTCAGCAGCGCGGCGCCCGGCAGCAGGGCCTGGCCCAGGGGGATCAGGTCGCCCTCGTCGCCGCCGGTCCCGTGCAGGAGCACGAGCGTGCAGGCCGGTCCGCCGGGCGCGGCGGGGACGAAACGGTGGACGAAGCCGCCGGTCACCGGACGGTACCGGCGGCTCCGCCTGTGATCTCGAAGGTGTCGAGCGCCGCGCTCACGGTGGAGTCCCTTCGTCAGGGCCGCGGCGCAGCCCTGGCTTCACCGGCTCGCCTCCTCCCAAGCGTTTAGGCCGACACCGGCTCCAGGGCCACGGCCTCGGCGTCCAGCGACACCTTGATCTCGTCCCCCACGAGCAGGGCCCCCATCTCAAGCACCTGGTTCCAGGTCAGGCCCCACTCCTTGCGGTTGATGACCGCGGTGGCGGTCGCCCCGGCGCGCCGGTGGCCCCACGGGTCCGTGACCGGCGGCGTCGTCTCGACCTCGAACGTCACGGGCCGCGTCACCCCGCGGATCGTGAGCTGACCGTACACGCGGTAGCGGACGCCGTCGATCGGCTCGATGCGGTTGCAGGTGAAGGTCAGGGTCGGATGGGTCTCGGCGTCGAGGAAGTCTGGCGACCGCAGGTGCGCGTCGCGCTTTGGCTCGGCCGTGTCGATGCTCGCGGCGTCGATGGTGGCATCGATCCGGGTCAGGCGGCCGCGGTCGTCGGTCTCGATAGTGCCCGTCACGTTGCGGAACCGCCCGCGCACCGTGAAAATGCCCATGTGCTTGACCGCAAAGCTCAGGCTGGTGTGGCTGGAATCCAGTGCCCACTTCATGTCCTCTCCCGCCGCCCCGGTGGCCCGGCTACCCGCAGGCGGCACTCTGGTGTCGCAATATAAAGCATAGTGATATGAAATGTCAAGTGGTTGACTTGGTGCGCTACCGGGGGGTATCCTCGGTGGGATGAACGAGGGTGACGTCTCCTGTCCAGCCTACCGGGCCATCGACCTCCTCCAGGAGAAGTGGGTGCTCCACATCGTCCGCACCCTGCTCACCGGGCCCAAGGGCTTCAACGAGCTGAGCCGCGAGGTCGGGGGGTGCAACCCCGCCACGCTGGCGCAGCGGCTGGACCATCTCGAGACGCTGGGAATCGTCAAGAAGACCGTGCAGTCGGTGATGCCACCGAAGACGAGCTACCGGCTCACCGCCTCGGGCCAAGCCCTCATCGAGGTCGTCGAGGCGATCGACCGCTGGGCCCGGCGGCACCTCAAGGACCCCGCGGGCGCACCGCGCCGCTGAACTCAGTTCACCGAGAACCGCACCCGGTACTGGACGGCGACGCGCCGCGAGGCCGCGTGCAGTGACTCCAGCCCGTCATCGTGCACGGAGCGGGC
>Ga0308411_10002088_pt1 | contig 13601 bp, 7 predicted proteins | sample HotsprottomLayer_2_FD_203530 | JGI IMG/M metagenome (GOLD analysis project Ga0308411, IMG submission 203530) | Hot spring phototrophic mat microbial communities from Octopus Spring, Yellowstone National Park, Wyoming, United States -... | ecosystem: Environmental > Aquatic > Thermal springs >...
CAAGCAGTCTGGGGGTTACGTCACCGTGTACAGCGAACTGGGACGAGGAACGACCGTCAAGCTGTACCTGCCGCGTGCCGAGGCCAATCCAACCAGAGGGCACTCGGGACACCGCCTAGGCAACCTGCTGGGCGGTGTCGAGACCATTCTGCTCGTGGAAGATGAGGAACCCGTCCGCGTCCTGGGAAGAGATGTCTTGCAGCGATGCGGCTACACGGTTCTCGAAGCCAAACAGGGCCGAGAGGCTGTCCAGTTGGCCGAACAACATACTGGCCCCCTGCATCTGCTAGTGACAGACATGGTGCTGCGTGGCGGAATGAATGGCCGGCAAGTGGCCGAAGCCGTTCTGGCTCGCCACCCCGAAACGAAGGTGCTGTACACCAGCGGATACACCGATGATGTCGTAGTTCGCAACGGTCTGTTGGAAGCAGGGGCGGCCTTTTTGCAAAAGCCCTACACACCGTCGTTACTGACCCAGAAGGTGCGCGAAGTGCTGGATCGGGGAGTCCGAAAGAAGTAGGTCGGCGATCAGCAGGCAAGAGACGAGATGCGTCGGCAACGTGTTATTACTTGCTGGAGAAGGGCTTGAGGAATGCGAAAGCAAGGAGGGTGTGCGGGTGGCTCGCCCTCCTCCATTCTGGCGATCTAGAGAGATCGAACAGAGCGAAAGATTAGTTTCTACTGGCGACGGTAGTGGCCTGGGCAGGGTTCAGGTCAACCCGAGAGGTCTTGTTGGCTTCAACGATAACCTTCTTGCTGACGGTCACAGGCTTGCCATCCACTTGGTACTCGGCCTCGATAGTGTAGCTGTAGGTCTTGCCAGGCTCCAGAGCCGGGGAAACGAAGGTTCGCTCGCTCGAGGTATTGGTCATGACGTGGCCGTTGATCTTGAGACGAGCATCGGCAGGCAGGGTGACGACGACGGTGGCAACATTGGTGCTGATGGCAGCGACGGGCTGATTGTAGCCGATGATAGTGCCGTGAGTGACCGGCGTAACGCAGCCGACGCAGCCGATGGTGCAACCGCCGCAGTAGCTGTAGCAGCTATAGCAGGTCGTGCAACCGCTGCAGTAGCTGTAGCAACTACAACCACCGCAGTAGTAGCTGCTGCAACCGCAGCTAAAGCAGCCGCGGAAGCAGCCGCAGTGGCAGCCACGGAAACAGCTGCAAGAGCAGGTGCAGAAACATCTGCAAGAGCAGCCACAGCCACGACGGCCAAAGTCGGCACTTTCACTACCAGCGGTAACCGCCATCAACAAGACAACGCTGTACATCGCAGAAAACCTCCTGCAAACAGATACATTCTCTCCCCTCACTCGCGACCGGGTTTGGTGAGGAGCGAGCCTGAAATAGGCAAACGGAAAGCGATCGGTTTGGTTGAGAGATCCTAGAGCACCTTCAACCCACTTGTCCTTAGCACATAACTCTTAATTCAAGTAGATAGGTAACCCTGTGGGAGTTACAAAAAAGGGTTGTGATCGGTATTCCGATCTTGCGTGTTTTGCGGATTATGCAAGGACTGAGGGTGATAGTAAAGCAAGGCAAACGATGCGTCAATAGTAAAGTGGGAAAAATAGAAGATTTGTTCCAGAGGCCAGTTTTCGGGTATCAGGACTATCTGGACAATAGAGAGTCTTTTATTGGTTTTCCAATCGCGCAAGTCTGATCAGCTCGGGCGTTTCTGCGGCAGACAGGAATCGTTCCTCTGAGCATATCCACCATTTTTCCTGCGGCCCCCCCTTCGACTGTCGAGGGAGAATCCGCTATCCTTGCCAGAGGTTTGTAAGGGACGTGATGTTGGCTTCCAGGAGGAACCGCGAATGACTCGCTATGAAACCTCACCAAGTGCCCCCTTATCTGGCCTGGCGCGGCCCTGGCCGATGATGGCCGTCGCGGTGCTGTTGGCCGTGGGAACCTACGGCCTGCTCAATTTGCTGGGCGACGGGCTACCGGCACTGCTGCGCCTCGCGGTGCCCTTGCTGGCTCTGACCCTGGCCGGTCTGGCTGTGCAAGGCCAGCTACGACAGACGGCCTGGGACTTCCCGGCCCGATTTTGTTCAGCGGTTCTGGTCGCCCTGGCTTGCCTGGTCTGCCTGGTCGGCTATGGTTGCATGGACAGCGACTGGGAATCGGGCCAGCTTTTCTTCCTGGTGCTGTCGCTGGTCAGCCTGGTTGGCTGCCTGCTGCTGCTGCTGCCGAGCGTTCCCCGACGCATCGTCTTGAGCCTGATCATTCTCTTTCACTTCACGGGCATGGTCGTGGCTGTCACGGTTATCGATCCCGCACCGCACACCGCTCCTTGGGTTTCCAAGCAGTTATGGACGTGGGTCTACCGTCCCTATCTGTCCTTTTTGTACATGACCAACGCCTACCACTTCTACTCGCCCAACCCTGGAGCACCCGACTTTTTGTGGTTCACGTGCCACTACGAGGATGGCAAATATGTCTGGGTGAAGTTTCCTGATCCGATGCGTAGCCCGCACCACATGCACTACCAGCGGCACTTGGCCCTGCCCGCCCACACGCTAGGCGGCCCGACGCGAACGCCGCTCACTTCCGCTGAGTTGGCAGCACTGAAATTGCCGCGACCGCCGCGCGGCTCCTGGGAAGAAATCTGCTATCGCCGTGAACTCGGTTCCGCCACTCTGACGTATTTACCCGATGGTTTGCCCATCCCGATGGTCAGCGACGTTGAATTGTCGGTTCAGTACCGCGAACCGAGCGATCTGAACAAGCAACTGCTCGCTTCGGTGGCTCGTCGCATTTACTGGACTGCCCCGCCCCATCCCGAGGGCAAACGCCTCCGCAGCGTCAAGGCCTATCGCGTCACTCAGTTGATTCTGTCGCCCAAGGAACTCAGCGAGGGCATGAGCAGCATGGAGAAGACCAAACACCTGCCCTACTTCCTGGGTGAATTCGATGCCGACGGCAAGTTGCTCGATCCGCTCGATCCGTTTTTGTACTGGTATCTTCCCATCAGTTGGGTGCCGATTGGCTATCCTGCCTCAGTTCCCCAATCGCGGCCGGGTGTCCCCAGCATTCGCATCGATGCCTACCCGAGTCCAGACAAATTCCTGCTTGATTGCCTGGAACTGCACGCAGCTGGCCGATCCAATCGTTTGAACAACTCCAACGAGGAGAAGAAGTGATGCCGAGCAATCCTCCTTCGGTCGTCCCGGCCAGAGAAGCGCGTGATGGGCTGTTGCTTGGGCTGATTCGCTCCTGGGATCGCTTCTGGTTCCAGCCCAGCGACCCGACCACGCTGGCCTTCATCCGCCTCTGCTGCGGGCTGCTGTCGTTTTACATCCTACTCAGCTACTCTTGGGGGCTGCTCGCCTACGTCGGCCCGGAAGCCTATATCGATCGCGAGGTTGCCTCTTTTATCCTCCGCAAAATCCCCAATTATGCTCCCAGTTTCACTTGGTCGGAAGCCCTGGAGCCTATCAGCAACCCGGCTCTGTCTCGCGGCAACTTCAACTGGTCGATCTATTTCCACCTCGAAGATCCGACCTGGATCGTTGCGGTTCACGTCGGCTTCTTGCTGGCTACCGCCCTGTTCGCCCTGGGGCTGTGGACGCGCCTCACAGGGCTGATCGCCTGGGTCGCGGCTATGAGCTACGTCCAGCGGGCCAACAGCACGGTGTTCGGCGTGGACACCATGCTGATGATCGTGTTGTTGTATCTGCAACTTGGCCCCAGCGGCGCGGTTCTGTCGCTGGATCGCTGGCTGCAAAAACTTCGGGCACGCTGGCGCGGCGAGCCGGTGCCCGCTGTGGAACCGTCCGCCTCAGCGAATTTTGCCATCCGGCTCCTGCAAGTGCATTTCTGCATCGTCTACTTCGCCAGCGGCACCAGCAAGTTGCTCGGCTCGATGTGGTGGGCCGGCACCGCCCTGAATCTGGTGCTGCTCAATCCTGCCTATGCCCCGCTCGATTGGGATCTCTACTACAACACCATGCGCTTCCTGGCCAGCTATCGCCCGCTGTGGGAGATTTTCGTGACAGCCGGCATCGTGTACACCTTGATGCTGGAGATCGGCTTTCCGTTCCTAGTCTGGGATCCGCGCTGGCGTTGGCTGATGATCAGTTGCTCGGTGTTGCTGCACCTAAGCATCGGCCTGTTCATGGGACTGACCATTTTCAGCCTCATGATGATCATCTTCGTGAGCAGTTTCATTCCTTCCGAGGTCTTCGCTCGGCTATTCGGAACCTTGAGCGAGTGGGGAGATCGGCTGCTGGGCAAGGCCGCACAATCCGCCCCGACGAACCAGGAAATGGTGCTGTCGCGGTGAAAAATCCTCAAGCTCGGTAACGAGACGGCATTAGACTCTGGCAACGCTCTAGAGTCTGGCCGTCACGCTTGCTGTTTGCGGAAGATTGCGAAGACTCACAAGCTATTCGGAGCAGGAAAACTCTGAGTTGCGACGGCGCGGCAACTGTATGGCGCGCATAATCCAGGCAGAGTTCGTCAGGGTTGCCGCTCAGCAAGTCTGGGTAGACCGGGCGAACCATTCGGCTGGTGTGTCAACTGGTTGCTTGAGGATCAGGAGAGGCACGCTCGGAAAACTGGCCGAATGAACCAAAGAAGAATCGGCCTGGGAGGCCGATTCTTCGACGAACGCAGGCGATCGGGCCGTGGGAAGCCTGACCGCCTGTGTTGCTTTTTTGGGCAAGACCGGCATTCCGCTGGCGGAAGCGAGGGGGTTTTCTTGACCCTGTTGGCAGACACCTTTAAGATCGACAGAGGAGTCGGTGTAATCTCATCTGCTGCTGAGGGACGAACAATGAGGAACCTGTCGCGAATCCGAATCGGAGCCGGGATGCTCGTGCTGGCCGTGACCCTGACTCTGGTCTCGTCGAGTGAGGGACAGGGTTTCAAGGCGAATTCTCGGGAAGTGGTGTTCAACAGCTATGATGGTGTCGCTCTGTCGGGAACCTTCTACCCTAGTTCCAGCGGCAAGCGGCAGGCCACCGTTCTCATCCTGCACGATTTCGATTTGAAAACGGGTGGAAGCAGCACCAAAGAAGAAGGTTGGTCGCAACTCGCCGCCGAACTCCAGGCGGACGGCTATGCCGTGTTGCTGTTCGACTTCCGAGGGTTCGGCAACAGTACTACAGTAGAGGCCAGCACCTTCTGGAGTCCGCAGTTCAAGAATGCCTCCCTGCTGAGAAAGCCGGCCAAGCCTGAAACCTTGACGTACAAGTCCTTCAGCCCCAGCTATTTGCCACACCTCCTACACGACATCGCGGCAGCCCGCGCCTATCTGGATCGCCAGAACGATCAAAAGAACTGCAACACCTCGAGCCTGATCGTCATTGGTGCCGGCAAGGGCGCGACTCTGGGGGCACTGTGGATGATGCACGAAGGTTATCTTCGTCGCGATCGCAACAATCCCCCGCTGCTGGTTCCCGCCCTGGGCGAACCCGAAGCACGCGATCTGGCCGCCGCTGTCTGGCTGACCATGAGTCCCACCATCGGCACGATTCGCGTCCCGGTTTCCAATGCCCTGCGAGAAATCTCCAGAGACAGCAAGGTGCCCCAGTTGTTCGTCTACGGCAAGGGCGATGCCAACGGCCAGAACTTCAGCGAGACCATGCTCAAGACGGTCAAGCCCAACATCAAGGACAAAACCCCGCATCTCAAACTCACCACCAAGGTGGGCATCAATGGCACCAAACTGGCCGGCGAGAAACTACTTAGCAAACCGCTCGACACCCGGCGTATCATCATCAAGGAATATCTCGAGAAGGTCCTGGAAGAACGTCGCGAGAAAGAGTGGATGGAACGCAAGCCGACCACCAGCGTCTACTACTACTCCAGTTCCAAGATTCGCCCACGGGTTGCCAAGCCCAGTGGCCAGGAAGCTCCTGCGGTCGATCTGGGCTTGTTTGGGCTGAATTTCTGATGCCAAGCAGGCCGGCCCCATCCGTTGCCGGCTTTGGAGTATTCGCCGCTCACGGGGGGACTAATGTCCCCCCGCTGTGTTGAGCCATCGAGTCAATTCCCTGGCTCGTTGTTGCAACTGCTCGACGCATTGCTCGACGGTGCAGGCGCGTTGCAGCAGGGTCAGAATCGGTCGCCCTGCCGGAATGACTTCTCCACTTCGGGGCAGATCGGCAAAGTCGGGTAGTTCCTCGATGGGCCGTTGCTCCGTGCCGAGCCACGGCCCGCTGTCGGGAAAGGTCAGTTCGACGGCAGCATAGAGAATCGCCTTGCCAACCACGTCGTGCTGGAGGCCGGTTGCTATCGTCTCGTCAGGGCACTGCCCCAGACATGCCTGGCGATGCCACTGCAAGGAACGCAAGCCTGTGGCGTATTCGAGAACTTCCAGAGCCGCCGTGTAACGCGGGTTGATCTCGACTGGGCAGAAGCGTTCTCGATGGAGAATGCCATCGACTCCGACCAGCCCACGCAGGCCGGCGGTGACGAGGTGTTCCCCTAGGGTGTCCAGACCGGGCAAGGCCGACACCGGGCCGATGTTGCCGCAGTAGCGAAACGGGCCGGCATGCAACCAGTCGAGGCCGATCAACTGCCAGGTCGCGCCGAGCAGGCGATAACCGGTCGGCCAGACCGCGTACAGGGCCGAGGCCGACTGACCGGGCAGGAAGGGTTGCAGGTATTCGCGACGCGGATCGAACAGATCACCGGGCCGATGGAAGCGAATGCCGTGCCCGCCTGCGCCGGCGAGCGGCTTGGCCAGAAACGCTGTCTGGTCTGCCGAGCAAGAAACGCCAAGCGCGGCCCACAGACCGGCCAGCCAGCCCGGATCGCGCACACGGCGTAGGACGGCACCGGGATTGCCCCACAACGGCCGCAACGTCGCTAGTCGATCCACCAGAGCGGGATGATTCTCTAGCCCACCGGCGTACAACCAGGGAGCCTCAGGAGCAGTGGCCAGCAAGTTGGGCAAGCTGTCGGGATAGCGGCCCTCGATTCGCTGCACGGGACAGCGGGCTTGCAAATCGACATCGGCGAACAGATCGAGGCACCACGGCGACAGACCGGCCCGCAGTGCCGAGAAGGCCGCCGCCCGTGTGCTGGCTCCGACGATCAGCACCTGCTCGCATGGCATCTCAAAGATTCCCTCGCCTGGCTCGTTGAAGGCGACTGCCTCGGCGGTTACACTGATTCTACTCTCTCGCCTGAGTGATGAGGTACGGATGATGATGCGGTGGATTGTATTGTTGACAGCCCTGTGCCTGGTAAGCCAGGGACAAACTTCTCAGAAATCGCTGCCTCCCCTGCTCAACAGTAAAGCCCTGTCGCCTGCTGAAGAGCAATCGACTTTCAGCGTGCCCGAGGGGTTTCGGGTCGAACTGGTGGCCAGCGAACCTGCCGTGGTCGATCCAGTGGCGATGGCCTTCGACGAACGTGGTCGCATCTTCGTCGCGGAAATGCGTGGCTACCCTAATGGCGGACGGGGCACCGGCACCATCACCTCCGGCCAGATTCGCCTGCTCGAAGACCGCGACGGCGATGGAGTCTACGAAACCAGCACGGTGTGGGCCGACAATCTCCGCTTTCCCACCGGCCTGATGCCCTATCGTGGCGGTCTACTCGTCGCCAATGCTCCCGATCTGCTCTATCTCGAAGACAGCCGAGCAACCGGCAAGGCCGACCGTCGCCGCGTGTTGTACACGGGCTTCGACGTGGCCAACATTCAGCAGCTGCTCAACAGCCTGCAATTCGCCCACGACAACTGGATTCACGCCTGTGCCGGCATGGCAGGCGGCACCATCACCAGCGTCGAGAAACCCGATATGCCCGCCGTGTCGCTGCGTGGCCGAGGCATTCGCTTCCGTCCCGATGTGCCGGGCAGTCTGGAGCCGACCTCCGGCGGTGGGCAGTATGGCCTGAGTGCCGACGACTGGGGCCGCTGGTTCACCGCCACCAACAGCCAGCACCTGCGACATATCATTCTGCCCGACCGCTACCTGCGGCGCAACAGCAGCCTGGCCGTCCGCGCCGTCACTTTAGACATTCCCGAACACGGAGCCGCTTGCAAGGTCTTCCGCAAGAGTCCCTTCGAGGCCTGGCGCGTCGAGCGAACCGCCCAGCGTGTCGGCAGCGAACTGGCCAAGCGACTGCCCTCTACGGAACTCGTGCCAGGTGGCTATGTGACCTCCGCCTGTTCGCCCCTGGTCTACACTGCCGACCTGCTACCGGCAGAGTATCGCGGCAGCGTCTTCGTATGCGATCCAGCCAACAATGTGATTATTCGCGATACCCTGACTCCCAAGGGAGCGACCTTCGTGGCTCGTCGCGGACATGCCGAGTGCGAGTTCCTGGCCTCGACCGACAACTGGTTCCGCCCTGTCTATCTGACCCTCGGGCCGGACGGGGCCATCTATGTGCTGGACTTCTACCGCGAGGTGATCGAGACCCCTCTATCGCTGCCCGAGGACATCAAGGCACGCGTCAATCTCGAAAGCCGAGGTCGTGGCCGAATCTGGCGCATCACCACGGCTGCGAAGGGCAGCCGTCCCACTCGCTTCGATCTGAGCAAAGCCGGCACGGCCGAACTGGTCGCGGAACTGGGCAGCGGCAATTCTTGGCGACGACTGACCGCACAACGCCTACTGGTCGAGCGACGCGATGCCGCCGCCGTCGAACCGTTGCTGGCTCTGGCCGGCCCGAAGAATCCGCCCCTGGCTCGCTTACATGCGTTGTGGACGCTCGAAGCGTTCGGCAAGTTGACTCCTGCGCTGATCGAGTCGGCCCTGAACGCTACCGAGCCGGGATTGCGTGAGAATGCCTTGCAACTAGCCGAAGGCTGGCTCGGCAAGTCGAAATCCCTCGATGCCGCTGTCTTGGCCTGTGCCAGTGATGCCGACCCCCGCGTTCGCTTCCAGGCTGCCCTGACCCTGGGGCAGATGCAAGGCCCTGAAGCGGCAACGGCTCTGGCACAACTGTTTCGCCGAAGCGACAACGACACCTGGACGCAGACGGCTCTGCTCAGTTCCGCCAGTCAGTCCGCCGCCTCGTTGCTGACCGCTCTGGCCGAGGATGCGGAGTTCGGTCGGGCACCGGCGCAACGCGCCTTGCTGAACCAACTGGCCTCGCTGGTCGGCAGCCGTGCTAGCGATGCCGAATTGGCCCAGGCACTAGCTCTGCTGGGCACGCCGGGTAAGGAGCCGACTCCTTTGCAGATCGCCTTACTCGACGGATTGGGACAGGGGCTGGCCAACAGTTCGCGGTCGCTGGCCACGCTGTGGAACAATCCGCCTGCCGTACTGGCTGACGCGGTTGCCAAGGCACGCACGCTGTTCGTACAGGCCGCCAGCGTGGCACGCGACGGCAAACGCTCGCCAACCGAGCGAGCCGAGGCCGCTCGACTGCTGGGCCACGGCCCGTATGCCCCGCTGGCGAGTGCGGCTACGGAATTGCTGTCTCCGCAGACACCGCCCGAGGTGCAACTGGCGGTGGTTCGCGCCTTGGCCGGCCAGACGGATCGCGGCGTGGCCGAACTGCTCTTACAAGCCTGGCCAGCGGCCGGCCCCAATCTGCGTCGCGAGTTGACCGAGGCACTGTTTGCGCGTAGCGATCGGCTGGCTGCTCTGGTGGATGCCCTGGAAAACAAGCAGGTGCTGGCGGCCCAGATCGATCCGGCCCGGCTGGCGCAACTCCGCAAGTTGCCTGATGCCGGTCTGCGGCAACGAGCCGTCAAGGTGCTGGCGGGTCAGCAAGCTCCCGACCGCGCTCGCGTGGTCGAGTCGTATCGTTCCGCTCTGGAGTTGACTGGCGATGTCGAACGCGGCAAGAAGGTGTTCGTCAAGAACTGCGCTACTTGCCACAAACTCGACGGAGTCGGCCACAACGTCGGAGCCGACCTACTGGCCGCTCTGCGCAACAAGACTGCCGATGCGCTCTTGATCGACATTCTCGATCCGAGTCGGGAGGTTGATCCTCGCTATCTAACCTATGTGGTGACGACGAAACGCGGTCAGTCGCTGACGGGCGTGGTGGTTGCTGAAACCGCCGCGAGCATGGTGCTGCGTCGCGGCGAGGGCGCGGAGGACACGATTCTGCGAACGCAGATCGACAGTGTCGAATCAACCGGCAAATCGCTGATGCCCGAGGGGCTTGAGGCTCAGGTGAGCAAGCAGGACATGGCGGATCTGATTCGCTATCTGCTCAAGGCCGGAACCGGCAAGTGAGAGGGCGCAGCACCATGAAACGTCTGGCGTTGCTACTTTCTCTACTAGTGCCGCTGAGTGCATCGGCCGGGCTGTACTACTCGGAGGAAACCTTCGCCGAACTGCCGTCGCGCTGGCGTGGCTATCTGCTCGATCAGCGTGTCTTGCGTCAGGTGGCCGCTCGGCCGACGGCCGACAATCCCCCCAGCTTGCTGCGACAACGCTACGAACAGGAGGTGGCCCGTCTGTCGAAACTGGCCGGCCAGCGTAGTCTGAGTGCCGACGAGGCCGCCGATCTGGGCGCACTACTGGTGCGACTGGGCGAACCGGCTCGGGCCGTCCAGGTGCTGTTGCCGATGCAGCGTACTCATCCCAGGCATTTCCGACTGCTGGCCAATCTGGGAACGGCCTGGCAACTGCAAGGTGACCTGGCTCAGGCCGCCGCTGCCTTGGAACAGGCGGTTCGCCTCGCGCCAGGCAAGTACGTCCCCGCCGAGCAATTGCATCTGCGCCTGGTTCGACTTCGCCAACGGGAGCGGCCGGGCGGTTCGCGGCTGGATGATCTGTTCGGCATCCGCTACATCGGGCCATCGGGCAAGTACGAACCGGGCCTTCTCGATCCCGCCGAGGCGAAAAAACTGCCCCCTGCCGCCATCGCTCTGGTGCAGCAACTGGGATTGTGGCTGCCGAGCGACTCGCGGCTGTTGTGGCAGATGGGCGAACTGGCCAATGCCTGCGGAGATGTCAGCACGGCAGCGGCCATCCTCGAAGGCTGCATCAGCGAGTTCGGTCTACGCGACGCAATGCTAGCCGAACATCGCAAACTTCTCCAGGCCAAGGCCGGCGAACTGGCCAACCAGAAACCCGACCAGGCCGGCAAGCACGAGCAACATAGCCTGACCTTCCGTCCTCGGTCGTCTCGGCCGCTGGTCAGCAAGTTCAATCTGACCAACCTCCCTCCCATCGACCCCAAGGGGCTGAATGTGCTGGCCTGGGAGGTGATCGGCGAAACCACCGTCGATCGCAAATCGCGCCCGACCTTCCCGGCGTACCTCCGCGAACTGGACGGCAAGGAGGTCGAGATGTCCGGCTACATGCAGCCCCTGGCCGACAACACCGATCTGGGTGTGTTCATGCTCGTAGAGCATCCCGTGGGCTGCTGGTATTGCGAGATGCCGGATCTCATCGGCATCGTTCTGGTCGAGTTGCCGGAGGGCAAGGCAGGCAAGTACACCCGCGACCGCATCAAGGTGCGCGGTCGCTTGCTACTCAACGCCGACGATCCGGAGACTTTCTTCTACACGATTCGCGACGCACAGCAGGAGCAGTGAGCCTGCCCTAGTCTGGAGCCAGCAGAGCGAGGACTTGTGTCGTCGGCTTGCCCTGCAACGACCCTCCGCCTATGGGTTGCCGTCCGCTCGTTTGAGAAACAGCTTGTCGCTCGTCGCCTCGTCGAGAACGAAGACGGCATCGCTGCCAGGCACGCGAGCGTAACGGCGTTTGCTGTCGCCTTCCAGGCCACCCAGGTGTAGAGTGGCCTTGGTGGTCGGCGTGGTGACCTCCAGCACCAGTTCAGGCGGTTCTAGGCCAAAGAGCTTGAAGTCGGCCTTGTTGTCGCGGACATAGCGTTCCAACTTCAGTTCACGCAGCACCGACAAAGCCTCGTTGAGAGCGGCACTGTTCACTTTGGCATCAGGCTGATCGGCGTTCTCCCAGTCGTTGCCACGCTTGCGGTATTGCTGTGGCTTGTCGCGGAAGCCGAAGCGGACGGTTTCGATCTGGGCTGGGTCGATGGGTTGCTTGAAGACAGTACGCGGGCGATACTCGGCGACGGCCTGGGCGGAGGCTTTGTCGTCGAGCAGGAAGACCAGATCGCGGCCGGCCAACCGGGCGTAGCGACGCGAGCCGTTCTTCTCCTTGCCGCCGATCGACAAGTCGAGTTTGGGTTCGTCGAGGTTGAACACCTCCCAGCGAGCGACCGGACGATCCAGCCCGTACTCCTTGAGAGCTTGCGGAGAGGGCTTTTCCTCGACGAACTCGTCGGCTCGGAAGCGCGACAGAGTGTTGAAGAAGTTTTCCAGGGCTTCGTGGTCGGCCTCGGCCTGGAGCGGCTCGGTGACCTTCCAGCTTCCCTCCGGTCGGGCGAAAGTGATTTTTCGAGTGCCCTGGGTCAGCTTAATCAGATCGGCATCGGGAACGCGAGCCAGGCGATGGTCGCGGAAGGCCAGCGGGCCAACGAGCAGTTGTCGGGCTGTGTTCGCCGCTAGAACGCCCACCACTGGCGATCCTTCAACCGTGACGTAGCGTCCCTCGCCATCGACCTTTTTGCCCAGCAGCAGCACCCGCGACGGCTGGCCTTGCAGCGTGATCGTCAGGCGAGCCTCGGGCGACTGCAAGCCATAGGGGCTGAGATCCTTCGGTTGGTAGGCCACTAGTCGCTCGGCTCGCAATTCACTGAGCAGACGGATCAGTTGCGGCACCTTGACTTCGTCGGCCTCGGCTTTCTCCGGCTGGGCGATTTGCCAGCCCTCGCCGCTCTTGACCAGTTGCAACACCTTCTTGTCGCTTTCACGCAACAGCGCGGTCGCCGACTCGGCCTCGAAGCGCAGCAGCGTGCGGTCGAGGAAATCGAGCGGACTCTGATCGACGGCCTTGGCCAGAGTCTCGTTGACCACGAACACGCCCGGACGAGAGGGCAGACGAGCAAATCGTCCCCCCTTTTCTCCCGTTGGGTTTCCTAGCCACAAGGTGTATTCCTTGCCCTGTCGAGTGACGGCGGTCACCTGGAGGGCCGGTTTGGCTAGTCCGTATTGCTCCACTCCCTGATCGTCGGCACTGCGGTATTCTTCGGCGCGGGGCGATTGCAGCGCGTTACGCAACTGCTCGACCACGGAAGAGGGAGCCGTCACCTTGAAGGGGCCGACCACCTCCCAGTTGTCGCCGGTGCGAACGATCTGATAGTCCGGCTGATCGGCCCGACGGATGCGGAAGCGGTCGATGTCATCATCGAAGGCCACCTGCCACAACGACGCGGGCAGATAACTCAGAACCGGCCTGCGCAATTGCTCCACCAGATCGTCCGGCACGGCTAGCACGTCGCGCGACTCGTCCAGCCGAGCGAAATAGCCCGGTTGCTCGCCGCGCGACCGACCGATGCTCAGGGTGCGCGGCGGTTTCTCGGCATCGAGGAAACTCCAGCGAATCTGCAAGGTCGGCTGGGCCAGCCCATACTCTGCCAGACGATCGGCCGGCACATCGTCGGCCACATGAGCCAGCACCTTGAGTCGGCCCAGAGCGTTGCCCAACTCAGCGGCGCGACCGGAGTCCGCCAGAGAGGAGAGCGGAGCCAACAACCGCCAGTCGCTGCCTTGGTGATCCAGAACTATGCGACTGGTTGTCTGAGCCGCCTGGACGACCCGATCGAGTTGCGCCATCAGTCCCAGGGCACCACCCAGAGCCAGCGTA
>Ga0308411_10002095_pt1 | contig 13578 bp, 14 predicted proteins | sample HotsprottomLayer_2_FD_203530 | JGI IMG/M metagenome (GOLD analysis project Ga0308411, IMG submission 203530) | Hot spring phototrophic mat microbial communities from Octopus Spring, Yellowstone National Park, Wyoming, United States -... | ecosystem: Environmental > Aquatic > Thermal springs >...
CGGCGAGTCCGGCAGCGGCAAGAGCGTGACGCTGCGCGCGCTGCTGCGCATCCTGCCGCCGCGCCGCTCGCGGATCGCCGGGTCGATCCGCGTCGCCGGCCGCGACGTGCTCGGGCTGTCGGAGGCGGAGCTCGCCCAGTACCGCGGCGGGGTCGTCTCGATGATCTTCCAGGAGCCGATGCTCGCATTCGACCCGGTGTTCACCATCGGCGAGCAGATCGCCGAGAGCGTGCTGCGGCACCAGGACACCGACCGGGCGGGGGCCAAGCGGCGCGCGCTGCAGATGCTCGAGCACGTTCGCATCCCGTCGCCGGAGCGCCGCTACGACGCCTATCCGCACGAGATGTCGGGCGGCATGCGGCAGCGCGCGATGATCGCGCTCGCGCTCGCCTGCGAGCCGCGGTTGCTGCTCGCCGACGAGCCCACCACCGCCCTCGACGCGACCGTCCAGATCCAGATCCTGCTGCTGCTGCGCGAGCTGCAGCGCGAGTCGGGCATGTCGGTGGTGTTCGTGACGCACGACGTCGGGGTGGTGGCCGAGATCGCCGACCGGGTGGCGGTGATGTACGCCGGCCGGATCGTCGAGACCGGGCCGGTGGCCGAGGTGATCAAGCGCCCGCGCCACCCCTACACCCAGGGGTTACTCGCCTCCACCATCCACGGCTCGATGCGCGGTCGCCGCATCGACGCGATCCCGGGCGCCCCGCCGGACCTCGCGGCGCTCCCGCCCGGCTGCAGCTTCGCCCCCCGGTGCAGGCACGCGCGACCGGAGTGCGCGGCGGCGGTGCCGGAGCCGGTCGCGCTCGGCGCGCGGCACCAGGCGCGCTGCGTGTTGCTGCGCGACACCGCCGTCGCCTGATCGCAGTCGGCGGCCGCCGGACCCCGCGGAACGGGCCGGTCGGAACTCGCGCGCCGGCGGCGTGGTCTTTCGAGCGAGGCGCATCGGGCGCGCGCCTTGTGCGCCGCAACCGAACGAGGAGGCTGCTATGGGCAAACTGTCATGGCGGGCGATCCTGGGCCTCGCGCTCGGGATCTGGCTGATCGCCTCTCCCTGGGTGCTCGGGTTCGCCGAGACCGAGCCGGCGGGCATGTGGACGACGCTGCTCGCGGGCATCACGCTGTGCGCGCTGTCGCTGATCGAGCTCGATTCGGCCGATCCGCTGGTCTATTGGCTGGTGCTGGCGCTCGGCGTGGTGCTGGTCGTCGCGCCGTTCGCGCTCGGCTATCATGGCCACGTCCCGGCGCTCGCCAGCCAGATCGTCGTGGCCGCCGCGGTCGCGGTGCTCGCGGTGCTGTCGCTGCGCAACGTCCGGGGCCACGGGCGCAGGCGCGCGTCCGACTGACCGCCGGCCCGACCGGACGGCGCGCGGGCGGCCGTCCGGTCGGTTCCCGCCGACCGTCCAACACGAGAACTTCGAGGAGGAGAACCGATGGACCAGACCGTGCCTTCGCGTCCCGGGCCGCTGCTGGAGACCCCCGGCATCCGCGCCGTCGGCGCCGGCCGGCCGTTGGTTTGGCTGAAGCGCGGCCTCGACGACCTGCGCCGCACCCCGGCGGCGAGCCTCACCTATGGCGCGATCTTCGCCGCGATCGGCGCGCTGCTGGTGGCGCTCGCGTGGCGGCGGGCGCACGTGGCGCCCGCGCTCGCGACCGGCTTCATGCTGGTGGCGCCGTTCCTGGCCATCGTGCTCTACGACCTGTCGCGCCAGCGCGAGGGCGGCGGCGCGCCGAACAGCGTCGAGGCGCTGCACGCGTGGCGGCGCAATCCGGGCTCGATCTCGCTGTTCGGGGTGCTGCTCGCGCTGACGCTGATCTTCTGGGAGCGGCTGTCGGCGATCATCTTCGCGCTGTTCTACGGCGGCCGCGTTCCGGACCTCGACAACCTGTTCGCCGACGTCGTGCTGTCGGGCCACTACACGACCCTGCTCGTCGCCTACGTCGGGATCGGCGGCCTCATCGCGCTGGCGGTGTATGCGGTGAGCGTGGTGTCGCTGCCGATGATGCTCGACCGGCCGGTCGACATCGTCACCGCGATCGGAACCAGCCTCAAGTGCGTGGCGCGCAACCCGGCTGCGCTGCTCGTCTGGGCGGCGATCATCGCGCTGCTGATGGCGATCGGGTTCGCGACCTGGCTCGTCGGTCTGGTGCTGGTCTTCCCGTGGCTCGGGCACGCGAGCTGGCACGCCTACCGCGACCTGGTCGAGTGACCGCGCGCACCGCTGCGCGCGGTTGACAGCCGCGCGCCGGATGCGCCATAGTCCTTTGCAGAACGCACAAGGGCTTCTCGCATCGTGCAAAGCACGGGCGAGCGGCGCGAGATCGGCGGCCGCACGCCGCCACCACGCAAAGGAGAGTCCGTCATGACACGACGATTCGTCGCGGCGCTCGCGGTCGCCGCATTGGCCGTCCCGCTCGCCGCCGGCGCGCAGGCGCCGATCAAAGTCGGCTTCCCGATGATCCTGTCCGGCCCGGGCGCGTTGTTCGGCGAGCCCGCGGTCAAGGGCGCGCAGATGCTGGTCGACGAGGTGAACGCGCAGGGCGGGGTGATCGGCGGCCGCAAGCTGCAGCTGATCGTCCGCGACACCAAGGGCAACGCCGACGAAGCGGTGCGGGTGGCGCGCGAGCTGATCCTGAAGGACAACGTCGATTTCCTGGTCGGTACGCTGACCTCGGCCGAAGGTCCGGCGGTTTCGCCGATCGCCAAGGAGAACAAGATCGTCTTCATCGCGCCGATCACCAAGACCGACCAGCTCACCGACCCGAAGAACTTGCATCCGTACGTGTTCCGGACCGCGTCGACCACCCAGACCGAGGGCCGGAGCGCGGCGGAAGTGGTCGCCAAGTGGAAGGACGTCAAGCGCGTCGGCACCATCAGCTACGACTACGCGTACGGCCAGGACGTCACCAGGGCGTTCGTCCAGCACCTGAAGAAGCTGCGGCCGGACATCGAGATCGTGGACCAGCAGTGGCCGAAGCTCGGCGAGCAGGAATACACGCCGTTCATCAACGCGCAGCTCGCTCGCAAGCCCGACGCGGTGTTCTCCTCCCTCTGGGGCGGCGGGTTCGTGACCTTCGCCAAGCAGGCGAAGCCGCTCGGCTACTTCGAGGCGCTGAAGTACAACTTCATCGGCGCCGGCGAGGCCGGCTCGATCGAGACGGCGAAGGCGATGGGCCAGGACTATCCGTTCGGCATCTGGGGCAACGCCTACGACATCGAGAACTGGCCGGGCGGTCCGCCGGCGCACGCCGAGTACCTCAAGCGGCTGCGCGCCTACACCAAGGAGGAGCACCCGTCGTCCTGGCCGATCACCGGCTACATGGCGATGCAGGCGCTGGTGGCGGCGATCCGCAAGGCGAACAGCACCGACTCCGACAAGGTGGCCGCGGCGATGCGCGACCTGTCCTTCGACACCCCGATCGGCAAGCAGGTGATCCGCGCCAAGGATCACAACGCGAATCGCGGCCAGTTCTGGGGCAAGATGGTGAAGGATCCGAAGTACCCGTTCGCGGTCATGTCGCAGCCGGTTTACGTCGACCCGCTGCCGTTCATGGACTAGCGCCGGCGCCGACCCGCGGTGGCTCGGGCGCTGGGACGGCGGCGGAGCGCCGCCGCGGCGGGCATCAAGAGCGTCGGCAAGGTGCTCGACATCCTCGAGTACCTCGCCGCCGCGCGCCGCCCGGCGGGCGTGTCCGAGATTGCGCGCGCGGTCGGCTTCCACGTGAGCACCGCGCACCGGCTGGTGCAGACGCTCCTCGCGCGCGGCTACGTCGATCAGGACTCCGATCGCGCCTATGTGCTCGGCGAACGCCTGCTCGCGCTCGGTTACGCGGCGCACGCCGGCGACGGGCTGCTCGCGGTCGCGCAGCCGGAGCTGGAGGCGTTGCGCGACAGCCTCGGGGAAACCATCCACCTCGGCGTGTACCGCGACGGTCAGGTGTTCGAAATCGCCGCCGCGATCGGCCGCCAGCCGGTGAGCGTGGGCAGCGGGACCGCGGTGCTGTCGCCGGCGCACTGCACCGCGCTCGGCAAGGTGCTGCTCGCCTCGCTCGACGGTCCGGCCCTGGAGGCGTTCTTCGCGCGCGGACCGCTGAAGCGCTCGACGCCGAACACCATCGTGCGAAAAGGCGAGCTCCTCAAGGTTCTCGACCTGGTGCGGCTGCGCGGCTACGCCACCGACGACGAAGAGCTCGCGGCCGACCTCTGCTGCGTCGCAGTGCCGGTGCGCAACCTGTCCGGCCGCACCATCGCGGCGCTCGCGGTCGCGATGCCGAAGAGCCGGTTCCGCGCTCCGCGCGTGCCGGAGTGGACGCAAGCGCTCGGTGCCGCGGCCGCGCGCATCGGCTCGCGCGTGCGCGATCCGGAAGCCTGAGCGCGGCCGGCGTGTTCGATCCCTCGTTCCTGTTCGGGCAGTTCGTGAGCGGCCTGTCGACCGCGATGTTCCTGTTTCTGATCGCCTCCGGACTGTCGCTCATCTTCGGCGTGCTGCGGGTGCTCAACTTCGCCCACGGCTCGTTCTACATGCTCGGCGCCTACCTCGCCTGGCAGCTGGTGCAGTGGCTCGGGCCGCGCACCGAGAGCTTCTGGCTCGCGGTGCTCGGCGCCGCGTTGATCGTTGCGGCGCTCGGGGCGGTGATCGAGCGCGCCCTGCTGCGGCACCTCTACGGCCGCGAGGAGCTCTACCAGTTGCTGTTCACCTACGCGGTCGTGCTCGTCCTCGCCGACGTCGCGCGCTACACCTGGGGCACCCAGCAGCTCACCGTGCCGCGCCCGCCGAGCCTCGACGGCGCGGTCAACGTTCTCGGCGCGACCGTCCCGCTGTATACGCTGTTCATCATGGCGCTCGGGCCGCTGATCGCCGTCGGCTTCTGGCTGCTGCTCGAGCGCACCGGCATCGGCCGGACGATCCGGGCGGCGGCGCTCGATCGCGAGATGCTCTCGGCGCTCGGCGTCAACACGAGCTGGCTCTACACCGGGATGTTCGCCCTCGGCTCGTTCTTCGCCGGGCTCGGTGGCGCGCTGGTGACGCCGGTGCGCAGCCTGGTGCCGGGAATGGACGTGGAGATCATCGTCGAGGCGTTCATCGTGGTGGTGATCGGCGGGCTCGGGTCGTTCTGGGGCACCTTCCTCGGCGCGCTGATCTTCGGCCAGGTGCTCGCGTTCGGCATCGTGCTGTTCCCGCGCTTCTCGGTGTTCGCCGCGTTCGTGCTGATGGCCGCAGTACTGATCGTGCGTCCCTGGGGCCTGCTCGGCCGGCCGCTCGACCGGTGAAGCCGCTACCTCTAGTCCTCTGGGCGGCGGGACTGGCGGCGCTCGCGGCGGTGCCCTGGCTCGGGTCGCGTTTCTACACCTTCATCGCCACCGATATCGTGATCCTGGCGCTGTTCGCGACCAGCCTGAACCTGCTGCTCGGCTACACCGGGCTGGTGTCGTTCGGCCACGCCGCCTACTTCGGCATCGGCGCCTACACCTGTGCGATCCTGATGAAGACCCACGGCGTGCCGTTCCCGCTCGCCCTGGCCGCGGCGCCGCTGCTCGCCGGCGCCGCCGCGGCGGTCTTCGGCTTCTTCTGCGTGCGCCTCACGCGCATCTACTTCGCGATGCTCACGCTCGCGTTCGCGCAGATCGTGTGGGGCATCTGCTTCAAGTGGAACGCGGTCACCGGCGGCGAGCAGGGGATCTCCGGCGTGCCCTATCCCGACCTCGGCTGGATGAGCGCGCTGCCGCTCGTGGGGTCGTTGCGCGTCGGCGAGCAGTACTACCTGGTGGTCCTGGTCGTTGTCGCCGCGTGTCTCGCGGTGCTCAAGGTGATCGTTGACTCGCCGTTCGGCCGGATGCTGACGGTGATACGCGAGAACGCCGAGCGCGCGGAGTTCGTCGGGATCGACGTGCGCCGGTACGAGCTCGCGGCGTTCGTGATCGCCGGCGCGTTCGCCGGCGTGGCGGGGGCGCTGTTCGCGATCTTCAACCGCGGCGTGTTCCCCGACTTCGCCTACTGGTCGAAGTCGGCCGAGGTGCTGATCATGACCATCCTCGGCGGCATGGGCCAGTTCTGGGGGCCGGCGGTCGGCGCCGCCGCGCTGGTGCTGCTCAACCAGCAGATCACCGCTTACACGCAGTACTGGCCGTTCGTCCTCGGCGTGATCCTGATCGTGCTGCTGTTCGCGTTCCCGGGCGGGATCGTCGGCACGCTCGTCGCCGCGGGCCGCCGGCTGAAGGGAGCATCGCGTGCTTGAGCTGCGCGATCTGCGCAAGAGCTTCGGCGGCTTCACCGCGGTGGGCGGGGTGAGCCTCACCGTGGCGCCGCGCGAGATCGTAGCGATCATCGGTCCGAACGGGGCCGGGAAGTCCACGCTGTTCAATCTGGTGACCGGCCACATCAAGCCCGACTCCGGCACGGTGCGCTTCCGCGAGCGCGACATCACCGGCCTCGCGCCGCACTCGATCTGCCGCATGGGCCTCGGGCGGTCGTTCCAGCGCATCAACATCTTCCCCAGGCTCACCGTGTTCCAGAACGTCCAGGCCGCGATCATCGCGCACCGCGGCCACGGCCACCGGCTGTGGGGCCGCTCCGCCGACCTTTTCCGGCGCGAGACGATGGCACTGCTCGCCGCGATCGGGCTCGAGGACCGGGCCGACGCGGTGAGCGGGGAGCTTTCCTACGGCGCGCAGAAGCAGATCGAGCTCGGCATCGCGCTCGCGAGCGAGCCGGCGCTCCTGTTGCTCGACGAGCCCACCGCCGGCATGTCGGCCACGGAAACGCGCGACGCCATCGCGCTGATCGGCCGCATCGTGCGCGAACGGGGTCTGTCGCTGCTGTTCACCGAGCACGACATGGAGGTGGTGTTCTCGATTGCCGAGCGAATCGGCGTGCTGCACCAAGGCCGGCTGATCGCCGAGGGTCCGCCGCTCGAAGTGCGGGCGAACGCCGACGTGCGGCGCGTCTACCTCGGGGGGCACGCGTGAGCCCGCTGCTCGAGGTGCGCGACCTGCACGCGGCGTACGGGCTGTCGCGGGTGCTGTTCGGCGTGTCGCTCGACATCGCGCGCGGCGAGTGCGTGTGTCTGCTCGGCCGCAACGGCGTCGGCAAGACCACGACGATCCGGGCGGTGATGGGGCTCACCCCGCCCTCGGCCGGTTCGGTGCGCTGGCAGGGCCGTGACGTCACCGGCTGGGCGCCGCACGCGGCGGCGCGCGCCGGGCTCGGGTTCGTGCCGGAAGACCGCCGGATCTTCGCCGACCTGACCGTGTGGGAGAACCTCGACGTCGCGCGGCGCGCCGCCGGTCGCGCCGGCCGCTGGACCTTCGAGACGGTGTACGAGCTGTTCCCGAAGCTCGGCGAGCTCGCCGACCGGCGCGGCGGCAACCTGTCCGGCGGCGAACAGCAGATGCTCACCATCGCGCGGACCCTGATGGGGAACCCCGAGCTGCTGTTGCTGGACGAACCCTCCGAGGGGCTGGCGCCGCTGGTGGTCGAGCACCTGCTGCGGCAGGTGGCGCGGCTGAAAGCCGAGGGCCTGACCATCCTGCTCGCCGAGCAGGGGGTCGAATTCTCGCTCGCGCTGGCCGATCGGGTGTACGTTCTGGAAAAGGGCGCGGTGCGCTTCGCCGGCCCGGCGAGCCAGCTCCGCGACGACGAGGCGCTGCGCCACACCCTGCTCGCCCTGTAGCGGGCGGGCGCTGTCAACCCGCGAAAGGAGACCGCCATGCCATTCGTCAACATCCAGATCCTCGCCGGCCACCCGCAGGAGCGCAAGGACGAGATCGCGCGCCGCGTGGCCGACGCCATCAGCGAGGTCGCACAGCTGCCCAAGGAGGCGATCTGGGTCGTCTTCGAGGACGTGAAGGCCGACGACTGGTACGTCGGCGCGACGCGCGTGAGCCACCTGAAGAAGGGCTAGGGGTGGCCGGTGGCCGAGCGAGCGTTTTGCTTGCGACCGGGCGCGCGGGGGGATCGGTCCCCGTGCGCTCCAGACCAGTGAGGAGGCAGCGATGAGCGTCGAGATCCGCGACCCCGCGTTCCGCGACGTGGTCGGGCAGTCGGTCGAGTTCGAGCGTATCGCCTCGGGATGTCTGTTCACCGAGGGACCGCTCTGGCACGCCCGCGAGGGCTACCTACTCTTCAGCGACATGCCCGGCGACCACCTGCGCAAGTGGCGGCCGAACGAGGGCGTCACCACGTTTCGGAAACCGTGCAACCAGTCGAACGGGCTCGCGTGGGACCGCGCGGGGCGGCTGCTCGTCTGCGAGCACGCGACCAGCCGGCTCACCCGGACCGAGCACGACGGCAGCATCACCGTGCTGGCGAGCCATTACCAGGGCAAGGAGCTGAACAGCCAGAACGACCTGGTGGTCCGCAGCGACGGCTCGATCTACTTCTCCGATCCGACCTACGGGCGCGCCGAGTACTACGGCCGGCCGCGCGAGCCGGAGCTCGCGTTCCGGGGCGTCTACCGGGTGGAGCCGGATTCGCGGCGGATCACGCTGCTCGCCGACGACTTCGGACAGCCGAACGGACTGTGCTTCTCGGCCGACGAGCGGCGGCTGTTCGTGAACGACACCGAGCGGCAGCACATCCGCGTCTTCGACGTCGCCGCCGACGGCACGCTGTCGAATTCGCGCGTGTGGGCCGAGACCGTGGGCGAGGGCGCCGGCGCGCCCGACGGCATGAAGATCGATTCGGCGGGCAACCTATACTGCTGCGGGCCAGGCGGCATCCACGTGTTCGACCCGGCGGGGAAGTGTCTCGGCGTGATCAAGGTCCCCGAGTACACCGCCAACTTCTGCTGGGGCGACGCCGACTTCCGCAGCCTGTACATCACCGCGTCGACATCGGTCTACCGCATTCGGACCGCGCTCCCGGGACGTCCGCAGATGGTCTAGGGGCGCGGGCCGCCACTTTGGAGAGCACGCCATGCGCACGCTACTCAAGAACGTCCGGCTGATCGACGGCACCGGGGGACAGCCGGTCCCGGGTGCCGCGATCCTGATCGATGGCGACCGGATCGTGCACGCCGGACGTCTCGGCCGGGACGAGGAACCCAAGGGAGCCGACGTCCACGTGATCGACGCCGGCGGCCGGACGGTGATTCCGGGGCTGATCGAGGGCCACATCCACCTCTCCTACAACGACGTCAAGGTGATCGCCGACCTCGATCTCAACTGCCCGCCCGAGTACTCGACGCTGCGCGCGGCCAAGAACGCCGAGCTCGCGCTGCACTGCGGCTACACCGCGGCGCGCTCGGCGGGCTCGGTGCACGCGGTGGACGTGGCGCTCAAGCGGGCGATCGACGAGGGCCTGTTTCCGGGACCACGCCTGCTCGCGGCCGGGCGCGACATCTGCGCCACCGGCGGGATGGCCGACTGGAATCCGTCGTACCTGAAGCTCGGGATGGAGGGCCTCGCCCTGATCGCCGACGGCGTCGACGCCTGCCGCGCTGCGGTGCGGCGCTGCATCAAGGACGGCGCCGACGTCATCAAGTGCTACATCGGCGGCGATGCGCTGCTGCCGCACACGCCGATCGCCGACTGCACCTACACGCTGGCCGAGGTCGAGGCGATCGTGGACGAGGCGCACATGCGCAACCGCATCGTCGCGGCGCACGTGCGCGGCGAGCGCTCGAGCGCGGTGGCGGCGCAGGCCGGGGTGGACTCGATCGAGCACGCGACCTATGCGAACGACGAGACGCTCAAGCGCATCCGCGACGGCGGCCTCACGCTGGTGCCCGGGCTGCGCTACCTCTACTCGATCATCGAGAACGGGCCGAAATTCGGCATCACCGAGGCGATCTGGGGGCCGGCTGGCCTGGAGCAGGAGATCGCGCAGGCGGCCGAGACCTACGCCCGGGCGCGCGCCCTCGGCATCCGGATGGTGCCGGGCGGGGATTTCGGCTTCGCGTGGAACCCGCACGGCGAGTACGCAAAGGACATCCAGGTGTTCGTGGACGTCATCGGTTTCTCCCCGCTCGAGGCAATCGGCTGCGCGACCCGGAACGCCGCAGAGCTGATGCGCATGGCCGACCGCATCGGCACGCTCGAGCGCGGCAAGCTCGCCGACCTGGTGGTGGTGGACGGCGATCCGCTCGCCGACATCTCGATCCTGCAGGACCGCACGCGCCTGTCGGTGATGCAGGGCGGGCGGTTCGTGACGCGCCGCTTCCACTGACGCGTTCGAGGATGCCGCGCGTCCTGGTCGTCAACCCCAACACCAGCGCGTCGATCACCGACCTCGCGGTGCGGCACGCGCAGGCCGCGCTCGGCGCCGGCTTCGAGCTGGTCCCGGCCACCGGCCGGTTCGGCTGCGCGTACATCGGCTCGGAGGCGTGCTTCGCGATCGGCGCGCACGCCGCGCTCGACTGCTTCGCCCGGCTCGGCGAGGGCTGCGACGGGGTGCTGCTCGCCTGCTTCGGGGACCCGGGCCTGTTCGCGCTGCGCGAGATCAGCCCGGTGCCGGTCGTGGGTCTCGCCGAGGCGGCGATGCAGGAGGCGGCCGCGCAGGGCGGGCGGTTCTCGATCGTGACGGGCGGCGCGCGCTGGAAACCGATGCTCGAGCGCTTCGCAGCGGAGCTCGGGCTCGCGGGCGCGCTGGCGAGCGTGCGGACCGTCGCGCCGAGCGGGGCGCAGATCGCGGCCGATCCCGACACCGCGCTCGCGGCGCTCGCCGGCGAGTGCCGGGCCGCCGCGTCGGAGGACGGCGCGCGCGCGGTGATCCTGGGCGGGGCGGGGCTCGCCGGGCTCGCCGCGCGCATCCAGGCGCGCGTGCCGGTCCCGGTGCTCGACAGCGTGGCGGTCGGCGCGCGGCGCCTCGCGGCGGCGCTCGCCCAGGCGCCGCGCCGGGCGCTGCCCGACGCGGAGCCGGTGCCGGCGACCGGAATCGACGCTAAGCTCGGCGCACTGTTGCGTTGAGGAGCGCTGAGATGGCGGAAGGGCTGCTGCAAGGCGATCGCGCGCTGGTGACCGGCGCGGCCTCGGGGATCGGCCGCGGGATCGCGGCCGCGCTGGCGCGGGAAGGGGCACGGGTCGCGCTCGCGGACCTGGACGTGCCGCGCGGCGAGGACGCCGCGGCGGCGGTGCGCAAGGCGGGGGGCGAAGCGGTCTTTCTCGCCGCCGATCTGGCGACGCCCGACGGGCCGGCGGCGCTGCTCGAGCGCGCGATCGACGCGCTTGGCGGCCTGTCGATCCTGGTCCACAGCGCGAGCCCGCGCCGGCTGGAATCGGACACGCTCGCCGCGGTGAGCGACGAGACCTGGGACCGGATGCTCGCGGTCAACCTGCGCGCCGGGTTCGTGCTCGGGCGCGACGCCGGCCGTCACATGACGGCGAACCGGGTGAACGGCCGCATGCTGTACATCACCTCGTTGCACGCCGAGTCGCCGCGGAACCTGCCGCACTACAGCGCGGCGAAGGCGGGTCAGACGATGCTGATGAAGGAGCTCGCCCGGGCGCTCGGACCGCACGGGATCCGCGTCAACGCGATCGCGCCGGGCGCGATCCCCGGCGGCGGATTCGACGCGAACGCGACCGGGGTCGAGCGGCTCACCCGGTGCACCGCGCTCGGCCGGCTCGGCACGCCGGAGGACATCGCCGGCATGGCGGTGGCGCTGCTGAGCGACCGCTTCTCGGCCTACGTGACCGGCACGACGGTCGTGGTCGACGGGGGCATTGCGCTCCACAACTGGATCGAGCCGGCGACGCTGTAGTGGGGCGCATCCGGCCGGGCGCGCGGCGCGGCGCCGTGCGCAATCTGGTGCTCGTCCTGGGCGATCAGCTGTCGCTCGGCAATCCGGCGCTCGCCGGCTTCGACCCGCGGCTCGACCGCGTGCTGATGATCGAGGCGCCGGGCGAGGCGAGTCACGTCTGGAGCCATCGGGCGCGCATCGCGCTCTTCCTCGCCGCGATGCGCCACTTCGCGGCGGAGCTGGCGGCGCGGCAGATCCCGCTCGACTACGTGCGGCTCGCCGACGTCGAGGCCCCCGGCCTGGGCGCCCGGCTCGAGGCGCGCCTGAGCGCGCTCCCCCCCACCCGCGTCGTCGTCTGCGAGCCGGGCGAATACCGGGTGCTGGCGGCGGTCCAGGCCGCCTGCCGCGTCGCCGCGACCCCGCTCGAGGTCCGGCCGGACACGCACTTCCTGTGCTCGCGGGCCGAGTTCGAGGCGTGGGCGGGCGGGCGCAAGACGCTCCTGATGGAGCACTTCTACCGCGCGATGCGCAAGCGCCACCGGGTGCTGATGGACGGCGCGAAACCGGTCGGCGGCGCGTGGAACTTCGACAAGGCGAATCGCGCCGGCTTCGGCAAGGCCGGACCCGGGGCGATTCCGCCGCGCCGGGGCTTCGCGCCCGACCCGATCACGCGCGCAGTCCTCGAGGAGGTGGGCGCGCGTTTCCCCGCTCACCCGGGGTCGCTCGCGCGCTTCGACTGGCCCGTCACGCGCGCCGACGCGCTCGCCGCGCTCGCGGACTTCGTCGCGCACCGGCTCGAGCGGTTCGGCCGCTACCAGGACGCGATGTGGACCGGGACTCCGTTCGGCTGGCACGCCCAGCTCTCCGCGGCGCTCAACCTGAAGCTGCTCGACCCGCGCGAGGTGATCGACGCCGCGGTGGGCGAGTACCGGCGCCGGGGGCTGCCGATCGCGAGCGTCGAGGGGTTCGTGCGCCAGGTGCTCGGGTGGCGCGAGTTCATCCGCGGCGTCTATTGGCTCGACATGCCAGGGCTCGCGCAGGCGAACCACTTCGGCCACACCCGCGCATTGCCGCGGTGGTACTGGACCGGCGACACCGCCATGAACTGCATGCGCGAGGCCGTCGGACAGACGCTCGCCTATGGCTACGCGCACCACATCCAGCGGCTGATGGTCACCGGGAACTTCGCGCTGCTCGCCGAGGTCGCGCCGCAGGCGGTGTGCGACTGGTACCTCGCGGTGTATGTGGACGCCGTCGAGTGGGCGGAGCTCCCGAACACCGCGGGCATGGCGCTGTACGCGAACGGCGGCCGGTTCACCTCGAAGCCCTATATCGCCTCCGGGGCGTACATCGACCGGATGTCGAACTACTGCGCCGGCTGCCGCTATCGCCCCGAGGTCCGCCACGGGCCGCGCGCCTGCCCGTTCACCACCCTGTACTGGCACTTCCTCGAGCGCAAGCACGACGCGCTCGCCGCCAACCAGCGCACCGCGCTGATGGTGCGCAACCTCGGCCGCATCGCCGCCGCCGAGCGCCGTGCGGTGAGGCGCGAGGCCGAGCGCATGCTCGGCGCGCTCGATGCGCTGTGACGCCGGTCCGCTACGCCCGTCCGGCGAGCTGCAGGAACCGGTTCGGCTGGCCGAGCAGGTGGTTCGCGAACTCCTCGAACACCGAGTCGTCCACGGCGGCCGCATCGACGACGTAGCTCGCGGTGCCGAAGCCGCCGACGTTGCGGCACAGGAACGCGATCCGCCCGCGCTCGCGATCGGCCATGATGCGGATGACCGCGGTGATCTCGCCGGCCACGGTCAGCGTCGTCGCCGCGCCGTCCTCGGGCGGGGCTTCGGACTCGTAGCGCAGGTTGGCCGCAGCGAGCCGCTCGAGGATCGCGTTCGCCTCGCC
>Ga0308411_10002096_pt1 | contig 13571 bp, 11 predicted proteins | sample HotsprottomLayer_2_FD_203530 | JGI IMG/M metagenome (GOLD analysis project Ga0308411, IMG submission 203530) | Hot spring phototrophic mat microbial communities from Octopus Spring, Yellowstone National Park, Wyoming, United States -... | ecosystem: Environmental > Aquatic > Thermal springs >...
CTGTACTAAAAAAATTTCCTTCTTCAGAGATTAAATTTATTTTAATTAATACTTTTTTTACTTTTGAGCTTTTTGCTTGAGATGCTAAAAATCTATTGAGAATTAAGTTATATAAGTTTAAATGTTTTTTAGATAATAATTCTTCTTGATTTAAAATTTCTTTTTCTAAAATTTCTTCATAGGTCAATGTTTTAGTAGGTCTTATTGCTTCATGTGTTCCTGGTTTGCCCCAACTTCTTGTTAAAAATAAATTTTCTTTGTTTAATTTTTTAAAAAATTCTTTTGCTAAATTTCTTCCATAATTTGAAACATAATAAGAATCTGTTCTGTGATAAGTAATAAAACCTCTTTCAAACAAATCTTGAGCTAAATTCATTGTTGAATTTGTATCAAGTTTTAGAATTTGCCATGAAGTTTTAAGAAGATCGCTGGTTTCAAAAGGTGGAGGAGGTTTTATTTCTTCTTTATATTCTTTTACTACCTTAAATTCTACAAAGAATTCATTTTTTTTATTTCTTAAATAATTAACAATTTTTTTATTTTCATCATCTATAGTGAAATCTATATATTTTTCATTATCTAAGCTAATTCTTATAAGATAATATTTTTCCTTTTTTCTTTGTTCTTCTCTGTCTATTAGCCATTTTAAAACTGGAGTTTGAACTCTACCTGCTGATAAATTTAGATTTTTCATTTTATTTTGTAGATCATGGCTTAAATAGAAACCTACCCATCTATCGGCTATTCTTCTTGTAAGTTGTGCACAAACTAGACTTAAATTGATTTTTCTGGGGTTATAAAATTGTTTTATAAACTCTTCTTTGGTTATTTCGTGTAATTCTATTCTATATATTTTTTGATTGAAAGGATAAAGATATGCAAATAGATCAAAAGCTATTTTTTCTCCTTCTGTATCAGGATCTGTTGCTAAATATATTTCTTCATTTTCGTTTGCTAATTTTTTTAATAAATCAATTAGCAGTTCTTTATTTAAAAAATTTTGTTTTTTACATATTTCACAGATTTCTTGATCTATAGGTATATGCCTTAAACAGTTTTGGCATATTTTAAGAGGCTCAAAAACAGGTATAAATTTATTTTCATTATCTTTTATAACACCATAATAATATTTATCATTTATTAAATCCACAAAATGACCTAATGTTGCTATTATGTTGATCAAATAATTTCCTATACTAATTTCATAAACCCAAAAACCGTTAAAATTTCTTTTTGTAGGTTTTCCAAAGAAGTTAGAAATTGTTTTTGCTTTTGTTGGAGACTCAACTATTATTAAGCAAGTTTTAACAGGATTTTTTAATTTATATTCTTTACCTTCTAAAATATTTTTTACTATTTTTCTATCTTTATCTATTTTTTTAATAATTTTTTCTATTTTCAAATCATTAATTTCATAATTTTCAAATTTCAAATCATATCCTAAAACCTTTAATTTATACCTTAAGTTATCAAAAGATTTTTTATCATCTATTAAAAGAATACTTAATCCCTGAGTTAAACCTAATGGATATAATCTTGATGTTCTTCCACTTGCCTGAATATAACCTCGTGGATCAGATACAATTAAAAATAATCTTCCATCTTTTTTTATAATATTTAGATATGTATCATTTTCTATTTTTTTTAAAAAATCTTCTTCTTTTATTAAATTATTTATATTTTCTCTTATTTTTTCTATTTTACTTTTAAGATTTTGATTATTTATTATTTGATCTTCATTTAAAAAACTATATTTTCTTAGAAATTTTAAATCATTAAAAAAATCTAAATTTTCTGATAAATACTCTTTTAGCGTTAAATATAGAAGAAGTAATTGCCTAGGAGAATATGTTGGTTCTAAGTTAATTTTGAACCTAGGTACACCTATAAATATTGAGTATCTTATAATATGAGGTAAATCTATACCCCTTGTTAGAGGATTTCTTATATTAGAAAATCCGACTATAACTTTAATTTCTCCTTCTTTAAAAAGGTTTATATTTTTTTGATTAAATTTTTCATAAGAAATTGCTCTTATATTATTTTTTTCTAAAAATGATATATAATCTAAAATATCTTCCTTAGTAAATTCTTCTGAGAGAAAAATTAAGCCACCATTTCCTAATCTTTTGATCCAAATTAAAGACTTATTAAATAAAATATTTTTATCTTTACCTACATAATTAGCTACATCTATTATATTTCTTAAAAAAGTTGAAGAACTGCTAATTTCGAAATTTAATAATTCTCTAAATAGATTTATTCTTTTCGTACGTGGTGTAAGGGTAGCTGAAGCTGCTATAACTTGTCCTTTATTGCTTAAATTTAATGAATTTTTAATTTCTAACGCTTCCTTATATTCTTTTTTTCTTTTTTTATCTATTATACTTAATGCTAAATCAATCTCTTGCTGATTAAATCCTATTAATTTTAAAACTTTATCAATATTTCTTGGTTGTCTAATCATAGAATCAGCATCATCGATATACAAAAGATCAAAATTATATTTATTTATTGAATCAAAATTTTTGTGCAAAAATTGAGAAGTAGTAATTAATATATTAAAGTTATTTTTTTCTAAATTAATCCTATCTTTACTTTCTTTAATAGTAATAATGTTTATATCTAAATCTTTTTTATAATGTAAAAATTTATTTTCTATTTCTTTTAATAAAATTTTTGTAGGAACTAGATAATATAATTTTTTGTTTTTATTAGCCAAGAATAAAGATAACACAATTCCAAAGGTTGATTTACCAAATCCTGTTGGTGCTATTATACTGAAACTTTCTCCATTTAAAAATCTTTTAATCCAATAATTTTGCAAACTAAAGGGAACATAACCGGTTGTTTTTTTAAAAAAATCAATAAAATCTTCTACCTGTTTTTCTACTTCGCAGATATTTTTACTTAGATATAATTTAGTACATTCTTTTTGTCTTATTAAATCATCAAAAGTTTTGCCTAAATTATTATAATCTTTGAAGCATAATTTATATTCTAAAATTTCTTCTATACTAGCCTCGTTTTTGTCGATAGGGCATATTTTTAAATATTTTACAATTGGCTTATTCATCTATTTATTTTTTGATTTTAAATATAGATTGTTTTATAATAATTAATAATTAATTATACAAATAATGAAAGCAAAAAAAAGTCAAACTAAAAACAAATTCTTTTCTTTTCAGGATCCCTATAAGGGTAATAACTTGGAATTAGGTATTGTTGATATTGATAAATTTCATATTATCTCTCATCAAAGAAAACCAAGCCAATACCACGTTAAACATTTAATAAATTCTATAGAAAGATTAGGATTTATAGTTCCGGTAATAGCTGTAAAAGAAAATGATGATAGTTATTTAATAATAGATGGTCAACATAGATTTTTGGCTGCTAAAGAATTGGGTATTAGTAAATTGCCAGCAATAATTGTACCAGAAAAATTATCTCGTTTGATGATGAACTTTAATATAGAAAAAGAATTAAATATTAGAGAAAAATCTTTTGTAGGCTTAGCAGTTTATAGAGAATATTTAGAAAAAGATCCTGGCTTATTAGAGTCATCACCTGAAATAATAGATTCTATTGAACAAGCTTATTATGTTAGTCTTGGTTTGGCATATGAGAAAACAGAAAAATTGACAGGTAGTTCTTTTGACCCCATATTAAAAAAATGTGATTTCTTTTTAGATGTAAAATTAAATGAAGCTATAGAAATAAGGAACAAAAGAGCAGAAAAAATTATTATAGCTAATGATTTAGTAAGAAATATGGCTGAAAAAATAAAAGAAATGGGCAAGTGGCATCCTTATCTTTATAGTCAAATAATTTCTTGGGCAAACCCCTATAAAAGAAAAAGATTACCTACTGAATTTGATGATTTATTTGATGAAATAATATCTAATTTACAAAAAGGAATAGAAAATCCTTCTCTTATTCTTTCTCATAACCTGGAGGGAGATTTATATTTTGAGTAGTAAATTTTCATTTATAATCTTTTTTCTACATTTTGTACATACTTTTATTCTTTTACCATCTTTTAATTTAAGCCATTGTAGATTAGGATACTGAAAATAGCTTTTAGTGGGATTAAATTTACTTCTTGTTTTTATTCTTCTTGTTACTTTCATTCTTCCTTTGCCGCAAAGTGCACACATTTTAGAAGTCTTTTTATTTTTTATTAATGTAACTTTATTCATTTTTAAGAGGTAGGTTAATTTTGACAGTATCTCCTTCTATATATATATTATTTAATTTTAAATTATTTTTTAAAATATTCAAAATTTCCTCATCTTTTTTATTTTTCGGTTTTTTAAAAAAAAGGTTTATAAATTTATCAGAATAATCAAGATTAATCAAATCAAAATTTTTTAAAGAATTCATTAAGTTATTTATATAATTTATATTTTTGAAATTTTCCTTTTGTTTATTCATATTTTTTAAATATCTTGTAATAAACTCTATTTTATCTTTAGTTAAATAAATATTTATGTTTTCCCCTTTTATAGAAGCAATTTGGTTTATTTGATTGTCAATATTATTTTTGATATAAAAATAAAAACCTGATAAAAATATAGATGATAAAACTAATAAAATCAAAGAAACAGCTACCCATATATTGAGATTCTTATTTAGAGAATAGAGAATCATTTCCTTTTCAAGATTATACAAATTTATTGATATTTCGCTTTTTTCTTTAGATGCCTTATCTTTAGATGATAAGGCTATAATTTCAAAGGTATTCGAATTTAAATCTTTTGATATGTCTATTATTTTTAAATCCTTAAAACTATTATTTAAAATTTCTGAAATATTATATTGAGAAAATATAAAAATAAAGTCTAAGGGATTATTTATTTTTTTAATAGCAAAATTCACTATCCTTTTAAGTGTTTCTTCTATGTTTTCTGGTTTTATATTTTCATTATAAATATTATTAATAAATCCTAAATCATAGTTAATAATAGTTAATAAATCTTTTTCATAGCTGATTATTAAATAACTTTTATCATAAGACAAAGCATATTTTTGTTTTATAAAATTTATTAATTTAGAAAATAAATAATCAATACTAGATGGAATAAAATTAAACAGAAGAACTTCTTCTATAAGATTATTAATAACTTCTTTTTCTTGAAAAATAATCATAAGATTATCATAACTAGCAGGGAGTACAAACCATTGCCAATAGTATTTCTCTAAATTTATTGGAATTTCTTGTTTTATGATATTTTCTATTATTTCTTTGTCTTTTAATTTATAAGGATTAGGTGCATTTATTTTTTGTATAAAGAAATAGGGTAAGTTTAATATAATATTTATTTTTTCTCCTTGATAATTTTTGTGTTTTGAAATTAAGAATTCTTTAAGATTTTCTTTTTTAATTGATGAGTCCCAAAAAATTTGTTCATTATATTCATATTTTTCTATAATTTTAAAATCTTTACCAGATTTAGAAACAACAATCCAGGTTAAATTTTCATAGGAGACAAATAAAAATATTTCTTTTTTGGAAAATAACTTATTTTTTATCATTATTCAAAATACCAATTTTCAATTTTAACAAATCTTTCGCTTGAATCATTTAAATATTTAATATCAATATTTAGATTTTTAGGAACTATGTAAATATAATAAGGATTCATTAAGAAAACAATAGGTAATTTACTAATTTGTTTATTTAATTTTAAATAGTTATTATAAATTTCTTTCTTGTCACCTATTTCTATATCTTGAATTGTTTTTATAATTTCATCATTATTTGAATTAGTTAAATTAAATACGGAATTTTCTTCAAAAAATATTTTTAAATTAGGATTTAAATTAAAAGAAATTCCATATAAAAGAGCTTGATATTCTTTATTTGGAATTATTTTTTTATTTATTTCTGTGATTGATTTTAATATTATTTTAAGTCCTAAATTAGCTTGAAGATAATTAGCCATTTTGTTAAATAAAAACGAATCAGGCACTGTAAGTTCTATATTCTCAAATTTAATATCTTTTTTTTCATTTTTTAAATCTTCATAATCTTTAGTAGTAGTTGTTTTTGTTAATTCAATATTTTGATTTTCATTTTTATTAGAAAAATTTACAAATAGATTTTGTAATGATGTAGAAAAGAAATAATCAGTATTTTCTGCATATCTACTAAAAACTTCTTTTGTAAGTTCATTTTTATTTAAAGATTTGTTTAAATCTTCTATATTTAGATTTGAAGGTATTTTTTTTGAATTAAAAAAAATAGCTACTACTCGTGGCAATACAATGCTTATAATTTTGAATTCTTTACTTAAATTATCTTCAAAATAATTAGGTTGTAAACCTCCTAAAGAATTTATTTTTTTTGTTTTAAGTGCATAATAAGCTGTTTTTATATCTTTAAATACGTAAATATAAATCTTTTCTAAATGCGGTTTTGGATAATAAAATTTATTTTTGCTAAACTCGTATATAACTATGTTATCTTTAATAATTTCGTTGCTTAAAAAATATGGACCACTGCTTATTTTTATCAACTCATTTTTATTTTTAAAGTCTTCAATTTTATATTTTGACCATACCCCAGAAGGTATAATTTTTATTTCTGATAATTTTTGTATAAATAAATTATCTTTTTTAGGTAAAGTAAATAAAATTTTTTTATTATCAAGTTTTTCTATTTTAATTTTAGAGAAATAGTCTTGTAAATAATTATTAGATAACTTATTTAAATATTCAAAAGTATTTATTACATCTTCACTTGTAATTCTGCTACCATTACTCCAATATATATCATCTCTTAATTCAATTTCGTATTTTAAACCGTTATCTATTTCTTTTATATCTTTTGCTAATTCAAATTCGTAATTACCATTACCATCTGTTCTTACCAAACTGTCAAAAATTAAATTTACTATAGTTTTTTCAGCATTATTATTTACTAAAAATGGATTTAATGTTTCTATTTCTTGATATAAGCCTTCTATTAATATTCCACCATTTTTTATTTTATTTTCTTTAGAAATAATTTTTTCAAATGAATAAACAGCAAAAACACTTAACAAAAATGTAGAAATGACAAAGCCCAGTGTTATTAATAAAATTTCTAATTTATTTAATGAAGTAAGAAATTTATATAGTTTAATAAAAAATTTTCTCATTTTAATATTAGAACTCTAATATATGATATAATCAAAAATAAACCTACTAAAAACCAGGTGATTTGATAAATATATTTTTCAATACCTCTTCTTTGACTGAAAGAAAAATTTGACAATTGTCCAAAGAAAGTGCCATAACTGCCACCTCTTTGTTGTAAAATAATTAGTAATATTAGAATAATACTGGTAATTATTAAAAATATGTCTAAAAATTTTTCCATTTTTTATATATCTTTTAATTTAATTTTTGACCATATTTAAAGTACTAAATTTACGGTATTTATGATTATATAAATAATTTTGTTTAAAATTTATTTCCATATTAAAATTATATTTTATTTTTCCAAATTTAAAAAATAACAAATGAAAGGAAAATTAATAATATTAGAAGGAATAGATGGCAGTGGAACAACTACTCAATCTTTTTTATTATATAATATCTTAAATAAAAAATATAAGGTTAAACTTACCAAAGAGCCTTATAATAAGAAAATTATTAATTTTATAAAAAGGGCAAAGGATTCTTTAGTAGATTTATATTTTTTTCTTTTAGATAGGTATTTTCATTATAATTTAATAGAAAATTGGTTAAAAGAATTTAATTTTGTAATATGTGATAGATCTTTTCCTTCTACATTGGCTTATCAGTGGTATTCAACTTATTTAAAAAATATAATACCGGAGAATATAATTTTATTTTTAGATAAAATAAGTAGAAAAAATATAAATCCTAATTATGTATTTATTTTAGATATTGATCCCAAAATTGCTTTAAATAGATTAGCTTATAAAAAAAATAAAAGCGATATTAAAAAGTTTGAAAAGATTGATTTTTTAAAGAAAGTAAGGAAGGGTTATATTTATTTTGCTAAAAAATTTAAATGGCACATTATAGATGCTAATCAACAAATTAATTTAGTTAACCAGAATATAATTAATAAGATAAAATTATAAAAATACTAAAAAATGAAATACAAACCTACTATTGGTCTTGAAATACATATAGAACTTTCTACAAAAAGTAAAATGTTTTGCAGTTGTCCAAATGAAGCCGATGAAATTCATCCAAATACTAACATTTGTTCAATATGTACTGGTCAACCTGGTGTTTTACCAACAGTTAATAAAGAAGCAGTCATTTATACTCTAATGTTAGCTAAAGCTTTAAATGCAAAAATAAATTTGAAAAGTTATTTTGCTAGGAAAAATTATTTTTATCCAGATCTTCCTAAAAATTACCAAATATCACAATATGATTTACCTTTATCAGTAGGCGGGAAATTAGATATATTCGTTGAAAATAAAAAAAGGGAAATTAGAATCATAAGAATACATCTTGAAGAGGATACAGGTAAATTAGTTCATTATGAAAATTATTCTTTAATAGATTTCAATAGAGCAGGGAGACCTCTTTTAGAATTAGTTACTGAACCTGATATTAATTCTTCATATGAGGCAAAAATATTTGTTGAGGAACTTATACTGTTATTAAAATATTTAGGAATATCAGAAGCTAATCCTGAAAAAGGACAGATTAGATTTGAAGCAAATGTTAGTTTAAGTGAAAATGGTAAATTGGGAACAAAAGTAGAAATTAAAAATTTAAGTTCTATAAGATCTTTAAAAGATGCTATTGATTATGAAATTAAAAGACAACAAGAATTACTTGAAGAAAATAAAAAAATAATTCAAGAAACAAGAGGTTTTGATGAAAAAAAAAGAATTACTTTTAGTCAAAGATATAAAGAAACATCAGAAGATTATAGGTATTTTCCTGAACCAGATCTTCCTTTTTTAGAACTTAACCAGGAAGATATAGATACTATCATTTTACCCGAATTACCTCAAAATATAAGAGAAAGATTTATTAACGAATACAATCTTACACTTGAAGAAGTAAATATTCTAATAGATGATAAAAATATTGTTTCTTTTTTTGAAAAAACGATTTCAGAGTTAAGGGCACTTGAGCATAATTTCGATAATGTAAAATTTGTTTTTAATTTGTTAACTAATGATATTTTTGGTTTATTAAAAAAATATAATAAAGAAATAGTAGATATAGATTTCACTCCTCATGCTTTTGCTCATTTGATTTATGAATATATTGTAGGTAATATAAATATAAAAAATGTCAAAGACATATTGGAAGAAGCTATAGATAAAAATGTTTCTATAGAATCTTTAATGAAAGAAAAAAGAAAAATAACTGATTTGAACTTTATTGAAGAAATTATTGTTAAAATAATAAATGAAAACAAAAAAGCAGTTGAAGATTATAAAAAAGGTAAAGAAACAGCAATACAATTTTTAATAGGTCAAATAATGAGAGAAACAAAGGGTCAAATTGATATTAATTTAGCAAAAAGTGTATTATTAGAAAAATTAAAAAATGATTAAGTTTAGATTTTATTTTTATATACTATCAATAATTCTTGTATTATGGGGTGGTATTGCCCCTAATATATTAAAAATTAACTTTGGTATAGATATTGTAGGAGGGCAGGTGATAGAATTAAAATCAAAAGATATTGAAAAATTGAAAAATAAAATTGAAAGTTTGAAAATAAGTAAACAGGTAATTAAACAAAAAGACTCGCTTATAATAAAGAGTAAAAATATAAATCCATATAAAGTGGTAAATGATCTAAGATCAGAATTCAAAGATATAGAGCTTATAAGATATGAAGAAGTTAGTCCTTCTTTAAGTAGGGAATTAACAAAAAAATCTATCTGGGCTGTAATTAGTGTTCTTATTTTAATTGGTTCTTATATAAGTATTGTTTTTTATAATAAAAAAAAGATTATTTCTTCTTTACTTTTAGGATTAGTTGTTATATTAACATTATTTCATGATGTAATAGCAACATTTGGTATTTATGTTTTATTATCTAATATTTTTAGCTTTGAATTAACTACTGTCACTATAATTGCTTTGATTTTAATAGCAGGATTTTCTGTTCATGACACTATAGTTGTTTTTGATAGGTTAAGAGAGAAAATAAACCAATTTGGTAATTTATCTATAGAAATTTTTGATCTTAGTATAAAAGAAACAATAGCAAGATCAATAAATACATCATTAACTACAATTTTGGCTGTTATTCCTTTATTATTTACAATTAAAATTCTTACCCCGTTTATTTTAATTATTATTACAGGAATAATAATAGGTACTTATTCTTCTATTTGCTTAGCAGTACCTTTAGTTTATGATTTGACAAGAAAAAATAAATGAAAATAATTCCAGCTTTAAATACAAAGAAATTTGAAGAAACATTGGAAAGAATCAAAATTTTATACCCCTTAGCAAAAGAATTTCATTTAGATATTTCTTCTAAAGATTTTACTAATTTTGAAACTTGGCAGAATCCTAATCTTTTAGATAAAATTACTTATAAAATTAGTTTAGATTTACATTTGATGATACCCTTAAAACCTCTTGAAATTTTAAAATGGAACAAAAATAAAGTAAAAAACTTTATTTTGCATTTAGATTTTTCTATATTACCTGATGGTTTGTTAAAAATGGCAAAAAAAACTAAAAAAAGAATAATTATAGCTATCTCTCCTCAAGTAAATATTAAAGATTTTGAAAAATATTTTAAATTTATAAATGGTATTTTAGTTTTGGGGGTTAATCCTGGTCTTTCTGGTCAAAAGTTTATTGATAGTACTTATAAAGTTTTAGAATATGTAAATATTATTAGAGCAAAATATAAACTCAAATTATTTATAGACGGTGGTATAAATAAAGATAATATTAAAAATATTATTAAATTTAAGCCTGATAAAATAATAATAGGGTCATCTATTTTTAATAATGATGACCCTATTATTAATTTTAATTATTTTCAAGAATTAATAAGAGAAAATAAATCTTGAAAAATCTTAACTTTCTTTACATAAGTTTGTTTGTGTTTCAGCACGTGGGGCGCAAATTTTTATAAGTCTTGTACTTGTATTATATATTATTGTGTAATCTGTAATGGTGCCGTTTTGATCAGCAGAAGGATCAATTGGTAATTTTGGGGTATAATCAGGAATTAAGCACCTTAAATTGAAATAGCCATTTCCCAAACTGTTTGTTGATTCATCAGAAGTAATAGTGGCAGTTGTTGTTGGCAAAGTATCTGGAGGATTATTGCTATTACAGGTAAACCTACCATTATTAGTTTCATTAGCCCTTATTGAAGTTAAAATTTGAGAAATGTCATTTGATCTTCTTGTATCTCTTGCTTTTGCCAATTGTCTACCTGGATTAATAGCGACGATTAAAGCTCCAGCTAAGATAACTATTAAACCTATGACCAATAAAATTTCTATTAAGGTAAATGCTTTTTTGCTCATTTTTATTTGTTTGTTTTTAATTATATTTTATTTTAATTAAACCGACCTATATTCTGAATTAATTTAATATTAATTAATTTATATTAAAGATTATAAATAATAAATCTTTAAATTTGCTATAAAATTGTGGATAAAAATTATTTAATTTCTTTAAATTTTAAAATTTCATAGAATTCTGAAGCCAAGGGAAATCGTGGTGGAGGCCCATAAAGAAGATTGTAATCATAAATTAAAATTCTGTCTCTATATCCTGTTCCATCTGTCCAGGCGAATCCATATCTTGAATTTGAACCTATCATTCCATAGACAGTAATAGTTGCTCTTATATATTCTTGTCCACAGCCACTACTATAATGAAGTCTACCAACTCTGCCATTTTGAGCAATTAAAGCAGCATCTATTCTTAAATCATTCTTACTTTTTAAACCAACATAAATATTTCTTTGTGCTATCAAACCTATAACATCTTTTCCATCATAATTTGTGTAAGTTAAATCATTATTTATGATGATATTTGTTCTTTCATTAGGATTATCTGGGAATTTTGCCGAAGCAACAATTATTCTTTTATCTTTTATTTTTCCACTTACCCAAACATTATCTTCAACAAAAATTATTCCACTTTGAGGAATGGTATATGTTGCTATAAATGTTTTATTTGTAATACTCCAAGTATTTCTAAAATATCTTTCATTTATGTTCGTACTTGATAATCCTGGATCATAAAAATAACAATTTGTATTAGAAAAAACTTTATTAACACTGTATAAACTGAATGTACCATTTTCATTAAAAATTATTTCATATCCCCATTTATTACTCCCTGAAAAAGGAATATAAACTCCAGATGTAGAAGCTAAGTTTTTTAAATCAGCTAAGTTAGATGAAATTCCTATAAAATCTATTCTCGGAACTCCTCTTCTTCTACCAGCTTTAAAAATATCAGGTCTATTATTCCATTCTGTTGGTGGAAGTGGATCTATTGGGTCAATATGAGTATGAACTGCCCATTCATTTGGGCCAGAATGATCAGGGTCATCGTATGTTATAAGAGCGCTTGAAACTAAATTATTTGCTATGCCGTCAAATCTAATACCACCATTTGAGTGAATTTCTCCATAAACTACTGTACCTTGACCAAATCTAACATCGCTGTTTAAAACAACAGAGTATTTTGCAAGCGAAGGTATTCCTAAAGTAATTTCAATTATTTTTTCTATATTTTCGTTTAATAAATTTCCTGTAGATTTTACTTTAACAATAGTTGAACCTGGAACAGGGGATGTGATTTCAAGTTTGTATTTTCCTATTGTTTCTCCTAGTCTATTTGCAAAATTATATTCTCCTTGTAGTCCTTGATAATTTTCTCTAAAATGGTTAAGATACCATCTGTAAATTTCTGTACCTGATTCTGCAATTGAAAAAGCTTTTTTTGATTTTATTTGATTATTTAAAACTAAGTAAAAAGAATAAGACCAAATCAATGCTCCAGATAAAATTATCAAAGATATAAAACTATAAACTAAAACATATATTAAAACATTGGCTTTTAATTTTTTATTCATTTTTATATCTTAAATTTCTTGGCACGACAACGAAGCTTTTTTTAAATATTTTTTGTTTTTTACTATCAAATATAGATAGATTAACTTTTATCAATTTAATATAACTTATATCAGACGTGTTTTGATAATTTTTATTAAAGTATTCGAAATAACTGTCTTCTCTTTTTAAATTACTTAATACAACTTTTATTTCTTCTTGGGTTGGATTGTAAGATAAAGGATTGCCGCTTGGCCTTATTACTCCTTTTTTAAGTAAATCATTATCAAAAAAATATCTTATTCTTTCAACTAAATTATCTTCATCTATATTACTATAAAAAATAATTTCATTATTATTTGCTTTTTCAAGAGGATAAGACCCTAAATTTGATGTTTCCATTTTTATTAATTCTTTTTTTATGATTTCTGAAATAAAAAGCAAATCTTTTTGTGGACCTATTAGAAAAACTAAGTTAACATTAAAATTACTGATATTTATTATCAGTAAAACTACAGTAGTTAGCAAAAAAGA
>Ga0308411_10002097_pt1 | contig 13570 bp, 14 predicted proteins | sample HotsprottomLayer_2_FD_203530 | JGI IMG/M metagenome (GOLD analysis project Ga0308411, IMG submission 203530) | Hot spring phototrophic mat microbial communities from Octopus Spring, Yellowstone National Park, Wyoming, United States -... | ecosystem: Environmental > Aquatic > Thermal springs >...
ACGGCTCAGGCAAGCCGATTGTTCGGCTCTATGTTTATGAGGGGGTGCGGTGATGCCGACGCGACGAGAGGATAGGTTATGGTCGGTCGCGCACCAGCGGTCGGTGCACCTGCGTGCGCTGCTCGATACGCTGGATGGTATCGATGTCGGTGTGACGTATGAGCTCGATTATTACCCGTATGCGGTTGTGGAGTTGCTGCGCGTCCGTGAGGACGCTCCCCCGCTGGTGTTGCGGTCAATATATATATCCGCAAACAGGCAATGGGAATACCACTCGGAATACACCCTCCGGGTGGTCGAGGCTGCACTGCGGTTGGTCGAGGAATATCGCTCCGATCCGTCGCTGGGCGGCGCCGAGGCGGTGTGGGCGTGATCGTCTACCATCATTGGTCGGTGGAGTGGCATCCCCGCCATGATCCCCCTGCCGATTTGCCGCGCGTCGTGTGCATCGCCCGGCGCGCGGTTTCCGATCCGTTTTCTGGGCCCGGGCCGTTCCCCGGCGACATTGACCGCGCGCTGTGCTACTGGAATCGGATCGCCTCCGGCGGCGCGTGTGACCACGGCGCTGGCTATGAGGTCGCATGGCGCGTGTCGGTTGTCGCTGACGATCCGGACGGCGATGCGCCGGACGGTGCGTGGAGCGACGATCCGGTGTGTCGCGTCCGGCGGCGGCTCCTGCGGTGGATCATGCGCTCGCAGTGCCCGCTGTTCGCCGATTTTTTCGCGGTCGAACATTTCCGGGATCACCCGGAGTATTTCGGGCTGGAGCCGGGCGCGTAACGGCGCTGTGGGCGTGTACGCCCTGCGGTGCGCGCGCCACGATACGCGCCAGCGGACGGCGCGCGCGCGGTACGGGTATCGGGATGATGAGGCATGGCGCCGCTGCGAGGATGACGAGCAGCGGCGCGATTGGTAGCGCGCGGTAGCGCATCTCTGGGCGCGTGGAGCGCGCATGATGGTTGGATGGGTGCAACGATTCTTGTTAATTAATACGCGATTTGCTCCAGCGTCTGCAAGCCTTTTGTCGTTGTGACACTATATCTGTTGCCGTTCGTTTTTTGGTTGTGTTTGGATGCATCCGCTATTTGCCGCTGCTTCAGGCGGCGCGCTTGATGATGGTCGTGCTGGATGGATGCGTGCCCGTCCTATCTGCATCGTCTCGCCCGCGCGCTCATGCCGCGTGAGCGCCTGGCGCTGTGCGGTGTGGCGTTGCGCTACGGCGCGTCGGGCGTCGTAATCCGTCGGCTCCCCGACGGGCGCGCCGCCTACTCCGGTCTGTACAGGTGTGGTGATTTCTGGCGCTGCCCGTCGTGCCGCGTGACCCTCGGTATCCGCCGCGCGCGCCAGATCGAGGCGGCATTGCGGCAACATGTCGATGGTGGCGGCTCGGCGCTCCTGGCGACGTACACCGTGCCGCACACGCGCGATGAGGCGCTTCCGGTCGTGCTTGCGCGCTTGTCTGACACGTGGCGTCGGTACGCGATGCACGTGTGGCGTGATGTGCTGGGTCGTCATTACGTCGGCGCTGTGCGCGCGCTCGAGGTCGTGCATGGCGTCAACGGCTGGCACCCGCATTACCACGCCCTGATCTTTGTCTCTCCTGGTCTCCCCTATCTCACCCCGGTCGCCGTCGCCCTGTCGGAGCGCTGGTCAGAGGTCGCGGGTGCCGAGTGGCGCGCCGATGTACGCCAGGTGGCTCGTGATGGCGTCGCGGCGGTTGCGCGCTATCTCGTGACCGATGGCGTCGCTGGCGCTGCGTTTGAGACGGCTAATCCCGCGTCCAAAATCCCTGCCGGCAGGTCGTACACGCAATTGCTCTACGACTACGCGCGCTATCGCTCCTCCGCTGACGCCGCGCTGATCTACGAGTACGCGGCCGCGCTCCACGGCGTGCACCATCTCACCGTCTCCCCCCGACTCCGCAGGCTGTACGATTTCGTCGATCCCGCGTCGGTCTGGGATGAGATTGCGGATGAGGATGTGCTGGCGCTGCTCAACAGTGAGCAATGGTTGTCGATCCTCAACGCCGGGGAAGAGCGGAATCTACTTGATGATCTGTCGCTGTTGCGCTAATATTGGCGCTATGGAGTATGAGCGTGCTATCGTCCAACTCGTCGTGTACGGTGTGACGTTGATCATGCTGTACGTGGTTGATGCGTGGAGTCGCTGATGGCTGAGTCGCTCTTTGTCACGCTCGTCGTTGTTGTGATTACCGTGGCGGCGCTGCGGTTTATAGTGAGTGCGGGTCGGTTATGGTAGAGACGGCTGATGTGCTCTATCCGGTCGCGCTGGCAATCGTCACGTACATTGCCGCCCGTTTGATCTCGCTGTTTGCGTGATGCAGGGCGCAGTGGTCTGCGCGTGCGGTTCGTCGCCGCGCTTTGGTGGTTCGATTCCACCGTCCTGCTCCAGGCCTGTTGGCTATTAGTGTAGGTGGTTAGTAACAGGAGGTGTCCGACGCCCACGTTCAATGCTCCCTCGATGACGGCTATTCTTGAGGCGGCCACCAGCATCTTTAACCCGTTTGTGTCCGTGCTCGCCCTCGCCATCGGCGTGGCGCTGGGCGCCAGGATGTTGGGCCGCATTGTTCGCCTGTTTTAGTGTTCCGGTTCACTCGCCGCGGGCGCGGTTCTGGCCGCGCCCCCGCGCTCTCCGTTGTCCGCTCCGCCGATGGCGCGCGCCTCGAGGTCCGCGAGGGGCGCTACGGGCAGGGAGCGTGCTACGCATACTGTGATGTCGATGATACGCTCGCTGCGCATACCCTCCTGCTCACATATGCGGATATGCGCGCGCGTGTTATCTATATCCACGATCCTTTGCCTCTTATTTCTGAGCGCAAGTTTTTTAACGTCTTCTCTGGTGTCTGCTCAGGCGTCCTCCCCGACGCCGACCCCCTCCCCGGTGAACTGCGCTAGCATCGCCTCGGACCGTTATTGGCACTACGTCGGCGCGTGGGATTTGTCCCCTGTAGCGGGGATGCACATGCACAACTACGGCATGGTCCCCGGGCCGCGCTATCACGTCTGTTATCACGTTGACGGCCCGGCGGCGGACGTCCAGATCGTTGCGCCGAATCCGTCGCTCCACTGGCCCCCGGGTGTCCTGGCGCCCTACGGTATTTATACCGAGTACGCAGCCTCGTCCTCCTCTCTGATTGTTGAGGTTCTGGCCGGCACGTCTCCGGCCGGCACTCGGATACATGTGTGGGTCGATCCCCAGGGCGCGCCGACGCCCTCGCCGACCGCGTCGCCCTCGCCGGTTCCGTCGCCGACTGCGTCGCCCTCGCCGTCGCCGACTGCGTCGTCTCCCTCGTTTGTGCCTGACTCCGGCGGGTGCGGCGATCCTGGCGCTGGCCGCTACTGGCGTTACGCCGGCGTGTGGGAGTTCTCCGGTTTGGGCGGCTACGCGCCCGGTGGTGGTCCGGATTATTACCACAATTATGGTTGGGCCCCCGCACACGATTATGTATGCTATTATCTCGACCGCTGGACCGCGTCCTGGGACCCCTATGACTACAACAATCAGGGCGTCCTGGGCCCGTGGCGTAACAGCGTGGGCGATAACTGGACCCCTGGCGGGTATCACACGTATCCTGTCGGTGCGCCCGCTGGCGATCTGATATTGTCGCTGGGCACTGGCTGGTACTACGTCCCTGGCAGCGCCTCCGGTGCGCTGCATATCTGGGTGCGCACGTCCGGCGCTCCCACGCCCTCGCCGCTGGTGTCGCCCTCGCCCTCGCCGACCGCATCGCCGGTCGTGTCGCCCTCGCCGACCGTGTCCTCTCCCGGCGTTGACTGCACGCGCTGGGTGGATGTGACCGATGATGCACCCGTTATATTCCGCCCCGTGCAACCTGGCGTCTACTGGCTCGAGGTGCAGTCTGGGCGGCTCTGGTGGTCCGGGCAGTACTACGGCCCGGGCGTCTATCCGTACTCGTTCGACGGCTACGGCGTCGTGCGCGTCGCTGGCAATGGGCGTGTACGGTTTTGTGAGTCGGATCCGCTTGCCGCTGTGACGGTGACCGTCACCCGCACCCCGACGCGCACGCCGACGCGCACGCGCACGCCGACGCCGACCGAGACGCCCGGCACGCCGACGCGCACCCGCACCCCGACCGTCACCCGCACGCCGTCGCTCACCCGCACGCCGACGCTGACCCGCACGCCGCTCCCGACGCGCACGCCGTCGGCGACGTGGACCGCGCTCCCCAGTGCGACGCGCGATCCGTACCAGCCGCCGTCGGCCGTGCCGCGCTACACCTTGGTGCCCATCACCCCTCCCCCTGGTGGCGACGATATGTCCTGGGACGGTTCGCTCGTCGGCGATCTGTTCGACGGGCTCGAGGCGCTCCGGCGCGCGGTCGCTCCCCCGGCGGCGCGCATCTGCGATCTGCCCGCGCCCGTGCTGGCGGATGCGCCGGAACTGCACGGGATGAGGGATGCGTTTCCGGCGTTTATCCTGGGGTTGTGCAATTTCTTCGACGTCGCGTCGCCGGTGCTCAATTTTGCGCGGTTGCCCGTCACGTTGATGGTCGTCGGGTTCGCGTTCTGGACGGCATGGAAGGTGTTCAGGTCGTTGAGCTAGTCGAGGTGTGGTATGGATTGGCTCGAGGATGCTATTAGTAAGATCGTCGGGTGGCTGGATCAGATCTCCGCTGCTGTCCATAACGCTATTATTGGTTGGATTAATGGGTTGATTGACGTCTGGAATGGATGGATGGACTCCCTGCTCCATCCGGCCCAGGCGATGCCGTCCATCCCCGCGCTGCGGTTTATAGTCGACTGGCTGAGCAATTTGGTCGACTACACGCGGCTCATGTATATGTTGGTTGACTATGTGGCGTACGCGTCGGTGGCGCAGCAAGCGCTGCTCGCCCAGTTGGCGATTGTTGCGGTCGGTCTCGGTTTCCGGGCGTGGTTGGTCATCCGCCGTATCGTACTCGTGAGCTGATGCAGTACGTGATTGCGACGCTCTATGTGCTTGTTTGGCTCGCGCTCGCGGCGCTGGCGGCCCTCTGGCTGCCGATCTGGGCGTTGCCGGTCGCGCTCGTGCAGCTTGCGGTCGCATACGTCATGCTCCGCTCGTGGTTGACCGCCGCCGCCGGCGGCGATGACGGCGCGTAACGCTGTCGCGGGCGTGCATGGCCGTCGGTGCGCGCGCCACGACACGCGCCAGCGGACCGGCGCGCGCGCGGGAGATCTGTCGGGATGATGAGGCATGGCGCCGCTGCGAGCGTGCGAGCGGCGGCGCGGTTAACGGTGCGCGGTAGCGCATCCCCGGGCGCGCGTGGCGCGCTGTGTGTGAGTGGTGGTATGCAGGTTATTAGTATCGCGCTGGCAATCTGCGCCGTCGGCGCTGCGGTCTGGTACATGCGTCGGCGCGACTCTGGCGCTGGCCGCGTGCGCGGCTGGCTCCTGCTCCATGATGATCTGGGCGGCTGGCGCGTGTTGCCGGCGGTCTATGGCGACTCTGGCATTGTTGCCGATGGCGTGACGTATCCGGCGTCGCTGCCGTCGGTGCGCGCGGGTCGTGAGTTGGTCTGGATCGCGCGCTGCGAGAGTGCGCCCCTCGTGGAGCACCAGGCGCTGGAGCGCGCCCGCGAGGCGGCTGCGCTCGCGTCGCTCTGGCGCGGCGGCGGCCAGTGGCTGGATTTTCTGCGTGTGCTGGGCGTCGTGCTCCCTGCGGCATTCGCGTATTTCACGTGGGCGCAGGTGTCGGCGCTCCAGGGATTGGTGGCGCAGATTTTGGCATTGGTAGGTGAGAGGTGAGTGATCTACGTGACTGGCGTGTGACTGTTGTTCCCTGGGCCGACCGCCGCCTGTGGTTCGTGCAGGCGAGGCGCGGTCGGCGCGTGGTGTGGGGCGTTGTCTACGACGCGGATGATCCCGACTCGGTCGCACTGGCGCGCCGGGCGGTTGCGACGCTGCGCGCCGCCGGCGCCGATTGCTCGGCGCTCCCGTCGCCGCTCCCCGGCTCCCCCCCCGGCGCGTAGGGGGTACGGCTATGTCGCCGGTATGCCTGTGGCGCGCGGTACGGCTGGCGTGCCGGTACGCCCATGTCGGTTCCTGCGCGCCGCTCCCCCCCCGGCGCGCGGCGCAGCGCCGGTCGGCAGAGTTGTGCAAAGCGGCGATATCTGTGACATTGCCGCACGCGCCCCTCTGTCAAGGGTCGCCGTAGGCGACTTGCAAGCGCGCTCCGCCAGGAGCGCGCGCCGCCCTTGACAGAGGGCAAGTGCGGCGCACAATCACCAATCGCCGCTGTCGCACGCGGGCGCGGCATAAAAACGGAAAACACCGCCCGAACGGCCTATCTCGCCGGTACGCGTGAACTGGCTCCGAACGCGCGAACTGAGTCGCGCGCAGCGCGAGAGTGAGCGCGTTTGGAGGGTTGAAGTCTAAAGAAGCGCCACGAATAATAAAGGATGAGCGTATGCCCTCTGAGCGTGACTACCTGCGCCAACTGTCATCACTGACCGATGACGATATGATGTTTTTGGACGCCCGGGCCACGCTGGCGGCGGCGTTGTCACGTGCTGTCGTTGGGTACTCCGACAGTCGCGTGCGTGCGCTGGCGTGGCTCTCAATCGCCACGCCCCGGCTCTATGATCGCATTGCGCCCATCATCGAGGCGTCGGCGATCCGGCAATCCCCTGGCGCGTCGCGCACGCTCCGTGACGCGTTGCGCGCTCTCTCCCTTGAGGAATATATGAGGCGTCGTGATGAGCGTCGGTCTGAGCGCTGATCTCCCCCTCCGGTTGCTCCCGTTCGAGCGCTATATGCCGGGTGCGTTCGTCGGTGTGTTCGGCGCGCTCCGATCGGGCAAAACCCTGATGGCGTGTAGGCTGGGCCTGGTGTTGGCGCGCTCGCTCGGTCTCGATCTGGTCTCTAATATCCCGGTCGCTGGCGCCCGGCGGATCGTGACGCTCGACGATCTCGCCGCGCTGCGCGGCGCGGTCTTGGTCTGGGATGAGGTCCAGGTTTCCCTGGACTCGCGTGAGTGGGCGTCGGATGCGGCGCGTGCGCTCACACGTGACATGATCCTCTGGGGCAAGCGCGGCATTGTGTGCGTGTACACCAGTCCTAGTTTTGCGACGGTCGATGTCCGGCTGCGCCGGTTGACTCAGTACGTGTACGTGACGGCCGGCCGCTATCGGCGCTCCGGCGCTGATTACGCGGTCTATCGCTGGCACGAGCATCCCTATGCGGATGACGTACTCGTGGAGCGCTACCGATTCGCGTTGCGGCTCTCGGACTGGTACGGCGTCTACGACACGCTCTACGGCGCGTCTGCCGGCGACACGCTCGCCATCCTCCCCGCTCCCGCGCCCGCGCTCGCTCCCGCGCGGCGTCGTGGTTGACATGGCGCGTCTATCGTGCTATATTAGCGCTATTAACGCTATTAGCCCTATGGCGTGATGGAGGTGGATGATGGTGACGTTGCTCACGCTCGACGGCGTTGAGGAGATCGATTACGTGCCGTCGGATGCGGAGATCCGGGCGTCGCTCGATGACGCTGGATTGTATGGGATGGTGTTGCACGGTGTGACCTGGATGCGACTCGTCTCCGGCGTCGGTTGGTGGACGGTCATTGGCGGTCGGCGTATCACGGCGACTCTGGCGGCTATTGGCTGGTGCTGGGCGGCGGATGGACCCGGCGAGCGCGGGTACTGGTCGGCTGCGCTCTCGGCTGTGGTTGGCGATGTGTGCGCCATGTATGGCGGTTGTGTAGAGGATTAGGAGGATGACGATGCCGGTAACGACTGGGTTGGTGCTGCATGGTTTGATAGCCGCGTATCGTGAGTTCATTTCACGTAAGGATGGCAAGAAGTATCGCGTTGTGACCGTCTATGGCGATCTGGTCGCTGGCGAGGATGTGCTGTGTCAGATTGACGGCTACGACGTGTTCGTTGATTCGCCGGGTTATGCGCGCGGCGAGATGGTCTCGTTCCCCGCCCGGCTCCAGTTCGCGCGCGATGGCTCAGGCAAGCCGATTGTTCGGCTCTATGTTTATGAGGGGGTGCGGTGATGCCGACGCGACGAGAGGATAGGTTATGGTCGGTCGCGCACCAGCGGTCGGTGCATCTTCGTGCGCTGCTCGATACGCTGGATGGTATCGATGTCGGTGTGACGTATGAGCTCGATTATTACCCGTATGCGGTTGTGGAGTTGCTGCGCGTCCGTGAGGACGCTCCCCCGCTGGTGTTGCGGTCAGTATATATATCCGCAAACAGGCAATGGGAATACCACTCGGAATACACCCTCCGGGTGGTCGAGGCTGCATTGCGGTTGGTCGAGGAATATCGCTCCGATCCGTCGCTGGGCGGCGCCGAGGCGGTGTGGGCGTGATGGTCTGGCATTATTGGTCGGTGGAGTGGCATCCCCGCCATGATCCCCCTGCCGATTTGCCGCGCGTCGTGTGCATCGCCCGGCGCGCGGTTTCCGATCCGTTTTCTGGGCCCGGGCCGTTCCCCGGCGACATTGACCGCGCGCTGTGCTACTGGAATCGGATCGCCTCCGGCGGCGCGTGTGACCACGGCGCTGGCTATGAGGTCGCATGGCGCGTGTCGGTTGTCGCTGACGATCCGGACGGCGATGCGCCGGACGGTGCGTGGAGCGACGATCCGGTGTGTCGCGTCCGGCGGCGGCTCCTGCGGTGGATCATGCGCTCGCAGTGCCCGCTGTTCGCCGATTTTTTCGCGGTCGAACATTTCCGGGATCACCCGGAGTATTTCGGGCTGGAGCCGGGCGCGTAACGGCGCTGTGGGCGTGTACGCCCTGCGGTGCGCGCGCCACGATACGCGCCAGCGGACGGCGCGCGCGCGGTACGGGTATCGGGATGATGAGGCATGGCGCCGCTGCGAGGATGACGAGCAGCGGCGCGATTGGTAGCGCGCGGTAGCGCATCTCTGGGCGCGTGGAGCGCGCATGATGGTTGGATGGGTGCAACGATTCTTGTTAATTAATACGCGATTTGCTCCAGCGTCTGCAAGCCTTTTGTCGTTGTGACACTATATCTGTTGCCGTTCGTTTTTTGGTTGTGTTTGGATGCATCCGCTATTTGCCGCTGCTTCAGGCGGCGCGCTTGATGATGGTCGTGCTGGATGGATGCGTGCCCGTCCTATCTGCATCGTCTCGCCCGCGCGCTCATGCCGCGTGAGCGCCTGGCGCTGTGCGGTGTGGCGTTGCGCTACGGCGCGTCGGGCGTCGTAATCCGTCGGCTCCCCGACGGGCGCGCCGCCTACTCCGGTCTGTACAGGTGTGGTGATTTCTGGCGCTGCCCGTCGTGCCGCGTGACCCTCGGTATCCGCCGCGCGCGCCAGATCGAGGCGGCATTGCGGCAACATGTCGATGGTGGCGGCTCGGCGCTCCTGGCGACGTACACCGTGCCGCACACGCGCGATGAGGCGCTTCCGGTCGTGCTTGCGCGCTTGTCTGACACGTGGCGTCGGTACGCGATGCACGTGTGGCGTGATGTGCTGGGTCGTCATTACGTCGGCGCTGTGCGCGCGCTCGAGGTCGTGCATGGCGTCAACGGCTGGCACCCGCATTACCACGCCCTGATCTTTGTCTCTCCTGGTCTCCCCTATCTCACCCCGGTCGCCGTCGCCCTGTCGGAGCGCTGGTCAGAGGTCGCGGGTGCCGAGTGGCGCGCCGATGTACGCCAGGTGGCTCGTGATGGCGTCGCGGCGGTTGCGCGCTATCTCGTGACCGATGGCGTCGCTGGCGCTGCGTTTGAGACGGCTAATCCCGCGTCCAAAATCCCTGCCGGCAGGTCGTACACGCAATTGCTCTACGACTACGCGCGCTATCGCTCCTCCGCTGACGCCGCGCTGATCTACGAGTACGCGGCCGCGCTCCACGGCGTGCACCATCTCACCGTCTCCCCCCGACTCCGCAGGCTGTACGATTTCGTCGATCCCGCGTCGGTCTGGGATGAGATTGCGGATGAGGATGTGCTGGCGCTGCTCAACAGTGAGCAATGGTTGTCGATCCTCAACGCCGGGGAAGAGCGGAATCTACTTGATGATCTGTCGCTGTTGCGCTAATATTGGCGCTATGGAGTATGAGCGTGCTATCGTCCAACTCGTCGTGTACGGTGTGACGTTGATCATGCTGTACGTGGTTGATGCGTGGAGTCGCTGATGGCTGAGTCGCTCTTTGTCACGCTCGTCGTTGTTGTGATTACCGTGGCGGCGCTGCGGTTTATAGTGAGTGCGGGTCGGTTATGGTAGAGACGGCTGATGTGCTCTATCCGGTCGCGCTGGCAATCGTCACGTACATTGCCGCCCGTTTGATCTCGCTGTTTGCGTGATGCAGGGCGCAGTGGTCTGCGCGTGCGGTTCGTCGCCGCGCTTTGGTGGTTCGATTCCACCGTCCTGCTCCAGGCCTGTTGGCTATTAGTGTAGGTGGTTAGTAACAGGAGGTGTCCGACGCCCACGTTCAATGCTCCCTCGATGACGGCTATTCTTGAGGCGGCCACCAGCATCTTTAACCCGTTTGTGTCCGTGCTCGCCCTCGCCATCGGCGTGGCGCTGGGCGCCAGGATGTTGGGCCGCATTGTTCGCCTGTTTTAGTGTTCCGGTTCACTCGCCGCGGGCGCGGTTCTGGCCGCGCCCCCGCGCTCTCCGTTGTCCGCTCCGCCGATGGCGCGCGCCTCGAGGTCCGCGAGGGGCGCTACGGGCAGGGAGCGTGCTACGCATACTGTGATGTCGATGATACGCTCGCTGCGCATACCCTCCTGCTCACATATGCGGATATGCGCGCGCGTGTTATCTATATCCACGATCCTTTGCCTCTTATTTCTGAGCGCAAGTTTTTTAACGTCTTCTCTGGTGTCTGCTCAGGCGTCCTCCCCGACGCCGACCCCCTCCCCGGTGAACTGCGCTAGCATCGCCTCGGACCGTTATTGGCACTACGTCGGCGCGTGGGATTTGTCCCCTGTAGCGGGGATGCACATGCACAACTACGGCATGGTCCCCGGGCCGCGCTATCACGTCTGTTATCACGTTGACGGCCCGGCGGCGGACGTCCAGATCGTTGCGCCGAATCCGTCGCTCCACTGGCCCCCGGGTGTCCTGGCGCCCTACGGTATTTATACCGAGTACGCAGCCTCGTCCTCCTCTCTGATTGTTGAGGTTCTGGCCGGCACGTCTCCGGCCGGCACTCGGATACATGTGTGGGTCGATCCCCAGGGCGCGCCGACGCCCTCGCCGACCGCGTCGCCCTCGCCGGTTCCGTCGCCGACTGCGTCGCCCTCGCCGTCGCCGACTGCGTCGTCTCCCTCGTTTGTGCCTGACTCCGGCGGGTGCGGCGATCCTGGCGCTGGCCGCTACTGGCGTTACGCCGGCGTGTGGGAGTTCTCCGGTTTGGGCGGCTACGCGCCCGGTGGTGGTCCGGATTATTACCACAATTATGGTTGGGCCCCCGCACACGATTATGTATGCTATTATCTCGACCGCTGGACCGCGTCCTGGGACCCCTATGACTACAACAATCAGGGCGTCCTGGGCCCGTGGCGTAACAGCGTGGGCGATAACTGGACCCCTGGCGGGTATCACACGTATCCTGTCGGTGCGCCCGCTGGCGATCTGATATTGTCGCTGGGCACTGGCTGGTACTACGTCCCTGGCAGCGCCTCCGGTGCGCTGCATATCTGGGTGCGCACGTCCGGCGCTCCCACGCCCTCGCCGCTGGTGTCGCCCTCGCCCTCGCCGACCGCATCGCCGGTCGTGTCGCCCTCGCCGACCGTGTCCTCTCCCGGCGTTGACTGCACGCGCTGGGTGGATGTGACCGATGATGCACCCGTTATATTCCGCCCCGTGCAACCTGGCGTCTACTGGCTCGAGGTGCAGTCTGGGCGGCTCTGGTGGTCCGGGCAGTACTACGGCCCGGGCGTCTATCCGTACTCGTTCGACGGCTACGGCGTCGTGCGCGTCGCTGGCAATGGGCGTGTACGGTTTTGTGAGTCGGATCCGCTTGCCGCTGTGACGGTGACCGTCACCCGCACCCCGACGCGCACGCCGACGCGCACGCGCACGCCGACGCCGACCGAGACGCCCGGCACGCCGACGCGCACCCGCACCCCGACCGTCACCCGCACGCCGTCGCTCACCCGCACGCCGACGCTGACCCGCACGCCGCTCCCGACGCGCACGCCGTCGGCGACGTGGACCGCGCTCCCCAGTGCGACGCGCGATCCGTACCAGCCGCCGTCGGCCGTGCCGCGCTACACCTTGGTGCCCATCACCCCTCCCCCTGGTGGCGACGATATGTCCTGGGACGGTTCGCTCGTCGGCGATCTGTTCGACGGGCTCGAGGCGCTCCGGCGCGCGGTCGCTCCCCCGGCGGCGCGCATCTGCGATCTGCCCGCGCCCGTGCTGGCGGATGCGCCGGAACTGCACGGGATGAGGGATGCGTTTCCGGCGTTTATCCTGGGGTTGTGCAATTTCTTCGACGTCGCGTCGCCGGTGCTCAATTTTGCGCGGTTGCCCGTCACGTTGATGGTCGTCGGGTTCGCGTTCTGGACGGCATGGAAGGTGTTCAGGTCGTTGAGCTAGTCGAGGTGTGGTATGGATTGGCTCGAGGATGCTATTAGTAAGATCGTCGGGTGGCTGGATCAGATCTCCGCTGCTGTCCATAACGCTATTATTGGTTGGATTAATGGGTTGATTGACGTCTGGAATGGATGGATGGACTCCCTGCTCCATCCGGCCCAGGCGATGCCGTCCATCCCCGCGCTGCGGTTTATAGTCGACTGGCTGAGCAATTTGGTCGACTACACGCGGCTCATGTATATGTTGGTTGACTATGTGGCGTACGCGTCGGTGGCGCAGCAAGCGCTGCTCGCCCAGTTGGCGATTGTTGCGGTCGGTCTCGGTTTCCGGGCGTGGTTGGTCATCCGCCGTATCGTACTCGTGAGCTGATGCAGTACGTGATTGCGACGCTCTATGTGCTTGTTTGGCTCGCGCTCGCGGCGCTGGCGGCCCTCTGGCTGCCGATCTGGGCGTTGCCGGTCGCGCTCGTGCAGCTTGCGGTCGCATACGTCATGCTCCGCTCGTGGTTGACCGCCGCCGCCGGCGGCGATGACGGCGCGTAACGCTGTCGCGGGCGTGCATGGCCGTCGGTGCGCGCGCCACGACACGCGCCAGCGGACCGGCGCGCGCGCGGGAGATCTGTCGGGATGATGAGGCATGGCGCCGCTGCGAGCGTGCGAGCGGCGGCGCGGTTAACGGTGCGCGGTAGCGCATCCCCGGGCGCGCGTGGCGCGCTGTGTGTGAGTGGTGGTATGCAGGTTATTAGTATCGCGCTGGCAATCTGCGCCGTCGGCGCTGCGGTCTGGTACATGCGTCGGCGCGACTCTGGCGCTGGCCGCGTGCGCGGCTGGCTCCTGCTCCATGATGATCTGGGCGGCTGGCGCGTGTTGCCGGCGGTCTATGGCGACTCTGGCATTGTTGCCGATGGCGTGACGTATCCGGCGTCGCTGCCGTCGGTGCGCGCGGGTCGTGAGTTGGTCTGGATCGCGCGCTGCGAGAGTGCGCCCCTCGTGGAGCACCAGGCGCTGGAGCGCGCCC
>Ga0308411_10002098_pt1 | contig 13560 bp, 9 predicted proteins | sample HotsprottomLayer_2_FD_203530 | JGI IMG/M metagenome (GOLD analysis project Ga0308411, IMG submission 203530) | Hot spring phototrophic mat microbial communities from Octopus Spring, Yellowstone National Park, Wyoming, United States -... | ecosystem: Environmental > Aquatic > Thermal springs >...
ATGTACAGGCTAAGGATGAGCACCAGAAACACCTGGCCGATGAACCCAGCGGTGAAGGCCGCCACGCTGAGCACCTGCGCCGCGGCGATGGTCGCGGCACGAGCCACCGCGCCCGGAATGTCCTGGCTGGCGATGAATTGTTCCAAAGCGTCCGGATTCAGCCCAAAGCGAGCCGCAAAGCCGGCCCAAAGCTGGGCGAACTGTTCGGGGAGGGTCGCCGCGAAGCCGGGGATGCGGTTAATCAGGTCAGCGGCCTGCGGGATGATCGTCGCGGTGGCGACAGTAGCTCCACCGATCAAGGCGATTAACAGAGCCACGTAGGCAACAGCCACGGCGAACGGCATCGGCAGCCGGACGAGTCGCAACTTTTCGGCAGGGAAGGCCGGATACTGCCGATGCACCCAGGCGATCGCTGCTTCCGGGATGATGCCGGTTTGGAGATGCGCAATGAGCGGCTTGATTAGAAAGGCCACGAACCAGGCCGCGACCAGCGTGGAGATGACGCCGCCGATGAACTGTCCAAACGTCCATATGCGTTCGACGATGAACAGCAGCAGCGCGACGATCGCCAGGATCAGTGCGATTCGGATGAGGCGAGAGTGTCCCATGATGCCATCAGGCAGCCGTACCCTTTAACAAAGCCAGCTCCGAGCTGAAGCCCGGCCCCAGCGCGCCCATCAGCACATGCTGGCCTGGTTGAATGAGGCGCGCCTGCAGCACGCGTTCCAGCACAAACAATACGGTCGGTGAACTCATGTTGCCGCAGTCGCGCAACACTGCACTCGACAGCCGCAAAGTGACTTCATCCAAACCGAACGCTTCGCGATATGCCTCGATGACGCGCGCGCCGCCGGGATGCAGCACGTAATGCGACAGGTTCGGCAGGTCGAGGTGGCTTTCTTCCAGGAACGCCTCGACCACCGGTCGCATGTCGCGCGCGATGCGGGCGGGGATCTCCGGCGCAAAGACCACCGACAGGCCGGTATCCACAACGTCCCATCCCATCACATGTTCGGAGTTAGGGAAGATATGGGAGTGCGAGGCGATGTATTGTAGAGGCGTGCCCCCGTGCGACGCGCTGCGGCGCGCCCATTGCGGCCCGCCGACGACAACTGCGGCTGCGCCATCGGCGAAGATCGCTGTAGCCACCAGGTTCTTCTTGGAGAAGTCGTGAAACTGGAAGGTGATGCTGCACGTCTCCACCGAGACCAACAGCGCCAGCTTGTCGGGGAAGGCATGCACGAACTCGGCCGCGCGAGCTAACCCGGCCACCCCGCCCGCGCAGCCCAGCCCCCACACCGGCAGGCGCTTGGTCGTCGGGCGCATGCCCAACCCGGCGATCAACCGGGCGTCCATGCTGGGCGTGGCCAGGCCGGTGGTGGAGACGAAGATGACGAAATCCACGTCGGCCGGCGAGGCGTGCGCGCGGTCGAGGGCGCAGCGCGCTGCAGCGATGCTCAACGCTTCGGCGCTGGAGATATAGAGATCGTTGCGCTCTTTCAGGCTGTGATGAGGGATGGAGAACCAGGCCAGCGGGACGACAAAGTGTCGCTTGGCGATGCACGCATTAGCGAAGACGCTCATCAATTGCCCATGGCGCGCGAGCTTACCCTCGAAGTGGCGCAGCGAAAACGCCGCGGCCTCTTCTTGCGGCACCACATGCTCCGGCAGCGCCGTGCCGACCGACAGGATGTAGCTCATGGCCTCGTGCTGCGGTGGGCAACCACCGGCTCCCACTCATGCATTCTTCAACCCCAACCCGAAAACCGAAACTTCATATCGCCTTCAACTTCACCACCGTCACGCCGTCGCCACCTTCGCCATCCAGGCCGGTCTCGAATGATTGAACGGCCGGGTCGTTCTTGATCGCGTCGCGGATGGCGCGCCGCAAAGCGCCGGTGCCCTTGCCGTGAATGAGGCGCACGAAGGGCAGTCCGGCGCGCGACGCGCGATCCAGGTAGTCGCGAACGCGCGCTACGCCTTCATCGGTGGTCAGACCGCGCAAATCCAACTCCAGCGGCGGCGCAGGAGATCGGGCGAGCGCAGAGTCATACTCTCCCTCGCGCTCTACCGTTTTGCGCGCCGGCCTGCGCACCTGCTCCAATTCGCCCAGCCTTACGCGGGCGCGCAGGCGACCGATCTGCACATCGGCCTCGTCGCCGGCGATCGCGCTGACTTCTGCCATCGCGCCGAGCGATTTCACCTGCACCGTATCGCCAACCTGGATGGCGCGCTTGTGCTGCGGCTCGGCAGCAACGGGCTGCGATCGGGATGCGACGGCTGCCTCGACCAGCCGCTCGACCTCCTGCTCGATGCGCTTGACCTCATCGAGTGTGCCTCCGGCGGCGGCGATGCGATTGCGCAGCCGGCGCACCTCAGCCCGCAACTGTTCGGTCTCGCGCGCTGCGTCCTCGCGCGCCTGCTGCAGCAGCGCCCTGCGTTCGTCCTCGATGGCATTCAGCCGGATGCGGATGCGCTCGGCGTTGGACTCGGCTTCGGACTGCGATTTGAACGCAGCATCGCGCGCGCGCTCGGCCTGTTGTTGCAGTTGCGCAATCTCGGCCAGCATATCCTCGGCCCGCGCAATATCACGATCCATGTAGTCCTTTGCTGCGGCGATGATTTCGTCGGGAATGCCCAGTCGTTGTGCAATGGCAAAGGCATTGGAGCGGCCGGGCAGGCCGACAGTGAGCTTGTAGAGTGGTTGAAGGGTTTCGTAGTCGAAAGCGACATTGGCATTGGCCGCGCCCTGAGTCAACGATGCCCATGCCTTCAGTTCCGGGTAATGCGTGGCCACGATGCAGATGACGCCGGCGCGCAGCAAATATTCCAGTAGCGCCCGCGCCAGCGCAGCGCCTTCGGCCGGATCGGTGCCCGCGCCCAGCTCATCCAGCAATACCAGCGAACGCTCATCCACCTTCTCCAGGAACGAGCGGAGGTTGGTCATGTGCGCGCTGAAGGTGGACAGGCTTTGTTCTATGGATTGTTCGTCGCCAATGTCGGCATACACCGCCTGGAAGACAGGCAGCGACGCCGCCGCGCAGGGGATGTGCAGCCCGCACTGCGCCATCAGCACCAGCAGGCCAACCGTCTTGAGCGCGACGGTTTTGCCGCCGGTGTTGGGCCCGGTGATCACCAGAGCGCGGATGCCATCCAGAGTCACGTCTATCGGCACGACTTTGTGTGGATCGAGTAAGGGATGCCGCGCCTGTTGCAGGCTGAGGATGGGAGATTGAGCGTTGCGCTCAGCGTGCAGCGCGATCTGCGGCTCTACCGAGCACGTAGCCTCGGCGTACTTGGCTTTGGCCAGCGCCAGGTCGAAGCGCGCGATCGCCTCGACCGTGCGCACAATGCTGTCGGCCTCTGCGCCGACCAGGCCGGAGAGAGCCGTCAACACGCGACGCACCTCGCGTTCTTCGGCAAGTTGCAGCTCGCGCCATTCGTTGTTGAGTTCCAGCGTCGCCAGGGGTTCGATGAACAGCGTCATGCCACTGGCGCTCTGGTCGTGCACCACACCGGGGATGCGCCCCTTGAAATCGGATTTGACCGGGATGACGTAGCGGCCACCACGTTGAGTGACGAGCGCCTCCTGTAAGAAAGGGGCATTGCTTGCATCGCTCACCATGCGCTGCAGTTTGGCCAGCAGGCGATCGTGCACCACGCGCACTTCGCGGCGAATGGCCGTCAGTTCCGGCGAGGCCGTGTCGCGCACCTCGCCAGCGTCATCAATGCAGCGGTTGATTTCGGCAACGAGCGCACCGCTTGGCTCGATGGCGTTGGTGATGGTCGTCAGGTGTGGATAGATTGCCCCAAAGCGCGATAGCGCGCGCTGGATGTTGCGTCCGCTCAGCAAGGTATCTCGGATTGCCAGCAGGGTTTGCGGCTCCAGCACGCCGCCGCGTTCGGCCAGGCGCACTGCTTCGCGCACGTCGCGCGCGCCGCCGACAGTGAGCTGGTCGTTCTTGTTTAGCGCCTCGCGAGCCTCGCGAGTTTCGGCCAGCCGGCGTCTCACCTCGCCCGGCTCTGTCGCGGGTTGCAGGGCGTGCGCCAGAGCAGCGCTGGCCGAAAACGAACAGCAGCCGGCCAGTCGGTCGAGAATCTTTGGCAGTTCAAGCGTGTGGAGGTGCTTGGCGATCACGATTGGATTGTAGCATTCGCAGGTGCAAATCGAAGGTTAGGGGACGAGGGTGTGCCTGCGGCAGTGGAGTCAGGATTTCCGCGCAGCCAGCCGCGCGGCGGCCAGGTCCCACAAGGCATGGCCGACGCTTTTGAAGACGACGGGCGAGCCTGGCGCAGCGGTCGGAGGTTCGGCTGTCTGGATCGCCTCCAGCGGCGTCACGTGCGACCAGTCCACGTCGGCCTGGATCAAATCGCCTGCCTCGGCCCGCGCGCCTTCCAGCGTATCCACGAAGACTTGCGCGCAGCGCACCAGGCTGGCCGGCAGTTCGGCCATTTCGTGCGAGTAAGCCCCTACAGCGACGATCAGGGCATCCTTGCGCACGCGGTCATTAAGCACGGGTCGCCGGCTGGTGGTGGCCGTCACGATGATGCCGCAGGTGGGCAGCACGTCGTTGATGCTCCCAATCGCCTGAGCATTGATGCTGTGCATGCGCGCTTCATGCGCCAGGGTTTCGGCATCGTCGAAGGTGCGCGAGTAAACAAACACGTCGCACGTCGGCAGCCACTGTCCAAACGCTTCTAAATGCGCCCGGCCCTGCACTCCGGCGCCGATGATGAGCAATGGGCCGCGCTTTGCCTCTTCGCTGGCGAGCATTTGGGCTGCCAGCAGGGAGAGGGCGGCTGTGCGCCTGGCCGTCACCGCCCGGCCGTCGAGAAGCAGCAGGCGCTCGCCTGTGTGCGCGTCCATCACGATGACCTCGCCGTGAATGCTGGGCAGGCCGCGCGCGGCATTGTGCGGATGCACAGTGACGAGCTTGGTGATGGCAATGTCGCGGTCGGCAGCAGGCATGGCGAGCAACACACCATCATCGCCAAGCGGCAAGGCCAGTCGCTGGGGAGCAATAGCGATGCCGGCGCGCTTATCGCGCAACACGGCGCGCAACTCGTCGGCCAATTCGAGGTAGGGCAGAAGCTGGTGGGTGGTCGTCCAGTCGAAGATGCGCACGCCCGAATTCTACGCGCGTGCGGCCCCTTTGTGGGTGCGGGTGCGCTCATCAAACGCAGGCAAGAGGGGCGAGCGTCGGCCTTGCTCCTCGCGCTGCGAACACACCCATGCTCCAGGAGTGCGCCGGCCGCGATAAAATCATGCTTATGGCATCACCGATCAGCCCTGAACTGCTGGAGATTCTACGCTGTCCATACTGCGTGAGCACCTCCACACGCCAGCCCGGCGAAGACCCTGGCCGGCTCATCCTATATAAAGACTGTTGGTTGATCGAGCCGGTCTACGGCCGCAAATACCCGATCAAAGACGGCATCCCGATTATGCTGATCGAAGAAGGCGAGAAGTGGATGAACGTCAAACCGGAAGACTTGCCCGTGCCGCCGCCGGCGGATTGATGCCCGTTGGCCGCGATCGCGCTGCGCCATGCGTCTGCTCAAGGTCTTGACCGTCCTTCTGGCCACCGGCAGCGTGATCGCGCTTGTCCTTGCCTCGCGCGCCACGCCCCGCCCGTTGACCGCCATCGCGGCCGTGCAGCCGGTCATGAACTTCGGCTACGTGCGCGTCGAAGGCGTGGTGACGGCCTATCCCACCTTCTCCAGAGAGGATAAGTTTCTGTCGTTCCGGGTGTGGGATGGCACCGGCGAGCTGCGCATCACGGCCTATCGGGCTGTGGTCGAACGCCTGCTGGCCGAGCAGCGCATCCCCATGCCCGGCGACCGCGTCGGCGTTGAGGGTACGTTGCGCATCCGCGATGACGAGCCTGCCCTCATCCTGAACGCTGCGGAGGGGCTTTCGATTGAGACACCGCCGGCAACGCCTGTTGATCTCGCGGCGCTGGAGACGATGGCGCTGGGCGAACGCATACGCACCACCGGGCAGGTGCGCCGCGTCCGCAACGTCGGACGCGCGCTGCGCGTGATCTCCATCCGCAACGGCGACGCGACCGGCGATGTGTTGATCTCGTCTGGCCTGCCTGTGCCTGTCGCCCTGCCTGCGCCAGTGGCCGGCCAGTGGATCGAGGTGACCGGCGCAGTAGGAGAATATCGCGGCGCCAGACAAGTGTTGTCGTCGCAAGTGAGCGCCATCGAAGCGCCGGCTGCACACCTGCATGCCATCGCCGAGCTTAACAGCAGCCTGGTAGGCCGCTGGATCAGCGTAGAGGGCGCAGTGAGCGACCTTCGCCCGTTCAGTCGGGGCATGCGCGTGGATGTGACCGACGGATCGGGCGCGACGATTACGGCAGTGATGTTCGATTCAGTGTGGCAGGCGCTGCCCTTCTCGACCACCCTGAGTGTGGATGATCGCATTCAGGTGCATGGCGAACTGGGCGAATATCGCGGGCGCGTCGAGCTGCTGCCAAGACTGGCCGCCGACGTCAGGCTGACGGGCAGCCCATAGCGGTTCATGGTCGGTGAGTCGGCCCACTCAATCCACCAGCAGCTCGACAGCGTTGATCTGCGTGCGGACGGCGTGCCCTTCGGCGTAGATTTTGATGTATTCGATCGTTTGTACGTTGGGCAGATAAGGCAGCAGATTCTCCGTCTCCCAGCGCATCCGCTGGCCCAGAGGCATCCTGACGTGCTTGCGTTGCGGGTTGCTCAGGATCGTATCCGGCAAGACCGGCGCTCCGGCCACGATCTGCGGCGTGCCGATGGCATAGAAGCCCTGGAACCACTCACGGACACCGTCTTTTGTGTCGCGCCAGGTGATCGAGACAAAGAGCGGACATTCGCTGCCCAGGCTGGCGCACACCGGCAATTCCTGGAAGAGGATGGCGAAGTCCAGCACCAGGCGCAGGTCGCGCGCGCCATCCACCCGTGCATCAAGCGATTGGACGACGCCGGTGCGGCCCCATCCCAACTGGTCTCCCATGCGTTCCAGCAATAGCGCACGATTTGTGCCCTCCTGAATAATCCTGGTTGCCCCGATAGGTGCGCCCTGCTGCGCAGTGAGCGCCTCTACCTGCCAGACCGGCTGCAGGGCGGCCTTGAACTCGCCGTTGTGAACCAGGTTGCGCGGCGGCGGCAACGCACCTGCTGCGCTCGATGCAGTCACGACTGTGCGCTGGCCAGAACGCAGGTTCAGCGACATATCGCCGTTGCGGGTGGTGGCAGTGAGGTTGCCTTCTACGACGTGCAGCCGGAGCGCACCCCCCACCCGCTCAAAGGAGTATATGCCCGGCGCGGTGGTCAGCGCCTGGCCATGATCGCTGGCGATGCGCAGAGTGAACTTGCGACCAGCCTGGTGCGCAGCAACCTGGATTCGGCCATCGGCCAACTGGAGGACATACTCGTTGCCCCCAGCGCTGGCGCTGAAGCGCGGCAGACGGGCTCGCTCGACGCGCAGGCGCGTGTTGGCATACAGTTGCACGGTCAACAGGGGGACAGGAGGCGCCGACGTGCTATCCATCAGCGTGAGCAGGCCGGCCGAGTCGGCACTGAGGGCAATTGTGCTGCCCTCGTCAATGTTATATCCATCCAGAGAAACCACACTCGGAGGATCGCGGTCGGTCTGCGTCGGTCGCCACACGCTCATCTGACCGGCCTGTAGCTTGACGTTGATGCCGGCCTCTACGGTGGCGGTGTTATAGAGGGCAAGCACCGCCGTGGGCACGCCGACGGCCAGCGCGCAACAGACAAACAACGACGCGAACAGAACCGTCCACGCCAATCGCTCAGGAGAACGTCTCACCGGATTACAGCGTTCAAAACGAGAGAGGCAGGCTTGCCCTGCGGCACTTCTGCGCCTGCGTCGGCCCTATTCCCAGGTTTTGCGCAGGCTCCATCGCCAGTGAGATGCGCGACCATGGTCGGTGCGCTCGATGCGCTCGGCAGCCTGGCGTCCCTGCCGGTGGGCAATCAAGGTGGCCGCGATCGCCGCCACGTCGCTGTGTGCCTGGGACTGTTCTTCGATCTCAAAGCGATCTTCGACAAAGCGCGTATCGAACTGGCCTGCCTGGAAGCGGGTGGAGCGGAAGAGTTGCTGATGGAACGGCACGTTGGTCTTTACGCCCATGATGCGGAATTCGCTTAATGCGCGCTTCATGCGCAGGATGGCTTCGGCGCGCGTATCACCCCAGCAGATCAGCTTGGCGATCATCGAATCGTAGTATGGCGTGATCTCGTAGCCCTCGTAGACACCACTCTCCACGCGCACCCCAGGGCCGGTGGGGAAGTTGATCCGCTTCACCAGGCCGGTGCTGGGCATAAAGTTGGCGAATGGATCCTCTGCGTTGATGCGGCACTCAATGGCCCAGCCGGTCATTTTGATGTTTTTTTGCTTGTAACGGAGCGGCCTGCCCCGCGCAATGCGAATCTGTTCCTTAACGATGTCCACACCTGTCACGCGCTCGGTGATGGGATGCTCCACCTGCAGGCGCGTGTTCATTTCCATGAAGTAGTAGTTGCCCTGCTTGTCGAGCAGGCACTCGATCGTGCCGGCGTTGACGTAGTTCACCGCCTCTGCCGCGCGCACGGCCATCTCACCCATCTTGGCGCGCAACTCCGGGTTCATGGCCGGCGATGGACATTCTTCTACCAGCTTCTGGCGGCGGCGCTGCAGGCTGCACTCGCGTTCTCCCAGGTGGATGATATTCCCGTGATGGTCGCCCAGCAACTGGAATTCGATATGCCGTGCGCCTTCAACCAGCTTTTCCAGGTAGACCGAGCCATCGCCAAAGGCCGATTCCGCTTCGCGCCGGGCGCTGGTCAACAAGGCCGGCATCTCCTCCAGGCTGTGCACTTCGCGCTGGCCTTTGCCCCCACCGCCAGCGCTGGCTTTGATGAGCAAGGGGAAGCCGATCTTCGGTGCGATGTTCAGCAATTCCTCATCGCTCAAGTCGGCTTCGCCTTCGGTTCCGGGGATGACGGCAACGCCAGCGCGTTGCACCGTTGCACGCGCTACGGCTTTGTCACCCATCTTGGCAATGGCGCTGGGCGATGGCCCAATGAAGACAATGCCTTCGTCCTGGCAGGCCTGCGCAAAGTCTTCCCGTTCGGCCAAAAAGCCATAACCCGGATGAATCGCGTCGGCTTCGGCCTTCCTGGCCACCTCCAGAATCTTGTCAATGCGCAGATACGAATCGCGCGACGGCGGCGGCCCAATGTGATAGGCCTCGTCGGCGAAGCGCACATGCAGCGCGCTGCGATCCACATCGGAGTAGACAGCGACGGTGCCGATGCCCAGCTCGTGGCAGGCACGGATAATGCGCACAGCGATCTCACCACGATTGGCGACCAGAACTTTCTTGAACATGAGACTTCATATGTTACACCGGCGCACGCACTCTGCCGGCTGCCCCGCGATCGCTGGCCGCCGGTGGGCAGCCAGACTGTGCAAATCGGCGCTTCGCGGTTTAATAGGCAGCCTATGAGGCTGAGAATCGCTGTCCTTCCCGGCGATGGCATCGGGCCAGAGGTGTGCGCCGAGGCCATCGCCGTGCTTCAGGCGCTGAACCTTGACCTGGAACTGCATACCGGGCTGGTGGGCGGTTGCGCAATTGATGCATCAGGCACCGCCCTGCCCGACGAAGCATTGCGCATGGCACAGGACGCCGATGCAGTATTGTTCGGCGCGGTGGGCATGGCCAAGTTCGACCGCGACCCGACGGCCAGAGTGCGGCCAGAACAGGCCATCCTGGGTCTGCGAAAGGGACTGGACCTGTTCGCCAACCTGCGACCGGTAAAAGCCTACGACGCGCTGCTGGATGCCTCGACGCTGAAGCCCGACGTGGTGCGCGGTGTGGATCTGATCATCCTGCGCGAGCTGACCGGCGGCGCATACTTTGGTAAACCGCAGGGCGTATCCGGCGAAGCCCCGCATCGCCAGGCGGTGGACACTACGTTCTACACCGAGGAAGAGGTGCGCCGGCTGATGATCATGGCCTTCGAGCTGGCGCGCGGGCGCAGAAAGAAGGTCACCCAGGCCGACAAAGCCAACGTGATGGCCACCGGTCGCCTGTGGCGACAGGTCGCCCACGAGGTCAGCGAGGAATATCCGGACGTGGCATACGAGGACATGTTCGCCGACGCCTGCGCCATGCACCTGCTGCGCAACCCGCGCCACTTCGACATCATCGCCACCGAGAACCTGTTCGGCGATATTTTGAGCGATGAGGCCTCGATGTTGACCGGCTCGTTGGGCATGTTGCCCAGCGCTTCGCTGGGCGACGCGCTGAACCGACACGGCTATCGGCGCGGATTGTACGAACCGATCCACGGCGCAGCGCACGACATCGCCGGCCAGGGCGTGGCCAATCCACTGGCGATGATCCTGAGCGCAGCGATGATGCTGCGCTGGTCGTTCGGGCTGCATGTCGAGGCCGATCGCATCGAGCGCGCAGTGGATCAGGTGTTGAACAGCGGCCTGCGCTGTGGCGACATCCGCCAGGCTGGCGCCACTGTGCTCGGCACCCGCGCCATGGGCCAAGCAGTGATCGAACGGCTGTGAACCAGACGTTCCAAAATCGCCCTATGCGATCGCTGTTTCCGGGGATGGATCCTTACCTGAGCATCCGGCCCTGTGGCCGGATGTGCACAACAGCCTGATTGCGGCCATCCGCGACGCCCTCGCGCCGCTGGTCGCCCCGCGCTACTACATCGGCCTGGAACAGCGCACCTACCGGCTCAGCCCCGGTGACCTGGTCTTCATTGGACGGCCAGACGTCGCCATGCTGACCGATCGGACGCGCCTGGCCGAACCCGAAGCCCCAACCTGCGAAATCGCTACAGGTCACCCACCCAGCCCGCTGTGGGTCGAGCTGCCGATGGCGGACAAGGTGAGCGAGAGCTTCCTGGAGGTCCGCGTCGTCCCAACCGGCAAGGTGATCACTGTCCTGGAACTACTCTCACCCGCCAACAAGCTGCATGCCAGCGGTCGCCAGCAATACGAGGACAAGCGTGCCGCCATCCTCGATTCGCGCACCAGCCTGGTCGAGGTGGACCTGATGCGCGCCCCGGCAATGCCCGGCAACTACCGAATCCTGGTCAGTCGGAGCTGGCAACGGCCGCGCGCCCAGTTGTTCCACTTTGGCCTGCGCGAGCCAATCCCACGCGTTTCGATCCCGCTTCAGCGCAGCGAGGACGAGCCGGACCTGAATGCTGTGTTACACGCTCTGTATGCGCGGGCACGCTACGACCTGGTGCTGGATTATGACCGACCGCGCAACCCACTGTTGAGCGCCGACGACGAAGCCTGGGCGCGCCAGCTCATCGCCGCTGCGCGGGGCGCAGCATAGGAATTTGCCTTACTGGCCGTATAGCCGGTGGTAGATCGCGTAGTTTGCAGCGAGGGCGCGGATGTAGCGCTGCGTCTCGTCAAAGGTAATGGCCATGAAGAAGGCATCGGGATCGCCGCCGCTGCGGTGCTTCCACCTTAGCGCATTGCCCGGGCCGCCGTTGTAAGCGGCCAGCGCTGCGTATAAATCGCCCTGGAAGAAGCGACGCTGCTTGGCCAGGTAGTGGGCGCCAAAGCGCACGCTCACATAGGGCTTTTGCAAATCGGCAGTGGTGTAGTTGGGCGGCCACTTCAAGTCGGCGTTGATCTCGCGGCCCGTGCTGGGGATGACCTGCATCAGGCCGTTGGCCGCTGCGCTGGACACGGCGAATGGTTCGAACAGGCTCTCCTGCCGAATGAGCGAAAAGATCAGCAGCGGATCCAGGCCGAATTCCTGGGCATAATGCAACACCAACTCGGCAAAGTAGGTTGGATAAAGCAGTTTGGCGATGAACGCAGGCAACTCAGAGGGCGTCCTGGCCGGCGATAATCGCATCAAGGTATCGGCCGCGCCGATGGATGAGCGATACAGTCCGATGTCGCGGAAGAACAGCGCAAGCTGATACTGCGCCATTGCATCACGGCCACGGGCAGCGCGCAACCCCTCGAATTCTTCGCGGGCTTCGAGCCTGAAGCCCAGCCGCCATAGTTCGCTGCCCCGGACGAAGCGTGGGTCGCTGCGCAGGTCGGCGCTTACGTCGCGCACGTTGGCCGAGGCATCCAGGCCGAGCCAGTCGCGCAACCAGGACTCAGCGTCAGCTTGCTCCGCCGCTTCCCTTGAGCGATCCAGGGACTGCAACGGTCTTTCGGAGAGCGGCGGCCGGCCGGGATTGTTGATCAGCTCAGCCGCGCGCGCTCCCTCGAACGAATCAGGCGCCTTGCGGGCCAGGTCGCTCAAGGCATCTAATCCGCTGGTCAGGTCACCCAAGGCGAGATGAGCTTTGCCCCGCCAGAGCTGGCCCAGCAGAGCCTGCGGAGCCTGGCTGTACTTATCGGTCAACATCTGCGTGGCAGAAAGGGCCTCGGCGTACCGCCCCAGGCGATGGTGCAGCGCAGCGGCTCGCACCAGCGCCTCCGGGCCGCGCACCTCGTCGAATTGCAGCGCCTCTGCTGTAGCATAGGCGCGGGCGGCCTCGGCGAACAGCGCTTCGCTCCGGGCGAAGGTCTGCGCCACGTCGAACATCACTTCCGCGCCCAACTGGCCTGCCGGGACATTGGCGATCAGGCGACGAAAGGCATCGCGCGCATTGGCCGGATCGCCAGCATTGGCGTAAATCTTGGCCTTCTCGCCCAGCGCCTGTGCTGCGGCTGGCGCGCTGGCCGGGTTGCTGGCGAGGGTCTGGTCGAGGTTGCGGAGAGCATCGGCGATGCTGCCAAGCTTGAGGTAGTTCAACGCAGCCCAGTAGCGCACGTCGTTGGCGCGATCGGGATAGAGCGCGATTGCGCGTCGAAAAGCCTCGCTGGCGGCCTGATGTGCGCCGTTGTGATAGCCCACAATGCCGCGCTGCAACTGGTCTACCGGCTGACCAGCGCTGATGAGCGCCTGCAAGGCTTGGAAGGCCTGCGGTGTCTTGGGGTAGGTCGCCAACAGTTCGTTCATGCGACGATAGGCCAGGTCGGCCTGGCCGGCAGCCTGGAGCGCCTGAGCCAGCTCCCAGGTGATGCGAGCGCGATAGGCGGGAAACCGGGCCTGGCGGAGGATGAGCTCGTATTGGGCGATAGCCGCGCTGTAGTTGCCGGCCAGTTGGTTGGCCAGGGCAAGCTTTTCACGGCGGGCGAACTCCTGCGACAGGTTCGGCGCGGCGTCCAGGCTGGCGAGATAGTGGGCAGCCGCCTCATCCAATCGTCGCGCGCCAAGGGCGGCATCGCCCAGCCACACGTGCAGCCAGGGCGAGATGACGGCGCCTGCCCCGAGCGCAGCGGAATAGTGCGCCGACGCCTGAACAGCGTCGCCGGTCAGCGCATAAGCACGACCCAGCAGCGCGTGCGCGCCGGGCAGCTCTGGATGATTGGCTTGAGCGCCCAGATCGGCGATGAGTGGCGCGAGCGTGGTAACAGCCGAGGCAGCATCACCGGCGTCCAGCAGCCAACGCCCAAGGTTCAGGCGCATGGGCAGCGCAAGATCGCCTGAATCGTCGGCCAACACGGCGACGACCCGGCGG